>MDSX01081778.1_pt1 | contig 18448 bp, 20 predicted proteins | sample 811141 | NCBI WGS metagenome assembly MDSX01 (sample SAMN05326642, study PRJNA326480) | marine metagenome | isolation source: seawater | place: Atlantic Ocean: South East | collected 2010 | reverse complement strand
CTTAACATTATTTTCAAATATTTTATATCTTTCATGGATTAAATTTTTAAAATATGATATTTCATTAATTTTTTTTAAAGATTTCATGGTTGGTATTATATCGTCGTTAGATTCAAAGTAAAAAGTTTTATGAACGTTATGTATGCTGTTAACTACGTTTAAAAGAGTATATATATTAGTATTTAAATTTATGTTAAATGAACCGGGGTATCTATTTAAATCTTCTAATATAATAGCATCTTTTAAATCATCTTTAAAAGAACCATAAAATTTAGGTGTATTATTAATCAAGTGTGATATTTTATCGTAAAAATATCTTTCATTTTCATACATATTTAATTTAATAGCGGTGTTAGATAATTCGTTGTTAAAACTACTTATTTTAAGAATAACATTTTCATTTTCACCATTAACATAATTAATACAATAACTATTTATATCACATATATATCCTGTTTTTAAATTATTATCATTTTTTTTAACATTTTTAATAGGTATTGTGTTTATATTCATCTTTATTTGTGAGTTATAATCTAAACATTTATTATCTAAATTTAGATAAAATTCCGTAATACTACTTAATTTCAATTCGTTATAATCACTATATTTAAATTCTGGCGTATTAATTATTTCTTGACACGACTCATCATTATTAATAAGAGCTATATTTTTAACCGGAGTTCGTTTAGCGCTAGAATAACCAGAGTAGCTATCTTCAAATATAAATATATTTTCAATATTTGTATCAAATTGTTCAATTGCTTTTAAATATGGTTGAGGATAAGGTTTGTGTTTATTAGTATCCTCAGAAGCTACAATTAAATCTACATATTTATATAATTCTGTTAATTTTAGAATATACTCCGCGGTTTCTTTACTACTACTTGTAACAATAGCAATATTATGATGTTTGTTGTCTTCAAAAAATGATAAAACACCATCAAATAAAATATTTTTATTTTCATTCAGTAATTTAATAAATAAATCATTTTTTTTTTGTGAAATCTCTTTAATACGATCATTTGTAATATCTTTGCATAGATATTTCATAAAAGTTATATCACTTTTTCCTTTAATAAAATAATTAAAAAAAGTTTTATCACATTCTAAGTTATATTCTTTTAACAATTCATTCCATACTTTAATATATATATTATCAGTATTCACAATAGTTCCGTCCAAATCAAATAACAATAATTTATTACAATGGTTATGTTGATTTTTATCGAATGTTATTTTATTCATATTTAAATATACACCATAATATTTAAATATTAATATAAATTTAAAATATTTCTAATTTTATTTCCATCTTTTAGCATGGAGGATCCACATATGAAAGATGATGCACCGTTTTCAATACAAGGAACAACAGTTTCTGAGTTAATTCCACCATCAACCTGAATACCTATATTTGGATATTTTTTTTTTACGTAGATTATTTTTTCTACTTGATTGTTTAAAAAGGTTTGACCGCAACGACCAGGATAAACAGTCATAATCTGTATTATATCGTTTTCACCAAAAAACGGAATGAATGAATCAATATTTCCTATATCTGTCTCTGGATTAATTACAATACCAAAATCCAAATTAATCGATTTGATATGCAATAATATTTTGTCGAGATTTTCAGTTTCTAAGTGAACATTTATTCTATCAACGAAATGCAGATCTTTGATTATTTTTCCTGGATTTTTGACCATTAAATGACAATCAAAAAACATGTTAGGGTATATAGATCTAAGTTCTTTAATATAACTTGGACCTATTGTTATATTTTCAACAAAATTTCCATCCATTATATCAATATGTAAGAAATCAATAAATGATATATCATTTATAACAGATTTAATATTAATCAAATTATTTGCAATTATAGAATAACCTAATTTACACATATAAAAAATGAATTTATTTAATATTAAATTATAACGATTTAATATTTTTAACTATTTTATCGCAAACATTACTACCATAAGGATTATCTATTACATCAATAAAATCATCATCAAAAAAAGTTATATTTTCTGTAATATTAGAATCAATTAAGCGACCCAAACCACAATTAATTGTTTCAGGTCGTTCGGTCGTATTTCTACACACCAATACTCTTTTATTTGCACATACTGCCTCTTCTTGTAATCCGCCGCTGTCTGTAATAATTCCTTTACTGTTAGAGATTAAATGGACCATACTCTCATAATCAACAGGATCTAACAAATCAATATTTTTACTATCTAATATATTTTTACTATCAGGTAGTGAGGGATGTGTAATATAAATAAAATTATATTTATTAGATAAATTGTTTAACTGGTTCCACATTGAACGCATTTTATCACCTCTATTTTCCCGCCTATGTAGCGTTACTACAATATAATCTTTATTATTAATAATTTTCTGTATTTTATTAGAAGGAGTGGTATTTTTAAATATATATTTATAAATATCAACCACTGTATTTCCAACCAAATAAACACCTTCCGTTATTTGTTCGTTTTTAAGATTTTCAACAGATAATGTTGTAGGGCATAAATGAATACTAGCTATCTGTGATATTAAACGTCTGTTTATTTCTTCTGGAAATGGACTATGCTTATTATTTGTTCTTAACCCAGCCTCTAAATGTATAACCGGTATTTGAAAATGGAATGCACTCATTGCTAATGAATATGCCGTAGTTGTATCTCCTTGAACTATAACATGTGAAAAAGTTTTTTCTAGTAATAAATTATTAGATTGTAATAAAATCTTACTTGATAATTGATTTAAGGTTTGACAATGTTCCATTATATTTTGAAAAACAAAATCAGGTTTATCTATATATTTATAAAAATCATTTATTAGATTTTCATGTTGCCCTGAAAAAAGAGTTTTAAACATAATATTATTTGCTTTAAATATTTGAATTAATGGAATAAGCTTTATTAATTCAGGTCTTGTTCCATAGCATATTAAAAACATTATATTAAATTAACATATTTTGCTTTTAATATTATTCATATTTAACTCCTTTATTATGCCAATATGTTTGAATTTCTCTTCGTAGTTTATGACCATCTTTTTCTGAAATTTTAAAACTAGCATGTTGATCCACTGCTAATGAATTATTTGTAATATCACACTCATCTTCTTTATTTATTTGAGCTCCTACATAACAACTTATATTACCATATAACTTGCATGTAAAACATAAGTGCATATCTTCACCCGTTTCATACGTATATGGTTTAGCAGAAAACATATAATAAAGCCAATCTTTTTTAAAACACCATAAATGTCCTACAAAATCTACTTTAAGTAGATTTGTTCGTTTCCCAACGTCATGCATTCTAACTCGTGTCTTATTAGGATTATTATCTGAATATCTTCCATTACCACCTATTATAGCGTTATGTTTTATACATTGTTCCACATAATTTTTAATACAATTTGTACCAGGTATAATGTCATCATCCATTGCAATACATATATCAACCGGTAAATTAAAGAAATAAGAAAATCTACCGAAAAATTTGGTGTTGTAGTCGCTTTTAACATGAATAGCATTATATTTTTTAACAATATCAACAACATTTATATGATTCTCATTTTGAAAAACAACTATATAATCAGGTTTAATTGTTTGATTAGATAATTGTATTAATTGTTTTTCTAAATGTTGACGTTTCCATACAGTAATTATAACTCCGATTTTAACATTATCTAATGTAGACATACTATATTAAATTATTTTAACTCATATTTAAATACTTTTTTATTTTCTCTTTATCACGTTCAACATAAACCGCTACTTCCTTTTTTAATTCCATCAAACATTCTAACCCACTAAATTCATGATCATTATTAATAATATACCTTGGTTTTCCACCTTGATTACTACAAAAATGATTTCTTAATGGAAAAAATAAATCAGGTTTATAAACATCATTAATCCAATCATCACAACACCAATTAACTATTTCATTTGGGAAAAAATAGCCGAAAATTTCATAATGTTTTTTAGATACAAAACATTGTGTTAATAACCGCATATTATTGTTTATAGGACCAACTAAGCCCATATCATTATGTTGTACTAATGTTTTAATACAATCATTAACCCATCCCTTAGTTGTAAAAAATATATCATCTCCACACTGAAAAAAATAATCATTGTTATCTTTGTATGCTGTTTCAAATAAAATGTTCCACATCTTAGTAAGATGACCCTTTGCAGCATCATCTAAGTAAATAAATTTAATATTAGTGTTTTTCATTATATCTAAAAATCTTGCAAAAGATTGTTTATTTTGTTTATTATCAAATATCTTATCATTTCTATCAATACCTATGTAAAAGGTATATTTATGTTCTTTATCATAAGTTAGAAGAAATGATTTAAGTGTCATATTAAAAAGATACGTTTCTTTAAAATTACTCCAATTTCTTTCGTTGCTTGTGCATGGGATTAGAATAGCAATATTTTTTGTTATAACAGGTTTAACAACACTATTAAGCATATTATCAATCATAATAATAATAACAATTTAAATATTTAAGTTTGTATTAAATTAATGAATGAAATTAAAACAATGTCATTGGAAGAATCAAATGAATATATCGTAAAGAAATTAAAAGGTCATGATAAATTTTTAATAAGTAGAATAGGAGTTGGAGCAGAAACGCAAGCAACTTATTTAGGTATTAAATATGAAATAAAAAATATTTGGAACAATTCTTATTTCGATTTATTTTATAGGCTTTCAAATAATGCCGGAATATATAATTTGACATTAGAAAATCTATCAAGGTACACAAATTTATATAACGAGTGTATAAAGAACTCAGATGCACTCGCTACATTTTATAATACGATGATCGACGAACAAAAGCATTTTATAGAAAATTATAAATTATCGGTACTTTATTCAAGAGTATTAGAACCTTTTTATTGTTGTAAAGATAATATTAAACCTTGGTCTCATCATCTAATAGGTAAAAAGGTATTAATAATAAGCCCGTTTGTAGATAGTTTTCAAAAACAATTAAAAAATAATTTTCAAATATTTAAAAATCCTGATAAAAAAATATTTTTAGATGATCAAGAGTTTATATTTTACAAATCTTACAATACTGCTGCTGGGAATAATATACATGAGAGTTGGGATGTTACATATGATATTATGTGCAATGATATAGGTAATTTAGAATTTGATATAGCTTTATTAGGTTGTGGTGGATATGGGTTGCCACTTTGTCATTATATTCATAAAAAGTTAAATAAATCAGCAATATATATTGGCGGTGGATTACAATTGTTATTTGGTGTCATGGGGAGTAGGTGGGAAAATATTCCAATGTGGAAAAATATAATCAAATACAACGAATCTAAATTTATAAGACCTTCCCAAGAAGAACAACTAAAAAATAAAGAAAAGATAGAAGGAGGTTGTTATTGGTAATTTATGATTGTAAAGAACTATTTAAATATTTAACTAAATATTTAAATATTTATGGAACCAAGTAGTTTCTGTACAATATGTACACAAAATTGTAAACAAGAGATAGTAGGTTTATTGCTTTCTTTATCAATTCATCACCCCCATTCAAAAATTTATATATTTTCTGATACCGAAATAAAAAATTATATTGATAACCTTACACCTAAACCCAAATTAGAAATAATCTGGATAGTTAATTTGGATAAATATAGTCATTTAAATAGGAGAGCAATGGAACAAAAAGGTATTTTTGGTAATTTTTTAGAAAATAAAATGAACGTTATGAAAGAGGCTCTTACAAAACACAGCGATACATTATTTATAGATAGTGATACTATTATATTAGATAAACTGTATATAGACTATTCAAAAGACGTTGGATTATCAAGACAATATATAACTGATAAATATGTTAAAATTACTGGATATTATAATGCAGGATTAATTTGGACAAAAAATATAGAAGTAGTAAATACATGGAAAACGCTAATAGATTACAGTAATCACTGTCCTGAACAAATAAATATGGTAATGTTAAGAGAATTTTCTTATTTTGAATTTGGTGAGAATTATAATTTACAGTCATGGAGATTTGAATTAGGACTTGAACCACGTAATGTTATTGAATCACATGTTAACATTAAGGATAATAAATTATTTTATAAAGATCAACCATTAAAATTTATACACACACACTTTAATGATATGAGATTTAAATTATTCAATTCTTTTATGGTAAATAAAATGATTGAGGCAAAATTGTACAAACATGTTTTGATAATCGAAAGGATGGTAAATTATAAATGGATTATTAGAATACCAAAACAACCCATAAAAGGGTTAGGTCATCATGCTAATGATTCTTTTAGAGAATTATCTGTATTGTGGGGAAGAAACCCGGATGTTAAATTAGAATTGATCGAAAACAGCATACATTGTTGGATAAACTCATCGGTAATTTTATATGATAGACCTACATTAGAATGGGCTAACCCAGAAATTAAACTAAGTAAATGTTTACTGATGGGAAACGGGTCTCATGTAGAACACAATAAACTAATAGAAAAGGGTATATGTGTAAAATCTTGGATATTTTGGCCAAGGAGACCGATGATAGTAGAGAAATTATTAAAACAACCTAGGTTAAGTTATGATGAAAGAACCAATGAAAGCATATTTATAGGTAATTTTGAAAATAATGTTCAAGAAAGACACAGAAATAATTTGGGGTGGGAAAATGTTTTATCAGAATATCATTGTACTAAGGGAAAACAACACAAATTTACACAAGAAGAATATTTAAATAAACTAAGTAAATCAAAATTTGGTCTTTGTTTAAGAGGGTATGGAAGTAAGTGTCATCGAGAGGTTGAGTTAATGGCATTTGGTACAATACCATTGATAACAGCAGATGTAAATGTAGATTTTTATATAGAACCGCTAATAGAAAATATACATTATATTAAAGTAAATTCGCCAGACGAGTTAAAATCAAAGATAAGCATAAACAAAGAAAAGTGGATAGAAATGAGCAATAATTGTCATTTATGGTATATGAGAAATGTACATAGTGAGAATTCTTGGAATACAACAATATCATCTATTTTGTTTGATTAATTGCATGTAAATTTATTATTATATGTTTGTGCAAACTCCCATTCCTCAACGTCAGGTGCTTTTTCACCCTCTTTCCTTTCATTTCTAACAATAGGTTGTATTCCATCGGGTAAAAAAGTGTATATTTTAACAGGTTCTTGTACTACTAAACCAGTTATTTTATTATTATAAACTACTCTACATACTATATAATCACTGTGAGGCCAATATATGTTTTCAGGAAAACCTTTTATTTTAATCCAATTATCTCTGTCCATCAACATTATATCCCCGCTTTTATTTGCCATAGCTACAACAGTTGCATAAGATGAATTCATATTTTTAAGATTTTTATAGTATTTACTTTTAACATTTAAAAACGGGTTTACTTCTCTTTTAACATTTTTTTCGGCTTTTATTAGAGGTGTTAAATAGGATATAGATTTATCATTAAAAGACTCGTATTGTAAAAATCTGTAAAAAACATTTTTTTGTATTTTATTTTTGATAAAGTAAAAAAAATCCATATTAATAAGTATATCAGCGTTAGTAATGCAAACAAAATCACCTGTTGCTTTACGTAATCCGGCGTTTTTTGCGTAAGCTTCTATCATATTATATCCAATTGGATTAGGATATTCTTGTTTATATTCTACAATAGTTGTATTATTTTTTTTTAAAAAATCTTCATTTAATAAAGTATTAATTAAACGTGTATTTTTTTCGCATATATCTTCACATACAATAATTTCATATGAAATATCGTACTGATTGCATCCAGTAGTTATATTTTCTATATAATCTGAAAGACGATCACAATAATTTTCATAAAATCTACATATTTTAATTGTCGTAACAAAGGAAATCATATTATAAAATATTATTAAATTGATTTTAAATTAAGATAAATAGGTTCTATATAAATGTATGGTACACGAACTTGTATAAAAAGAGTGCGCCAATTTAATGATTTAATGAAAAACAATTCATTACAAGATTTTCTTAACATACCAAAGAAAGATAAATATATGTATACTAATATTAAATTTGTAAACATTAAAGATAATTTTATTAATCTAACTATTACTTACATTAATAAACCGGATTTTGTATACATTAAATCGCTTCCTTTTGAGATTAACACAGAAATAAATAAATATATACATGATTTTATTGATTTACATATATCAATATCTATACCTGATGATTACCCGTTTAAGCCTATTAAATGGGTAATTACAAAAATAAATACGAATTATGCATATAATATATATAAATGTATACTAAAATTTTATTGTAGTAAAATAAAACATTATAATACAAAATTAGAAAATCATTGGTGTATGGCACATTCAATAGATAAAGAGATATTAAATCTTATAGTAATGCTTGGTGATGTTAAAAAACTTGTAGATCATTTTTACCAATAACAATTATTTTCAATTTCTTTTGAAGAGGCGGGTTTTTCATTTTCTTTTGGTCTGGACCAATGTTCGTTAAGATATAAACGCATAACATCTTTTCTTTCTCTTAACCATCTTTCCCCATATATTCCAAAATACATCTGTAAAACCCCGCCTACATATATAGCTGATTTATTTAAATTATTATAAATAAAGGCACAAACAGGGTTGCCATAACCCCCACATGAACATAATGCAATATCAAATTTATCTTCTATAAGTTTAAGTTGATTGCAAAATTTGTTAAATTCAACGTCAAATTCTTCGCAATTTTCGGTACCGTGTGTTTGCGGGGGTTTAATTAATATAAAAGAGCAACCTGGAAATAAATCTTTACCATAAATTTTATCTCTTATATGTATTTTTTCTTGTATACTTTCTACAAAAGGAGATATTATTAATATTCTTTGGTTAGCAAGAGAAGTAGTCCATGGATTATTGATATAATGAAATATATCATATACATAACCCCATATCTGCTGTTTAGGAAATGTATACGTTAAATAATCATGAGACTGGCGTATGGCTTTTTTTACATCTCCATATGATTCCCAAGAAGCATATAGATCGCATTTATCGAATGCGTTAAAATAACAATTACAGTATTTAATTATAGATTTATTGTTTGTAAGTTTAATACCCGCGTTTTTTTTCATTATATCTAAGATATTTTTGTATTTTAAATAATCCCATTTTATTTTATTATTAATTAATCCTATCCCTATATAAGATAATACATTTTCAATTCCCGCTATTCGCGGTATTATAAATTTACTATTATTATTTAATTTTTCGGTAATATAGTTTTTAAGATATATATTGTCATTAGTAAAATTGTGAAATGATAATAGTTTGGTTTCTTTAATATATTCTTTTAGATCTACATCTAAAATTTTTAAATTTACATTTTCTAATTTAACACAAGAAGGTATGTAAATACCCCACGGTGGTAGTATTATCTTTTTATTATTGTAAATTCTTTTTACTGACGATTCTTTTTGTATATGAAAAGTTTTCACAAAATAAGGATCGTTATATATATCATATCCTAAGATCTTGAATAAATAAATAATTTTATTATCACAGCCTTGTAGACCAAGTTCAAAATTAAATAATGAAATTTCTTTTTTGGTTAATTTATTATTAGAATGAATTATCCATGTATCAGAAGATGCAGGACTACCTTCTATAACTGGTGTTTTTTCGTTTTTAAAATATTTTTTAAAATATTCTTTTGAACCGTAAAGTAAACAGGTGTCGAGATTATTTTCGTTTCTATATTCAAATCTTAACAATGAGAATATTTTTTTAGTTATATCAATATCGCTGTAATTCAAATTATAAATAGTTTTATCAAAAAAAATATCGATATTTATAATTATATTAAATCCTTGAATATTGTTGTATTGCATAAAATTAAAAAAATCAGAGAATTTAACTCTTTTGCCTATATTGATTTGATGAATTATTTCAGAATTTATTCCTAATTCAAATTCTGAATAAATTCTTTCATTTAATAGGTATATTTTATTAATATAAGGATTAATCGTATTTTTTTTTAAAGCTTCTTGTATTTCACACAGTCTTTCTTTATTATCGGGAAGATAGAATTGTGAAAATATATTTATTTTTTGTTTAATATCTTGTTTTGTAATAACATTAGGGGACATTTCTACCAGTTTAAATGCCATTAAATATATATATATAATGAATATATGTATTTAAGTAGAATATTTTTGATAAAATACCTTTGGTATTAATTGATGTTTAATTTTCTCTAATTTTCTACAACATTTTGTTATAGTAACTTCACTAATATTACAAACATCGCTAACATTTTTTTTAGTTATATTAAGTTTAAATTCTAATCCTATAAAATAAATTATACCTGCGGCAATTGAAGGCGGAGCATTTTCTGGTAGAAGTTTTTTACTTTCAATTTGTAAAGCTATAAACTGACACAATTTAGTAAAGTCATTAGAAATATTGAGCTTACTGCACCTTCTATCAATAAAGGATATTGGTTTAGTGTCATGAAATACGAGCTTGTCTTTATTGTCAAGATCAACTTCTAATTCATTAATTATTTTCCATGCATTTTTGCATCCTTCTGTAGCAGTATTCGAGTTTAAGTTAAATATTTCAGCTATTTCGTCTGGTGACCTAGGACAATTATGTATCTTACATGAAATATAAAGAGATGCTGCTATAATACCATCGCGATTTAATCCTCTGAATGTTTTTTTTTCGGATATATTTTTATGATGTTTTAAAGCTTCATCGATTATCATTTTTGGGATACCATTATTATTAGCCATTATTGTTATTTTTTGGAATTCATCATACTGTGATTTTTCTCTGTATGGCATAGATTGCCATTCCGTGTACCGTCTAATTTTTCGCATTTCATAAGATGAATTATTCTCACAAACAACCTTGCAGCCATAGGAAGATTCTTTTAGTAAAGGATTGATTGGAATACCACATCGTGTAGGATCTTTACTGTTGTTATCTTCTGAACCATAATATCTCCATTCAGCAGTAGAATCAATAACATCTTTATATAAGATACCACATTGTATATTACTGCATGTCATGAACCCGTCGTCCGCCAATTTAAGAATACTATTACATTGATCGCAGTATTCTCTATTAATAGTATTACTGTATACACATTCTAAACTATTTTTATCGTCTATTTCATTATCAAATAGTTTCCATAATTCTTTTTTATTTTGTTTTCTTTTTATTTTTTGTGTAGTATCCATAACTAACTATTAATTATAACTCTTTTTTTAAATTCAATTTATTATATATAATGGGAAATGTTGCAATGAAAGATAAAAGAGATATTAAAGAAACTATAAACGAAATAGCCAGTAATTTAATATTAAAGCAAACATTAAATGATATGACTAATTTGAATAACGAAAAATATTGTAATAAGTTACTCATTATTTCATCAGATATATTAAATAAAAAATTTAATAAAAAAGAGATTAGTTATATAGCTTCAAAACTGCTTGATAGTTCTATAAAATATAATGAAAATGTAGGTTTTATGTTAAAAAAAGATATAGATAAATGGGACATTAAAGATGAAGAATTAAAAAAAAAACTATGTATTAGCATATCAAAGTTTTACATTAAATTAGCTAATTTATGGTATGCCATAATTAGCACGGTAAATCCATTATTAACATATTATAATAAAGAAAATGAAGAGGTAGATGTAAATTTTGGATTAAGCAATAATGAATTAAAAGATTATAATATTGATATTAACCAGAAACCTGATAGTATTAGCAGTGGTTCATTTTGTGCAAAAAGAATTAATGTATTGAATAATACAATAACGCTTGATAAAAATAAAGATTATGTATTAAAAAAAAATTTATTTTGTAAAAATTCAGATTTACAATACAAAAACGAACCAGGTATTGTAGAATTAGAACATTTGTATTATGACGATTATGATGAAAATAATCAATTTACTGATATTACACAAAAAAATGCACAAATGTATAGAAACGATTTAGAAACTTTTTACATGGCATTAACTGGAAATAAATTACCAAATCAAGTAAAACGGTTCAGTGATATCAAGATAAAGCATGCAAGTAAACATTTAATTTGCTCAATGGAAGAAAGTGAATATAAATTTAATAAAAATGATTTATTATCAGATGAATTATTTAAAAAATATGCTATTTCGTTAAAAAAAATGATAATTAACAGTAATAATAAAAAGAAAAAATTTATAAAAATAATAGATGAATTGTTTCTTGTTAACAAAAAAACCAATGAAGTTACAATTAATCCAAAATTAACTTCATCAAGGTTAGACGAATTGATTATTATTTCAAGAGATATAATTTTAGACCTTTATATAGGTTGTGAAAAAGAGTATTTAGATATAGAAAATATATTAAATACTATAATAGAAGTATTTATACCTTTAAGAAGAGAAAAAGTTAAATTAGATACTATTGATGAATTTTATAGAGAAAAATATTATGATGATTTAGTAAAATATAATTATTAAATTTTTAAACCTTGCGGTTATTTTAGGAAAACATTACATTAAATTTTTTTTTCTCTATATTAATTATAATGGTCCAAACGAGAGCAGCTAAACGCAGAAGTTTATCCCGCAAACGTTCGATGCAACGTTCGTACAGACGCCACGCGAAATCTTCGCAATGCAAAGGCAAAGGCCCCGCCGTTTGCCGCGCTACCAGCGGATGCAAATACGCGTCGGGTAGAAAACGCAGCTACTGCCGCAAAGGTAAAGGTGCGTCGAGAAAAACAAAACGCGTAGCCATGAGCCGCGCCGACAAATTCCTTAAATCGATGGGAATGTAAATAAAATTTTTATAAGCTATTATAATGTAAATAAATTATAAAATATCATATTTTATAATTTATCTTCTATTTTTTTAAATAAATCATTATTATAAATTAAGTTCCCAGTTGGTTTATAACTAGTTATAGATTTATATTCTTTTGTATTAGTCTTACTATTATTTTCAATAGTTGTTAATAAATTATCACTGTTGCTATCATCTTTTTTATTAATAACCTCACCATTACCATCAAGTTCCATACCAGTATCTTTTTTAATCTTAGTTCTTACATAATCTGGTATCCAATGATTCCACGAAATAAAAAGTAAATTAGGGTGCGTATATTTAATTTTAAAATGACTATCTTTTAAACGATCTATTATATAAGCGGTACAAGCTGCTACATCATATTTAGGTATTCCTATAATTATTTCTGGTACTAGAAACCAGCAGCACTGAGCATTGTACTTTTGTCTAGATGCTATCTTAATTTTTTTGTGTATTTTTTCAAGTATTTTGTTGTAAGATCTCAATGTATTATAATCATTTCTCTTTACGGTTTCATAAAGATCGTCTATATTAAATCTAGTATCATAATCATTGTTAAATAAAACGTAACTATTCATCGATGTTATTATTATATAATATTTATTATTAAAATAATAAACATAAATTAATTTAATATTATATGACAATTAAATATTTAGTTTTTTCAGGAGGCGGGCCAAACACCTTATCGCAGTTTGGTGCATTAAAAATTTTATACGGTAATTTTTTCGATATTAATAATATTCAAGCTATATATGCTAATTCGGCAGGATCATTGTTATCGGTATTGCTTGCTTTAAAAACTGATTTATGCGATCTTGAAGATTATTTTATTAAAAAACCTTGGGGCAAATATTTTGAGAAAAACGTTAATGATATTATTGAAATTAATAATGAAAAAGGTTTAATCAATCATAAATTTTTTACAGAAATGTTGGAAGAGTTTTTAAATTCAAAAGATATAGACGTTAATATATCATTAAAAAATTTATACGAGATTACTAAAATTGAATTATACTTTTATGGTACTAAAATAAATAATTATTCATTACAAGAATTATCGCATAAAACAACACCTGATATGTCAGTTATTACGGCGTGTAAAATATCATCTTCTATACCTCCTATCTTTGGACCTGTAAAATATAATAATGAATATTATTTAGATGGAGGTATCTTTAATAACTATCCTGTAAACACATGCTTAGAACAAACTAAATGTAATATAGATGAGATATTTGCTGTAAGAGTAAAGGGTATAAATGCATTTAAATACGATAATATAGATGAAGACAACGTTATAAAATATTATGGAAAACTTATTTCAGATTTAATTTGTTTAAATATGACAGACAATAACCAAAAAGATATTAGCAATAATTTGTTAATCACTTCGACCTATGAAACAGGAGATATTTTATTGTGGAAAAACTTTTCTAATAGTGAAACATTCAGAAAAGGTTTAGTAAAACTTGGAGAAGATACGGCAATAGAATTTAAAGCGAAGATTTAACAAATTTTTCTAGTGTTTCAAATTTAGGTTTAGCATCGTATTCAACAATTGTTCCATCTTTAATTAATTTTATAGTAGGATATCCTTCAACTTTAAATTTGTTTGCTATATCCTCGTCTTTATCTGCATCTACTTCTTTAAATTCTAATTTGTAGCCATTAACAGTTTGTTCACCATATACATCTTTAAATTTATCCCATTCAGGTTTAGCTTTTTTACAATAAGGACACCATTCTGTGTAAAAATAATATATAACAGCATTTTCATCAGAATTAATGATCTCTTTATTTAATGCGTGAGGTACATTTCCCTTCATTTTATCAAATTGTTTTTTCCCGTATTTTTTCCATGCAAAAAATGAAGCTCCTAGAACAACTAATATAACTAAAAATGATACGCCAACTTTAATTTTATTTTTTTTTACGTTACCAAAAAGTTTGTTTGGTTTTAATAATGAAATAGCCATTTCTAATATATTACAATATAATAAATAAACTTAAACGAATATAAAATATTTATAATTATGATTATAAGAACCCTAAATGGTTTGTTACGGAATATAGATATTAATTCATATACATCCGATTATGAAATATATAGTCTGATATTATTGTTAAAATTTAATATTAATCTTTGCAACACCAACAATAATAATAATAATTACAGTTTAATTATTAATAATATAAATTAAAATATTTTCTTATTATATTGTAGGTATGAAAACGCGTAAAAATAAAGTCTACACATTTAAAAAAAAACATCATAATAGCGGAGATGGAATGTTAACAACTATTTGGGGTCCAAGTATGTGGCACACCTTACATACTATTAGTTTTAATTATCCAGTTAATCCTACATGTCATGATAAGCAAAATTATAAAAAATTTATTCTCAATTTAGTAAATATTTTACCCTGCAAATATTGTAGAATAAATTTAGTTAGTAACTTTAAATCTTTGCCTTTGAGATATTGTGATTTAAAAAATCGTAATACATTTTCAAAATATATTTATGATTTGCATGAATTGATTAATAAAATGTTGGGTAAACATTCTGGATTAACATATAATGATGTAAGAGAAAGATATGAACATTTTAGATCTAGATGTACTAAAAATGAATTTAAAAATAAATTATATAATGTTAAAACTGTTAAAAGGAAAGAAAAAGGGTGCACAGAACCCTTAGTTGGTAAAAAAGCTAAATGTGTTATTAAAATAGTACCACAAGAAACTAAATGTAATACATTTCAAGTAGACAAAGAATGTATTAAAAAAAATTTAGAATAATTTACATGCCGAATTGACTAAAATCGTTTAGAACTGGTAATGGTAATGAATCACTGTATGATGATCCGTAATTAGGTACTTTTTTACAAGTGAAAGATGGCTCAGGACATCTAGCACAAGGAGGACAAGGTGGACATTTTTCTGTCTCATCTTCTTTAATTGGTAGTTTTGGGCAAACAGGCGGAACAATTTGTGATTTTAAAATATATAAATCTTCAAACCCAGGCGTTAGTTGTACAGGTCTTTTAATTCTATCATTATGTTCATCATTATGTTCATCATCATGAGCATCGTTATTATTTTCGTTGCTAAGGCCTTCTAAATTAGTTTTATAAGTAATTGTTCCACAAATTAACATAAAAAATACAAGTATCATTAAACACATGGTTTTTTGAGTAATTTTCATTATAATTAATACACGGAAAAAATAATTGAAATATTAATATTATTAATATTTATAATAATGACTAATCTTAAACATTATTATATAAACGATGATATGTTTGAGATTGGAATAGATGAATCTGGAAGGGGGCCACTTTTTGGAAGAATTTACACAGGTGCAGTAGTTTTACCAAAAGATGAAAGTTTTGATCATAGTTTAATGTGCGATAGCAAAAAAATTAAATCATTTAAAAAATTAGAAAAAATATCAGAGTATATTAAAAATAATGCTATTTCATGGTCTGTAAATTACGAAAGTAATGAAACTATTGATAAAATAAATATAAGACAGTCTGTGTTAAAATGTATGCAATCTTCTGCAATTTGTGTTCTTAAAAAACTAGATATTTCAAATGCTAATATACTCGTAGATGGTATAGATTTTAAACCACTAACACATTATTATAATAACGAGTTAGTACCATGTAAACACTATTGTATTAAAAGCGGTGATAATACATATACATCTATTGCAGCCGCTTCTATTTTGGCTAAATATGAACGTGATAAATATATATTAGAACTTTGTGATAATTATCCTATACTTGATGAATATTATTCATTAAGGTCTAATAAAGGATACGGAACCAAAAAACATTTAGACGGAATTAATAATTACGGTATTACAGAATGGCATCGTAAAAGTTATGGTATTTGTAAAGACAAGAAAACTTTGACTTTTGAAAATTTGTATTGAATTTTAAATTGATTTAAATTAATCAATTTAATATTCACTCAAATGAAAGTATTAGTATTAGATACAGAAACAACCGGTCTTCCTCCTTTCAACCAGTCACCTACAAAATATAATGTTAAATATTGGCCTTACATAGTACAGTTAAGTTTTATTATTTACGATACTACATTAAATAAAATAATAACAGAGTATGATAGTATAATTAAAATACCTGATGGTATTATTATTACAGAAAAAAATAGTGAAATACACGGTATTACCAATTCTATAAGTAAAATTCAGGGTTATGATATTAAAGATGTTATTGGTATTTTTAATGCGGCTTTTAGTAATGCAGACCTAATAGTATGTCATAATACACATTTTGATATAGATATATTATCTGCTGAATTAATAAGAAATAATATAGTAATAAATGATCTGCATATTAAAAACAAATATTGCACAATGATCAACAGTAAAGATATATGCAAATTGACAAAAACTGATAAAAATGGTAAAAGGTACAATAAATATCCTTCTTTATTAGAGTTACACACATATCTTTTTGAAACAAAACTAAATAATTTACACAATTCTTATGTTGATATTTTGGTTTGTTTAAGATGTTATTGTAAATTAACATTAGACAAAGATTTATGTTTAGTTAATAAGAAATTTAATTCTTTATATAAAAAATATACAGTATAATATATGAATAGTTGTTTACCGTATTTAATAATTATATCAATTTTATGGTCAATTTCACCTATTTTTTATAAAAAAGCCGGTATTTATTATAAAAATAAAAATAAGACTAGTGCTGTAAAGTTTTTAATTTCAGGTTTTGCTATCGGTTCAATAGGAACACTATTATTTGTTTTATCAACTACTAAATGTAAAAATTTAACTAAAAATATAACGTATACTTATGCTATACCAATTATATTAAGCACATTACTCAGCAAACTAATTTATAAAGAAGAAATTAGTATGAAGAAAGGAATAGGAATTGGATTAATTATATCAGGATTGTATTTAGTTTAATTTATTTAGATCTTTTACTTTTACTTTTACTTTTTCTTTTTTTTTTACGCGAGCTATTATCATCTGATCCACGACCAGGATGATACATTACAGCAATTTGATCCATAACATCTCTTATTTCTTTTTTTAGTTCCGCAATTTCTTTATCTTTATTTTTCACATCATTTTTTAATGCATTTAAATTTTTATTGCAATCAGCTATATCATCGTTCAATTTTTTAACAGTGTCATTTATTGTTGGTGTTCTTTTTCCTAAATATGATTCGTACATCGGCATTATCGGTTCCGGCAAAGATTGAATAGTAGTTGTAGTCATATATATATATATATTATAATATTTTATCAACTAGCCCATATGCAAGACATGTTTCTGCATCTAACCAAATATCACTTTCTAATAATTCATCTAATGTAGTTGAATTTAATTTAGTGTTTTCAATATAGATATTTTTAACTTTATTCATAAAAAAATTTAAATTAGTAACTTCATCTTTAATTTCATTAAATTTTCCAGATGTTGCACCGGTTAATTGGTGAATT
>MDSX01061177.1_pt1 | contig 18499 bp, 15 predicted proteins | sample 811141 | NCBI WGS metagenome assembly MDSX01 (sample SAMN05326642, study PRJNA326480) | marine metagenome | isolation source: seawater | place: Atlantic Ocean: South East | collected 2010 | reverse complement strand
CGCAGCCAGCAAGACCTTCAATATCGCGGGGGGCCATTCGGGCAATGTGATCATTGAAGACCCAAGTTTGCGCGCCCGTTTTGCCAAACGCATGCAGGCCCTCGGACTGTCTCCCAACTCCTTTGGGCTGCATATGACTACGGCTGCCTATTCGCCAGAAGGGGCGCAGTGGGTGGACGATTTGCTGGCCTATATTGATGAAAATCGCAAGATTTTCGACGCTGGGATCAATGCCATTCCCGGCTTAACATCCATGCCTCTTGAGGCCACCTATCTGGCTTGGGTGGATGTCTCTGGCACGGGCATGTCTTTACAGGAGGCCATTGAACGGGTGCAAAAACGGGCCAAAATCGCCGTCAACCACGGGCCAACCTTCGGCACAGGTGGCGAAAGCTTCCTGCGCTTTAACATCGGCACGCAGCGCGCCAATGTCGAGCGGGCGGTTGCAGCCATGCAGGAGGCTTTTTCGGATCTCCAATAGCCGCCGGCCCGGTTAACTGCGGCCAATCAAGGCCACAGGCTTATTGGCATCCCGCTCAAAGTCCAGCGGCGCGCTGTCAACGGCACGGGTGTTGCGCTTGAACTCATAGCGCATCTCCCCGCCCTCTTCCTCAGAGGCGACGATCAAACATTGATACAGATGGCGGCTGCCGTCGTAGAGGTCCACGAGACCGCGCAACTGCGGCGCATCTTGCAGATCCACTGAAAATCCGCTGTCCCAATATTTCAGAACCGTAAAAATCTCCGTGCCGGCCTGCACCCGCAATCGGCTCTTCTTCCGCAGCACCTGCTTGCGAGCCGCTTCCAAACCCTCCGCCACTTCTTTCGGCAAAAATGTTGTCATTTTAACATCTCCTTAACCAATAGCCTGCGCGGGAAAACCGCGACGGTCAAGGCAGTCACTAAAATGTGAAGCGTTTTTTGAAGGCGCTCAAGCCGCCGGAGTTTTGCGGTTGCGCAGCACATGTTCCATATCTGGATGATAGAGCGCAGAATCCACAAAATCTTGCTGTTCCTTCAGCGCAGGCCCCACCAAGATCAAGGCTGTTCGGGTGATTTTCGCATCCCGCACTTTCTTGCGAATATCGCTCAGAGTGCCGCGGATGATGATCTGATCGGGCCAACTGGCCCGGTAAGCGACCACGACCGGGCAATCGGCCCCGTAATGCGGGATTAAAACCCGTTCAATCTCACGCATATTGCGAATCGCGAGGTGAATGGCGAGCGTTGCGCCAGAGATGGCAAAATTCTCAAGGGTCTCCCCAGCAGGCATGGAGGTCGACTTCATCGACATGCGCGTCAAAACAATCGACTGGGCAATCTCAGGAATCGTCAACTCTTGCCCCAGGGCGGCCGCAACGGCGGTATAGGCGGGCACGCCGGGAATAATTTCATAGTCAATGCCATCGGCGCGCAGGCGGCGAATTTGCTCCGCAATCGCGCCATAGAGCGACGGATCCCCAGAATGCACCCGCGCCACATCCTGCCCTTTGGCATGGGCGGCCAGAATTTCCGCATGGGTCTCATCTAATGTCATGGGCGCCGTATCCAGAACGCGCGCATCTTTGGGCGCGCAGGCCACAACCTCCTCGGGCACCAAAGACCCGGCATAAAGGCATACGGGACATGCACCAATGATCCGCGCAGCTTTCAGGGTCAAAAGTTCAGGATCCCCGGGCCCCGCTCCGATGAAAAAGACTGTCATCTGCCGTTTCCTTCCTTCATGGGGGCCAAATCCCCATCAATCTTGCGCGCATAGCCGCGCGGGGTAAACATACGAGGCCCTTCGCCCAACTGCGCCAGGCGCGAATTTGACGAGCCAATCAGCACCACTGTCAGCATATCCACCTCATCCACCTGCAAATCCTCTAGGCGGCGATAGCGAATATGTTCCTCAGGCCGCCCCAATGAGCTGGCCAGCATCACCGGCGTATCAGCCGGGCGATGTTGCAACAAAATATCGCGCGCCTCTGACAAAAGCGTGCGTCGGGTTTTGGAGACGGGATTATAGAAGGCGATGACAAAATCCCCCTCAGCCGCCGCTTGCAAGCGCCGCAGAATATCGGCGCGCGGTGTGAGCAGATCTGACAATGAAATCGTACAAAAATCATGACCCAATGGCGCCCCAGCGCGTGCCGCCGCCCCTTGCAGGGCAGAAACCCCCGGCGAGCAAACAACATCCACGCGGCGGGCCGCATCGCTCACGCCCATTTGATCGGCTGGACGGTCCAGCAATTCAAAAACCAAGGCGCCCATGGCATAAATGCCCGCATCCCCAGAACAGACCAAGGCGACGTTCTTGCCAAGCCCCGCCTGTTCCAGCGCATAGCGACAGCGTGCCTCTTCACCGCCCAAAGGGAAATCGGAGCGCTCTTTGCCTGCGGCCAGCGGACCCAACAAATCGATATAAAGCCCATAGCCTACCAGCTCCTGCGCATCGGCAATCAAGCGCGACACCTCCGGCGTGCGCCAAGCCGCCTGGCCTGGCCCAATGCCAACCACCGACAGACGACCACGGGCAGCGCCGCGTAAATCTGACAGGGGCATATCCGCCAAACCAAGCGCCACCGTCGCATGCGCGGTCTTACGCTTTTGCACCCACAGCTTGCCCTCAGAGCCGAGCTGCGCCAAGGCCGCCCCTTCTGACACGCCATGACAGCCGACCTCGGCGAATACCACGTCAGAGGGCGTGGCCAAACGGGGGGCTTCCTCCTCCAGCGCCTCTGCGGAAAAAAGCCGCAAAGGCGCGTTCAACTGCCGGGCAAGCTCCAAGATCGCGGGCTCATCTGCTTTGAGCGAAATCGTGTTGATAGAGTGCACCGCCGCATCACAAACTCCCGCCTCATTGAGGGCAGTACGCACCAAATCGGCCAATTCCTGTGGCGGGCAATTGCGTGCGCAGCCCACCCCGATGGTCACGCGCTTCGGCGCAAATTGCAGGTGATGGGGGCCCAAATCACTTTGCGGCGTCATATCACAGCTCAACTTCACCGCATCGCCCGCCGGCATATCGGCCAGCCACGTCGCTTGAGCAGCCTCTGCCCCCAAGAGCGCCGCACCGCCGCCGGATAACAGCGCTGCCATTGCGCCCTTGGCATCTTGCGGATTGGCCAAAGCCCAACCCTCGGGGGGTTCATCCAAAGACACACCCAGCGACACATCCCCCGCCGTTGTCACAGCAGCCGTACTGCCCAGAGCCTCGGCAATCTTGCGCGCCAGACGGTTGGCCCCGCGATGCCCCCCCAAAAGCGGCACGACGATCGATCCATCATCGGCCACGGAAACCACCGGCGGCTCTTGGGTTTTATCGCTCAGCAGCGGGGCCACGGCGCGGATCAAAATCCCACTGGCACAAACTCCGACAATCGGAGTCCCTGCTGCGAAAAGATCACGCGCATGATCCAAAGCATTGTCAAAAAAAGCATCCGCCTGCCCCACGCGACCTCTACGGCCGTGCAGCGGCGCATCCAGCGCCTGCGCGATCGACTGAGCCACGGCAAGACCAGAGGCATTCAGCGCCAAAACAACAGGGGTTAGAGCCATGGGTCGGCGCCTTTCGTTAAGATAATCATTGAAAAATAGGGAGCTTTTTCGGGAGCCTGAGCCAAAGGGCAAACCAATTCGTCCGGCAGGCTGGCCCGCTCGATATAGGCGGCTTTTTCGGTCAGGTTCAGCTCCGCAATCACCGCGCGAATTTTGGGCAAATGCCGCCCCACCTTCATAATCACGACACTTTCTGCCCCCTCGATGCGGGCGCGCAATTCTGCCGCTGGCAAGGGTCCGGGCAGAACTGTCAAGCGCTCGTTACGCGCCGCCAAAGGCATCCCCGCCCTTGCAGCGCAGGCCGTGATCGAGGTCACGCCGGGCACAACCTCCACCTGATAGTCGGCCGCAAGCCGCGCGTAGAGATACATAAAGCTGCCATAAAAGAACGGGTCTCCTTCGCAGAGGCAAATCACATCATCGCCCCGATCCAAAGCCGCCGCGATGCTCTTTGCGCCGATGTCATAGGCCGCCTGCGCCGGGGCGCGCTCAACCGTCATCGGCACATCCATCACAATTTCTTCCGCCTGAGGAGAAATGAGGTCTGCGGCAATGGCCCGCGCAAAACTCTTCCCACCGGCCAAACTCGGATAAGCGATCACCTTTGCGCCGGAGATGAGGCGGCTTGATTTCACAGTGATCAATCCCGGGTCGCCAGGGCCAAGCCCGACACCGTATAAAATTCCACTCATCGCTTAATCAAGCTCCATTGGGTCACAGGCATGAAGGGGCGCCAACCACGATAGGGCCCGACCGGTTCGGCACGATTCACCGAAAGGCGCACCAGCTCCCCGCCATGTTTGGCGTGGAGCGCCATCAAGACGGTTTCGCTCTCTAAGGTGACCGCATTGGCCACAAAACGCCCCAGGGGCTTGAGCGCTTGCCAGGCCGTTTCAAACACCGCGTCGCTCAAACCGCCGCCGATGAAAATCGCATCCGGTGCTGCTAGCCCCTCAAGCGCATCCGGGGCCGTCCCCTCGATCACTTGCAGCTTGGGCGTGCCAAGGGCCAGCGCATTTTGGCCGGCCATCGCGCGGCGGTCCGCCCGCGGTTCAATGCCGATGGCCTGCGCGTAGCGGGCGGCGCGCATCCACTCCACGGCCACCGAACCGCAACCCGTGCCAATATCCCACAATAACGCACCGCGCATTGGCATCAGCTTGGCAATGGTGACCGCTCGAACCTCACGTTTGGTCATGGTACCATCATGTTCAAAGAGCTCATCCGGCAGGCCCGGAACTCGCGGCAAAAGTGCCGCATCAGGCGCCGCCACACAGTCAACCGCAAGGGTGTTAAAAGGCGGCACCTCATGGGACCAACTCTCTGCCAGACCGTCAAAGCGCTGTTCTCTGTCGCCCCCCATGGCGGCCAGAACCGTCATCTTTGAGCTGCCAAAGCCGCGCTGCGTCAAAAATTGAGCAATTTGACCGGGGGTTTGTGCGCCCGTAGTCAAGATCAACAAACGTTGATCCGGTTGGATGAACGCAATCATCTGCTCAACCGGCCGGCCATGCACCGTTAGCGTTTCCACATCGGCCATCGACCAGCCCATCCGCGCAGAGGCCAGCTGAAAGGCACTGAGCTGCGGATGATAGGTGATTTCGCTCGGATCGATTTCACGGCCAATGCGCGCCCCAACAGAAAACCAAAGAGGATCGCCCGTGGCCAAAACCACCACACGCTTGCCGCGCAACCCCTGCAATGTCGAGATCAACGCATCAAATGGGCTGGGCCAGCTCAAGCGCTCCGCAGAGGTGATACCAGCCAACTGATGATGGCGATCACCTCCGATAATGACCTCAGCCGATTGCACAACGGCGCGCGCTGCTGGCAGCAAACCCTCCAGCCCATCCTCACCGATACCTACAATGTGCAGCCAAGCGCTCATGCGACCAACTCCGGCAGGCCCGCAGACAATGCGTTGACCGCCGCAGAGGCAATCGCAGATCCACCCCGCCGGCCACGTAGAGCCACAAAGTCACAGCCGCGCGGGTTTGCCGCCAGTTCTGCTTTGGATTCCGCCGCACCCACAAAACCAACAGGAAACCCAAGAATTACAGCTGGTTTTGGCGCGCCGTGATCGAGAATTTCAAGCAGATGAAACAGGGCTGTAGGCGCATTTCCAATCGCCACAACAGCGCCTTCGAGATGCGCAGCCCAAAGCTCAACCGCCGCAGCAGAGCGCGTGTTGCCGATCGTTTGGGCCAAAGCGGGCACGGCGGGATCGTTCAATGTGACAATCACAGGGTTTTCAGCCGGTAAATAGCGCCGGATGATCCCTGCCCCCACCATTTCACAATCACAAAGGATCGGTGCGCCCGCCGCCAAAGCCGCCGCACCTTTGCGGAAGGCCTGCTCAGAGAAGGCCAAACGATCTGCAATCTCAACCATGCCGCAGGCGTGAATGACCCGGGTCGCCAATTTGTCGAGTCCGTGAGGGAAGCGTGTCAAATCCGCCTCCCGCGCGACCGTGGCAAAGCTTTCAGCATATATGGCCTTTGGGTCTTTCTCATAAGGACGCATGCGCGGGGCTTTCGATTGGTTCCAATGGGCGCGCCATTGAGTTCGTTTATGTCTTGGGTGACTTGCGCGCACTTTCCGGCCCATGCGGATGATCCGCATGCGGATATTCCGCGTGTACATGATCGTGGCTATGGGCATGTCCATGCGTATGACCGTGACTGTGATCATGGCTGTGGTCATGGTCATGGCTGTGGTCATGATGATCGTGCCCTTTGGCCTGTTTTTCCAATCGGCACAGCCCGGTGCAAAAGCTGTCACAGAGGGTGCAATCCTCCACATTCGAGCCCGGCGCTGAAGCGCCTTGACCTTCCACATGGTGATGATGCGATTCCTGAACCGCACCCACCTCAGCTTCAAATCCCAAGACCTGCGTGCGATATTTGCACATGGCGCAATTGGGCGGTGGAATTTCTCCGACCTGCTCGGTGATCCTCTCCGCAAAGGTCGCTAGCACTTGCTCATGGTCGTTCAAATACCCAGCTTTCACAAATTGGATATTAGCATTTTCCGCCGCAACCTGATCGGTAAAGCCGTAAATTCGGTCAATCAAAATCCCCGAAAAGAGAAAATAAGGGAACACAACAATCCGCTTATACCCAAGTTTGCTTGCATGCTGCAGGCAGGGTTCAACCAGGGGGAAGGTCACGCCCGAATAGCCCACTTCACACCAGCCAAAGCCAAGCCCTTCGTGCAACATACGCGCAATTTTCGCCACATTGCCGTTGGCATCGGGATCCGATGCCCCGCGCCCAATGACCACCAGGCAGGTCTCATGCATGGGAACCTCCCCATGGGCCGCATTGGCCGCCGCAATCGCCTCTTGCACACGGCCGCCAGCCGCGGCGATCATCTTGGGATCCACGCCCAACTCCCGGCCATAGCTGACCTCAATCCCATGTTTGGCCGCATAGGTGTTCAGCACGGTCGGGATGTCATTTTTGGAGTGCATGGCAGCAAAGAGCATACCCGGCACGGCCAGAATTTTGTCACATCCCTGCGCGCGTAGCCGATCCAACCCGTCGCGGATGACAGGGTTGGCAAATTCCAAATAGCCATATTCAACGGCCCATTCAGGCGGCAGGTAGGCGGGCAGTTTTTCCGCCAGCACGCTAAATTGATCAACGGCCGCTTGGCTGCGCGAGCCGTGGCCACAAATCATGACACCGATTTTACTCATTTCACGCCTCCTGTAGTTCGGGCTCTTCGCCCTCACTGTCCTGCTCTTCGGACCCTTTCAGGGCGGCAACAGCCCCAGCCGCTAGCGCTGCTGCAAGGGCGGCGGCAATGACCCAATGGTCATGGCCTCCTGCCATGGCCTCCGCATGCCCGAAATGCGCCCAAGCCGGCGCGGGCAGAAAACAGGCTAAAAATAACAGACACCGGGTCATATCTTGGTCCTTCAATCTTATAGGTCAAAGGCCCCACCGCACATCCGTTATGCGGTCTCATCCGACGATCACGGTCTGCATCCCCAGTTTGGGTCAACGCAGCGCCATGCTTCTCTCCGGTCCTTCGACGTCGTCTGACCCTCTGCTAAGCCATTGCAGCGCCGGGGGCAAATGGATTCCCGACCGCCCGGCACCCGCAAGCGACGTTTCGCGGACTCTAGCGATATTCGTTCCAAGTCCAAAGAGAAGCCCTCTGCATAACCCAACCGCCAAGCCAAAACACTTTGCCCGGTGGCAACACCGGGGAACGACCAAACGCCTATATAATGCCCTGCCCGATGATCAAAGAGCCGCAGCTCTAGCCATTTCGGCGAATCTAACAGAAATTTGGCAGGGTTTACCGGTCAATACCTGAGCATCCGCCATGGAAGGCTCCTCTATAAAACTGTCAAGCGCGGTTTTGCCATTTCCAGCGCCGCGGCTCTGAGGTAGACGCGCAGGATGCAGCGCAGGTGGGGAGCGGGTGATGGGACAACTGGTAGACGGTGTTTGGCATGATATTTGGTATGACACCACAAAATCGGGAGGCGCCTTTGAGCGCTCAACTGCAAAATTCCGCAACTGGATCACATCCGATGGCAGCACAGACTTCCCAGCCGAAAGCGGACGCTATCATCTCTATGTGTCCTTGGCCTGCCCCTGGGCACATCGCACATTAATTTTTAGACAGATTAAAGACTTAACCGCACATATCAGCGTTGACGTGGTGCATCCTGATATGTTGTCTGACGGCTGGACCTTTGCGAGCGACTGGCTGGGTGCAACCGGCGACCGGCTGTTTGGCCTGCCATTTGCCCGTGATATTTATCTGCGAGCAGATCCAAAAATCAGTGGTCGCGTCACGGTTCCGATTCTTTGGGACAAGCACCAGCAGACCATTGTCTCCAATGAGAGCTCCGAAATCATCCGCATGTTCAACTCCGCCTTTGATCGGCTGACAGGCAATACTATGGATTTTTGCCCCCAAGAGCTGCACGAGGCGATGGAGCCAATCAACCAACGCATTTATGACACGCTCAACAATGGCGTTTACCGCTGCGGATTTGCCACCACCCAAACGGCCTATGATGCCGCGGTTGGCCCCTTGTTCGACACATTGGATTGGCTAGAGGACCGCTTGTCGCGCAAGCGCTATATCATGGGCGACAGGCTCACCGAGGTCGATTGGCGCTTGTTTCCAACCCTCCTGCGTTTTGACAGCGTTTATCACCTGCATTTCAAATGCAACCGCAAGCGCATCATAGATTATCCTAATCTTTGGGCCTATACCCGCGAGCTCTATCAATATGAGGGCATCGCCGAGACGGCGAATATGGATCATATCATCCGCCACTACCACTATAGCCATGATACGATTAACCCCAATCGCATCATCCCAATCAATCCAGACATCGACTGGAACGCCCCCCATGGGCGCGGCGATTAACCAGCAACCAAGCCCTTGCGTTTTTGGTGCAGCCAACGCAACTATTCGCCAAGATCTGTCAATCGCAGGAGAACCCAATGACGTCATGGATTACCATTTGCGACACCTGCAAACGCGAGGGCTGGACACCACAGACCCAGCCCCTCACCGATGGCGAAATATTCGCGGGGTTAATCGAAGATAGAGCCGCGGCCGCAGGTTTGAAGACCCGGCGTGTCTCTTGCATGATGGGCTGCGTGCGGGCCTGCAATGTGGCGGTGCAAGCTCCTGAAAAGCTGTCTTATGTCTTGGGAACATTTGAGCCAAGCCCCGAAAATGCCCGAGCCATTGTAGATTATGCGGCACTGCATCAAGCCTCAGAAACCGGCCAAGTGCCCTACCGCGATTGGCCACAAGCGGTGAAAGGCCATTTCACCACGCGCATGACCCCTTTGCCGGACACGGACTAATGGCAGGCAATGGGCGAGATCACGGGGGCGGTCTTGACGCGGCAGCAGCAGAATTTGGCGGCGCGCGGGGTGACTGGCTTGATCTATCCACTGGGATCAATCCGGAAAGCTACCCGATAACGAGCCTCGATCTGACGCCAAATGATTGGACGGCGCTGCCTGATAGCGGCGCAGATGCGGCGCTATGTGCCGCCGCCCGGCGATTTTGGCGGGTGCCAGCGCAGGCGGATGTTCTGGCTGTGCCAGGATGCTCTGCTGCCATTGCTCAAATTCCTGCACTTCAAGCTGCAGGCCAAGCCGAGATCGCCCTGCGCAGCTACAACGAACACGCCGCCGCCTTTAGGTTTCATGGCTGGGACGTAGACGAACACCCCTCCTCTCCTGTGGCCCGTGTTGTGGTCCATCCCAACAATCCCACAGGCATATTCCAACCTCAGATCACGCCCGCGCCGCTGACGGTGATTGACGAGAGCTTTTGCGATATCGATCCGGCGCAAAGCCACATCGCGCAAGCCAAACAACCTGGTCATATAGTTTTGAAAAGTTTTGGAAAGTTTTGGGGATTGGCTGGATTGCGTTTGGGGTTTGCAATTGGAGATCCAGAGTTGATCGACACTCTGCGACAAAGGCTTGGCCCTTGGCCCGTCTCTGGGATCGCGTTGAAAATTGGTGCCGCGGCCCTGGGTGACACCACTTGGGCCGAACAAACCCGGGCCCGGCTGGCCGCGGATGCAGAACGTCTTGACCGGCTGATGCGGCGCCAAAACGCCCGCCCTATGGGCGCCTGCGCGCTGTTTCGTACCTATGAGGTCGCGGATGCCAGGCAACTGCAACACCAACTGGCCCAACACAAGATTTGGACGCGGGTTTTCCCCTATAGCCCAACATGGATCCGACTTGGCCTGCCACCGCAGGCGCAGTGGGCGCGGTTGGAGGCCGCCCTGTGACCCTGTTTTTGGCCCTTGTTCTGGATGCGCTGCTCGGCGAGCCAAAGTGGCTCTGGTCACGCATGCCACATCCGGCCGTGCTCATGGGCAATCTCATCGCCCGCACCACCAGCATGTTCAATCACGCACCCCATCAAAAACCCAAAGGTGTGATCTTATGCATCGGATTGGCTGGGCTGGGTGGGCTGGCCGGGCTTGTTTTGGCGCAACTTGGGCCTCTGGCTGAAATTTTGGTCACTGCAATCCTCGTGGCACAGAAATCCTTAATGCAGCATGTGCAAGACGTGGCCCAATCCCTGCGGCTGTCACTTGCCGCCGGGCGCAGGAGCGTGGCCATGATTGTTGGACGTGACACAGCCCAGATGGATGCCCCGCAGGTGGCCCGCGGGGCCATTGAAAGCGCGGCAGAAAATTTTTCCGATGGGATTGCAGCACCCGTTTTTTGGTTCGCACTGGCAGGTTTGCCCGGGGTGATTATCTATAAAATGATCAACACGGCTGACAGCATGATTGGGTATAAGAACGAGACATATCGGGACTTCGGATGGGCCTGCGCCCGGCTGGATGATCTGCTGAATTGGGCGCCCGCCCGGCTGTCCGCCTTTGGAATTTGGCTGATCACCGGCTGTCGCACCTCCTGGGGCACTATCATCTCTGAGGCGAAATTGCACCGCTCCCCAAATGCCGGCTGGCCCGAGGCCGCGATGGCCTATGCGCTTGATATCAGCCTCTCAGGCCCCCGCAGCTATGAGGGGAAATTCGAAAAATTTCCTTGGGTCAACGCCGCTGGCCGCAAAAACATTGGTCCGGTTGAGATTGAAAAATCTATTCAAACTCTCTGGCTGACCTGGGGCGCGATGACGCTTTTGGTGGCGGGCATGACCCTTGCATTTTTGTTGTAAAAAAGGCCTAATTACAACGGGTTTTTGTTGGAGAATTGATATGCACCGCCTCGTCTTGTCCTGTGCCTTAATGTGTTACGCTGGCCTGGCCTCTGCCACTTGCGGCACAGATTGGGCATCGTTTATCAAAGACGTAAAACAAGAGGCTTTGGCACAGGGCTACCCGCGCCCATTGGTGACGCGCTTTTTTGACGGCGCGGCGCAAGACCCCAAGGTCATCAAAGCAGACCGCAGACAAGGGGTGTTTCAAAAAGACTTTATCAGCTTCTCTCAAGCGTTGATCTCGGAACATCGCTTGGTGCATGCACAGAAAAACGAGGGCAAATACGCCGCGACCTTTGACAGGGTGTCCCGTGATTACGGGATCCCACCTGGGGTCTTACTGGCCTTTTGGGCATTTGAAACGGATTTTGGGATCAATCAAGGCAATTTCAACACGCTCAATGCGCTGCTGACCTTGTCGCATGATTGCCGGCGCCCTGAGCTGTTTCGTCCTCAGGTTTTTGCAGCGCTTGAGCTTTACAAACGCGGTGATTTTGATCCGCGAAAGACGCAAGGCGCTTGGGCCGGCGAGATTGGTATGATCCAAATGCTGCCCGAAGATATTTTGGACAGCGGCACGGACGGGGATGGTGATGGCCGCGTTGATCTGCAAAACTCTGCCGCAGATGCGCTTATGAGCGGCGGCCATATGCTGCGTCGATTGGGCTGGCAGGCCGGTGCCCCGTGGTTGCAGGAAATTGATCTGCCCGAGACTCTTGATCTCACCCTCACTGGCCTCGACAAAAGCCAGACCGTCGCGCGCTGGCAGGCGCTTGGGGTGACCGGGCGACATGGCCCCCTCGAGCCCAGCGCGGGCCAAGCCTCTGTTTTATTGCCCGTTGGCCATAAGGGTCCGGCCTTTCTGACCTATCCGAATTTCAACGTCTATTTTGAATGGAACCAGAGCCTGGTCTATGTCACCACAGCCGCCTATTTTGCCACGCTGCTATCGGGCGAACCGCGGTTTTATCCTGGAACGCCGGACACGGGCTTGACCGGGCAAGAAATGCAGGCCCTACAACAAAAACTCATGGCCCGAGGCCATGATGTCGGCAAAATCGATGGTATTTTAGGCTCCAAAACCCGCGCGGCAGTGCAAGCGGAACAAGACAGGCTCAATCTACCCGCCGATGCTTGGCCAACCCCGCAATTGCTCAATCGGCTTTAAAAGACCTCTGCATCACGCCACTTCAACACGACATGAGGGCAGCGCCGGCCTGGGAAGGCAGGCGCTGCCCGGTGTTGCCACCGGGCAAAGTGTTTTGGCTTGGAGGTTCGGCTATGCAGAGGTCTTTTTAACGGCTTCATGCGACACACCGAGGCGCTAAGCCACCAGTTGCTCGGCTTTCTTCAGGTCAACCGAAACCAACTGACTGACCCCTTGCTCTGCCATCGTCACACCAAACAATCGGTCCATACGCGCCATAGTCACCGCATGGTGGGTGATGATCAAAAACCGCGTGTCCGTCCTGCGGGTCATCTCATCGAGCAGGTCGCAGAACCTTGTGACATTTGCATCATCTAATGGCGCATCCACCTCATCAAGCACACAAATCGGCGCGGGATTGGCCAAGAAGACTGCAAAAATAAGCGCCATCGCCGTCAAAGTTTGCTCACCGCCCGACAACAGCGAGAGGGTCGAGAGCTTCTTACCCGGTGGTTGACACAAAATTTCCAGCCCAGCATCCAACGGATCATCGCTTTCCACCAAAACCAAATTCGCCTCTCCGCCGCCAAATAAATGCGAAAACAGAGTGCCGAAGTTGCGATTCACCTCATCAAAAGCGGCCAACAAGCGTTCCCGGCCCTCTTTGTTGAGGCTGGCAATCCCACCCCGCAGCGTTTTGATTGCCTCTTCCAAATCTGTTTTCTCTTTGGTGAGCATATCAAATTCCTCGCGCACCTCTTGAGAATCCTCTTCCGCCCGCAGGTTGACCGCGCCCAGCGCCTCTCTTTGCCGGCGCAAACGCGCCACCTCGGCCTCCACCTGTTCAGAGGGCGGCATTTTCAGCGGGTCGACCTCCAATTGTTCCAGCAGGTTTTGCGGCTCTGTTTGCAGCTCCTCACGGATGCGCTCCGCCGCCAAACCCACCGCCTCCAAAGCAGCTTCAGAGCGCGCCTCAGCGCCAGCCCGTTTTTCGCGGCTTTCCGTGGCCACGCGCCCAGCATCACGCTCGGCCTCAGACGCTTGGCGCATGTCCATCTCGGCCCGCGCCAAGGTATCAGCGGCCAATTTCCGGCGCGTTTCCGCTTCCTCTAACGCGGAGATGAGCTCTGCCCGCTGGCTTCTGATGTTATCGGGCTCTGCAAGTGCTGTTGCCAGATCTGCCTCAGCCTTGCTGTGGCGCTGTTCCAGCTCGACGGCGCGCGTTTTGGCATTTCCCAAACGCTCTTGCCAGCTGCTAATATCTTTGTTCACTGCCGCAATCCGCTTGACCCGTGCTTCGCCATCACTGCGCAGCTCATCATGAGCCGTTCGGCGGCTCATCATAGTGACCCTGCTGGCTTCAACGGTCAGGCGAATGTCCTCCACCCGTGCCCGCGCAGCGCCAAGATCTTCCAAGCCTTCGCGGTGGGTTTGTGCGTCACGCAGCTGCACGCGCGCTTCACTCGCCTCTTCTCCATAGCGTGTGACAGCGAGCGCCAGGGCCTCAACACGCCCGCCGGCAAGATTGCGCTCCGCCTCAGCCCGAGACAACGCACGCCCCGCATCGGCCATCATCCGATCTGCGGCCTGGCGCGCCTCGCGGGTCTCTTGATCGGTTTTGGTCAGGGTTTGCAATTGACCAACCAGCGCTTGATGCGCAGTTTCCGCTTGACTTGCCACCGCCTGCGCCTCTTTCAACTGTGATTGCAAAGCCTGAAGGCGATTGCGTTGCTCAAGCGCCAAGGCCGCCGCAGAGGGGGCGTCCTTAGCTTGGGCGCGAAACCCATCCCAACGCCAAAGATCGCCATCTCGGCTGACCAGTCTTTGCCCTGGTAAAAGAGACCCATGCAGCCGCGCACCTTCCTCGGCTGTCACAAGACCAACTTGCGCAATCCTGCGGTTCAACACGCCGGGAACGGTGACGTATTGCCCAAAACTTTCAACGCCCTCAGGCAGGCGGGGCGCGGTGTCATATTCCTGCAACTGCGCCCAGCCTGAGCGCCCGTCCGCGGTCACGGCCGGGGCTTTGAGATCATCGGCCAAGGCAGCGCCCAAAGCCTTTTCATATCCGCTTTCAACATGCACTTGGTCAAGCAACTGATCGCCTTGACCACGATTGCGTTCCACCAATTTCGCCAGTGCGGAGACTTCTGCCTGCAACGCATTGACGACCCCATTTGCCTCGGACCTGGCAGTCCGTGCACTGTTTTCTTGGGTCAGGCAATCCGCCCGGCGCGCCTCCGCCTCAGCCAAAGCCGTTTCGGCCTGCGCAACGGCCTCAACAGCGGCCGCCTCATCAAGATGGGCTTGCGCGTAGGCCGCTGCGGCGTCACTGGCCTGTGTGCTGGCCTCAGCCACCGCCGACTTGGCATTGATCTCTTCAGCCTCAGCCTTGGACAGGCGTTTTTGGGCATCCTCAACGAAGCGATCCGCCGATTGATGGCTGGCGGCGAGACGGGCTACATCTTCGGTAATCTCCGCCAATTGCGATTCACGATCGTGCAAAACAGCCGCCGCCTGTGAGGCCTCCGCGGCCGCTTTTTGCACTTTTTCGCTCTGCCCGGCCCCGGCCTCTTCAAGCTCTGCCAGTTCTTCGCGCAGCCGCGCGATTGTATCGCCGGCATCGGCATTCAGATTTTGTTCTCGCGCCATATCGGCCGCCAGCTGGGCGATGCGTTGCTCCAAAGTGTAGATGGTTTGCTCAGCCCGTTTCGCTTGATCGCTGAGCGTATCTTTTTGCACATTCAACCGCTGCAACACTGCATTGGCGATGGCTTCTTCCTCGCGCAGGGGAGGCAGGGCCGCCTCGCAAATCTTGCGGGCCTTCACAGATTTTTGAACTGCGGTTTCGGCTTGGGCCGCTGTGATCGTACCGGCGCGCAGAACCTCTTCAGCTGCCGCACGGGCCTCTTCTGCCTCTTGCCACCGGCGATACAGTAAGAGCCCTTCTGCCGAACGCAGACTGGCCCCCAACTCTCGATATCTTGCCGCTTGTTTTGCCTGCCGCGCCAGTTGGGATAATTGATTAGCCAATTGTTCGATCACGTCATCCACGCGTGACAGGTTCGTTTCAGCACCGCGCAATTTCAGCTCGGCCTCATGCCGCCGCGCATAGAGACCCGAAATTCCAGCCGCCTCTTCCAAAATCCGGCGCCGGGCCTTGGGTTTGGCATTAATCAATTCACTAATCTGCCCCTGCCGAACGAGGGCAGGAGAATGCGCACCAGTGCTGGCATCGGCAAAAAGCATCTGAACATCCCGCGCCCGCACATCTTTGCTATTTGCCTTATAGGCAGAGCCAATATCGCGCGTGATGCGGCGGACCACATCTAAAAAATCACTTTCATTGAAGCTCGCCGGAGCGAGCCTTTTGCTGTTGTCGATTTGCAAAATGACTTCTGCAAAATTACGGGCCGGACGTGTGGCGGTGCCAGCGAAGATGACATCCTCCATCCCACCACCACGCATGGCCGTCGGGCGGTTCTCGCCCATAACCCAGCGCAGCGCCTCTAGCAAATTTGATTTACCACAGCCATTGGGGCCCACCACCCCGGTCAAACCATCAGCAATAATCAATTCTGTGGGGTCTACAAAGCTTTTGAACCCGTTCAATCGTAATTTAGAAAACCGCACCGAAACATGCCCTCGTGATTCTTATGGGTTAAGTGTGCCGAAGCGATAGGGGCGGAGTCAACGCCAACGACCCTTATCCTGTGTGTTCGAAGAACTTATCCACAATATATTGGTGCCCTACGGCACAATTACGTGCAACACGGCAGCTCGGGAGCGATTGTTATTTCAAGGGTGTTTGGCGCTCTTACTCGCCAGCTTCACTGTCTTTATTGCCAGCTCGGTGGTTGAGCTAATCAAACGCCGCGGAAATGTCGAATTGATCCACCAATTTTTGAAGATCCACCTTTTCAGGCTAAACGGCCAGTTCAGGTACAGATTCCTGCTCAGGCTGGGATTGCAAGCATCCACTCAAAGCAGTTGCCAAAGCGACAAAAACCACAACTTTTTTCATCATAAACTCCAAAACTATTTGCACACACTTCACCCCGCATCACCGGCCTTCTTGCCCCAAGTCAAGCGCCGCCACGCCCGGCGCATCCTTCAGCCGCGTGGGTATAGCTTTGCCCGGTGATGCTTTGCCTCACACTCATGCCCGACCAAACATTCCACAGCGACGCAGCTTGCGTTACCGCAGCAATTGGGTCAGCCTTTTGGTCAAGGCAACAAGAGAGATGTCTGCGCGCAAAAACAGGAGAGAGCTGTGTTCGATTTGGAATTAAGCGGGAAAGTGGCCCTAGTAACCGGCGGCAGTGATGGCTTGGGCCGCGCTGCGGCGCACCGGCTGGCGGCGGAAGGGGCTTTGGTTGTCATTTGCGGCCGACGGGCCGCACATGCACAACAGGCCGCACAGGACATGACAGCCACGGTGCAAGCCTCGAACAATAACGGTGGCCGGGTTGTGGGCCTTCGTGCCGATGTCACAAATACAGAGGATTGTGACGCGTTGATCGCCGAAATTCAGCACCGTCACGGCGGCATTGATATTTTAATCAATAACGCGGGCGCATCCGCTGCTATGGGTTTGGCTTTGGTGGAGGATGACCTTTGGCTGTCAGATTTCAATCTCAAGGTCATGGCGGCCGTGCGCTTATCGCGGCTTGCTATTCCAATAATGAAATCGCGCGGTGGCGGGGCCATTGTCAATGCCAGCATAGGCGGCGGTAAGGCGCCAAATGCAGGCGCGCTGCCCACAAGCGTCATGCGCGCTGCTGGGTTGAATTTAACAAAATCTTTAGCGAAGGAATTTGCCGCTAGCAATATCCGCGTCAATGCCATTTGCATTGGCTACTTGAAGTCAATGCAATGGATCCGCCGAGCTGAAAATGGCGATCCGAGTTCAATTTACGAAAATTTCTCCCAAAAAATTCCAATGGGCCGGATGGGTGAGGCTGAAGAATATGCCGACCTTGTGGCCTTTTTGAGTTCGCAAAGGGCCTCTTACATCACCGGCACCGCCGTTAATCTTGATGGCGGGCTCTGCCCGGTCGTGTAGGCGCCAATGCGCAGGGGAACCGCAGGGGCTGAGGCGCCTGCCACTCATGTAAAGTGAAGAACATTTATGGACTACAGCTTTGGTTTTTGGTTTTTCGCAACCCTGGCAGCACTTGCTGTTGGGCTTGGCAAGGGAGGGCTTCCGGTGGTCGCAGCCTTGGCCGTGCCGAGCCTGTCACTTTTCATGTCCCCCATTGCCGCCGCCGGCTTGCTTCTACCGGTCTATATCGTCTCCGATGCCTTTGCTCTTATCGCCTATCGCCGAGACTTTAATCGCCAGGTGTTAAAAATCGCCGCAATAGGAATGACCCTGGGTGTGGGGATTGGCAGTGTTACGGCACATTTAATCATCGAATGGGTGATTACAGTGCTGATTGGCCTGATGGGTGGGCTTTTTGCCCTGCGGATGCTCACGCAACGGGGCAATCCCGCAAAGAAACCGATCCATACAGCCCAAGGATTGTTCTGGACCACCATCGCGGGATTCACCAGTTTCATAAGCCACAACGGGGGGCCGCCTTGGCAAATTTTCACTCTGCCATTGAAGTTGCAAAAATCAGTCTTCGTTGGCACTTCGGTAATTGCTTTTTCCTACTGCAACGCCATCAAGTTGATCCCCTATATTTGGCTTGGACAAGTCAATATTCAAAGCTCTTTTGTCTCGCTCTTTTTGATGCTCCCTGCCGCTCTTGCCGTCTATCTCGGGGTTTTTTGGGTTAAAAAAATTCCCGAAGCACTATTTTTCAAATTCGTCACCTGGGCCTTGATGATAATATCGATAAAACTCATTTGGGACGGCTTCATGGACAGCCCGCTGGCACAGATGCACCTCTTTTAAAGGTGCTCCATTTTGACCGACCGGCAGCGCGCAAAAAGCTCCGAAAACCTTGCTCCGACCCTCTTGCCTCCCTCCCCGCCCCCTGATATCAGCGCCACATCGTCAATCACCCCAGATTCGTCTGGGGTGGTGTCGTTTGGGGATACCCAAATTCATCGGGCACCTACGGG
>MDSX01002821.1_pt1 | contig 18502 bp, 17 predicted proteins | sample 811141 | NCBI WGS metagenome assembly MDSX01 (sample SAMN05326642, study PRJNA326480) | marine metagenome | isolation source: seawater | place: Atlantic Ocean: South East | collected 2010 | reverse complement strand
GTTCCTTATTGGTGGGACAAAACGCCACGACCGACACTTGAGTTCAATAATCAAAACAGTAGGACTGATGTTGCGATAATCGGGTCTGGTTATACGGGGCTGTGTGCGGGGTTGGTTCTAGCTAGGGCAGGCCATTCAGTAATAATTTTTGATGCCGAAGATGCCGGTTGGGGATGTAGTTCCCGCAACGGTGGACAGATAAGCACAAGTATAAAACCTCACTACAATACCTTGGCTGGGAAATATGGAGATGATGTCGCCTTTGAAGTCGTCAAGGAAGGGCAAAATTCGCTGGCTTGGATTAAGGAATTTGTTGCAGCAGAAAAAATAGATTGTTCTTTTATGGTGCCGGGCCGTTTTCATGCTGCTCATAGCCTGAGACAATTTGATATCTTGGTCAATCAGATAAAGCAACAACCTAAGGGGCTGGAGGTTGATGCAAAGATAATAACAAAGAACGAACAACAAAGAGAATTGGGTACGGACGTATACCATGGCGGAGTTGTGTACGACATGCACGCGTCATTAGACCCGGCTCAATATCACAAGGGTTTGCTGCAATCAGTGATAGAGGCTGGTGTAACTGTTATTTCGAATTGTTCTGTCGCCAATTTGAGAAAATGCTCGGGGAAATTTGAGTTAATTACCTCAGGTGGGGATTTTGAAGCTAAAGAAGTTATTATTGCTACAAATGGCTATACTGGAAAATTAACGCCTTGGCTGCGTCGCCGGGTTATCCCAATTGGCAGTTATATGATTGCCACAGAATGTATAAGTCCAGACGTAATGAAGGAATTGATGCCAAGGCACAGGGTAGTAAGCGACACGCGAAAAGTTGTTTATTATTATAGGCCGTCACCGGATGGTAGCCGAATAATATTTGGTGGTAGAGTTACTGGTGGGGACACGAATTTGAATAAAAGTGGACACTTATTGAGAAAAGAGCTCATTAAAATTTTCCCGCAAATAGTAGATATAAAAATCACTCATTCGTGGATGGGTTATGTTGCTTACACTTTTGATGAGCTGCCTCATATTGGCAATAACGATGGCATATATTACGCTATGGGTTGTTGCGGATCAGGTGTCGGTATGTCAAGTTATCTTGGATCCAAATTAGGCCATACTGTTTTAGGATCGAATGAAGGTAAAACTGGACTGGATAGTATTGAATTTAAAACCCGTCCATTTTATAATGGTAACCCTTGGTTCCTGCCTGCATCTGTTTCATATTATAGATGGCTCGATCGTATCAGTTAGTATGTTGGACAGGGATAATATTGATCAGAATACTTGGGTTAAATAATGCGTTTGAGAATGATTTAGGGGGTGATGTATGGTTTTCACAATCCCTGTAATAGACTTAGAAAAATTTGAAACAGCTGATGCAAACAATGCCGCTCGTGAAATTGACGAAGTTTGTTGCAGCATAGGATTTCTTATTATTAAAAATCATGGGGTTTCGGCCTCTATCCAAGAGTTCCTCTATAACGAGGGACGCAGGTTCTTTGATCGGCCGATGAAAGAAAAAATGAAAGTTCGGCGTCCTCGGGATAATCAGAACCGTGGCTATATACCTTATGGAGAAGAGGCATTGGCTAAAATGCATGGTGGCGATACACCCCCTGATTACAAGGAGGTATTTGCCATAGGTCCGTTCGACCGATCAGATGATGTCTATCACTCCCAAGAAAACTCTTATCCTAATTTTGCTCCTAATTTATGGCCTGCAGGATCCCCAAATCTCAAGTTAGCTATGATGGCTTACTTTTCCGCTATGGATATTCTCTCTAAAAAGATGGCGAGTTATTTTGCTTTAGCGTTGGGTTTACCTAAAAACTGGTTTCAGAACAAACTTGATAAACATGCGAGCCAATTAAGGCTTTTAAATTATCCAGCTCCCGATCAGGATTTATCCCCTGGTCAATTAAGATGCGGCGTACATACAGATTTAGGTATGATGACAATTTTGCGTAATCAGGCGGCTGCGGGAGGCCTTCAGGTTCAACCTCGCGGTAGTGATTGGATCGATGCTCCTGCTCTTGACGATACGTTTATTGTAAACATTGGCGATTTGTTAATGCGTTGGACCAATGACCGTTGGATTTCAACGCCACATCGAGTTTCGGTCCCTAAATTGCAAGATCGTAATAAATCAGCAAGGATGTCAATTGGTTATTTCACGCGGCCAAATTATGATATGCCAATCTCTTGTATAGACACATGCATGGCGGCTGATAATCCAAAAAAATATGCAACAACTACTGTCAAAGAATACAACGATGAGCGTTTCTCTCTTGGTGCGGGAAAGATGTAAAAAGCAAAACCCTTTCTTTGTGTGATGTTATGTATCTCAAATTTCTATTTTAAACATTTTGGCAGAGGTACATCGCTTCTATCAACCAATTGTGTAGGGATACACGTAAAGCAACCTAATCCTTGTAAAGTAATGTGTATGGATGAGACCTAGTGCCCCCTCTCAAAGCGCAGTTCTTTGTTCCCTTTTTGGTGAGCTATGCAGAATATTTTGATTTTAAAACTTTTCCCTTTGAAAAGTCTCTGCTTAAAAAGCTTTATCCATCCGCCCCCTTAAAAAGAATATCGTGTTGCCGTTTAAGTGCATTTCTTCGATAGCGTTGTGATTGAAGGTCTAATTCCCCTTCAGGACGCGGTTCCAAATCGAAGTTGTCATAATCGTCAAACCCTTTAGCCAAGGTCGCAGATGTTCTGCCATCGTTTTGTTTTACATTTGTTGATATATATCGGATAGCAAATCCAATTCTGTCAATGGAACTTGTATTGGGGTCTGAACCATGGATGATACTCACATGGTGGAGAGACATCTGCCCTGGTGAAAGCTCAATATCTTTGGCTTGATGTTCGTCAACACTTACCGATATCTCCTGTCCGCGTGTGAGAAGATTGTTTTTTGTAAACGTGTCTTGGTGTTCTAGGGCTCCTACAGTATGGGTGCAGGGGATAACACGCATGCAACCATTTTCCCGAAAACTGGGAGTGAATGCTATCCAGGCGGTTAAGATATTATGTGGCTTTAATCCCCAATAATTGGCGTCTTGATGCCAACTCACAAATCCTGGTTTATTAGCTGATTTTGCAAAAAAGCTACTTCCCCATGCCAGTAGGTTAGGGCCTAGAATAGAGCTAACCGGATCGGTTATGGCAGGATTTTTCACTAGATCGTAGAGCCAGGGAAAAACTAGATGTGGTTTGCTCCGCAGTATAGAGTCTATATCGACATCGCTATTTTGTTTAACTTTATAGTAGTGGGCTTTAAGTGTTTCAGCGCCTTCGAAGCTAATGGCGTCGATTGGGGCCAAAAAGCCCTCTTTATTATACCGTTTGAGATTGCTTTCCGTTAATCTCGACATTGATGCCTCTCAGAATTATTATAAAATATCGTAGATGGCCACAGACATGATCCATTATTTCCCGACATCGATATTATTATAAATAACGATTAGTATCTTATATTACATTATTGATTGGAGTAACAAAATGGCATTCTTTGAACTACGACAATACAAAATCCGTCCTGGTAAAATGACTCAATGGCTAGAATTCATGGAAAATGAAATAATCCCCTTTCAAGTGTCAAAAGGAGCGGTTATTTGTGCAAGCTTTCGAGGTGAGGAAGATGAGTCAGTTTATTTCTGGATTAGGAGGTTTGAAAGTGAAGCGGAGAGGGAACGGCTTTATGAAGCCGTCTATCAGAGTGAATTTTGGATAAAAGAAGTCGCGCCAAAAGTTGGTGAGCTCATAGATAGAGAGGCAATAAAGGTTCAACGCGTGAATCCAACTCGTTTGTCAACAATGCAATAACTCTCTAGTGGTTAATGGCAATTATTTATTTTGCCATTAACCATTTATAGTATCCAAAAAACCTTAGCCTTGAAAAAAAGTGTATGCACGACGTTACTGTTGTTCCACAGGAGAGAGTTACTCCCTTTCAATGGCTTATATTAGCCACATTAACTTTGACATCAACATTATATGCGATGAGCATCACGATCGCTAACATTGCTCTTCCGCAATTACAGGGGGCGTTAGCGGTCACTCAAGATCAAATAACATGGACCGTGACGTTCAATATTGTGGGTACCGCAATTGTCACGCCGATGACAGGTTGGCTCACAAAGAGATTTGGGCAAAGACATTTAATGCTGTTTGCCGTATTTGGGTTTGCCGTTTCATCCATTATGTGTGGGCAGGCAGGAACTTTAACCGAGTTAGTCGTTTACAGGGTATTACAAGGCGCGTTCGGTGGGCCGCTGGTGCCTTTATCTCAGGCTATTATTTTGGGTGTTTTTCCTAGGTCGTTACATAGTTTTGCGACTGCTATTTGGGGCATGGGGGTTGTTTGTGGTCCGATAATAGGGCCTACGGTTGGAGGTTACATATCAGAGGCCTACAGTTGGCGATGGGTTTTTTATATCATTGCGCCATTTAGTTTTTTAGCTTTTTTGGGCGCGTGGCTTTATATCCGTGATACGTCGCGTGATCGCCGTATCCGTTTGGATTGGACTGGTTTTATAAGCCTATCAATCGCTTTGACGGCCCTTCAACTTTTATTAGATAGAGGAAATAGACTGGACTGGTTTGAATCTACGGAAATTTTATTAGAAATTACTATTGCTTTCATATTCTTCTATATTTTCACTGTTCATATATTAACAACGCGGTCACCGTATCTAAATCCCTGGTTGCTAAAAGACAGGAATTATTCCGTTGGTGCTGTGCTAGTATTTCTCTATGGAATGTTAAACTTCACACCGATAGTACTGTATCCGTCTATGTTGCAGGACTTAAGAGGTTATCCAGAATCTATTATAGGATTATTATTAGCGGCACGCGGCTTTGGAGCGTTGGCGGGAAATTTTCTGGTTTTATGGATAAGCAGAAACGATCCACGCATAGGTTTAGCTATAGGGTTTTCTGCGCAGGCAATCTCATGTTGGATGTTAGCGCATTTTGATATTAATATGACGACTGCAGGTGTGGCTTGGGCTAGTGTTTTGCAGGGCTTTGGAGTGGGGTTGTCTTGGGTCCCTCTCACAGTGATGATGTTTTCAAATATCGACCCAAAATATATCCCTGAAGGAACCGCAGTTCTGCATTTATTACGAAATATAGGAAGCAGTATTTATATATCTTTAACAGTCACTATCGTTATTAGATCTACAACTCAAAATTATATGAGCATGAGTAACTTTATTAATCCTTTTAATGAAATGTTTTCGTTTCAAGACTTGATGGGGTTCTGGGATGCCGACACCCCACTTGGTTTAATAAAACTTTCTAGTGAAATAGAAAGGCAAGCAGCTATGATTGGTTACATTAATGCTTTTTACTTATTGGCCCTGACGGGATTTATTGCTCTGCCGTTGATCTTTTTTGTCGAGAAACAGAAAAATAAACATTAATTTAGTTATATCTTATTCGCGGATCTAATAATGTATATATAATATCAATAATAAAATTTATGAACACAAAAATAAATGCGATTAACATCACTACTCCTTGGATTATTGCGTAATCAGCAGTCTCGACCGCTTGAATTAATAACGCACCAAGCCCATTTAAATTGAATACTTGTTCTGTAACCACTAAGCCGCCCATCAAAAAAGCAAATTCCGCCCCCAGTAAAGTTAGTATCGGCAAAAAAGCATTTCTGAGTGCATGCGTTTTAGCTACAGTAGGCTCAGGAACCCCTTTTGATCTCGCTGTTCGGATATAGTCTTCGGCTAGTATATCTAACATTGCGGAACGGGTCATTCTGAGTGTGATTGATAAATATCGCACTCCGACGGCCAATGATGGCCAAATTAATTGAGATATATTAGCCCAGAGGTTGTCAAACGGCGAGACGTAAATTATCGGGGGCATCCATGGCTCGCCGAACCAAAGTTGAGAGTAGTTTAAAATTGCTAATAGCATTAAAAAGCCAAGCCAAAATGATGGCGTTGCTACTCCAAAAATCGAAATCGAGCGTATAGTATAGTCTATCCATGTATTTTGCTTGATCGCAGAAATTATACCAAGCGGAATAGCAATAACTATTGTAATTATCAAGGACATGGCGGCTAACTGAAATGATAAGGCAAATCTCGGTAGTAATTCGATAGACATTGAATTTCCTGTCCACATCGAATTTCCAAAACTAAGAGTTACTATTTCAGACATAAAATTTATAAATTGTATTAATAGGGGCTCGTTGAGACCCAGTCGCTTTCGGCATAATTCTAATATCGATGTGTCTAGTTTTGTTCCATAATCCACCCAGCGTGTCAGACAAATATCTCCAGGGACAATTCGAATTAGAAAGAAAACAAGCACGCCTGCACCAATAATCGTTGGAATCATTAGTAAGATACGCGCTATGATGTATCGGTACATCCTTTGTTTGTAGGTATAATTTAATCAAAATCAATTAAAAACTGGCAGAATTCATATGATTGACGATAATCAGACAAAAAAAATTCTAGTTCTAGGGGCGGGTATTGTCGGTATTTGTAACGCGCTGGCCTTAAGAGAAAGAGGTTTTGAGGTTACCTTAATTGATAAGAACGAGCCATCTGATGCAACAAGTTATGGGAATGCAGGTGTCATTTCTCAGTGGGCGTGCATTCCGCAGTCTATGCCAGGGCTCTGGAAAAAAGTACCCAAGTGGCTATTTGATCCGAACGGCCCATTATCTATCCGGTGGTCATATTTACCACGCATGACACCGTGGCTAATTGAGTTTTTAAAGGCAGGGCGTCCAGAACGCCTACCTGCTATTTCTGATGCTATGTTCAATTTGAACCGTCCCAATTTAGATTTGTATAGGCAACTTCTGAGAGGAACTGGCGAGGAGGGTCTTATAACGGATTGCTCTTATTTATATGTCTCTCGTAACTTAAATGGCCTAAATCTTAATACTTTTGAGTGGAGACTTAGAGAAGAACGCAGGGTTCCATTTGAGCAGATAAGTGGCGATCAAGCTAGAGATATTGAACCAGACCTATCGTTAGATATTAAATCGGCAGCACTCATTAAAGACCAAGGTAGAACGAGCAATCCTGGCCGACTCGGTAAGGTGCTTGCATTGAAAGCTAGCAAGCTCGGAGTGTCTTTTCACAAAGCAGAAATAACTAAAATCAAGCCCTCTTCTCATGGTGGCTATGATGTTTTTACTGATCAAGGAACTCAAACGGCGGCTTCAGTTGTTTTGACAGCAGGTGTTTGGTCTGCTCAGTTATTAAAGCAACTTGGGGTGCGTGTGGCGCTTGAGGCGGAGAGGGGATATCATTTGATATTTAAAGACCCTGGTGTCAATTTAACACATTCGATTTTGGATTCAGATAATAAATTTGTCTCTAGTTCTATGGAAATGGGCATGCGAAGTGCTGGAACGGCTGAGTTTGCTGGCATTGACGCTCCGCCAGATTACCGCCGAGCTCGTGTATTTGAAAAACATGCTAAGTCTCTGTTCCCAAAATTAAATACAGGGTCAATCGAGGAGTGGATGGGTAGACGACCGTCTACACCCGACTCTGTTCCCTATATCGGCGAGGTTCCAGGGTTTCCGCGTTTATTTTACGGATTTGGGCACGGGCATCTGGGATTGACGGGAGCACCTATGACAGCGCGTATGGTAGCAGCTTTAGTTTCGAACGAACCACTAAATATTGATATGAAACCTTATCGTTTAGATCGATTTTACAAATCATAAAATAAGCTGATTTATGGAATTATGACTACTGTTCCAAATTTAGAGCCTGATTCTACTAATTCATGTGCCTTAATAATATCTGTAAGTGGGAAAGTGGCTGCGACGGGTCGCAAAGCATTTGGAACAGCGCTTAGCCATTCATTAATACCGAGCCTAGCCTCGTCGAGGTTTTTCTGAGGCAATGAATTTAAAATAAATGGTCGGATTTGAGTGTTCTTTCTCATAAATTGAAAAAAATCAATTTGTGGTGTTCGATTAGTATCAGACGCATAAGCAACTACCGTCCCATTTTTGCTAATGACATTCGTAAGCCATTTAAGATTATCCGCAAAATCAACTGATATAATACGGTCCACACCTTTTCCGTTAGTTAGCTTGGCCACCCGAGTTATTATATCCTCTGTTTTATAATTAATAGTTGCTTTTGCTCCTCCAAGGATGGCGTTCTGAGCTTTATTTGAATTACTTACTGTAGCTATGACCTTTGCCCCTCCCCATGACGCTAGTGAGACAGCATAAAACCCTACAGCACCTGAGCCACCTGTTACTAAAATTATTTTTCCAGATACAGGACCATCTGAAAACACTGAATGATAGGCTGTCATAGCTGGGATCCCTAAAGTGGCTCCCTCTTCAAAAGATATATCGTCTGCTAATGGGGTCACAAAATTCTTATCAAGTGCTATAAATTCTGCCGCGCTGCCATGTGCTCTCCCTAATCTTTGACCATTAAAAAACCATACTCTTTTGTTCATTAGAGATTTGGGCACATTAAACCCAACTTGATCAACTATTCCTGCTCCATCACTGTTAGGTATAACTAATGGGAAATTATAGCCGTAGTTTGAGGCGCCAGAGCGCAGTTTTACGTCGGCAGGGTTAACACCAGAGGATCGCACTCTTATACGCACTTCGTCCTCCGTGGCTCTTGGGGCCTCCATTTCTCCCACTTTCAGGACTTCTTGTGCCGGACCAGTTTTTTTATACCATGTTGCTTTCATTGAACTTTTCCTGGGGTTGAAAAAATGATGTAAAATGTTCTAATTTGAAACAGAGGGCTCTTTGAATAAAATTATATAATGTATATATATTAATGCCAAAGAGTATCTGATGAAAAGTGAGTGGTCACTTTATTAAACTTTTTTAAACTTAGAACTGAAGCGTTGCCGACCCAGGGGACGTAATTTCCCCATTTTCATTTTTCAAAAAAAGTTCTAACTCCACAATACTAGCCTTATAATCAACATCCACGACCTTACCGCCCGCTTTCAGTGTTTCACCGAGATATGATGCTCGTCTATTAGAGTAGTTAAATTTAATAAGTGTCGCATTATCTCCAATCCAGTTAATAGCGATCTGGCTCAACCAGTCGCCTTGAAGTGGGCCGTCGATAACTATTCGGGGGTGTTTTTCGATTTCTGTTGTATACTTTTCATCATAATGAATCCGGTGAGGGTTCCAGATGGCTGCATTATAACAGAAAAGCGATACATTTGTGGCTGTAAATTCCCGCTCTGGAAGAGTTTGCCCGATTTTAATTTTTTTGATATCCATCGTTTTTCTACCTTAAAATACGAGTTTGGTATTGTTCTAATACAGGATCACCAGTTTCCGTTTTACAGGAAATTAGATAGGTTATAAAAATAAGGGGGCCTGTCTTACCCTGCTTCTGCTTGATGTCTGATAGCTCTCTCCTAAAAACAAGTTTATCTTTAGGTTTAACTGTTCTAAAAAATTTAAAATCTACGCCACCCGCCATAACCCGTTTAAGCGGCAATTCAGGTATAAGGGAAGCCTTTGGAAGGCCGTCTACTTCCAGATTCTCCAGAGGAACTATTTCCCTTGATAACCCAGCGACGAACATAGGAGGCGCCTCATCTCCTTTTAGGTATTTGTCCAGTAGCTGCTCCGTTGAGATAGAGTATTTTATGATATCGCTTCGATTGACCTCGATCTCTACTGGTGGATCAGATCTTCCAATCCAGGACAAAGCCTCGGCTGTAACGAGGTTATTCATAGTTCAAACTCCTAAATTTATATTGTGAATTATCCTGTATTAATACTGAACCTGCCTGCTGGACATGTGAGCGTGGCTACGCTTAGGTATTCATTCTCATTTCGTGTAATTTGATGTACGCCTATACACGGTGTCCCATGTCTAACATTTAATCGATTGGCGATTAATTCTCCGGCACCTATTGCGCCAATAGTTTGATCCAATGATGGCCATGGAGCATTATTCTGTAACCACTTTGATGGCGACTGATTTTTGAAATCTGTATTTCTGGCTTCAGATAACGGGCCTAAATTGATTAATCGTTGCTCATGCTGGATAGGTATGACCCCACTGTAGTGAACACATTCAATAGTCAAGATATCTGAATTAGTCGCAACGTTTATCCAGAGACGATTATCTCTGGTATTTTTGATTTCTTTACACTCTAAAAGCTCAAACGAGTATTTTTCACCCCTCTTAGATACGTATTGTGAAATATCAAGCATTGGAATCCAGGATTGGGTTTGTGCTAATATTACTGTACCACCCCGTTTTCGGGTTTCAACTAAACCATCTCTTGCTAACGATCTAATAGCTTTATTGATAGTGGGCCGAGAGGTTCTGAATTTTACTGTGAGTTGTTCCTCTGTTGGCAGTCTGTCGCCAGGTTTAAGTTCTCCATTAGTGATGGATGTGCGTATAGTACTACGAATGGTGTCATAGAGTGTTCTTTTTTCTATATTGCGGATCTCAACCATTTCTCTGGCGCCATAGTGCTAATATTTACTGTATTAGATTGTCAAAAATAATGTTAATACAAAAAATATAACAGAGTTTCCACTTGGTCAAGAATTCCTTAACTGGTGACAAGACCTCCATCAACATTGTAGCTTTGCCCTGTGATATTTCTGGCTCCTTTAGATGCTAGAAATATAGCCATCGCCGCAATATCCTCAGGGTCATTTGCTCTTTTCAATGGAATATTATCTGTCATTTCTTTCACCATATCGTCTACCGATATACCTTTTGCCTCAGCCCGTGTCTTCACCAAACCTTCGACTATCTCCGTTGTGGTAACACCGGGACAAATTGAATTTACTGTTATATCATGCTTGGCTAATTGTTGAGCTGCTGTTTTTGTTAGACTAATAACAGCGCCTTTACTTGCAGAATATGCTGCGTTGGATGTTCCCGCAAAACCACGGCCTGCGATTGAAGCAATATTAATAATTCTGCCGCCACTATCCTGTTCGATCATTTGTTTAGCTGCGCCTTGTAGGCAGAAAAATACGCCTTTCGCGTTGACGCGATGTATTCTATCCCAATCTCCCTCAGTAAGTTCCATGATATCGGCCGCTCTGGTCACCCCAGCATTATTGACGAGTATATCTAATCTGCCAAATTCCTTTTTTACCTCCTGAACCATTTCTGATATTTGTAAGGTTTCTCCAACATCAACTCGAACTGCGGTAGCTTCCACGCCGAGTTGCCTGATTGTATTCGCTGTTATTTGAGCCGCATCCAAATCTATATCAGCGCAGACCACATTGCGCTGATTTTCTCCCATGGCAATTGCAATAGCTCGGCCTATACCGTTGCCAGCACCCGTGATTAGAGCGATTTGATTAGTTGTGTCCATTTTATATCCTTTAGGTTATGTAATTGAGTGAATTATAGGATGGTGAATATAAATTTAAGTTGGCTTCCCCCCAGGCCATACGGGGTTTTGCGCCAAGTTTGGCCAAGCGATGGGTGCCTCAGTCTTTGACCGATTTTCTTCAATACTTAGTTCTGGGTCCCAGTGTCCGGCTATATAGCGATGTCCTGTCACAATAGCCGCTTCCTCTGAACACAGCCATAAAATAGGATAGGTCATCATCATAGGTTTGACCAATGCGTCCCTGTTCCATTTCGTTTCTTCTGGGACCATAGAAGTATCTGCAGGGCCTCCTGGGACAACAACATTCACAGTAATACCGTCTGATAGAAACTCAGCGGCATGGCCAGCACTCATTGCCTCAAACCCCGATTTAGATGGACCATACGGATGGAATCCACCTCTCAGCATAGTAAAAAAGCTAGTCGTTATATTGATGATTCTAGCATTTTTTGATCGTCGCAAAAAATCAATGCTGCATTTGGTCATATTCCACGGACCAGTAAAATTGACGCCTATCATCTTATCCCATATTTCAGGGGTTATCTCATCGATACCAACTAAGTTTATAAGATGGTCTGCTCGCACATGACCCATGCCAACCGCCGCGTTATTTATTAAAATATCTATGCCAGAAAAATAATTAGCAGTCTCTTCTATAGCGGTTTTGCATTGTTTATAATTTGATATATCGATTGCTTTGGTGACAAAGTTGTCTTTTTGGAAGTGGGCGTTTTCTGATTGGAGCGTTTCAAGAGCATCTGTACTTACATCGATGGCTATGACTTTTGAACCTGCTTCAAGAAAACTGGAGCATATCACTCGCCCAAATCCGCCAGCTGCTCCGGTAACGACAACCACTTTTCCATCAAGAGACATTTTATTTGATCCTCCAATAGGTATCACGACAAAGCTGATATTTGCACTGAAAGTAGCAAGAATAAAGCAATCAAGCATAGAATCATATTAGAGATCTATTGTGAGTTTTAAGTTATGCTCTAGTCACATGTTGCACTGACTTTTATTCATAGAGGTTATTAAATGGCAAAGAAGACTTGCTTAGTCACTGGCGTTGGATGGGGCACCGGTAATGCTATCGTTAGAAAATTTGCCAGTTCAGGCTACAACGTAGCGATGCTTGCTAGACGAGAAGATCGATTGGCGGAAATGGAAAAGAGTATCCACTGTGCATATGCCTATACCTGTGATGTGACGGATGTTGATTTATTGACAGCTACTGTTCGAAAAATAGAAACAGACTTTAGTCCACCTACAGTGGTTATTCACAACGCTGTGGGTGGAAGTTGGGGAAACTTCCTTGAAATAGACCCTTCTGATTTAGAACGGAATTTTCAGGTCAATACAATGGCCTTGTTACACCTGGCTCGTCTTACGCTACCATACATGATTAAGAAAGGGGAAGGTAGTTTGATTTGCACGGGCAATACGGCTGCCCATCGTGGGCGCGATAGATATGCGGGATTTGCTCCGTCAAAAGCGGCTCAACGTATCCTGGCTCAATCGATAGCAAGAGATGCAGGGCCAAAAGGGGTTCATGTGGCTTATGTTACAATAGATGCTGTAATAGACTTGCGTTGGACCCGTAAACGTTATTCTGACAAACCAGATCATTTTTTTATTAAGCCAGATGAAATAGCAGATGAGATTTTTCATGTAGCGCATCAACCCAAAGGGGCTTGGAGTTTTGATATAGAGATTAGGCCCCACGGTGAGATATGGTAGGATTTATAATCTATACGTACGGTGTTATATTTTGACAGAGATAGTCAACCTAATTTGGGATAGCTGGAATAATGGCCGGGTTATTCCGAAGATCCCAAACCATGCGCTTCCCCAGACACGTAAGGAGGCCTATGCTATTCAGTCAGACTATTGCTCTAAAAGTAAATACCCTTGTTTCGGTTGGAAAATTGCGGCGACAAGCTTAGCTGGTCAGCAGCATATCGGTGTAACGTCACCTATTGCGGGAAGGCTTTTAAAAGAGCGTGTTTTCAGCCCTAATTCGTCTCTGCTGTTTGGATCAAATAGAATGGCAGTCGCGGAACCAGAATTCGCCTTTAAAATGAAAAAGACACTTTTTGCTCGCAAAGAAGAGTACAAGAGGGAGGAAGTAATCTTGGCAGTCGATACCTTACACCTTGCTGTAGAAATTCCAGATTCACGATTTGAAGATTTTTCTACTGTGGGTGCGATCCAATTAATTATCGATAATGCCTGTGCACACGAGTTGGTAATAGGCCCGCCTGTCCAAAGTGACTGGAAGCATAAGGAGTTGTCTAAACACAACGTTACAATTTCAACACATGGTGGGTGTTCTAATCTAGGAAATGGATCGAATGTCTTGGGCGACCCAAGGACTGCTCTCACTTGGTTGGTAAATGAGTTATCGAAAAATAATATAAATCTTATGGCAGGTGAGACAGTTACTACCGGCACCTGCACCATTCCTATAGCTATCCAAAAGAATGATATTATAACGGCCGATTTTGGCACTTTAGGGGCTATTCAGCTATCGCTTTGTTGAATTTGGGCTTCTCTTTAATTCATACTTTTATTGATGGAGTCATCTAATTCATCGCTTTGCCAGTCAGTGATTTTTTCAGTGCGTGTCAGCTCTGAACTTTCGTCTTCGATTGGTTTCTGTTCCGATATACGTATTCTATCTATTGTTTTCTGAAAGGGATTAGAAGAAGAACTTTTATCATCTGCAGCCTCAGACTGCACCATGGAGTTTTTGTCTTCATTTGCCTGATCAAACTTAGTTAATACGTCTAGGATCGGTTTTCGTTTTGCATTTTGTGGAACACTTTTTTCCTTGGAGGAGACGTTATCCTTATTATCAGTGTAAAATGCAATTTCATTGATTGCAGGATCTAGGGTTATTGACCCTGGATCATAGGTTTTTAATGGAATAGCAGGGGATTGTTCATTTAAAATTGTTCCTAAGGTGTCCGTTTCATATTCGCTATTTTTTTCCTGATTAGCTACAATTTTAGCAGCTTTTCTGATTAGAAAACCATTTCGAGGATCATTGTTGCTCTCTATGGCCTTATATTTTATTTCTAAAAATTCCATTAATTTTAATAATTGAGTTTCAAATTTATCACGCTGATTTCTTACTTCCTCCACTAAGTCCTCTTTGTCATGGAGACGTTGTTCTAAAGCATTGACTTGCAATTTTAATCTTTCAATTAAAACTTGTTGCTTGATTTGATCAGAATCAATTTTCATTTTTGACCTTATTCGAATAAAAGTTTTGCTTTCTTAAACTAAATTCGTTTGCCTTTATTTTAGCTTATCTAATTTAGTTAACTAATGCCATTATAGAGTTAACATTGATGAATATTGACGTTAGCTCGCTGGGATAAACGCTGCTTGTGTTCCTCCATCAACTGGTATAGTGGCACCTGTTACATACGATGAATTTTCATCTAGTAAAAATCGGATTACTTTGACTATATCGCTTGGGACGGCAATGCGTCCTAATGGTGATGGTCCTGATGGCCTCCAATTCCCTTGCTTTCCCGGTGAGCTTTGATCCCGGACCATTGGGGTATCTACGGTTCCTGGTGCCAGTGCGTTAACCAATATATTATCTTTGGCGCATTCGACTGCTAGGACTCGAGTGAGCTGGCTTACTGCTGCTTTAGAAGCTGAGTATGCTCCGCTATCAATTTTTGGCCTCAAGGCGGATACGGACGACAATAAAATTACCCTGGCGCTTCCGGAAAGTTTTGCTGCACTTTTAAGCATCGGCATTGATCGTGATACGGACAACCAAAGTCCCCGGACGTTAACATTGAAGACTAGGTCAAAGTCTTCGACAGACATATTTTCTAACGCTCCTAACCTTAAAACACCAGCGCAAGCAATTAAAGCATCTACAGATGAAACTTCTTTTTGAATAAGTGCCATAGTCAGAGTTATTGCATAAGCGTCTGTCAAATCGCAGGTTATCGGTGTAAAAAGAGAACTTTGTTTAAATAATTTAGAGTTTTCAAACTTTTCAGTATTTATATCAACCCCAAAGACCCTCCAACCTTCTTTTATAAGTTCCTGGGTAGTTTCAAAACCTATTCCTGAAGAAGCTCCCGTTATTATCGCTGTTTTTGTCAACCTCACCCCCTCTTTTTGTGGCATCAACGTCTCCCTCTGCCTTTTTTAGGGGACGCTTTATTCCTATCTTTTGAAGAATTCCTGATAGATGGTTTCAGTCGAATAACGGCTCCTTTTGGTAAAGGCTTTCCATCTACAGTCATCCCAAGGTCGGCGGCTTCCATACGTTTAATCTCATCTCGAAGTCTTGCTGCTTCTTCAAACTCAAGATTTGCTGCGGCATTTTTCATTCGTACTTCTAGCTCAAGAATTACGGATTTAAGATCTTTTCCAACGAGGTTACCCCCGTCCTCGCCAACATCTATATTGACGCGATCGCCACGTTCATAAACACTTTCTAAAATATCACCGATATTCTTTTTAACCGATTCTGGAGTTATTCCATGCTTAAAATTATATTCAGATTGTCTCGTTCTACGACGATTTGTTTCATCGATTGCATATTCTAGGCTGGCGGTCATTTTGTCTGCATATAGTATTACCCGTCCTTCTATGTTACGCGCTGCCCTACCTATCGTTTGAATAAGGGAAGTGCGAGATCGCAGGTACCCTTCTTTGTCTGCGTCTAGTATGGCAACTAGGGCACACTCTGGAATATCTAGACCTTCACGAAGAAGGTTTATCCCTATTAGAACATCAAAGACTCCCATTCTGAGATCGCGTATTATCTCTATACGTTCAAGGGTGTCTACGTCAGAATGAATATAACGTACTTTCAAATTAGCTTCTGACATATATTCTGTTAAGTCTTCTGCCATGCGTTTTGTAAGTGTTGTGATAAGAACTCGCTGTCCCTTAGCGGCACAGTCTTGGCATTCCGCAATGACATCGTCAACTTGAGTGTTTGTTGGGCGGATAATGCATTCAGGATCAATCAGACCGGTTGGTCTAACAAGTTGTTCTGTGAATACACCCCCGGTTCTTTCTAGTTCCCATGGCCCAGGTGTTGCCGAAACAAAAACTGTTTGTGGGCGCATGGTCTCCCATTCTTCAAATTTCAAAGGTCTATTATCAAGACAAGAGGGCAGACGAAACCCATATTCGGATAAGGTCGATTTCCGTGCAAAGTCTCCTTTGTACATAGCTCCGAGTTGCGGGACTGTGACATGGCTTTCATCGACTATGAGCATTGCATTTTTGGGTAAATATTCGAAAAGAGTTGGCGGCGCTTCCCCTGCTTCACGACCCGACAGATAACGGGAATAGTTTTCGATACCGGCGCAGGAGCCAGTCGCTTCCATCATTTCCATATCAAAGGTTGTCCGCTGTTCAAGGCGCTGGGCCTCTAGAAGTTTACCCTTCTCATTCAAATCAGATAATTGTTGTTTTAACTCAACTTTAATTTCTTTAATCGCCTGAGTCAGTGTAGGTTTGGGTGTGACATAGTGTGAATTTGCAAAAACTCTCACCTGTTCTAAGTGGGATGTTTTCTCCCCAGTTAGAGGATCAAATTCCTGTATAGTTTCCAATTCTTCTCCAAAGAACGAAAGGCGCCAAGCGCGATCCTCCAGATGTGCAGGAAATATTTCTAAAGAGTCACCGCGTACGCGAAAAGAACCTCTTTGAAATGCGGTATCATTTCGGCGATATTGCAATTCTACCAACCGACGCATCAATTTTTGCAGATTAATTTCCATGCCGGATTTGAGAACTATGGTCATGTTTCCATACGTTTCAACAGCCCCAATGCCATAAATGCAGGAAACAGAAGCAACAATAATAACGTCTTCCCGTTCAAGAAGCGCTCGCGTGGCCGAGTGCCGCATCCTATCTATTTGCTCATTTATAGATGCCTCTTTTTCAACATAGGTGTCGGTTCTAGGAACATAGGCCTCGGGCAAATAATAATCATAATATGATACAAAATATTCCACAGCGTTATTCGGAAAAAAAGCTTTCATCTCTCCATATAATTGCGCGGCAAGTGTTTTGTTTGGGGCTAAAATTAATGCTGGCCTTCTTACTTCTTGGATCATGTGAGCTATAGTAAATGTTTTTCCAGAGCCAGTAACTCCCAGCAATACTTGGTCCAATTCGCCTTCCAAAATGCCATTTGAAAGTTGGGGAATGGCAATCGGTTGATCACCTGCTGGTACAAATTCGGAGACAATTTCAAATGGATGTCCAGCATCTTGTTGTGCTACTGATGATTTCAAATCAGGGGCTAGAGACCCAGACAGCAATCCATGATGCTTGTCTTGTCTTCTGGCTTGGTTTTCTGCGGCAGTATCTGGTCGGCTCAATGCTTGTTGTATCATTTAATTAATCTAGTCTTATAGAAAGGGTTAAGGAAGTGAATTTCGATTTCTTGGGTTATGAAGAAGAATGTTCTATCATATGTGTAATCAAAAAGGTTCTTAGGTTGTTGCTGGCTAAATGTTTTTGAACTAATCTTATCAGTTTTTGTTTCAACCATATCCACAAGAAAGTTTTCAATAGGTTTATTAATGTCACAACAATTAGAGCTCGACCCTAATCAGTATTTAAAATTTAAAGACCAGTTTAAAACGGCTACTGGAGAAGCCCGCGCTAAAGTGAGTTTTAGAAACTTTGATACTCTTTGGTTCAATACGGGAACATTGTGTAATTTATCATGCAAAAATTGTTACATAGAATCCACTCCGCTGAATGATAACCTCGTCTATATAACAGTCCAAGAAGTGGTAAATTATCTCGATGAATTACGAGACTTACAAACAGAGGACCCGCAAATAGCATTCACTGGTGGGGAGCCTTTCATGAACCCGGATTTTCTTGAAATTTTAGAGGAATGCTTGTCGCGTCATCTCCGTGTATTAGTTTTAACTAACGCAATGAAGCCTATGCAACATAAAAAATTGGATCTTTTAAGACTTAAGGATCGCCATTCAGATGAGGAGCTAGTGCTTAGAGTTTCTATAGACCATTATGAACCTACTATTCACGAATCAGAGAGGGGCGCAAACTCTTGGTCTCCAATGATCGATGGTATTAATTGGCT
>MDSX01012213.1_pt1 | contig 18507 bp, 16 predicted proteins | sample 811141 | NCBI WGS metagenome assembly MDSX01 (sample SAMN05326642, study PRJNA326480) | marine metagenome | isolation source: seawater | place: Atlantic Ocean: South East | collected 2010 | reverse complement strand
ATTTGAAATATTACCAAATGTAACTACAAATGTAGAATCAAACCACATAGCAAATCCACCTTTATTCATTAATTTAGGTTGACCCATAGGTGATTCTGCTTTTGCTGTCCACACTTTATTAATACAAACTAATGTATTAGTAAATGGTGATGACTCTTTTCTTGACAATGTAATTCTTTGGTTTACATTATTTCCAAATTGAGTTGACATTGCACCTGCATTCCATTCATTATTATTTTTATTTGATTTAATAGACATTTCACAAGGTACTGATCCAATACTATCCCATAAGAATAATAAATCATAAGGTAAATTACCTTTCTTTTGCTCATCTAATAAATCTAAAATAAATCCAGCTACGTCTTCAATTGAGTGAATAGTTTCTCTATCAACATAAAGAAAATTACCATCATAATCTACAACTTCACCGTTTTCATCTCTTTCAATATTAATGTCTAATCCCATTTGGATTGCATGTTCCCAATTCCATTTCATCTCAGTAATAATGAATACAGGCAGTATTCTACGCTTTTGCGCAGATACTGCTGCTTCAATTAATGCTGTTGTCTTACCTGTATCGGAGTGTCCTCTTAGTAACACAATGTGTCCCATAGGAATACCAGGAATAGAAGTAACATCTTGGAATGCTTTTGATAAAGGTAACCATTCTTGGTCCTTAAATTTAACATTCTTGTCTAGTCCTTTCTTATTCTTAAAACTTGATAAATCAAATTTAGATTGGATTTCTTTAGAGACTGCCGCCGATAATGATTTCTTTTGTCTCGCCATACTTAGAAGGGTAAATCATCAGTTTTTTTATCATCACCATCAAATAATGAATCAAACTCATCTGTCTTATTTTGTTTAGCTTTAGTTGTATCTAAAGAAAAACTACTAGCTGGTTTGTCATCAAAATCACTTGCAGGCTCAGAAATAATGTCACCTTCTTGTTCGCTATCTTCTGGTTCTAACCATTTTTCTAACGCTGATTTCATTTCATCAAATGTGAATTGTTTAAACTCCTTTGTAGGGTCTGGTTGGTCTTTTAACCATTTTTCTACTAGAGCAGCATCATCACTAAGTGGTGTTTGTTTTAGTCTAACTCTAACTGACGATTTATTATACTGAGTACCTGTAGCTTCTGGTCCTACTGTTTCGATAGTAAGATCTCTACCGTTTACTACATCAGTATAATCTCCAATTTCCTCATCTACTGCTAATGAAAGTAATTCTTCATAAATTAACTTTCCAAATTGCCATAGTCTAACACCTTTATCCTCCTCTCCTCGAACGATAACTGGAGCAAATACTCTAGTTTTAGCATCTAACTTTTTGGCAAGTAGATAATTTTCTTTGCTATATTCTTCTCTAAGTTTTTTAGCAAATAAAGCAATCGGGTCCTTCTCTCCCCATGTTTCAGGTGAAAGCATAACCTTATTAGTAATACCATAATAGAATTTTAATTCCGTGAATGGGTTATTAGAATTAATAGCACTAGGCACAATTCTAATTTGTTGTTTACCTACTGTAGGTCTCCAAAATGTAAGACTATAATCTCTCTTTTGTCCACCAGCAGGTGTTTTTTGTTGGAGCGTGTCCAACTTCTGTTTAAGCATTGATAAATCCATAATTTTTATAACTTTTTAAAATGTAACTACAATATACGAAGCAGAATTTGGGGGGCCAAACTATACTTCAATTATTTTATAAATTTTTGTATTCAATTGATTCAACTCATTATGTTGTGTTAAAAGAATACAGTTTTTGTATTGCTGCCAATTTACTTGATATTTGGTATCAACAACACCACCATTAAGTTTTTTAATTAACTCATTTAAAGCATTAATAGTGTATAAGGTATTAGATTCCTTCTTTCTATGGACTAGAATAGTATTTTCTGGGATTGTATGAACGTTACCTTGGTCAACGTTATAAGTGATAACATATTCATCTTTATCAACTATTTCTAAAACAAAAAGTTTGTTATAAATAATCGTATACTTTGACGTAATTTCGTCTAGTAAAGAATCTAAATTATCAATATCCGTAAATGTACAAAATAACTTGTTATTCAAATCACCAATATTATTTAATGATGTTATTACATCATAGTTCACATTATACGTATTCGGAGGTCTATCTAAAGTCGTAATCATTTCCTTGTTTAGTTTTTATATTTAACTTATATTTTTTGAATATTTCTTTTATGTCATTTAAAACTTGTGTCTCCTCCTCATCTAAATCAAACAAAAACGAATCATAAGTATATAATACCAATTTTGTTTTTTTACCTCTTAACACTCGTAATATATCCCATAGTATACGAACGTTCATTGACGTTTCCAAGTTTTGTAACAAATAATTAAAAAGCTTTTGCGGATTCATATTATCCAATTTTTCCTTTTCATACTCATATCCCGAAACCGGACATTTTATTTTACCCTCGCTTTGAAATTTATTCCAGAGATCTTTTACGTATATATCTATTTTCTTAAAAAACTCAATATGTTTATAATTGTCGAATACTCCTCCGTATAGTTGCTTAAATGTCAACTCTTTTGATTTCGCATAATCTACTCCATAGAGTTGTTGTAAATGAGAGTGAATATCCACAGAGGGAAAATTATAATCGACGAGACGACAAGACAAGCTAGGATGATAAGCGCTAATGTCAATTTCGTACAAGCAATTATTATTTGGTATAAAAGATTTTCTACATCCATTTTCTTTATTAAGTGCTGCATAGTTTACTCCTTTAAATTTATTACTTGGTCTAGTTGTGGTTGTTTTTAAGTTGAACTGAGTGTAGACTCTTCCACTATCAACGGGATGGAAATATCCTTCGAATGTAGGTATGTGTACTCGTATTCCACTTCGCTCGATAGCGTTGAATACCACGGATACTCTATGGTTAAAGAATTCATCATAATCTGTTTTTGTTTTAGTTATATTATCTTTTAAATCATTGAAAATTTGCTCGCACATTTCATAGTGTTTAACAACTGGAATGAATGTATTTATATCTTTATCATCCTTATGTTGATAATACATTACCTCATGTGCTTTGGTTAATGGTCGTATATACGTAGTAGGAGGCACATCTATGTCGTAAAGAGCTTTGCTTGGATAATAATGTAACATCTCTTTTTTATCGCGACAAAATAAAATATCAAAATTATCTATTAATTGGTCTATACGCGTTTTTAACACACTTAAAGTTTCACTATGTGAAACACATAACATATAGCCTTTACTTGCATTTATTGGTCTAATATACACCAAACTCACAAGATTTTCTACGGGATGAACATTATAACTATAAGGAATTACCTCAATGAAAGCTTGTTTATAACCGCTATTTAATAAAATATCTAATTGATCGTCTTCTTCTACTAACCAATACATTTATAACCTTTTTTATAATTAAATATACGACCAGAATTAGTAACCTCCACTCCTTCTTGAAGGAATATTTGCTCTTATTGAAGAGCCTACGTCTTCATCTTCTAGTAAGTCTAAATAATCATGAGGACTATTTATATGATTTTTCCCAATCATTGGTCCTTTTGATGGATGAACATGATAAAATCCTCTATAGGGTTTTCTTGTTCTTCTATTTACAAATTCACTTCCATCAGTGAATAATCCTTCACCTTCATTAAAATTATAATATTTTGCAAATTTTTCTCTAAATGAAGCATAAAACCCATAAAGACTATATTCTTGCTCAATTAATCTAACTGTGTTTCTATTTACTTTAAATACGTCAACAAAGGCTCCAGTTAATTCCCAATTAATTCTAATTGGTGAATAAAGTTCCCATTGTACACTACTATCTTGTTCTGTAAATAAATTAAAAGTGTCTTTACTTACTTCTATATATTTTGATTCGTTATTTTTCTTTAAAAAGAATCTTTGAAATTCACCAACTTCATATTGTTTATCTGTAGGGAAAGTTACGCTTGGAATTGGTGGTAATGAAGCTTTATATCTAAATGGTTGTTTTAAAGCATTTTGATATTGATAATAATACTCGTTATAAGATGTTGGGTATATTTCTTGTGATCCCGATAATGGGACTGAATTAGGAGTATTTGCTTCTGTATCAGTTACACCTGGTTGGTATTGTTCTAATTTAGTTGAATTAGGGTCACTTGGGGTTTTACCAGTATAAACTTCACCTGTTGATGTTTTATAATAAGGACCAACATAGTCTGATCCATTCAGTGTAAATTCGTTTCCACTAGAATATTGATTAGTTACTACTTGTGATTTTGGTAAATAGTTCATTTTATGCTATATCTTCTATTTTCTTTAATTCTTTATTCCATTGTTGTGTTTGATCTTTAATCCAAATATCAAAATGTCCACCTGTTGTTGTTGCAACTCGCTGCGCTACATCGTATTCATTACGGACTTCTATACTATATTTGTTTCTAAATTTTTTAACACTATTATCAAATGGGTAAATATTATTATAAAATTCATTTTCAGCCCACTCTATAATATCGAAATAATTTGCTATTGGTTCATAAAAATTATCACTTAAACTTTTTAAACAAAATTCTATCCATTTTATATCGTTAGCGGTTGTTGGTTTATCTATTCTTGTAACAGTAAAATCTAATTTCCATCCTTTAGTATGTTTTGAATTTGGGGAAATTCCTTGATGATAGGAATCATTACCTGCTGTTACTCTAAATCTATAATTATCTCCACCAGCACGACCTTCAGTCATATCTTCTAATTCTGCAAATAATGCTGTTCCTACATCTGCAGTTAATCTTGTTATATCTCCTCCATTACCTAATTCTCCTACATCCCTAACATAAATTGCATCATCTATATTATATGTATCTGCTCCTTTAAATTGAAGAATATCTTCATTGCTAAAAAAATCAAGTGCTCCTGCCGAAAGAGAATCTCTTACAAAACGTGTTGCATTTGGTGTTTTTCCATCCCATACCGCATTAGTTATTCTTTCATCTACTTTAAATCCATCCTTAACCATTTGAAGATTTAATATACCATCATAACTACCAGTAGGTTCAATTGCGGGTACTGAAACTGTCCCCATTTCTGTACTCCAGCTGTTATCACTTATAGTATGTCCTAATGATGATATTAAAAAAGATAATGCTTTTGGATATGCAGGAGGTAAATATTGTTGATCTATATTAATTCCATTGTAAATTTTAATACCAGAAATACCATCACATGTAATTTGTAAATCAAGAGGAATAAAACCAATAGTATTTGATGGTTGACCAGTATGGATAAATACTTGTTGGTGGAAATCATTAACAAAACCAGACCAAAGACTTTTACCATTACTAATTTGGGTATCTACCATATTTACATAATATGATTTTTCTGGTGGGAGACTTAATTCAACACCTCTTTGTATGTATGTTCCTCCAAAAGCTTGAACTAAATAAAATAAATAATTACCCTCTGCTTCTTCATAAGCTTCATCTGTTGTTAGGTAGTTATCTGATAGTCTTATTCTTTCTGTTAATATATGATCATTAGCTGCTTCTAAATATTCATCCCAACTTACTTTATTTACATCTTTATTTATTACAGGACTATTTAGTATATTTCTTCTACCATTAAATGTAGCTCCTGCTGCTGAGTATGAATATTCTGTTGGTTTTGTAAATTTAAGAGTATTATTATCGGTTGGATCTGCAAACAGTTCACTTGCTTCCTCAACTATTGATGCATTATTAAAAGCATTATATAAGGTTTCTACTTGTTCTTTAGTCAGAAGTTTGTATGCTTTTATTTTTAGTAAATCACTTGCATCTCCATATGTAAATGAAGGATCCATATATTCTAAAGAATATCTATCTTTTAACCCATTATTCCAACTAGAGAAAGCAGTAGCATCATAATTTTTAATGTTACTATTACCTGCAGCTGCTCCAATAGTAATCATAGAAGCTAAATCCGGTGTTATTTGAGTTTCAAATGAAAAGTCTGTTACAAAATTACCTTTTGTTTTACCATCATTTCTATTAAAACCATACAAGTTAAAATCTACTGGGTCTTCAGGTTGGATTACTAAATCTTTAAATTTGGGAATTCTATTAATCCCAGGTATTACATTTTGTTCTGTGATAGTTATATAGACATCATCTTTTAATGTTACTGTTATATTATTTTGTCCACCTAAAGCTACATTTACTCCATCAAATACCCCTTGTAAAAATTTAAATACATTTAGATTACCTTTTTTATCCGAGCTTTTCTTTAATTCTTTAGATATATGCTCATAATTTAAATAGATATTTAAAATATTACCCCACATTACTGTACCACCATCTAATTCTTCTTTATTAATAAAAGATTTTAATCTATTAGTTAGAAAAAGAGGTTTAACAATATATTGACTTTTTTCTCGTTTTTCTTCTGGTGTTGAAATGAATAAATCATAATTAAAATCAGGATTAACTAAACATACTCTAGGATCCATAGACATTTGTAATGGATAAGCAGCACATATCATCATGTCATCATTAATGTCTACTTTTAAAATTTTATCAGGTTTTGCCCCACGCATTTTTAGATTAGGAATAATAATACCTTCTACATAAGTTAAAAACTGTTTAATAGTCATATAATACTGATACTTCGAATTATTTGAATACACAAATGATTTTTCACTTCTATCATAATATTTTTGAACCTCTCCATAATTAATAGCTAGATTGTAATAATCACTTGGTTTTTCATTTTCCCATAATGATTTATTTAAAAAATCAGTGTATAATCTTTGAGCAAATTGGTTAGAACCCGCTTCAGATATCATAGTAGAACCTCCATCAGAAGTAATATCTTCTAAATTTATGTTAAATGATTTCGCATCTTGTCTTTTTTCTGCATCATAGAAAGCGTTATCTTCAATAATGTTATTTTCTCCATATGCTGCTTTAATATCTTTTTTGATTGCAGTTGAAGTAAGAACAGATGCTACTGTTTTTGTTTTTAATGATTCAATTACATCTCCAACAGATATTAATTGTAAAGTAATATTATAAGTTCCATTAGGAGCAAAGTCCCAAGAAAAGTTAGATACTTTTCCAAAAAAGCCATCATAATTTCCTTGATATTTTTTTCTCATACTATTGATGTCTTGCATCATTGAAAGTTGAGTTTTTGGAGAATCACTAAACCAATCTGTTTCTATTATAGTAGGACCCATTCGTTGATAAGATCCATCATTAGCTTTATACTTATCCCACCCCCATTCTAACATCATAGTAAAACCTAATCTTAAATAAAGCAATTCTATTAATTCAAACTGAAATTTATTATTTGCAATTATTTCAATCTCAGCACCTCTAAGTGAACCTCTATTTTTAGTATCAATTTTTGCAGATATTAAACCTGGAGCTGGTACCATACCAAACTCATTTCCTCCTAACCCATAAGAGGAATTATTCCATATTGATTTACCTGGGTTTATTCCTGATCTTTGTCTAAAAGAATCACCTCTTAGTGATGATAATGTATTAAACAAAACTGCGTCACTTGCTAGTTGTACTCCTGTAAATCCTCCTGTGTTAGTTAATCCTATATCTATTAATCTTTGTTCCCCAGCAGAATCAAAAATTGCATTTTGACCTTGTATACTTCGTCTATTAGCAATAAGAGCTTTTTTCTTATTAGCATCATCATCTTTGGTAACTCTATTTCCACCAATTGTAACACTAGAAGCTAACTTTAACCAAGCATTTCTATTATTAATTAATTGTTGATCTTGAGGTTTTAAAGTAGCAGAATTAAACCCCTTACCTAATAAGTCTTGTCTTACTTGGATTTGACCTTTAACGTACTTTTGAAATTTTTCCCCTACTATGTTTGACATAACTATCCATTGTTTAATTTTTCAAATGCTACCTGAATTGCTCCTATATTTTGAGGAATTCTAATTTGTACTCCTAAAGGTGGAAAATAAGAATTTTGTGATAATGATTCATTTGCAATAGAAATAACCCACCATAAAGATGAATCACCATAATATTGTAAAGCTAATTGATCATATCTATCTTCTTCTTCAGCGTAAACGTAAATATCATCATTAGTTAATGGTACCTCAGGATACTTTGTTCCTTGATAATGTCTAGGGCCTGATGTTGCGTTAGGCTTTCTGTCTCTTATTATATTAATTGATGAATATCTTCCCATTATTTTTGAATGTAATTTATATTATCACCTTGACCATCATAATTGTTACCAGTTGCTGCTGCTAAACTTATATAATGTTGTTTACCAAATCTAGTTAATTTACCTTTGCTATTAAATACATTATCCTGTACTCTTGGTACAAAGTTATGAATTGGTATAAAGTCAAATCCTGTTACATTAACAATCATAGGTAATTCTTTTACACTTGGGTCAGTTTTAATAGCTGTATTTGGGCTAGTAGGATTTATAACAGAAATATTATTTGAGTCTGGTATTGCTATTTCCCATGGGGATTCATCAGGTATTTCTAATGATATACCTTTCATTATACCTACTTGTTCTTGAAACCAACCACCTAATGTTAAAGATATTAAATTACCTTGCATATACCCTTGATTTGAATAATCAGGAGCACAAACTGAAGCTAGATAATTTAATTTTTGGTGCATTGGTATTAATTCTTGTTTTGATTGAGCTGCTACTGTCCAATTTACGGAAACTGTTCTATCAAATCCACTATATCTATAAAAGTTTTCAGCACGACCCATAAACTTTTGAGCTTCCCAATCTGATGTATATGAATCTCTTATACCATTTACTAATGCTCTAAAATGTACATATGTTTTTTGTCCTGATCCATCGTTTGCAAATACACCAATTCTAAATTTTACTAAATCATTTTTATCATTATCTGCTGTTACTTGGCTTGATTTATATAATGGGAAAGCATTAATTTTATCTACTGCATTTTTATATGAGCTATTACTTTTAGCGCTACTACCAGCAATTTCTTGATCTAAACCTAATTTACCTATAGTAAAACTTTGTAAATTACCTCTTCTACCAGGATCACCTAAATTTACTCTTGATTCAATTCTATTTTCGCTTGGTATTGTATTACCATTATTATCAGTAGATTTTAAATCTAAACCTTTAGGTTGTTGTTTTGATCCATTAGGGGCAACTATTTGATAATAAGGTGTTGGTAAAATATTTGTAATAGATGTGGGTTGAGTTTCAGATAATTGTTTCTGATCCATTACTTCAACATCTAAACCAGCTGTTCCTGATTTAAATGCGATACCTGTTTTATTAGATTTAAATGTAACTATACCATCTTCACTAATTGAAAGTGAATAAACATTGTTATTTAATACACTTATTAATTCTTCATTTTCTCTAAATAAATCTTCAACTATATCAGATACTCCAAGTGAAGAACCATAAATTAAAGAAGCACCAAGACTTCGAGTATAATCTTTTCCTGGTCTACTAGGACCACTATCAGTTTGATTTACTAAATTGTAAATGTATTTAGGTTTCTTATAGAAAATTTGTTTACTATCGTCACCTTCTAAAAGACCAAATGTTGTAGGTGTATATTGTAGTTGATTTTTATTAATATTATTGATACCTGTTCTTTGATCAGATACCATATCAATATTAGTTCTACCTACTCCTAAAGTTGCACCTGGTCCTCCACTATAACTGTATAATGTTTGACCTTGTGTTTCAGTTGTTATTACTTTATCAACTAAACCAAGTAATCTACTTTTATTACCTCCATCTCCATCAGTAGCTATAGTATTTAAATAAGTAGGTAATCCTAAAGGTGAATTTCCATCAGGAGATCCCTGTGTTGTTCTTTTTAAAGGATTAAGTCCTTGTTTATTTAAGTGAATACCTAAAGCATTTCCTGCTGATTGTCCTAAAGTGCTTAGGGGAGTATAGACACCTTGATTTGTAGCAAAATTATTAGAAATAAAGCCAGCTAAACCAGTTAATACATTATTATCTTGTTCAGTATTATATTCTTCATATCCTACAGAAGAATTAACATTTGTTAATGATAATACATTTTGTTTAATTGTAAATAATGCTCCTCGTGTTTGACCAAATAATCTTAGTAATCTAGATCCGTCATTAAGAATATTTCTAGGGACAAGATAACCTCCACGCAGTAAAAAATCCGGCCCACCTGTTTTTGATGCATCTTCTACATCATCAATTGGGAAGATTTGGGGTGGTCTCTCTTTCCATCCACCGCCTGGAGTATCACCAGGTACACTGGAATAGTGTTTAGAGACAAATTGGCTATCTCTATATAAATCCCTTAATGGCATAATTATCTAGGTAAATTATCTAAATACTTTACTGGGGGTTGTTGTGGATCCATAGTTGATGGTTGTGGTAACACACCATTTCTAGGTCTTACAGCATCAGCATCTGGATCATTATTTACAGAATAATCTTTATGCAATGTTGATCGCTTAAAATCAGGAATGTTTGGTGTTTGACCATCTAAACCACTTAATTGAGATCCTTGTTGTGTTAATTTGTTTAATAGACTCATGATTAATTGTTTTATTATAAATATTAAATTATTGTATCTCGTATAATCCTACAGGGGACATTTGAGGTTTCTTCTTATTTTGTGTAACTAGCTCACGTAATAGTGAATTTGTTTCTTTATTATTATCTCCCATTGACATAGTTCCTGCAGGTGCTGATAGTATATCATCTCCTTTAGAAAATAAATCTGTACCTGCTACAATAGTATCTTTATTATTTAATGCTATTGCTCCTTCAGGACCTATCAATGTTCTTTTTCCATACCCACTAGTTCCATCTCCTGCAGATAATAAATCATCTGCTTTACCCATTTCAGAATTAAAGTATGCCATACCTCCTGCTATAGCTGCTAAAGCTACAGCTACACCAATACCTAAAGTAAGTGTACCATTTAAGAATAATGCAGCTATACCTGCTGCTGTTAATAAGGATACTACAGTTCCCATAACTGAACCAAATGAGTTAGCCCAATTTATTAAAGCTGTAAGTGGAGATAATACAAATGTTACAATATTAAGTATTCCTGTAAATAAACCTAATATTGGTTCTAATGCTGCAAATACATCAACTAGTATATCTTTTAATTTATCTACCGTTGCATTAAATTCATCTGCAGCTGTTTGTTGTTCTAATTGGGTAGCTAATTCATCTTTACCCATTGCTCTTAATTCCTTAGCTGTTTTTCCTTGAATATCTTGTTGGAATAAAATATCAGCTAATTGATCAGCTTGCATACCCATTGCTGCTGCTAGGGCTTCTTGTTGAATAACATTCATAGCAGAGAATTCTTCGAAATCTCCTGCTTGTTCTTTTAATTCTTTTCCTAAAGTAGCTAAATCACCATTTAGAGCTGCTTGTCTTGCTTTTTCTAAATTAATATCTCTATTTAGTAACAATTCAGCTTGTAATTCATTAGCAATAGATGATTCAAAATCTAACATTGCTGCACCTGCACCTGCAACATCATCTAAGCTTCCTCCTAATAACTTAGCTTGAGTAACAGCTTCTACCATTGCTTCAGTACTTGCTCCTAATTGAGCTCTCATAACACCCGTAATAGCTGCCGTTTCTTCTAATAATTTTCTTAGATCAAATTGAACACCTTCTTGAACTTGCATTTCATGACTTACAGCTAGGGCGTTTTTAAATTGGTCCTCTAAATTTCCACCTGTTGAAGCAGATAACATAGCTAAACTACCTGCTGCTTCAGCTTCTAATCCTATTTGTTCTGTTAATTTTGTTGTTGTGGCTAATGTTTCAGCTGATAAACCTGATATAAATCCAAACTGTTCTGTTATAGCTTGGTAGGTTTTTAATATTTTTGATGTTGTAACATTTATATTATTTGATGCTAATGCTGCTTCACTTAACTCTGTTCTAAATAAAACAGCTTCTCTTTCAGTCATTAACAGAGTTTTCTGCATGTAAGTTGCCTGTACATTTGCTTCTTTTAAAGCTTCAAAGAACATCATAAATACAGCAACTGGACCTAGTGCGTCTTTTAGTCCTTTTGCTAACTCTTTAGCACCGGCCGCAAAAGCATTCATTTCTCCTTCGGGCAATATTCCTGTATCTACATCTGCTAAACTAAAACCTTCACCACCTTTCTCGCCTTGTACACCTGAAAGTGCTTCCTCATCACTCAGCCCTTGGGCCTTGAGCTCATCAAACATAGCTAACCTTTTGTTATGGGCTATGTTTTGATCTATTAGTCTTTTCTTCTCCTTCTCATCTAAACCTTTAAACATTTTTTCATTCTGCTTAGCGGTTTCTATTGTTGCCGCAGCAGCATTTTCAAAAGGTTCTGATAATCCACTTAAACCTGGTATTGATTTTACTACTTTAGATATAGTACTAAACATACCTACTCCAAAAGTATCTTTAATTATCTCTTGTTCTTTTCTTATATCTCTTAAAGTTTCAAGAAATTCATCTGCTTTATTAATAGAATCCTGAGCTGCTGCTGCATCTTCAGTTAATAGCTCTCCTGTTGCTATGGCTGTTCTTAATCGTAATTTTTCTTGAGCTATTTTTTTCTTAGTAAGGTCTAATTCTTTTTCAGATATTAATTGATTAGAATTATAGGTAGTTGAAAGTTTGCTGGCTAAGCTAGATAAGCCTCTTATTGCAGATTTAGAGGAATTTAAAGCTACATTGGTTTTAGTTATTTCATCTAAATTACCTTGAAATATACCATAAAGACCTTCTAAATTAGATTCTATATCACCTAATTCTTTTTCAAGTCCTTTTAAGTAAGCTCGTTCTTTTTCTATTTGTTTAGGATCAAATATAGAACGTTTTTTATCGAGTCGTTTTTCGAGTCGTCTTATATCTTGCTCTAACTCCTTTATTTCCTTTCTGTTCATATAGGGTAATTATATGTTATAAATATTATTACTTATAACCTGTTTTACCTTTATATGGTTTACTTGCTTCTGCAAAGGCAGGAACGTTAACTTTACCATCTTTGTTAACTAATGTTTGTTTTCCTTTACCCTTACTAGCAGCATCATGCTGTTTCTTTTCTTCAGCGTAGTAATCTTGTATTTCTTTAAATGTAAATTTCCTTAACCATATAGGCATATTATAAATAGTATAATAATCGTAGGCTCCTTTACTGTGGAATATGATTGAATGTAAGCTTTTAAAGAGGCTCATTCTTACCTCCTGGGCGTTCTCAGATGTCAGGCCAAAAAAACCCGATTCCAATAGGAATTTTTACCTCCTCTCCTTCGTCAGAAATGACATTTAAGTCAATATCTGGCTGGGTATCTGCAACGTGCTCCCTGAACGCTCTTGAATCAATTGCCAAGAATTGGTTATCAATATAACTTCTAACAGCTTTTCTTTCCGAGTCTCCATTTACAGACAGAATCATATATTTTAATCTTGTTGTTAAATTAAATGATCCTTCTTTATTTAACTTTTTTAACCCGTCAATTTCTTTTTGGATCTGTCTTTCATCCTTACCATTTAAAATTTTATATGTAAGCACATCTCCTGATCTTTCTACTTTATAGGTAAATTCATTTTTACCTGCTTCTAATAATTTCTCATCAAATGGTTTATTTTCTACTTCAGTTAAATCTGCAGAATGTGTTTTTCCCATTAATCTGAATTCATATTTTTTACCATATCCTAAAATACGAGTAGCAACTAAAAGTGCATTTTTATCACCTACAATTAAATCATCTACATTAATTTTTGAATCTACAATTACAGATGCTAATAATTTATCTAATACAGTTCCTTTTTGAATATAAGATTGATTAGAAAGAATATCTTCTTCTTTAGCAGTCATGTATTTTATTTCTACTTTACCTGAAGATAATGGGTTTTCTTTTGAATATACCAACCCTTTAGATGGTAAGTCAATTTCTTCCGTTGGGAATTTAAATTCGCTCATATAATCTTTATTTAGTTTATAACGTGTTTTATAGTTATACATATTAATATAAAAAAAAAGCTTGGCAAAGCCAAGCTATTTTCATAAAATATGTATTTTTTTCTTAGAAGTTTAAGATACAATAATCTGGTTGTACTTCTAGAGAAATTTCTTGAGCAGCATTTTCAGTATCCCAATTGTAATCTCCAAAATCAGCTGATGTAATTAATGCTCCTTTAATGATCCATTCAGATACTATATCACCTACTGGTCCTAGTACGTCTAATGTTAGATCTTTTTTATAGAAATCACTATATCCATCTCTACCTGTTACTGATTCGTGGTGTAATCTTACCCATTCCATTACTGCTTGTGCACCTGATGGAGTAATTGGGTCAAATAACGTCATTGAAATTGGAGCCCATGTAGATTTACCTTTAACAAATCTTTGAACGTTAATATGATTTAAAGCTACTGTACCTTGGTTTAATGTTACAGCTCCCATACCTTTAATTTGGTACGATGGAATCCCATCTACATAAAGAATAAATCTATTCTTTTGTTTTGGCTCAAATGCTGTAAAAAATATTTCGTTTGGGTCTAATACTGCCATTTTTATTGTCTTATTTTATTATAAATATTCTATTTTTTAGTTTTTATGATGGAAATGTTGCTCCAGTTGGAAGAACATTGAAATCCAAAATTATAAATTCAGCTGTTTTAGTTGGTTGTAAATAAATTTGACCTACTAACTCATTTCTATCAATAACATCTGGTGTGTTATTAGTAGCATCCATTACTACTTTAAACGCATACAATCCTTGTCTTTGTTGTACTGATTCTAAGTATGGATTTACTTGTGATAAGAAATTATTTCTTGTGCTAATTGTATTTTGTTCAAATACTAAGTTATCTGATACTTGTACAATAAAGCTCTTAAGTGAGATTAATAATCTTCTTACATTTACTCTATCTAAAGCGCTTGCTCTTTTCTGTAATGTTTTCTGACCAAATACTACTGTTCCACTTCCTGGGAATGTTGCAATTGGGTTAACATTTGCTTCATATAATGTATCTCTATTACCTGAAGTTAATTTTCTTTCAGCTCTGATTACATTTCCTAAAGCACCTCTAATTAAACCTGCTGGTGCAAACCATGGGTCAGATGATGCGTCTGTAAACGCATATACGCCTGGTATAAACACTGAAGCTGGGCTCCATACAGTTTGTGCTGTACTTGGATCAATCGATTGTAACCACGGCCAATACGCAGCTGCATAGCTTGAATCAAATGCGCCTGCTTGTGTAGTTACTGTATTGATTGTTGAATTATAAGGTACTAAATCAACTACTGCTATACAATCTGTTCTGCTTTGTGCCAAGCTAACCATTTGATTAACTGGTGAAGCGTGTAAAGAGTGAATTAAACCTGGAGCTGAGATTACATTGAATTGGTAATCATCAGTATTAGTTAATAGGTTTAATGATTGAGTATAATCATTTGGACCAACCCCTTGTATGTTAGTTGATGTAATATTTTCGTTAAATTTAGCATCATTGTTTTCATAGTTACTACCTTGTCCACCTTGGAACGAACCTGATGCTACAATTGGTAAGCTATTAAAGAATGAAGATTTAGCATTTCCATTATTGTCAAAATATTGTGGTGTAGGAGTTAATACACTTGAAACTCTTACATATGCACTTCTGTTAGGATAGTTACCATTTGTTTTAACATAATAATCTGTACCATCTTGTTCTACTGTATAATAAGTATCTCCAATTGCTCTAGCTACATAGTTAGGAGCTGTTGGATCCATTGATAAGTTATTATAAGACTCTAATATTGCTTTTTGATTATTAACGTCATTACCACGTCTAATGAATAAAGCAAATTGTCCTGATGCTGTATTTTGTGAAGGAATTTCCCATCTTAAGTTATCAGCTGTACCAAGTGGCAGAGCTCCGTTAGCTAAATCTCCTGTAGATGAGTAGTTATTCATAATACTACCTTCTGATAAAGTAGATAATGTAAATGCTACACCAGTAATTATATCAGCGGATGTTAATAGTACTTCTACGTTAGTTGTACCACCTATGGTAGATGAAGGAATTGATAAGTATTCTCCAACTGCGTATCCAGTTCCTGCTGTGAATTTTATACTAGTTACTGTTTGGTCTGAACCAACAACTACTACCGCTGCTGCACTATTACTTCCACCACCACCTGTGATATCACCTGCGTTTAATGTGTAAGATCCTACTATACCATCGGATGTGTTTGTTGATATTGAACCACTAACGTTAAATTGAGTATTTAAAGTTCCTGCTGCAGTAGCTGCATTATGGATACTTGAAGAAGCTTCACTGAATGAGCCAGTTACTACTCTAGTTACTAATAGTGACTCGCCACCTTGTTCAAAGTAATTTTGAGCTGCTGTTGAGTTTAGGTATGTGTAATATTGGCTACCGCTTTCTACTGTTCCACCAAAAATAGCTTTATATTGAGAAAAAGAAGATACTGCTGTTGGGATACCAACTGGTCCCATAACTGCTGGTCCTATAATTGCTGCACCATAAGTAACTGGTCTTGAACCAATAAATGATGAGTCATTTTCTCTTGCTAATACACCGGGAGATATTAATGTTTCTGCCATTGTCTTATATTATATTTAATATTGTTTTATTATAAATATGAGAAACTATTTCAAAAATCTATTTTATTGCAGTAAATTCTCCAGTTTCTAGTTCTATATTACCTTCACCGTATTTATCTGTCAATTCCTGACCAACTTTTGCATGTTTAGCTTTAAGGTCTTTAAAATCGTTTCTTAAATTTTTTCTTCTTTCTTTTAAACTTTCAAGATTTGTTGTTAACGCATCTATATCTAGGTCTAAAGTTCCCAAATTAACAATAATCTCATTATTTTTAGTTTGGATTTCTTTCAATGTTTGCAACTCTTCTTCTTGCAACTTAATTACTGACATAATTTTTTATTTTGTTATAAATATTAATAAAATGTTTAAAATTAATCCCTTTTTCTACCATCCCAAGTCGGATTCCAAAGTACATCACTGTCATGAATATTACTAACAGCTTCAGTTGTTATTGTAACTTTAGCTTTAGAATTATACTTTTTAGTTGAATTTAGATCCTTTTGAATAGTATCTGGGATTAAATATCCACGTAATCTAATATTAAATGTTCCAGTAACCAACCTATCTTTATTAGCTGTTAATTCTGTTGCTGTAGAAAAACTATCAATGAATGCTCTAAACATATATCTTTCAGGATTACCCCAATAAGCATCTGATGCATACTCACACGCTTCAACTATCTTATTTAGTTGCTCCATATAATAAGTTTGAATTAAACAACTATATTCCATAGTAACGTAATCTGGTTGTGCTACTACTTGGAAAGTTTCTACTGGTTTTCTATTATTTAATGTAGCAAAATTACTATAAAAGTTTTTAGAATTGAATTGTTTAGAATAAACACCATATAAGTTAGGCATATTAGCATCTAATTTGTTTGCTACTGTTCTATCTTTTGTTATAGTATCTCTTTTAAGAACAATAATAGGTAACATAATAGCACCTTTTTTATCTCTATAGTACCCATCTCTTTGAAATGATTTCCATCTCTCAGGAGCACCGTATATTACAGGTACTTCTCTACGTTGACCATTTTGATAAACAAAAGGTTTAATTTTATTTTCAAAATAATAAAATACTGCTTCATCAATATCTTTAACACCTACTGAAAATTGTTTAGTAGAATCATCTTTAAAACTCATTTGAGATGATCTATTATGTTCTATACCTGTTTCACTATAATTTGGATTATTAGGTATATTAGCATCATTAGGGTTTCCTACTCTTCCACGATTTTCTATCCCACTAAAAGCACTATGTTTCTTTTCGCTTAAAGTTAATTGAGATTTTGGTATTGGTTTTCTTGGTTTTGCCATTAGAATCTTTCTTGATAAGGTGAAATCGCTACTTTATCAGCAGGGATATAATAAGTTGAAACTAAAATTGATACATTATTACCAAATTCTTCTAACCCAGGATTAAGTGGATTAAGTTCTCCATCTGAATCATTATTAGGGTAATCTGGGTTTTTACCTCCCCAATATTGGTTTGCTACTGTACTTTGTACTCCATAATATGCTTCTTCATACAGTATAATATCTCCTACTCTAGGAACAACATCTTTTTCTACTAAATCATCTCTTAAAAAATAGAATTCAATAGGTTGATCAAATTGTACTCCTTCTTCATTTAAAGCATATTCTTGATTTGATCTATTAATTAATACATTAAATAAAAAAGGACCATTATAATATTTTTCTTCAGCTGCTTCACCATAAATATTTACTTTTGTTTGTTCTAGCTGAAATTGGTAGACCGCTGCTTGTTGAGTAATAATATTACCCATTACTTCCCTATTTAGGTGCCTCATAAGAGACCAGTCCCTTTGTCTAGTAAACATTGCCATATTACGCTATATATATTGTGTAGGGCACTTGTTGTAACTCAACCATCTTTGATTCAGCTTCAGATGCTCTTCT
>MDSX01062468.1_pt1 | contig 18508 bp, 28 predicted proteins | sample 811141 | NCBI WGS metagenome assembly MDSX01 (sample SAMN05326642, study PRJNA326480) | marine metagenome | isolation source: seawater | place: Atlantic Ocean: South East | collected 2010 | reverse complement strand
ATTTTGAGAATTTCTTCAGTACTATATTCTTTATCACGGTTCAATCTCCAAATTTGGTAAAATTTTTCCTCAAATTTCTGACCGTCAACTATTTCGTTAATAAATTTTTCTATCAACTGCGTATATAATTTATTGCTTTACCAGTAACTAAAATCCAATAACGGTAGCAGATCCTTATTATACAAATTCATAAATTATTGTTCTTTTAGTTAAAAACCCCCAACTATCAACCTGATATTAAGTTGGGGATTTTAAAAAAATTGTATTAAGCTAAACTTCTAATTTCAATATCAACACCAGACGGGATATCTAAATTTCTCAGACCTTCCATCGTACTTTCTGATGGTGCATGAACATCAATTAAACGTTTATGAGTACGAATTTCAAAATGCTCGCGCGAATCTTTATTTACATGTGGCGAACGTAATACACAATAAATACGACGTTTAGTTGGTAATGGTACTGGACCGGTAACATCAGTACCATTTGAACGAACTGAGTCAATTATTCGACGACACGAGTCATCAAGTAAATATGGCTCATACGCTTTTAATGCAATTCGTAGAGTTTTTGACTTCAAATTTAATAGGCTCATCGTATTTAACTTTGTTACTAATCTAAAATCTTCGAGACAACACCAGCGCCAACAGTACGACCACCTTCACGAATTGCAAAACGCATACCCTGTTCAATTGCAATTGGGTTAATTAATTCAGCAGTCATTTTAATTCTATCTCCTGGCATAACCATCTCTGCTACACTGCCATCATCACCAGTAAATTGAACAATTGTACCGGTAACATCAGTAGTACGAACGTAAAACTGTGGTCGGTAACCAGTAAAGAATGGTGTATGGCGACCGCCTTCATCCTTATTCAAAATATACACTTCAGCTTCGAATTTTCTATGAGGTGTAATTGTACCTGGTTGAGCAATTACCATACCACGCTCTACATCAGTCTTCTGAATACCACGAATCAGAATACCAACATTATCACCAGCCATCCCTTCATCTAAAGTTTTTTGGAACATTTCAATACCAGTAACAGTTGTCGTCTGAGTATCCTTTAAACCAACAATTTCAACTGTATCACCAACTTTAATTATTCCTCTTTCAATTCGACCAGTTGTTACTGTTCCTCGACCTGTAATAGAGAAAACATCCTCAATCGCCATTAGGAATGTTTTATCAGTATCACGTTCTGGTGTTGGAATATAATCATCAACTGAATCCATTAATTTAAAAATTAGATCAACCCACTTGTCTTCACCACGCGCTTTTGAACCACCTTCTAAAGCTTGTAATGCCATTAAAGCTGAACCAGAGACAAATGGAATTTCATCTCCTGGGAAGTCGTAGTTTTCTAAGAGTTCTTGTACTTCTAATTCAACTAGTTCTAAAAGCTCTTCATCATCAACCTGATCAGCTTTATTTAAAAATATAACTAGATGAGGAACACCAACTTGCTTAGCCAGTAGGATGTGCTCACGAGTCTGAGGCATTGGACCATCAGCTGCAGAAACAACAAGAATAGCCCCGTCCATTTGAGCTGCACCAGTAATCATATTTTTTACATAATCAGCGTGCCCAGGACAATCTACGTGAGCATAATGACGTGTTTCAGTTTCATACTCAACGTGAGCTGTATTAATAGTGATACCACGAGCCTTCTCTTCAGGAGCAGAATCAATTTCATCAAATTTCTTAGCCGATTTCGCACTATTAATCGCTAATGTAGCTGAGATTGCTGCTGTTAACGTTGTTTTTCCATGATCAACATGACCAATTGTACCAATATTTACATGTGGTTTTACACGTTCGAATTTTTCTCTTGCCATTTTAAAATCTATTCTTAATATTAATTACCTTGTAGTACTTTTGGCGAAATTACATTGCAAAACTAAATTTTAGTAACGAAAATGTGCAAAAGCTTTGTTTGCTTCTGCCATTCGATGAGTTTGCTCACGTTTTTTTATAGCGTTACCACTTTCTTTTGATGCATCAATTAATTCATTAGCTAATTTGAAAGCCATACTCTTTCCAGAACGAGTAGTCGCTGATTCATGAATCCAACGAAGCGAAATATTAGTTCCTCGATACGCTCGAATTTCAATTGGTACTTGATAAGTTGAACCACCAACACGACGAGCTTTAACTTCAACTTGTGGAGTTACATTTTTTACTGCCTGTTCTAAAATAAGAATTGGATTCTCTTCCGTTTTTGTGGTAATAATCTCTAAAGCATTATAAACAATTTTTTGGGCAATCGATTTTTTACCAGATTTCAGAATGCGCGCAATTAATAAACTTACCAAACGGCTGCCATAAATAGGATCTTGTTGAGCCAAAACTCTTTTGGCTCTATTTCGTCGTGACATAATATATATTTAATTAAAGTATTTTCTTTATAAACTAACCTTTAGGTTTTTTACCCCCATATTTAGAGCGGCCATTTCTACGGTCTTTTGCGCCGCCAGCATCTAATGTTCCACGAACGACGTGATAACGACAACCTGGAAGATCTTTAACACGACCACCACGAATTAAAACAACCGAATGCTCTTGAATATTATGGCCAATGCCTGGAATATAAGCAGTAACCTCAAAACCAGAAGTTAAACGGACACGAGCAACTTTTCGTAACGCTGAATTAGGTTTTTTAGGAGTTGTAGTATAGACTCTTGTACAAACTCCACGCCTTTGTGGACACATTTTTAGAGCCGGTGATTTACTTGTTTTTTTATTACTTATACGCTCAAACCTAATTAATTGTTGTATCGTTGGCATAATTTTTTTCTAATTTTGTTCATCAATTCCATACTTACGCATGAAACGTTCTACACGGCCTTCTGTGTCAATAAGTTTTTGTGATCCTGTGTAAAAAGGATGTGTTCCCGACCAGATATCAACTTTTAGAACTGGTTGTGTTGATCCAACCTTCATAACTAGTTGACCATCACAATAAACCTTAGCATTTGAATAATACTCTGGATGAATTGAATTTTTAGGCATAATTGAATATATTAACGTTTTGAATACTGAGGAGCCTTTCGCGCCTTACGTAAACCATATTTTTTTCTTTCTTTAGCACGGGCATCACGAACAAGAAAACCAGCAGGTTTTAATTGGCTTCGATTTTCATTCGAAATATAACATAAGGCACGGGCAACACCAAGTTTAATTGCATCCGCTTGTCCTCTCAAACCACCACCATGCGTATTAACAAAAATATCATACGAATTTTCAAGGCCTACGGCAATTAAAGGTGCTTTAGAAGAATTAATATACTGTGCATTATAATTTAAATACAACGCACCAGGTTTATGATTTACGACCAATGAACCATTACCCGGAACTAGGGTAACTTTAGCAACTGATGTTTTTCTACGACCAACCCCAAAATAAACTGGTTGTGTGTCTACAGTAGTGAAAGACATAATTATTTGTTCTTTCTTTATATTAAATAGTGAAATGTTTATAACGATATCGTTTTAAGTTCAAAGATGTTTTAGCATAGAGCTAAAATAAATTAATCTTGCCTCTTAGCAGTCGTTTGTACTAATTCAATTAGTATCTTTATTAAGTTTTGCTTTTGATAATGTAATACCAAAGTTTGCTTGCAAGCTTTCACAAACTTCGTCAGCTGATTTTTGACCAAAGTTTTTAAGTTCTAATAAATCTTCCTTAGAATACTTTAATAGCTCACTTAAATTATGAACATTAGCACGCTTTAGGGCATTATAAGCACGTACCGATAATAATAAATCTGCTAATAACACATTATCAAAACCATTTACCGCTTCTGACTCTTCGACCAATACCGAAGACTGTGAAGGACTTACGGAATCAACCTTAAAAGATGCAAAGAGTTTTTCTAATATCAAAGCAGCATTATTAATTGCATCTAATGGTTCAAGACTACCATCGGTGGCAAGCTCAAAAATTACACTTTCCATTGTTGAAACAGTGTTAGTTCTCGACGTTTCAATGAAAAAATTTGCCTTACGAACAGGCATAAAAACTGCATCAACGGCCAAAAATCCTTTTGGAAGACGATTAATAAACTGCTCACTCACTAAATAGCCGTAACCAGGTTCAATTAAAATTTCCATCTCTAAATTATTATGCCCTGCCAGACTACCAATGTATTGAGACGGATCAACTAATTCGAGATTACTTGGTAAGCATAAATCTTGCGCCGTAACGATACCAGGACCTTGAAACTCAAGTCTTGCGACTACTGACTCAGTAAGGCTTCCTTTAAAAACAATTTGTTTTAAATTTAAAAGAACCTCAATAACATCTTCACGCAGCCCGGGAATTGTCGAAAATTCATGACTAACATTATGAATTCGTACACCTACAATTGCTATACCTGGAATATCAGAGAGTAAAATTCTACGTAATGCATTACCAACCGTAATACCCTGCCCTTTTTTTAGCGGTTCAATACATAATTTTGCAAGAATATTTGTCGCGTTTTCAATTTTTGAATCTAAGCACTGTATTTGAGGCATAAGTTAAAAACGTTAGTTTAAAAATTAATAAAGTTCTAACACACATTTTTAAACACGTCTCTTTTTAGGTGGTCGACAACCATTATGAGGCACCGGAGTAATATCTTTAATCAATGTAACCTCTAACCCACAACCCTGCAAAGCACGAATTGCTGTCTCACGACCACTACCTGGACCACTTACAATGACTTCAGCCTGACGCATACCTTGTTCATATGCTAAAGACCCAGCTTTTTCTGCAGCTGACTGCGCAGCAAAAGGTGTACCCTTTTTTGCACCTTTAAACCCACTACCACCAGCTGAAGCCCAAAATAAAGTATTACCTGACTTATCTGTAATATTAACAATTGTATTGTTAAAAGTTGACTTAACATGAGCTACACCAATACCTGGGGCTTTTTTGGACTTTTTACCAGTAAACCGTTTAATTTGTTTCACCATAAATAAATTACAATTTGCGATTAAGTTGTATTATGTTTAGCGAGCTTTTTTCTTCGCTGCTACGGTTTTGATTTTACCTTTACGAGTACGTGCATTCGTACGTGTGCGTTGTCCACGAACTGGTAAACCAACACGGTGGCGACGACCCGTTGCCGAACCAATTTCAGTTAACCTCTTAATGTTTAATGAATAAACACGTCGTAAATCACCTTCTGTTTGGTAATTTTCATCAATAAATGTTCGTAAAACATTAATTTCTTCATCTGTTAAGTTCATACAACGTGTATCGGGCGAAATACCGGTTGAAGCTAAAATCTGTTTTGCACCTGTAAGGCCAATGCCAAAAACATAAGTTAAACCAATTTCAATCCGCTTATTACGTGGAAGATCCACTCCTGAAATACGTACCATTGACTATTTTTTGTTATTTTCTTTTCATTTTTGCTCGACCTTGTCTAACTTTTAAACGTGGATCTGTTTTACATATTAAATAAATGCGACCACGACGTTTAACAACTTGACAATCTTTTGAGCGATTTTTCAAATTTCCTATCGAACTGACAACTTTCATAAAAAATTGTTCCTAATAAATATTTATTAAATTTACAGCAGAAGTGTAAAAACACTTGTATACATAAATGCTAACCCAATAGATACGAAAAGTCCATTCTATTAATTGATTACTTAAACCCTTCATATTTACGCGAAACCAGGTAGCCACGAATTTGTGAAGTGACATCAGTAATAACTCCAATCAAAATTAACAACGATGTCACATTTTTGAAAAGACTAACCTTTAATACGGTACCAACAAGTAATGGAAAAAACGCCAAAAATGATAAAAAGAGACCGCCTAAAAACGATAGACGAGCTACTGTTTTTTCTAAATATTTTGTTGTTTCTCTACCCTGACGGACCCCAGGGATACTGTAAGCCATTTTTGCTAAATTTTGTGAAATATCCTCAGGCTTTAAAACTAAAGCGGCGTAAAAGCAACTGAAGAAAACAACAAGGATTATATTTAACGTAAAGGAATAAAATGTAATAAAACTATTTGTAAACGATGAGTCAAAGGACTTTACAAGAAATTGTATTGGATACGTAAGGAATACTGCAATTGTAGAACTAAAAACTAACGGCATTATTCCCCCTTGATTAACTTTCAATGGAATATAAGTATTTTTAAGCTCCGAAATCTTTTGTGCCTGACCAATATACTCACTTGTTAACTGTTTTGCCGAAATAATACCAATTTTTTTATATGAATCTTGGAAAACGATAACTATAGTTACAACAAAGAGATAAAGTATTAAACCTTGACATAAAGTTACAAAGTTGTCTAAATACGACACCTTATCAAAGAATGTACTACTAATATTACTAAAACTATTAGGGATACTACCAATAATATTTATAAAGATTAGCATTGACGATCCATTACCAAGACCTTCTTCGGTAATTAATTCAGAAAACCACATTGAAAGCATAGAACCAGTAATAAGCGATAAAATTATCTTCACCCCTAAAACCAAGTTCCAGTCGAAAACAACTGGTTTTATTAAGAAAAAGGCAATACCACCACTTAGAAAAATCGACCAAATAAAAGCCAAATAACGTGTATAACGTGTTATTTGCTTTCGGCCAAACTCACCTTCTTCTTTTTGTAGTTGCTCTAATTTTGGTATGACCGGTATTAATAGTTGAATTATAATTGACGCATTAATGTAAGGCAGAATACCTAATGCACCAACACCCAAGAACGAGCTTCCTGTTAGAGTCTTAGCAAAATTAAAAACTGGGTTAACAACCTGTTCCTGTGCAAATATATCCAAATCAACGCTTGGTATTGGAACATATAAACCTAAACGAACAAGTAATAAAAGAAATAAAATCTTGGTAACTTTCGCTCTTAAAAGAAATAATGTTTGTGATTGTTCCACAGAATAAGTAAATTCATTGATTTGAATTGATAAATTATAAACTATATGAACGAAGTGAACTTAAACCTTCAATTGTGGCGCGGGCATTATTTAATAGATTATTTGATCCAAGCTGTTTGGATAATATATTTTTTACACCTGCAAGTTCAAGAACAGTTCGTGTTGACCCACCAGCAATTACCCCACAACCAGGAGCAGATGGGCGTAAAACAAGCTTTGCTGCACCGAACCTACCAGTTGTAGCATGAGGTATTGAATTAGCACCAGTTAAAGGAACAACAATTACATGTTTTTTTCCATCTGTTACACCTTTTTTCACCGCTGTGATAACATCACCCGCTTTACCAACACCAACGCCAACCTTACCCTGTTCATTTCCAACTACAACGATGGCTCTAAAACTCATTTTTTTACCACCTTTAACTACTTTTGTTACACGTTGGATTGCAACAACACGCTCTTGCCAATCAGTTTTCGAATTCGCTGATCTAGCTGATTTTTTAGGATTTACCATATATAATTACGAAAGGTCTTTTTTTTTCAAAATTTAGAAACTTTATTTACCTGTTTTACCTGCTTTACGACGTATAAATTCTCCCTCATAAGCAATACCTTTTCCCTTATAAGGTTCAGGAGGACGAACAGACCTTACCTTAGCAGCAAACTCACCAACGACATCTAATTCAATGCCAGAAACAATAATAGTTGTTTGCCCATCTAAGCTTACCGATACACCAGATGGTGGTATCATCTTAACTGGGTGGCTATAACCCATATTTAAAACTAAATCTTTTCCATCTAACTGTGCTCGATAACCGACCCCAGAAATCTGTAATTTTTTAGAAAAACCGGTAGAAACACCAGTTACCATATTTGCAACCAATGTACGGGATAAACCGTATAATGCTTGAGCTAATCGAGTATCTTCAGCCTTTTCAAGAAAAAGCTGGTTTTTTTCTTCGTCTAACGTACAACATATAGCTGAAGGTAAAATTCGAAACAAACTCCCTTTTGGGCCTTCAACAGAAATTTTTTGTTTTTCAAGCTTTACTTTAACTTTTTGTGGTACGATAATAGACTGTTTACCTATACGAGACATAATTTCCCTCAAATTTACCAAATATAACATAAAATTTCGCCGCCAATAGACTGGCTACGTGCCTGACGATCAGTCATTAAACCACGGGATGTGGAAATAATAGCAGTACCAAAACCTCCTAAAACTCGAGGCATTTTTTTACTACCACTATATACGCGTAAACCTGGTTTACTAATTCGCTGAATCTTTTCAATTACAGGCTTTCGCTCAAACCCAGTATACTTAAGAGAAAGTAAAAGGGATCCTCTTAAACCATTACTTAATTCTTCAAATGAATCAATTAGACCCTCATCAGACAAGACTTTTGCGATTGCTTTTGTCATTTTTGTTGAAGGAATTTGAACAATTTGATGTTTTGCTAAATTTGCATTTCGAATACGTGTTAGCATATCGGCTACCGTATCATTAGTCATGGGATTAATCTTTATTTAAAAAATAACTTTATACATTAGCTAAAGGCATACCAATACCTTTTAATAGAGCTAAAGCTTCTTCGTCTGTCTTAGCGCTTGTGACTAGAGTAATGTCAAATCCGCGAAGTTGATTGACATCATCATATTCGATTTCAGGAAAAATAAGTTGATCCTTTAAGCCCAAACTATAATTACCACGTCCATCAAAACCATTTGGACTAATACCACGAAAATCTCTTATTCTTGGTAGAACAATATGAATTAACCGTGCAAGAAAATCATACATACGTTCATTACGTAATGTAACAGATAAACCAACAGGCATACCATCACGAATCTTAAAACCAGCCACTGATTTTCGAGCCTTATTAATCACAGGTTGTTGGCCGGTAACAATTGCTAACTCTTTCACACTAAGATCAAGTTCTTTTGAATTTTTCGCTGCCTCACCGAACCCACGATTAATTGAAATAGCTGTTATTTTTGGTACTTGTTCAACATTTTTGTAACCAAACTCACTTATTAATGAGGGTACAATTTTTTGCTTATAAAAATTTTTTAAATCTTTTTTCATCAGAGTATTAATTACTACTTTCTATAGGTGAAACTTATTGTATCAACGTTATAATACTTCAGGAGCTAACGAAACAATTTTTGTAAAGCCCTTTTCTTTAAGTTCACGAGCAATAGAACCAAAAACTCGCGTTCCACGAGGATTATTCTCTTTATTAATAATTACGGAAGCATTATCATCAAAACGTAAGCGCGTACCATCTTTTCTTGTAATTGAGTGCTTAGTCCGTACAATAACAGCACGTACGACATCAGACCGCTTTACTGTAAGATTAGGAGTAGCATCTTTAACAACACCAATAATAATATCACCGACAAACCCATAACGGCGATTACTCCCAAGAACTCGAATACACATTAATTTTTTTGCCCCACTATTGTCGGCAACTTTTAAACACGTCTGTGGTTGTATCATTTCTAAAATTTAAGTTGAAGATTTTCTCAAGATACTTGTAATTGCCCAAGTTTTCGTTTTACTAATCGGCAAAGTTTGTTTAATACGAACTTTATCACCTGCTTTAGAGTTAAACTCTGAATCATGCACAGCATAACGCTTAGTCTTAGTAACAACTTTTTTGTAACGTGGATGAACAATCCGGTCACTCACTGCAACAACGCGGGTATCAATCATCTTATCACTAACGACAATCCCTATTTTCTCTTTTACGACCATTTTATATAAATATAAATTTGATAAAATTATTAGATACGCGAAGTCTCGCGAGCAACAATTTTTGTCTTGATAGGTAACTTATGGGAAGCTGTTTTTAGAACCTTATACGCAGCTTCCTTTTCAAGACCAGTTATTTCAAACAGAATGTGCCCAGGCTTTATAACCGCAATCCAATAACTCACTGTTCCCTTTCCAGAACCCATTCTTGACTCAGCTGCACGTTCTGTAATCGGTTTGTCAGGAAAAACGCGAATCCAAATTTTCCCTGTACGACGAACATACCGCGTAATGCTTCGACGTGTTGCTTCAATTTGTCGAGATGTTAACCAAATCGGCTCTAATGCTTGAATACCAAAGTCCCCAAAAACAACGGTATTTGACTTTGTTGCAACCCCTTTCAGCCTTCCTCGATGTAATCTACGAAATTTAGTTCTCTTAGGAAGTAACATGAATATATTTTTTTATAAATTTTTACGAATTAATTACTAGGAATAATTTCTTTATCAAAGATCCAAACTTTGATTCCTAAAATCCCATAAGTAGTGAGAGCTTCATACGTAGCATAACTAATATCCGCCCGAATCGTTTGTAGTGGAACACGACCTTCACGAACCCACTCAGCTCTTGCAATTTCAGCCCCATTTAAGCGCCCAGAAACTTGAATTTTAAACCCTTTAACGCCACTTTTTTGAAGTCGCTGAGAAATCTGACGCATTGCTTTTCGAAAAGCTACACGTTTTTCTAGCTGATCAGCTAATGATCTGGCAACAAGTAAACTTTCAGTTTCACTTTTGGCAATTTGAATAACTTTAATACGAATTTTCTTAAAATCGTTAAGTCGACTTTTAAGCTTTAAAATTACATTATCAATTGATAGTGCATCTTCCGAGCCTGTAGCTATTAATTTCGGTCGAGTAGCGTGAAATAATAACTCAATTTGATTAACCTTTCTTTTAATCTCTAATTTAGTAATGCCAGCCTTATTGTAAACTGCACTCCATTCCTTTTCAAAAAATTGTCGGATCTGGTAATCTTCTTGCAAAACTTTGCTATATACACCATAGTTTGCAAACCATGTTGAACTGTATGGTTTATTAATACCGATTCGAAAACCCGTTGGATGTGTTTTTTGTCCCACAAAAATATCTTAAGTTAAAACTCTAATATGCGTTAATACATTATATTAAGACGCCATCACAATCGTTATATGTGACGTTGCTTTCAAAATCCGATATGCTCTACCTTGAGCACGAGGACGAAAACGCTTCATTACTGGACCTTGATCAGCAAAGGCTGACTTCACAAATAGATCAGTTTCATTCAGACCTATATTATGACTAGCATTTGCAGCCGCAGATCGTAAAACCTTAATAATTGGTTCACACGAGGCATACGGCATAAACTCTAAAAGAACAAGGGCATCCTTGTAACTTTTTCCCTGTATTTGTCTAAGAACACGACGCACCTTACTTGGTGACATACGAATATACTTAGAAACAGCTCGAACTTCATTATTTTGTAAAGAATTTGTACCCATAAAATTAAATTACATAACGCTTAACGCTTGGATTTTTTATCCTTTTTAATATGTGAACGGAAAGTACGAGTTGGTGAAAACTCACCCAATTTATGACCAACCATTTGATCAGTTACAAAAACTGGAATATGCTGCTTACCATTATAAACAGCGAAAGTATGACCAATCATATTTGGAAGGATAGTTGATGCACGAGACCAAGTTTGAAGAGTATCTTTCTTACCTGATGCATTCATTGCCTCAACCTTTTCCATGACATAAGAAGCCACGAACGGACCTTTTTTTAAAGAACGTGCCATTAAAATAAATATTGTTAATTTTGTACTAACGTCTAAATCAACGACGCGATCGAAGTATATATTTACTACTTGCTTTGGTTGATTTACGAGTTTTAATACCAAGCGCAGGTTTTCCCCATGGGTTTACTGGTCGAGCACGTCCAATTGGTGAACGGCCTTCTCCACCACCATGTGGGTGGTCAATCGGGTTCTGCACAACACCACGAACATGAGGTCGGCGCCCTAGCCAACGATTACGCCCAGCTTTACCTAAACGTATATTAGCAAAATCAATATTACCAACTTGACCCAAAGTAGCGTAACAACGCTTATGCACTAAACGAATTTCACCGGAGGGTAACTTTAGAGTAACAAAATCACCTTCCCTAGCAATTAACTGTGCATAGGTCCCAGCAGCACGGGCAAGTTGACCACCTTTACCTAATGTTAATTCAACATTATGAACAGTACTTCCCAAAGGCATGGCCGATAATGGCATTGCACTACCAATTTCAATCGGTGCATTCATCCCAGATGAAACAACCATACCTACCTTTAATGAGCGTGGGCATAAAATATATTTTTTTGCTCCATTTTCATAATGTAACAATGCAATGCGAACATTTCGGTTTGGATCATATTCAATACTTACAACTTTTGCTGTAATAACATCAAGATCAGAACTAGATTCTTTTCTATTAAATTGAATAATCCGATACTTTCTCTTATGTCCACCACCACGGTTTCCAAGCGTAATTACACCACGATTATTTCGACCGCTGCAAGCTTTTTTACCAAAAGTTAAAGCTTTTTGTGGCTTATTTTTTGAAACCTCGTCAAAAAATAAACTGGAACGGGAACGTGTACCTGGACTATACGCTCGATACAAACGAATTGCCATAAAAAATTATATGTATAAAATCGACTATTAAAATTTTGAATACTACTTGGACCTAATTCTCTTCAAAGAATGTAATTGAATTTTCAGGTGCAAGTGTAACTATTGCTCGCTTATGACGAGCTTTTTGGCCAATGAATTTTCCAACCCGACGGCGTTTTAATGGTCGTAAGGCAGTATTAACTGAGACTACTTTAACATCAAAAAGTTCTTCAATCGCAACTTTAATCGAAGTTTTAGTCGCAGACTTATCGACAGCAAAACTATACTGATTATTTTGCAAGAGCTGAATGGTTTTCTCAGTTAAAATTGGGTATTTCACCAACGAAATAAAAGAATTTTGAGTTAAGGCCATAAAAATATAATTAAATACTAGTCAATAAACTAATCATTTGTTTAAGACTCTCTTTTTACTAAAATGAAAATTTTAATCAACAGACGATATTCGTAATAAATTGTCTTTTTTTCCAGGTAATGAACCTTTTAAAACAAGAATATTCTCTGAAGGACTAACAAACAAAACTTCACTGTTTTTAATAGTTAGCACTTTATTTCCTAATTGACCAGCCATCTTCTTTCCAGGGTAAACACGACCCGGTGTACTACCAGCACCAATAGAACCTGGAAGGCGGTGATTTTTTGATCCATGTGTCATTGGACCGCGGCTAAAATTGTGACGTTTTTGATTCCCCGCAAAACCTTTACCAATACTTTTACCAGTTACATCAACCTTTTGGCCAGAATTAAAGATATTTACATCAACCATTTGACCTAATTTATAGGTATTTGGATCCGCAACTTTAAACTCACCAGAATATTTAAAACCTTTAGTACCTGATTTTTTCAGATGACCTGCTTGCGGCTTGGTTAATTTATGCACTGCTTGTTCAACATATGAAACTTGAATTGCATTATAACTATCTGTATTAACTGTTTTTATTTGACTCACCTGACAAGTTTCAGCTTTAACAAGAGTAACCGGAATAGATGTACCATCGTTAGAAAATATTTGAGTCATCCCGACCTTTCTACCAAATAAGCCAATAGACATATTAAATCTTTATTAACTAAGCATATAAACAATGCAAAAATTACATCACTGTAATTTTTTATCCGCACCCCAAAAAAAGGCGAAAACAGTTTTAGTATAAAGTAATTCAAACTAGTTTGTCTAGATTTAAAACTAAAACCTAACCAGGCAAGAACGTAGCGTATAAAAAATTTTGGTAAAAAAATAAAAACCATCTCTTAAACAATTTTTAAGAGATGGTTTCTAATGCTTCAACAATATTCTCCAATTAATCGAATTTATTTATCCGTTTATAAGATCTAATTGCCTACAGAAAAATCTGTTTCGATTGTCTGCGAATCATCAGTATCATTTGACGATGTTTTGCCATAAACCTTTTGACCAATCTCCATCATTGCTTGTTTTACTTCTTCCGTTAATGATTTCATTAACGTCGTATCATCGTTTTGTACTGCAGCCTCTAACTTAGTAATCAATGATTCTACTTTTTCTTTTTCGCCGGCGTCAATATTTACACCAAGCTCTTCAATTTGCTTTTTAGTCTGATAACATATCGAATCAGCTTGATTTTTCGTTTCAATTTGAGTCGATTTCTCTTTATCAGCTGCTGCGTTTGCCTCTGCCTCATTAACCATTCGTTCAACATCTTCCTTAGGTAACGTTGAAGCACCAGTTATAGTAATCGATTGTTGTTTATTTGTTGCCTTATCCTTTGCTGTTACTGATAAAATACCATTCGCATCAATATCAAATGTAACTTCAATCTGAGGTACTCCACGCGGTGCTGGTGCGATACCATCTAAACGGAATGTTCCTAAGCTTTTATTATCTTTTGCCAGTTCACGTTCACCTTGTAACACATGAATTTCAACGTTTGGTTGGTTATCAACAGCCGTTGAAAAAGTCTCTGATTTTTTGGTAGGTATAATTGTATTTCTTGGTGTAATTTTAGTTGTTATACCACCCAATGTTTCAACACCTAAAGATAATGGAGTAACATCAAGTAATAAAATATCTTTAACTTCACCACCTAATACACCAGCTTGAACTGCTGCCCCCACTGCTACAACTTCATCTGGGTTTACAGTTTGATTTGGTTCTTTTCCAAGCAAATCTTTAACTAACGCTTGTACAGCCGGTATACGAGTTGATCCACCAACAAGTACATTTTGGTCGATTGCACTTGATGTTAATTCAGCATCTTTTAATGCATTATTAATTGGGATTTTACAACGCTCAATTAAATCAGAACATAACTCTTCAAACTTCACTCGAGTTAATTCTTTTTCTAAATGTTTTGGCCCATCCGCCGATACTGAAATAAAAGGTAAATTAATTGAAGCTTGACTTAAATTTGAAAGTTCAATTTTTGCCTTTTCGGCAGCCTCAGTTAATCGTTGGAGTGCTTGATTATCTTGTGTTAAATCAATACCTTCAACACTCTTGAACTCTTGAACTAACCATTGAACAATTTTTTCATCAAAATCATCACCACCCAATTGAGTATCACCTGAAGTTGCTAATACTTCAAAAACACCATCTCCAACTTCAAGAATAGAAACATCAAAGGTACCTCCACCTAAATCAAAAACAAGGATTGTTTCATTATCTTTTTTTTCTAAACCGTAAGATAAAGAAGCTGCTGTCGGCTCATTAATAATTCGTAACACATCTAAACCAGCAATTCGTCCAGCATCTTTTGTTGCTTGTCTCTGTGAGTCATTAAAATATGCCGGGACTGTTATTACTGCCTGTTTAACAGTTTCACCAAGGTATTTTGTCGCGTCATCCGCTAGTTTTCGAAGAACCTGTGCAGAAATTTCTTCAGCAGCAAACTGTTTATCTAAAGCTGGGCAATCAAGCTTAATAATTTCATCAGTTTGCAGAACTTTATATGAAACTTGACGTAATTCTTCGGTTACCTCCTCAGTTTTACGACCAATGAATCTTTTAATCGAATAAAACGTATTCTCTGGGTTAACGACTGCTTGACGCTTAGCAATTTGACCAACTAAGAGATCACCTTTTTTTGTATACGCTACTACAGATGGCGTTGTACGATTCCCTTCAGCATTCGTTATGACTTCTGGTTTTCCACCTTCCATTACAGCAACAACTGAATTTGTCGTTCCAAGATCAATTCCAATAACTTTTGCCATTTTTTATTAACTTTAATTTTTTTCTTTCCCAAATTATAAAGATCGATCAAAATTAAAAGAAGGTGTATTTACCCCCTAAGTTAATTGCAAAACAATAAATGAACCCCTCGAAAAAAGATTTCATTAACAATTGGAACAAATAGTTACGTTATTTTTTATGTCGTAATAGTTGAAAAACTTAATCCCTTCTAGTATGATATACTCTAAGCAAACGATTAGTATGGGTCGATGCCCGAGTGGTTAATGGGGGCGGATTGTAAATCCGCTAGCATAGCTTACGTTGGTTCAAATCCAACTCGGCCCAAGAAGTAAAGTATATAATCATGTGTATGCAACTAAGAAGATTATTTAAGAGAAACATAACAATTGAATTTAAACTAAATCAAAAATAAACCCTAATAATTTTTTTTGTGATACAGCGGCTTTTAGAAACTGTTCTTTTTTCTTACCTTCAGATGCTAGTATGTACGTTCTTGTATCATAAGTTTAGTTTACTTTCAAAAAAAACCTATCATTTAATTAGCAATATCGCTTAAGAAACTACCCATTAAATGATAGGTTTTTTTAATGCACCTATCTTAAAAGTTGAAACATTAAAGGTCTAGAAAATATATACATATATTTATAGTAGTTAGTAAAATTAGTAATAAATTTTACCACCACCCCATTTTTCATTAACAACTTTTGGTTGTATTAAAATGTGACCAGCAACGGCAAATAAATCTTCATCAGTTAATGATCTCATCTTTGGAAAAATATCTGCACTTTTAATGCTTGGGTGAAGCTCAGCAATAGAGTCTGTCCCATCATAACTCATTGGATCCTTAAAATAACTTACTAAATTAGTAACGTTATCACGTGGTGGGGTAGCTAAACTAAGTGACTCAACATCTAAGCCAACGTTAGGGTTTGTTTTTGTAACTCCACCTACGTGACATGTTCCACAAGCGTTATTAAATAATCGTTTTCCACGTTTTACTTGTTCAGTACTAATAACTACAGTATTTCCCTTACCATCTAATGTTACAGTTCTTGTATCTTCATCTAATTCTAAAGCATTAGCTGAAGAAACATGAGTACTAAAAACAAGAGTCGCCAAAATACTTCCTAGTAAAAATCTATTTTTCAGCATGTCTAGTCTAAATTTGTAATTTTATTAATTTATAAAAAGTTTATCAATATTTACTAAGTCTAATTATAAGGTATCTAATGAAAAATTTCTCAATTATAGAATAAAAAATCTAGTTATTTATTTGCTATAAGAAATTTTCAATCCGTATAAATACAACCTATCCATCGAATGTATTTTTACCAGTAAACTTAACATTAACTGGTTGCGGGTTTTTACCAATTGAATGCATAATATTACCAACACCTAATCGACCAGCATTTAACTTTTCTGGGAATACACCATCTTTCGGGTGTAAATACTGTACTTCACTATTTGGGAAGATTCGATAAATTTTATAATCGTTAATCTTAAATCCTGTACGTAATTGAGTGCCTAATGCTAAACATTGCTCTTTTTTTGCAAGGTACAAAAGATTTTCCCCTTTTTGCATTATTGCAGAACCACTTGTTGGCATCTCAAAAATTTGTTCTTTTTTACTGGTCCAAGTAATTGCATACTTTTCTTCAGTTTCAGCGGCTCTTAACCAACCACCGGTACTACCACCGAATATCGGTGAAACTATTTGTAAATCTAATATATCAGCCATAATGACACCTTGATAAAAAATTAAAAGTACTAACTAAAACTTTACTAAATAATATTGTAGTTGATTTTTTCAATTCCTAGCAACTAATAACTAATTTTTTTTAACATAGATTGAATTACACTATACCGGTAAGAGAAAAACGATTAAAATTTTCCATATTTAGATTTTCTATATTAGATTAAATAATATATAATTAATAACCCAACTGTTAAACAATGATTATTAACTTAATTAGTTTTTTATGCGGTTTTTTATTTTCTAGCATATTAGACACGACACTCGGGGAATTTAATGAATGGGCGATTGTAGGTGCAGCACTAATTGTATCGACACTTGAAAATATATCTAAATTTTTTTATTCCTTGCAGTCTAGAATTCAGTTACAAAAATTAAATAAAAGATATTCTGTAATAAATTTATTAGATAAGGTGCAATTTTTTAAAATTGGTATAATCTATGGCTTAATAGTCGATGCGTTTAAATTGGGAAGTTAAGAGTAAGTAATGAAGGTATTCTTAGATAATGGATGGGTAGCAGAAATTTTACAATAATAATGGTATGGTTTGTAAAAATTAAACTATAATAGTTGTATAGTTTTTGGAATACTAAGATATTAACAAGATTATTATGATAACAGATGCCCAAATTTTTCTAGCTTTAGGGATTGCATTAATTGCAGCTATTTTTGCTATCGGATTAGGACGTCAACTATATGTTTAACATTATTTGATGTTCAACATTAAGTTGATTAGAATATATTAAATGAAGTTAAAAGTCCATATAAAAAAATCAGGGGAAGAGTTTGTATGATATTTTCCTCTTATTGATACTATTTGGGTCTCGATAGCTTTAACACTTGGAACAATTCATGTAAATTAGGGCACGTGTTGTTCCAAACTGACGTCAACCAAATTGAGACTTATGAGAAAAGATAAACAAAATATTAAATGGATAGCCCTTTTAAAAGCTGGTAGATCTGAGCTAGCTTATTTACTCGCGTTTGTCGTATATACTTAAAAAAATAAATAAAGGCGCAAAACTGTAACATTCTTTTGTATTAGGTGACACAATAATCAATTTAACAGGTAATAACCTGGGAGGTTTTCAAAACCATAAATATAATTTAATTAACAAACAAAATCATGACTACAACTTTAGAAAGACGCGCAAGCGCAAGCTTCTGGGAGCAATTCTGTGCATGGATCACTTCAACTGAGAACAGACTATACAT
>MDSX01053864.1_pt1 | contig 18513 bp, 39 predicted proteins | sample 811141 | NCBI WGS metagenome assembly MDSX01 (sample SAMN05326642, study PRJNA326480) | marine metagenome | isolation source: seawater | place: Atlantic Ocean: South East | collected 2010 | reverse complement strand
GGTGACGTTGCAAAAGCAACGAAAGCACTAAACGAGGCTAGAGAAACTTGGTCACGTATGCGCAAAACTGAAGTGATAGAAAATCTTTTGCGGGACGCTCGAACTTATGCGGGAGGTCTTGAAAGTGGTCTTAGAAATCAAATTAGCAAAATTCTTCGTAATAGAAAACGGCGCAGACAATTTAATAAAGATGAGTTAAAGTTATTAACGCAAATTCGTGAAGGTAGCCCTATTGGGAATTTAATAGGTAATTTGTCTATGGGTGGTTTGTCTCTAACAGGCGGCAGAAGCAATATAAACCAAATGGGTATAACAGGCGTCGCTAGTGCGGCGATAGGTGCCGCAGTTGCTGATAACCCTTACCTTGGGGCGGCAATGGGTGCAATTATAGAAGGAACAGTTGCTACTGGGGTTAGATACGTTAGAGAATTAAATATGGAAAAGAAAGTGCAATTATTTAAAGATATAATTGCTAATGGTTTAGCCGAGGAAGTATTTAAGAAAAACCCAAGGGCATTTAAAATGCTTGAAGCGGCAGCGGGAGGTTCGCAAGCAGCAACAAGAGGCGCAATCGCGGCAGGCGACGAACCTGTTGCAACCGAAATCCAAAGTCAGACAGGTGTGTTACTAAGATGAAAATAGAACCAATGGACGATGATACAGTACAAGGCATAATACAAAAAGCCGTGGAAGATGCTGTTGATTTCATAGAGGCAGAGATAACAGAGCCTAGACTAAAATCACAACGCTATTACGATGGCGAGGTTGATATAGGCTACGAAGATGGTCGGTCTAGGGTTGTTGCAACAAAATGTCGTGAAGTTGTTAAAAGTTTAAAACCATCAATACAGCGTGTTTTTCTAAGCACTGAAAATGTAGTCGAATTTGTACCACGAATGCCAGAAGATGTTGAAATGTGCGAACAAATGACAAAATTTGCAAATTTCAAATTTATGCAAAATAACGGCTATAGATTGTTAAATGATGTTTTTCAGGATGCGATGGTTAAGAAATGCGGTATCGCAAAAGTAATGTATGAAGACATAAAAACAAGTGAAATTCATGAGTTTAGAAATTTAACTGAAGAAGAATTTAATTATTTAGTAGAACCTAACGAGGTTACTGTAATAGAACATACAGAGACCAAAGAAGCTACTATTGAAGATGGTGGCATTGAAAATGAGATTACATTTCACGATGTTAAAATAAGCCGTCAAAAAACTCGCGGTGACATAACTATAACGTCAATACCACCAGAAGAATTTTTTGTTGATAGAAATGCACGAAGCATAGATGATTTTTTTGTAATTGGTCACAGAACAGATATGACTATAGGCGATTTGCTTCAAATGGGTTTTGACCACGAAGAAGTGCATAATTTGCAAGGCAACATGGCAACCTTTGAAGCAGAAAGTGAATTTGAACGTAGAAATTATGCTGTCGATGAGGACGATGACGAAAGCACTGACCCGACTAGCAAAAAGGTCGTAGTCACTGAGGCATATATGAAAATAGACAAAGAGGGGACAGGTGAGCCTCTTATGTATCGTTTCATACTAGGCGGTTCGAGTTATAAAGTTTTATCGTGCGAATTAGCTGACCAAGTACCTTTTGCAATTTTTGAAGTAGACCCAGAACCTCATGCCTTTTTTGGTAGCAGTCTAGTTGACCTTGTAATGGACGACCAAGATGCCGCCACTTCTATGCTTAGAGGCGTTTTAGATAATGTTGCATTAACAAACAATCCGGGTTTAGAAATAGTTGACGGACAAGTTTCTGTCGATGATTTGTTAAATAATGAAATAGGACGTATTGTTCGAGTAAAGCAACAAGGTGCAATTAGAGAACAAGTTGTCCCGTTTACGGCAGGTTCTACTTTACCTGCTTTGCAGTATTTTGACACATTAGTAGAAAACAAAACAGGCGTAAGCAGAGCCTCGCAGGGTTTAAATGCTGACGTTTTACAGTCAGCTAGTGCTACAGCAATAGCGGCAACAATGCAGGGTGCGGCAGGGCAAGCAGAAGTTGTATCTAGAAATTTAGCTGAAGGCGGTATGCGACAACTGTTTAAGCTTATAGCTACAACTATTATAAACAATACGGATAAAGAAGAAATAATTAGATTAAATAATGAGTTTGTTAAAGTAGACCCACGCAGTTGGGATGCAGACGCTGATATGATGGTTAACGTAGGTATTGGTACGGGTCGTGAAGCAGAAAAATCTGCCGTACTTAGAGAAACGTTACAAATGCAAATGCAAGTATGGCAACAATATGGACCGCAAAATGGCTTAGTTACTATGACTAACGTAAGAAATACTTTAGCTGATTTGCTTACCAGTGTAGGCCTTCGAAACACTGATAGGTATTATCTGCCAGTAACAATGGAAAAAGAACAAGAATTAATAGCGTCAAAACAACAGCAAGCGCAAGAGCAAGCCGCTATGATGGCTCAAGGACAATCTGACCCTAACCAAGCATTTATGGCAACCGAGCAAATGAAAGCACAGACAAGGGCGCAAGTAGATATGGCAAAACTTCAACTAGATGCGCAAAAAGCGGCAAGCGACAATAAATTTAGAATGCATGAATTAGCTATGAAAGATGATTTACAGCGTGATGAGATGGTGCAAGATTTAGCAGTCAAGGTAGCTGAGATATTAGGAAAATATGAAACAGCAGTTGACACTACAGCAATAAAAGCCGCACAAGATAAAGAAAGACCACATAATAAAGAAATGATGGATGGATTACAAGAAACGAGCTATTAGAGCCAGAAATTTATTAAATAGCGATGAATTTCAAGGCATTATGAAGGATTTGCGTGATGACCAATTACGGTTAATCGCGAATACGAGCGCGTCAGAGGTGGAAAAACGTGAGGATGCTCACGCCATTTATCGGGCGTTAAATGAAATTGAGTTTTTATTAAGGGCAGATGTAGATGCTGAAAAACTCATAGAACGAAAGGCAAGGGACGCTCATGAGCACTGAACCTAACAGTGGAAGCATTAACGATATAGCAAATTTAATATCAGAGCCGCCACAACCATTAGAAGAAAATCTAAACGAAGTTGCTGAAGCAGTTATGAAGGAACCTCAGGACACTGAGACTGAAGAAACCGTAGAAGTAGCCGAAAGTGAAGATGTCGCTGACCACGATAGCGATGAAACACAACAAATCGTGGATGAGGATGGGCTAGAAGACGACGAAGCCGTTCCCTTTGAACTTTCTGATGATATGGAGCTTGAGTATAAAAGCGATGGCGAAATTAAGAAGGCAACCATTGGGGAGCTAAAGCGAAGCCGTGCAGGACAAGACTACATCCAAAAGGGTATGGAAGAAAACGCTAAAGTTAAAAAAGAACTAGAGCAACTTACCCAAACAATGCAGGAAGACCGTGCAAAGTTAAGTGACTTTTTGCAAACTATCGAAAAAGGTGACGTTCCCCAAAAACCTATAATGCCTTCTAAGGAACTTCAACAGAGTGACCCTTTTGGCTATTTAGAGGCAATGGAGGAATATCGGCAAGACGTTTCTAAGTATGAGGAGTTTAAAGCGCAAGCTGGAGAACAACTTAAAGCTGACGAACAAATGCGTATTCAAGAGGACCAAAAGTATGCGGCAGAACAAGCCGAAATATTGCGAAAAGAAATGCCAGAGTTAGCTGACCCCGAAAAAGGTAAAAAACTTTTAGAGGACATACAAACAGTGGCAGTTGATTACTATCAAGTACCTCCGCATATATTAGGTAGTTTGAAACATACTTGGGAATTTAAAATTATGCGCGATGCCGTTGCCTATCGTAAACTGCAAACATCTAAATCAAAAGTTGTTGAAAAAACTAAGGGCGCAAGGCCAGTGGTTAAAGCAGGTGCGAAAAAGACAGCAAGCACTACAAAGGTTATGAAACAAAAAGAAGCAAGGTCTAAAATGCAAAAATCTGGGTCACTCGATGATGTGACTAATTATCTCTTGTCTTAAAGAAAGGACTATATCATGGCCGTCACGGCAAACACCAACGAAACATATGATGTTTCGACAATAAGAGAGGACCTATCGGAAGCGATGGCCTCTATCACGCCAACAGAGACACTTTTTATGTCTACTATTGGCACACGCAACGTTGACAATACTTACTTTGAATGGAGTGAGGTTGACTTAGCGGCAACTGGCGCAAACAGACAGATAGAGGGTGATGTTGGTCTATCTAACACATCACCAACCAACGCTGTCCGCAAAGGTGGCTACACACAAATTTCAGCAAAAGTTGTAGAAGTATCTTCAACTAACCAAGCTGTTAACGGTGTTGCAAATGCGCAAACTGTTGCAAAACAAGTTGCATATAAGCTTTCGGAGTTAAAACGGGACATGGAAGCAATGCTTCTAGATAACGTGGCTTCAAATGCAGGTGCATCTGGTACTGCTAGACAGACTGCGGGCTTGCCTGCTTACCTTACCTCAAACGTTTCTAGAGGTACTTCTGGTGCTAACGGCACAACCTCAGGCACAGGCGAAGCGGGTTCTGTAGATGCGGCAGCAACAGACGGGACACTACGTCCTATAACCGAGGCTCTCCTTAAAGGGGTTATTGCTGATTGTTGGAATGCGGGTGCTACACCAAAAATTGTTATGTGTGGTTCAGCGCAGAAGCAAAAAATCTCAACTTTCACTGGTAACGCAACACGCTTCAAAGAAGCAGAAGACAGCAAGCTAAATGCAGCGATTGATGTCTATGTTTCTGATTTTGGAGAGGTGCAAATCGTTCCGAACAGACATATGCGAGTTCGAACAGTGTCAAGTGTAGATTATACACCAGATGTATTTGTTCTTGACCCATCATATGCAGAGGTTGCTTATCTACAAACAGCGAAGCAAGAACCTCTTGCAAAAACTGGTTTGTCTGAGCGCAGATTAATTTCTTGTGAGTATGGCTTACAAGTTACTTCGCAGAAGGCACACGGTATCGTTGCGGACATTAACGCATCATAAAATTAGGTGGGGCAGAAATGCCCCATCACTACGGAGGACATTATGAAAGTTAAAATAACAACTGACAGGCGACCTTTTGTAAACGGTGTTGCTACTAATCAGGGCGAAGAAATAGAAGTTGATGCAGAAGAAGGCGCAATTTTATTACAAGCAGGGTTTGCATTAGAAATTGGCGCATCTAAGCCAAAACGAGCAAGAACGGCAACTGGTAAACTTAAAGCCGATGACCCCTCGACCCCTGACGTTAATGAAGCATGGGAAGGTGGCAAAGCACCTAAGAAAAAGAAAGCCAAAAAATGAGTGTACAAACAAAATATTTTGATGAAGACGGAAAGATTGTAATTAACCGCAGTCAAGATATTCAGCGCATTTTAGATTTTAATAAAGAACGCAACATAGATGGCCACAACCGCAAGTCAGATATGCGCCTTGCAGGGTCTATACCTTTTGTTGTTATAGAAATGTGGATGAAAGAGTGCGGCGCTAAATTAGGCAGTCCAGAGCTAAACGAGTACATTAAAAAGAAATTAATGTCAGGAGAGTTTAGTAAATTGGTGGCTAATGGGTATTAGATGGATTTACCCAAGGTAAATATTGCTGTTGCCGCTAGTGCGGTGGTGGCGATTGTTTCTACAGTCGGAGGGGGTATTTGGTATGCTTCTTCGCAAGCTTCGATTATAGAAAGCCTTACAGAGCAAGTCGAAACTCTTACAATAGAAAATAACGCAACTGACCGCACAAATTTAATTCGTGATGTAGAACATAATACTAATCAAATTGAAGACATTATTGATTACATTGTAGAATTGGAAGAAGAAGGTGAGGAAACTTTAGAGGACGTAATGTCAGAATTTGATGATGTGTACGAAACTCAGGAAGGCTTCTTACTCCAATTTAATCAAATCGTGAAATTGCAAGCTAGAGTGAAGACATTAGAAAACACTTTAGAATATTTAGCCAGACGGCCTTCATTATCCGACGGTAGATAAAATGGACCCTATAACAATTCTCGCAGGCATAAAAACAGGTCTTGCGGCAGGGAAATCTGTTGCAGGGTTAAGTAAACAAATTGGTCAATTCTTTGACGCAACTGATAATGCAAAAAAGCAATTACAAAAAAAAGGTGTTTCAAGTAAAAGTGTAAATGCCATAGCTATGGAGAGGTTTCAGAAGTTAAGGCAAGCGGCTGAAGCAGAAGAGGAATTGAAAAAATTTATTTGCGAAAGCCTAGGACCGTCTCATTGGAACACTTTATTGAAAATGCGCAGAGAAGTTTTAGCAGAAAAACGCGAGGCAGAGGCTAGGGCGAGGCGTGAGGCACAGGAACGTGCTGACCTAGCACTTACTGCCGCATCTATTGTTTTGCTTCTCACAGCGGCTTTTGTTGGCTCTACGGCCTATCTGCATCATATGAAGTGGTTAAACATTTGGGATTACTTGCCATGATTTATGTTTTGGTTTTTTTACATTTTATAAATACTGATAATTTAAAATTTTATCAGATAGCCACATTTTCGGATAAAGAAGAATGTCTAAGCCAAGCCGAGAAAGCAAAAATTCTAGTAACCCACAACTCCATGAAAGTTTCGTGCTTGGAGATTACGACCCAATAGTAATAGAACATGGCAAAAAATGGGCGGCATACGATAAACGTGGACGATTAATAATTTTAGGATATAATAGGCGCATATGTCAGGAGTACGCAAATGACAGAGTTCGACAAGCTAGATAAAGATAAAAACGGAAATCTTAGTAAAAAAGAGTTTCAACAACTCGAAATAGAGGACCGCAGACTTAAAATAGCTGACGCAGACGAAAAAAGAAATACAGAGCGATTGCTAGTAAAAGCGTGTTGCGCGGGAATGTTATTGTACCCTTTTATTATTTTATTAGCATCTGTTCTTGGGTTCGAAATGGCGGCAAGTCTTATAACAGATATTGCAAGCGTTTATGTTGTGGCCGCTAGTGGCGTTGTTGTTGGGTATTTTGGCTTTAATAGTATAAAGGATAAAAACTCATGATTGGTCAACTTATTGGACCAATTGCTAATATTGCAGGCGGTTGGTTGCAAGGTAAAGCAGACGTAAAAGCTGCAGAAGCTAAATTAAAATTAACAGAAGCTGAGGCTAAAGCAAAGATAATGCTTTCTAAAGAAACCTCGATTGCTGATTGGGAGCGTATAATGGCGCAAGGCTCTCAAAACTCATGGAAAGATGAGTGGTTGACTATTTTGTTCAGTATTCCACTTGTGCTAGTATTTTTAGGAGATACTGGACGGCAAGTTGTTGCGGATGGTTTCGCGGCATTAGAAACAATGCCTGATTGGTATCAATACACGTTAGGCGTAATCGTTGCGGCAAGTTTTGGCGTAAGGTCGGCAACTAAATTTTTTGGGAGAAAGTAATGGCTTTTAAATTATCAAGTAGGTCTTTAGGCAAGCTAGAGGGTGTTCACCCTGATATGGTTTCTACAGTACAAAAGGCTATAGAACGAACAAAAGTAGATTTTGGCGTCACGTATGGTGTTCGAAGTGTCGAAGAACAGCAACGGCTTTTTGATATGGGCAGAAGCCAAACAATGAAATCAAAACACTTAATGCAAGATAGCGGTTTTTCACACGCTGTTGATTTAGTGGCCTACGATGGCTCAGAAGTTGTTTGGGAAATTAATGTTTATGACGACATAGCTGATGCAATGGCTAGTGCGGCTAAAGAAGTAGGCTGTAGGCTTAGATGGGGCGCGGCATGGCATATAGACGACATTGGTGATTACGAAGGCACTATGGAAGATGCTATGAATGAATATATAGACCTTCGAAGGTCGCAAGGACGTAGGCCGTTTATAGATGGTCCACACTTCGAACTAAGATAATTACCAAGGTCTTATACGCGGTTTTACAATTTTCGATGCAACCTCACTTACATTGCAATGTCCAGAAGTTGCATTTAACTTATCGTAAATAGTATTTTTATTTGTTAAGATATTCCAACAATCGTTTTCGGATAAAAACCAAACACTAAATTGTAATTCATGTTCTGCGATAGGATAAAAGATTGTTAAAAGAGTATAAAATTCCATTGTGTTTTTTGCTCGTTTTTTTTATAAAAAGTAAGGGGAGGCAAATGCCATTAAATCAGTTGGTGTCCATTAGTGTCGTTTAATCTCCTCCCCACGAATATCCCAAGGAACCTTCGGTAAACTTATTCGATGGTTTTTAATTTTCTTTTTGTCGGTTTCTATAGAAGTTTTACCACCATACTGTTTAGCAAATTCAACACCAAATCTAAATGCGTGTGTTCTTAGTTGATGACTATCTATCCCCATTGCTCTAGAGGCCTCAACTATTGTAAGATGACTAAACATTTCTAATAGTTCTTTCACTTCATTAGATTGCTTTTTTCTTAACTCCTCCCAAGGTTTCATATTTTCACTCCTTCCTCTCTAAGTTTTTTAATTAATATTGCCATTGCTTCTTTTGCATCTCTATAGTTTTGTTTAACCGATGGCGGTGCGTTGGGTAGTAAGGCTAGAGGTTCTAGCCTATCTATTTCTCTTTTTATACTGTCCCGAGTATCTCTATCCTCTGGTTTTATCTCCATTGTTATAATCCTTATGCCTGAAATAAGTTTTTAAATTTATTTTGTGTGGTGTTATTTCTCTTTTTTTTTCATACTGACAAGCGTGTCGCATAGTAGCGCAACCATAACAGTCGCAATCTTCGTTATAATTTTCATCTTCATCATACGGGTTTTCATAAGGGTTGTTTATTTCTTCCATTGTTCATATCCTTTATCCATTGCTTGTAGTGCATTCGAGATAACTATTCGTTGTGTCGCTACAGTTGTGTCTTCAGCAATATCAAAGCAATGGCTTTCAAGTGTCATTGCAACTGCATAATATTGCTTTTCGGTTAGTTCTACTTTTATCTTTTTACTCATTGCATCACCATAAAGCTGTCTATATTTAGGGCGGCTATAACCATCATTATAATCATAGCCACAAAAATTATTTTATCTTCCCAATCTAGCATTAGAAACTTTCCTTCCAAGCATCGTATAAACTATCGCTGTATTCTAAAGGTGCTGAACAAATTGCTTGGTTAATTTCATCGTCAAAATGTTTTTCGACATGAGCCTTAAAACGCTTTGGTAAATCTCTGTGACGAAGAGTTTCTGTATTTTGCCATTGTAGGTCGATGTTATCTGGAACATAGTCGCCATCTACATCTGCGAAAATATCTATAACAAACTCTTGGCCTCGAACTTCTATTTCGATGTTTGTGGTTACTTGGTAAATCATTTTAAAATCCTCTTTCTTGCTTATACGTCAATCATATGCGGTAATTATGTAAAGGTAAAGGGGTAAAATTGTAATTAACTAACTTTTTTTGTAGGCGTCCAATATTGTTTTTTGAAACCAAAAGCGGGGTGGCCTGCCCAGTAACCATCTATCCATGTCCACCAACCTGTTCTGTGTTCTGACTTATAAGCATTAGGTCGCTGTCTAGATTTAGGGTGATGCTTTTCGGCTCGTTTCCAATGGCCTCGATTAAAATGTAATGGCATCTTATGAAAACCTTTGTCGTATGGTTCCCTTGCGCTTACTGGTTTGTCGATGTCCCATTGTACTCGATGCCAACTGTCTACTGCCTTGCCCATACCTTTAGCGGCTGACCTTCGTTGCTGTCTTGGTATTAAACCTTTTTTAGTTAATCTTGGACTATTGATTAATCGAATAAGGTTAGTAAAATTAAGCATCATAGTTTTTTGCATATGGCCGTACTTATTACGGTCGCCATTGTAATCGTCTAGTTTGCTAGCATCTAATATTACTGGCCTTTCGTTAGTCGTATTAAAAACTAAATTGAACATAGGACCTTCTCGGCTCTGTAAAAGTTTAAAAGGTTCGTTTGGTCGATAGGTACCAATAAGGCTAATTGGCGATGTATCTATAACTGGTGGTTTATTTTCGTGATACCATTTAGACCAAAAATCAGGCGACACGACAGAAACAAAACATTCGTTGTCTAGGTCTGGATTGTCTGACCTATGTCGTTCTATCATAAAACCGAAACCGTCATATAAAGCCGCGAATAACCTATCGCATGGTGGGATACATTCTTCTGAGACAGGCGCATCTGGGTCGAAAGTATCTTGGTCAAACGCAAACTCGCAAAGCCCTCGGTCTATCTCGAAAACTTGAAAGTCAGGTAATTTGTCTAATACTGCTTGAACTGGTGGTTTAACCATTGGGTGCGTTGTTGTGTTACCCATAATAAATCTTAAAATAGCGTCTGTGGTTTGGTATGTAAAAATACCGTGACCAGTTCCGTTATTGTTTGGCATATAAGCTTCTACATCTGGTTGCATTTTATTCTCCCAAAGTTGTGGGAGGGCTTTCGCCCTCGCCGTTTATATTTCTAGCCACTGCTTTGTATTTAAAACTTGGCCTACTGCTTTTTCTCTTTTACGAGTAACCATATGTGGCTTTTTATTATCTGTGGTATGTGTCGCCCAATGTGTCATGCAGTTATATACCGCCCACTTATTTTTACCCAAGCCAGTGAACTCTGTATCTAGTTGACCCATAAGATTTTCTAACTGCTTCTTGTTATGCTTTTCTTCTGTGGTCTTAGATGCTCTTTTAACTAACTGTGAACGGAATAGTTTTTCTATTTCGTCGCGTTCTACTTTAGTTTTCATCCACTCTTGCCATTGTTCTTTCTGGTTAAAGAAAGTTTCGACGCCAAGTTTAATTTTATTTTCGATACCTTCGACTGAAATACTATTAGTATGTCGTTGCCAAATAGATGAAACGCTGTCGGCTGTTACGCAACCGTTATCGCAAAATAATCTAAGAGCATCGGCTACTGTTTGTAATGCCCACTGACCGTCATAAGAATTAAGACCTCTAACTCTAAACTTAACATGGTCGCCAACGGCAGGTTCGATAACAAGGTTATTAAACTTAACATCTATTTCTAACTTTCTACCGCTATCGTGGCAACGTACATTAAAGTCATAATCGCTTGAGATGTCTGCGGACTTTAGCGCATCTTCAGTTGCTTGAACAACGTCTGCGTGTGGTAGCACTTGATAGCTATCTCTGTGAACGTGTAGATGCTCGCCAGTATCTTCGCGGACTAATAGCTTCCAACCATCTACTGGTTTCTGCATACCTTCTGGAATTAAAGGTAACTCTAAAATGTTAAAATCGTAATCGTTTGTAAAATCTAGCATTGTAATCTCCTTTTTGCTATGTCAAGAATATGTGGTAATTATGTAAGTGTACAGGTCTAATAATGTAAATTATCAATATTTTTCAGTTTTAATTTTATTTAAAAAATCCTTACCTTCTGCTACCCACTGGTCTAATGAGTAATCATTAATTCTATTAATATAAACGGAATAGTCCTCGTAATAAGAACCGTCATAATAAGTAAAGTATTGATAACCTTTACCTCGATATAAATTAAGGTAAGGGTTACCAATCGCTTTTATTATTTTTTTAGCTGTAAGCATTTAAGCCTCTGCCTTTTTAATATGGGCGTATAATTGGGCTTGCTTTTTGGCGAAGTATTTACCGCCTGCTACTATGTCGGGGTCATCGTCCCAATGACCTTCACGGTAGTCGATGTCGGCACGATTGTCTAAATCGCCTGCAAAGAGTTTAAGAACGTCGATGTCAACCAACGTGTTCTTTTTAATTTTGCCATGCAACCAAGCTTGCAGAAAATCACGGTAGTCGTGCATTAACTGAAGCGGCTCGATATTATCGGCGGCCTCCCAAAATTGTTCGACCTCTGTGCCAGTGTAGTCTTTACGACCACGAAGGGTGATGCCGAAAGTTATAGGGTTGGTAGTGCGAGGTGTATAAGCCATGGTGGCTCCTTTCTGGGGGGAATAGCCCCCCTGTTAGGTTGCGTTTCTATAAATCTAATCTATGCCATGATTGGTTATCTTCGTTCATACGCTCCTCTAAATCTTCTAGTGCCTCCCTGATTTTATTTTGTTTGGCTTCTATTTCTTTGTTGTTAGCTTTTAAGGCTTCTAGTAACTGTTCCATTTTAGTTTTCCTTTTTGCTTATACGTCAATCATAATTGGAAAAAACGTAAAGGTACAGTAAAAAATATGTAAATTACCTAACGTCAGATTACAAATTAGCCCCTTACAATTTACAAAAAAACCTAATATGCTTGACACATAAGCAACAGAAGGAATTTTTGTATGGGAATACCAATAGAAGAATTTATGAGAACGGCAGATGCCGAAACTTTATCTAAATTAGGTTTGGATAAAGAACTTTCGAAGCCAAGAGAATACACCTTTACTAAAGACCAAGTGCGAACACACGGTTTAAATGTAATGGCAGTCATTTCGAAGCTATCGCAAAAAGAACGCCGCAGAGTTTTACAGCACTGCTTAAAAATAAACGAAGTGTAAGGAGTAACCAATGTCACAGATTAACCCAAAAGGTGGTGCGCTTGTAAAAACAAGCGTTACCCCTGCATCCGAAGAAAAGCTTGTTCGAGAGGCTAGGAAGATAATTAAAAGTTTTCCTCACTTAACTTTAGAGCAAGCAATGATGGGATTAAGAAAAGATATTTATGCCGAGATTTATGTCAACGACATTTATCAAGTTGCAGTTTATCGAAACGAAGATGCAGACAGCTTAGTCCATGTTCCCGAACTAAAAGGACGATGCACTTGGCTTTCAATTAAACGCAGAGACAAACGGCCAGTAAATAATTGGCAAGATATGCAGACCATAAAAAATAGATTGGTCGGGGTAGATTGCGATGCTATTCAAATGTTCCCTGCGGAAAGTAGAATGGTTAATACGGCTAACCAGTATCATCTAATTGTACTACCACCAGATGCGACAGTGCCGTTTGGTTGGGGAAGACGCCATATTGATACTGAACAGCGAATAGGTAAACCAAATGGTTCAGCGCAAACGTTTCGAGGCGAAACACTATAAGGTTTCAAGGTTAGAAAAACTATGTTACTGACCGAAAGAATGGAACTGATTAAAGTTGAAATTGAAGTATCAGGTCAGCCCCAAGGTAAGGGGCGGCCTCGATTTACTCGCAACGGCAGAGCATATACTCCTGATAAAACAAGAGAATATGAAACTAGAATACACGCCGCCGCTTGGCAAAAGATGCACGAATTAAAATTAGACCCGACATCAAAGTTTTGTCATGTCGAGATTGTTGCCTTTATGGAAATACCTAAGTCATGGTCGAAGGTTAAAAGATTAGAGGCCGAATATGGTGCGATACTACCTACAACTAAGCCCGACATAGATAACATTATAAAATCTGCTTTAGATGGCGTAGAAGGTGTTATTTATTATTCAGATACCCAAGTAACAAGCATTAACGCTAAAAAGGTTTACTGTCACCCCGAGCGTGGTGCTGTTCTTTATATGTCTGTTTCGTGGACAGTGTAAGAATAATCTGCGCCATATTTTTCTCGCCATTTCTTTTTATCGTCGTGAATAGCTAATTTAGATTTATCCCATAAACCTTGATGGTGGCCTTCGCACAATGGTATTGCTTCTAGGTCGCTTGCTTTGGCAGTGCTGTATCTATCGTGAATAGGGTGATGTGCTGTTGTCGGGCTATACTGTACCTCGCCAAACTTCTTACAAACGCAACAAGGCATTTCTCTTATCTTGTCTAAATACTTTGCATTACGTTTTGTTTTATTTGCTTTTAACCCAAGCGGTGGTCTATTGGTTAGATTACTCATATGGTTCGATTAATTCATATTGCTTTAGTTCATCGTCCATTTTTTTTGTTGTTGCAACAAAATGACTAATAAAGTGCATTCTTCCAAAAGAACATTCTTTAACGTGTTCGTGGAATAAAAGCATTCGTTCTTCGTGATTTCTTATAATACCATTTTTATTTGGTTTTCTTTTACATAACTGTCTTGGTTTTGCAAAACACTTCGGACAGGGCATTGCCCTAATCATTATTTGTTCATCAGTGTAATGGGTCATACCCTATCGCCTCCGTTAGTTTTTCCATAGCAAGTTCGAAGTAATCGTTAAATTCTTTTTGGCTCATGTCATCAAAAGAAATACTATCCATAATACGCATATGTGCGCTTGCTAAACTATTCCAACGCATCTTAACATAACCACACGCCCATTTTAATTCACTATGTAAGTGTTGTTCTGTAGGCCATCTGTTGGTAGCATCGCAAACATTTTTAAGTGTAGCCCAATATAAATTATGATGAGGATTCGAGCGTTTACCTGTTGGCTGTAAATCAAAAACTTGGCCTTCTTTATATTCTTCTATCTTAACAGCATCGTATTCAGTAGAGGGCATAAACTGCCCCCCACTTTTTATTACTTGTAGCTTTACTCTGGCCATAATTCTTTATTCTGGTCTAATGAATATTGCGCCCAATGTTTTTTATCGTGCTTTATAATGTCAGTGTGAATAGGCCAACCTTGTTCTTTTCTAAGCCTATGCACTACAGCCGCTAATCTAAAACAACCGAATTTATTTAAAGCTTCGATAGGCGTTATTGTTTGACCTGATTTAAGCAACTGTAAAACATTGCCGTCTTGTGTTGTAATATCTTCCATAAGTTTACTCCTTCTTAAAATGGTATTTCGTCATCAAAATCTTTAGCTTCATTATTGCTTTGTATTGTCTGCCCTTCGGCTAGTCTTTTAGTGTCGTTACTTTTACCTCCTAATAATTTAACTTCGGTTGCGTTTATAGATAAATACGTTTTGCCTTCGTATTCGTTCTTTTTTAAATCGCCTGTTATTGCGACAAGTTTACCTTTCAATAAATAAGGCGAAATGTTTGTTCTAAAGTAACGTGCGCCAAAAAATATTGTGCCTTTGTTTTCCCCATAGCCATCATCGACAGCTATAGAGAATTTTACAAAAGAACTTTTTTCGTTTTCGACAACTTCGCAATCTTTAGTTAAGTAGCCAACGGCAGTTATATTTTTCATGAATACAACTCCGCTTTTCTTTTGTCGTGTGCTTCGATTATTTTATTATAATCATCTTCGCCTATACCAACCATATTAAGCACTTTTTCATATTTTTTTTCTGCGGCTAGAAAACGCTCTAGGTTGCAATCTTCGTAAAACTCTAACATTGCTTCTATGCGTTCTGCTTGGTCTATACTTAAATTTGGTTCGCTGTTCGTAGGCTTTTGATTTTTAAAATCGTCGGCCTCTTCCTCGCTATAAACATCGCCATGTAGCCCAACAAGTTTAAGTATAACTCTGTCTTTGGCTCTTTTCTCTGCCATGGCGTATGGGTATTTATTTGTTGTATTATAAGGCGCGGCTTCGCCAATCGACCATTCTGTAGCATCGCCCATATGCCCAGTGACGCAAATAGCAACATACTTTTCTTTTATATTGCTTTCGATAATGTTAGGCGCGTCGAAAACTATATTATGTTTACTAGCTATTTTTTCTAAAGCTTTATGTAATACCACAGGTACACCGTGGCAGTTCCAAGTGGCTTTATTTTCCGTTAAGCCAACATCTTTAATTAAATCTTTTAATCGTTCTGGTATCTTTGTCATTTTTTTTCTTTCTCACAATTATTTCTAATAAATTCAAATTGATTATATAAAGACCAAAAACTGGTCTCTATGTCTCGTATATCAGAAAGCCATAAATCCTGACAGTCTGCTATTTGGGTAGATGTATTTCTTAGCACTTTAAATGTTTGCCATATAATCTCCTTTTCTTTATTGTTTAAAGGCATTGTCAATTTTCTCTATTTCTAATTCGATGATGCCTCTTTCTGAACTTGGGTAATCGTCATAAGCTTGTTCGATAGCCCTATCAACGATGTCGTGCCATTTATCAGGAAAGTATCTGCCTGCAGAAGCATCTTCGTTATTTAATTTTATTGTATAATCTAAAACTGCTTTCGTGATAGCTAGTTTTACTTCAACCATTGGTGGACGTTTTTTAGTATCCATAACATTTCTCCTTTTTGCTATGTACACTCTAAGTGATTTGGAATATGTTGTAAAGGAGAAAACAAGTAATTGTAAACAAAAGAGGTTAAAAAATGGAAGAAAAAAACATACTTAGTTTAGATGCAATACGTTATAAACTTAGAGATAGAAACTTAACAGCAGTAGCAAAAAATGCTAATGTATCAAGACCAGTTTTGTACCAAATCATTAATAACGAAACTGACCCGAAGTTTTCTACAGTCGAAAGATTGTCAGATTACTTACAAGATTAAACCCTTAGAGCCATGTCAAACTCTAAGGGTTATAAGCAATAAAGAAGAAGTATTTTGCAATACTCATAGATTACAAGGAGTAACCATAAGTAATGAGTAACCTAGTTTCAAATGTAATACAAACAAAATTAATTGGTTCGCCTACTAAAAAAGCAATTCTTATGTATATGGCCGACAAAGCTAGTGACGACGGTAGCGGTATTTGGGTTAGTAAAGGTAACATGGCGGCAGACTTAGAAATGTCTAGTCGTGCTGTTCGAATACATATTAAAGATATGCTAGCAATGGGTGTTCTTAAAGTTTCTGGGCAAAAAGAATGCCGAAACGGTTATACTATAGATTATCAAATTAATTTAGAAATAGTCAGTAATTTACCATCAACTAGACCACCACTGAACAACGTTCACCCCTACCAAGGAATGACGTTCAGCCCTACCCCTGAACTAAATTCAGGTAAACCATTAAATAAACCATCCGAAGAACCAATTATATTAGTAAGGTCTATAGATGTTGTTGTAGAGCAGTTTAAACAATTTTGGGATAAATACCCAAGAAAGACAGCAAAAGCACAAGCGCAAAAAGTTTTTGCAAGAGCATTAACTAAAATAGATTTTGAGCCAATGATGGAAAAGTTAGACATTTTTATCGAAGCCCATAAAGATACAAAGAAAGAATTTATACCTCACGCAAGTACATGGTTAAATCAAGAGCGATGGAACGACGAATATGAAATAGAAAATAAATTAGATACGCAGAAAGAAGTTTTAAGGGAGATGTTAAATGCGCAATAACGAATTAAAAGAAAAAATGTTAAACCTTCTCGGTAGATTAAACGCACCAAGAGCGGTGCAGGGTAATAGTGAAAGTATGAAAAGCGAAGCAGAATTTTTATGCGATAAAATTATTAAGCTTGCACCAAGCAAAGGTTATTCTGATTGGTTTAAAGATTTTGAGGAAACTGTATTAAGTAATTTAGAAACTAGAACATGGCCAACGGCAAAGGAAATTAGTAAAGCGGCTAAAGAGATAGCACCAAAAAGGCCAGAGTTTCGAGAATTGCCGCCCGAAAAATATCAGCCTAACGAATTGAAAATAAACGCAAATAGAATAAATAATGGCGAACCAGTAGGCGAAAATTATGTTTTTGGGTCACTTGCTGAACAGATGGTAAGAGTTGGTCTTGTTGCAGAAAAACAACTAGAGCCATACAAAGAATACTTGAAACGTATGAAAAATGATTAAATTATGTTACACAGGTAGCGAGGTCACGAACTCCTCCCTGTTCGACATTGTTCCGCTTTATACTGCTTTTTTACGGACTCAATACCTCGCCAACTTTCCCCTGCCTTGCGTGGGGGATTTTTTTTTGTATAATAGATTAACAACAGAAAGGGCGCACCCATGGCAGATGGACGGTCTTGGCCTGCTGATAAGGTAGAGCGCAGAGACATAGAAACGCTTATACCTTATGCACGAAATAGTCGCACGCATAGCGATGAGCAAATTACACAAATAGCGGCAAGTATAAAAGAATGGGGTTTTACTAATCCTATTTTAGTCGATACCGATAATGAAATAATAGCAGGTCATGGCAGGCTCTTAGCGGCTAAAAAATTAAATTTAAAAGAAGTTCCGTGTATTCTTGCAGACGGTTGGACAGAAGCGCAAAAAAAAGCTTATGTAATTGCTGACAACAAATTAGCATTAAATGCTGATTGGGACAGTCAAATGTTAGCTTTAGAGTTAACAGAATTAAATGATAATAAATTTGATTTAAACCTTATTGGATTTAGTGTCGACGAATTAAGCGACATCTTCGAAACAGATAGCTTTAAAGACATACCAGATGATTTTCAGGAATTTGACGAAGAAATAGAAACAGATAAAACCTGTCCTAAATGTGGTTATACATGGAGCGGTGGAGAATGAAACCGCAATATAGCATACCTTCTATGAAACAAATAAAAAAAATACCATGGAACGGTTATAACTGTATATCTACATTTTCGGGTGGTGGCGGTTCGTCAACAGGTTATAGAATGGCAGGCTATAAGGTATTGTATGCAAACGAATTTATCGAAGCGGCTCAAGATACTTACAGTGCTAATAAAGCAGATTACACAATTCTTGACGGTAGAGATATAAGAACAGTAACTGGCGCAGACATACTAGAAAAGATTAATTTAAAAAAAGGCGAGTTAGATTTATTCGATGGTTCGCCACCGTGCGCATCTTTTTCGACCGCAGGTAAACGTCATAAACAATGGGG
>MDSX01017982.1_pt1 | contig 18518 bp, 3 predicted proteins | sample 811141 | NCBI WGS metagenome assembly MDSX01 (sample SAMN05326642, study PRJNA326480) | marine metagenome | isolation source: seawater | place: Atlantic Ocean: South East | collected 2010 | reverse complement strand
GCGGCGGAGGAATCGCTATTGATGAAACTGTTGATATATCTCTTAACAACTTGAAAGTTCATGGAGATTTAAGTGCCAATGATGTTAGTTTTAATGATATTAGGTTTTTGGGTAAAATTTTTCAAGCTGATGGAACTGAATTTGTTGGAGGAGCTGGCGGTGTTAATAGTTCAAATCAAACATTCTATGACATACTTACACAACAACCAAATAAATTTAAAAAACAAGGTGACCCATTAACTACTACATCTACTATTGATATTAGTTGGAATTATGATGATATTTTAGCTAATCAAACTGCAAATATATTAGCAAAACTTTCATTCCAATCATTGGAAAAACACAAATCGCTTCCATTTATCAATGAAATTAAACTTGATATTTCTGGTAATACTTCTGTTAATAATAATAATGCAAATAAATGGTTGAATTTATATACCTTTTCTATCGGAAATTCTGTTGATTATAATGCAAATGCTTATAAAACTTATCAATTACCAAAAACTGCTATCGCACAAGCAAATAATAGCGATACTCTTAACATTTTAAGTAGAACTGAAAAATTTGATGCAAGAGTTTATGGTATTAATTTTGCTGAAAATTATCCAGACGTTGATACTCGCTCACTTGTTTTCCAAAATTTACAATTTATACAAGCCAACTCTCCTACTATCCCAATTTTTGTTAGTGAAAATTCTAATTATTCATCTTCTATTTCATTAACTTATAAGGTTGATGAACCTGAAGGAGGTAACCCTGAGTCTTCTGCTGTTATATCTCAGGTTATTACCGATTATAGTCAAAACGAAACTCTTTCTTCATCTATTTACCCCGTGGTTACTACTCATTTAACTGATACAGAAAATGAAAATGTTGCAGCAAATACTAATTTTAATATTTCACTTTCTAATTTAAGATCTGGAACCAAATATAATTATAAAGTTAAAGCTAAAAATGATTTAAGAGATATATTCTCTAATTTTTCTACACCCAAATTATCTAACTTTTTACGACTATCCAGTGATAATGGTGTTTCTACTTCATTAAATTTTAATTCAAACGAATCAAAAACATATATTACAACTCCTTCAACTACTGCTAATTTAAATAACTCATATGTTTATTATTTGAATACTGCTATTGATAGTACGTTTAACTTAAGTAATACTAATAATCAAACTATACAAATTACTCACCCATATTATAGTTCTCAACAAAATATACAAACAGGTTATGGTAAATGGGTTGATAATAGTCAAAATTTAGTTCAAGTTGAATGTTACATTAATTCATCATTAAAACAAACTATTTCATTTAATGGTTTTGATACCACAAATAATAATGCAGGAACTTCCAACAGAATTAATTCTAACAGTAATACATTTAATTATTTCAATAATCCTTCTCAAAGTGATATTTATTCCGCCACAAATACAAAAGGTTTCAGAATTAAAGGTATTGTTGATTTAAATCATATCACATCTGTATTAACCAATATTGGTATCGCTCAAAATGACAAACATACTGTAGAATATAAATATATTAGACATGCTGATGTTGGTGGTTCTTCAACTAATACGGTTCATAACATTTATATTGATACACTGCAAGAATTACCTGACTCTATTAATCCTCTTACAAGTTCTACAGTCCAAAGTGTTATTTATACTATGGGTATTCCAAGTGTTAAAACCACAGATATTTCTATGAATAGAACATATCAAAATATTAACTCTGATAATTTATACATACCCGGAAACAGAATTATTGCCAGAATTAATAGTATCAGCAAAACCAATAAATCTACTATGAAAAATATACTTATTGACAGAAATTCTATTGTTTCAAATGGACAATACGACTTTGATTTTAATGATATTAAAACACAAACTAATAGTTATTATTATGGAACTTATTATACACAAGAGATTAACGGCAGCACTTCATTAACAATTAGTGAAAATGCTATTTCATTAAGAAGCTCTACAAGCACACCTTCTAATTTTACAGTAAATCACTTTTTTGATTCATCAAGTTATAATAATACTGGTGGAAGCAGTATCAGCAGAAAATTTACTTACACAGATGTTTATGAAATTACTGATTCTACTGAAATTGCAAAATTAAATACAGATGTTGGTGATATTGGTATTACACAATATACTTCAACCAATACTGATGCCGGTCACAAAAAAATACCTCAAGATTGGACATTATTATACTTAGGCGGAAAATTTAGAACAAATGCAAATAAAACATACCCAAATGTAAATAACTTTCAATATGATGATGTTGATAGTATTGTTAATGGCTCAGGACAATATTCTGCTGGAACTACTGCTTATTCTACAGCTGGAAGTAGTGATTCTTCTGGTTACAAATGGATTGTATTTAATCTTACAAAATCTTCCGGAGGATACAGTATGATGGGACTAACTATATCTATTGATGAAAATGGCGATGCTCAAAAATATTTAGATATTGATTCTGCATTATCTAATTTCTTTAAAGCTTCAACTATTGATGCATTATTAAATTTAACTAATACAAATGCTATCGGTTTCTGCAGAGCTACAAAATCTGGCACTACGACCAAGATTATGGGAAGTTTCAAACAATCATTTAATCCTATTGGAGGTAATTGGATTGTAAATGGAACAGGAACTAAATCTTATACTGATATTTCTGGCGACTCTGCATTTGGTTCGATTGTTGATGACGGTTCCAGTGGAAGGGGCATCTATATTAGTAAAACTGCAATCAATGATGATTTGAAAATATTTATTGGATTAAAAAATAATTGGAGTGAATAAATAGACATTTTTATAATATAAACTTAAAATAAGTTATATTATATTATAGTATATGACCGATACAGTAAATTTAGACACATCAGAAAAAGTAGATATATTATTAAAATCTGCATATGGATTTCCTTCTGCTGACGAAACTCGCGCATGGTATGAAGAAACTGCTGTTAAATTTAACAATTCATTAAATGGTGAAGATGTTTTTGTAGAAATCATTCCAGATCAACCTGATTTTGATACTAATGGTACTGTTAAAACTGCTACCGATATTGGATTAAATACAAGTGACTTTAAAAATTATAGCCATGATGATACTGACAAATCTTCTTGCAGTATTGTTGATGATTCTACCGGCACAGTTAGAAGATATAAATTACTTATATTAGAAGAAACTCCTCAATTATCAACTCCTGGATTATCATGGTTTAAACTAAATTCTTCTGGAAATAATGTTATACAAGATTCTTTTCAATTCAACTTTAAGCAATATGAAAGTGGTGGTAATGTTATTCAACCTTATTTATATAAAGTTAATACTGAAAAATCTCTCTCTACATCTCTTCCTTTTGGAAAAAAAGGAGGAAATTATTTTATTGATTTAAAATCTGGAGTATTGTTTTTTTCTGATTTTGGTAACTTTTCAAATGGAACTCAAACTAATTCTAACTTTCAAGTAAATACTACTGATAATAAACCAGTTCTTACTATTTATAGTTACATTGGAAAAAAAGGTATTACAAATGCTACTACTAATTCTAATGGCGCTACTGGTGCTACGGGTCCCATCGGTGCAAATGTTTGGTTTGAAAATATCAACTTATTAAATTTAGAAGATTATGCTGATAATACTGGAACAAGATTTGCACCTACTGCTGGATTTATATATTCTCAGGGATTTATTGCACCTATTACGGGTTCTTACAATAAAATAAAACTTAAAATCAAAAATATCTCTACTGATTCACACACTATAGAATGTGCTATTTATGATTCCAGTTTCAATGGAACACAAGATTTTCCTCTCAATCAACTTGCATATGGAAAATCTACTATTACTGCTAATAACAATGACTTTATTGATATTACTTTTGATTCTGGTCCTACTTTAACAAGAGGTGATTTATTTTTTGTTTCAGTAAAACATACTTCTTCTAATAATTCAAATATTTTAAACTTTTGGGGAAATAAAAATTCTTCTGGAAGTACCGGATTACACAAATTATATATTTCAAATTCTTCTTATACTCTCGCAAATACTATGCCTTCTACTTTTACTTTGGATGGTGTTAATGATACTATTACTGAAAATGGTAGTTCTAAATCGTTATTTTGGTTTATTGTCTATGGACCACAAACTGTCTTTGGTGCATCTCAAGGACTACAAGGTTCTCAAGGTTACACCGGTTTCCAAGGATTTACTGGTTCTCAAGGTTACACCGGATATACCGGTTTCCAAGGATTTACCGGATATACCGGTTTCCAGGGATTTACTGGATTTCAAGGATATACTGGATTCCAAGGATTTACCGGTTATACTGGATTCCAAGGATTTACCGGATATACTGGTTTCCAAGGATTTACCGGTTTTCAAGGATATACTGGTTACACTGGGTTCCAAGGATTCACTGGTTTTCAAGGATTCACTGGTTTTCAAGGATTCACTGGTTTCCGGGGATATACTGGATTCCAAGGATTCCAAGGATACACCGGTTATACTGGATTCCAAGGATTCCAAGGATATACTGGTTACACGGGTTTTCAAGGATTCCAGGGATACACAGGTTATACTGGTTTCCAGGGTTTTCAGGGATTCACCGGAAGAGGATTTCGAGGATACACCGGTTTTCAAGGATACACCGGTTTTCAGGGGTTTCAAGGTAGATCAGGAAGTTTCGGCGGAGCATCATTTGAATTTATTCTTGATTTATCCACTACTTCATCTGCAGACCCCGGAACAAGTCAATTAGTTTTTGATAATTCTACCGTAACAAGCGCAACAAATATTTATATAGATAATACTTCTAATGTTGACAATACAACTATTGATAGTTTTATGGCTACTATATCAAGTATTACATCTGATGTTAAAGGATTTGTTAAAATATCCAAAAAAAGTGACACTTCTAAGTTTGTTACATTTCAAATTACAGGTATTACTGATAATACTGGCTGGTTTTCATTAGTTGTTTCACAACAGGCATCTTCAGACACAACTCCTTTTAGCGATGATGATGTTGTTCTTACAAGTTTCTTAACTAATGGAAGTAAGGGAGACCAAGGAAATAGAGGAGAAAAAGGGGAAATTGGAGGACAAGGAAATAGAGGATTCACTGGATTCCAAGGATATACTGGTTTTCAAGGTATGCAAGGATACACCGGTTATACTGGATTCCAAGGATTTACTGGACAACAAGGATTCACTGGATATACAGGTTTTCAGGGATTTCAGGGATACACTGGTTACACAGGATTCCAAGGATTTCAAGGATATACTGGATATACTGGATTTCAAGGATATACTGGATATACTGGATTTCAAGGATTTACTGGACAACAAGGATTCTCTGGATATACCGGTTTTCAGGGATTTCAGGGATACACTGGATACACAGGATTTCAAGGATTTACTGGTTTCCAAGGTGTTCAGGGATATACAGGATATACCGGGTTTCAGGGATTTCAAGGTTTTACTGGTCGAGGATTTCAAGGATACACCGGTTATACTGGATTCCAAGGATTTACTGGACAACAAGGATTTACTGGATTTAAGGGTGACGGATTTAAAGGAGCCTGTGGTTATCCATTTTGTATGGAATTAACCGGTACTAAAACTGTTTGGGATTCCATTAGCGGTCCTCCCTCTACATCATTGTCTGGATTAACTTCAAATATTAGCGATTCAGGACTTAATGATCTTAAAGATTTAACATATTTTGAATTTATTAGAATCGCTTCTACCGCTTTATTTAAACACCCATATAATTCATTCCCTATGAGTAATGCATTTAATTCTCTTACTGGCTCTCTCGCTAACAGAACTGGTCATAATACACATGGTTATGTTATTCCAAGAGCTGGCAAATTATTAGGATTTTGCATAGATTTCGTTGAAGCTGGAAAAGATGCAGTATTTTATGTCTTTTGTTGGGACCCTGATAATACTTCTCTTAAATATGTTACTTCTCTCTCCAGTTCTAATAACGACCACGAGCCTTATGGCTCTGCTACTACTGCATTAAATGAAGAAATCGCTGTTACTGAAGGCTCTTACCTATTTGCTGTTCAACTTATACAAGGTGTTACTAATCCTGCAACTGGACCAATACATATTACCGTTTATGTCACTTTTACATAAAATAATAATTTTAAATATAATTTATTATTTTATTTTTCTTCTTGCGACTGAGCCATCGCCTCTTTCAATTCCATATAATTTGCTAATTTACGTTTTAATGCTAATTTCTCTTTCAATATATTTCCTGTATCTCCCTCACTTATACCCGTCATGATATTCATCCATTCATCCATTAATTTTGGGTCATTTTTATAAGTTGGATTTGCCTTTTCCCATTCTGTTAAACTTATAGGTAATTTTAGTTTCACATCTCTTATTGTTTCATCTAATTTCTTATTATCTTCATCTTTTTCCCATTTATCGTTGTCTTTTACATAAAATTGTAATCTCTTTTTATCACTACAATGAATTGGTCTTTCTGTTGGTTTCATATCATGTAATTGCTTCTTAATAATATTTGTTACTCCATTTACGAATCCATTATCTTTTGAATATTCCAAATCTTCTAATGTTACTTTGATATTTTCTACAAAATCTGTCAAATTTAAAGCATCTTTGCATTGCTCATTTAAGAAAACATTTATTGTCATTTTGTTTGTGCAATTATTATAAGTATTATTTTGGATATTATTATTACTATATTTTGTCATTGAAGCTGTATGAGTCATTAAATCTTTCACCATTTCTTTTAATTCTTCATTATTTTTTTCTAAAATTTTTATTTTTTCATCTTTTAATCCATTTACTTCTTTTTGTAAATCCCATACACCCGGCTCCGTTTTAACACTTTTACTACTTTTCGTGACAAGACTGGGGTCTATTTTAAAGCATTTTTGTTGGTGTCTCCACAAACCACTTCTGCTCTTATAACATTTATCACATTTAACACAGTTAAACATAGCTTTAGCCTTTTTCGCAACATTTCGCAACGGTTTGGCAACATTTTCGCAACACAATTTCTTATGTTTTTTACTTCCTAAATGTTTATCATAATGACATTTTTGAGATGCTGAATAATCACATATTTTACAATAATATTTTTTAACACTTTTAACACTTTTAACACTTTTTGTTGCCATTTTTTTGGACATTTATATAATGTCCAGAAAATATTTTTAAGTCCTTATCACATGAACTTTTTTTTCAGTCACAAAACAAAATCGGCAAAATACAAAAAATCCCTACAAGATGCTCAAAAAACACATGTTGGGTACAAAAAATTTTACAAAACTTATCCTATATTTCAATTTTGGACATTTCAAAAATGTCCATTTTTCATTTTCGCAAAATAGTTTGTTCAAAAATTTGTTACTGGATAAAAATCTTGTAGGTATTAACTTTTTGAAATAATTAAAATTAAGAGCAAAATGGTCATAGTTTTATGTTTTAAGTAGTTCTTTTTTTTAAGTGTTCCAAATTTAGAATTTTTATATACCTATTAATTATATCAATATGAGTCACACAGAAGTTATTGATCTGAGCGTTAATAAAATACTTGTGCAACATTTAGAGAATCCAGAGATTGATAATAGTTTCAACTTAGTAGATAATTCATTAAATTCCATATATCAAATTTCATTGGATATATCTCAAAATGTGAAAGATTTATCAAACAATTTATCAACAAATAATACAAATTTATCAAATTTTCAAACACAATTAAATACAGTAAAAAATAAAACATTAGATGGTAGTAATGATATTTATATTCAGTTTTCAGACGGAACAACATTGTCATCATTAGATGAAGCAATAGGTTATCAAGGTTTTCAAGGATTTACAGGATATACAGGATTCCAGGGTTTTACAGGATTTCAAGGATATACAGGATTTCAGGGAATGCAAGGTTATACTGGATACACAGGATTCCAGGGTTTTACAGGATATACGGGATTCCAGGGATTTCAAGGATTTACGGGATATACAGGTTTCCAAGGTTTCACAGGATATACGGGATTCCAAGGATTCCAGGGATTTACAGGTTATACAGGATTCCAGGGATTTCAAGGTTATACTGGATACACAGGTTTTCAAGGATTCCAAGGATATACAGGATACACAGGTTTTCAAGGATTCCAAGGTTATACTGGTTATACTGGATTCCAAGGTTTTACTGGATTCCAGGGTTTCACAGGATTTCAAGGTTTTCAAGGATTTACAGGTTGGCAAGGTTATACAGGATATACAGGATTCCAAGGTTTTCAGGGATTTACCGGGTATACAGGATTCCAGGGTTTCACAGGATTCCAAGGATTTCAGGGTTATACAGGATGGCAAGGTTACACGGGATTTCAAGGAGTAGCAGGAGGAATAACCCAAAAAATATCATTGAATAGTAGTAAATACATATGGAATGATGATACTTCAACTGATTATCCAACACGTGAATTGATAAGAGGATTTACTTACTATATAGATATAGATTTAAATAGTACCCATCCAGTAAGATTACAAAGTACTGAAGGAGTGGGTGGAACATTATATGGAGATGGTTTAAGTCATAGTGATGGAACAACAGGAACATCAGCAGCATCAAATAAAGAAACAGGTAGATGGACTTGGAAGATTCCTTTTGATGCACCAGATACATTATATTACAGATGTCAATATCATACTTCAATGAAGGGAGAATTTAATATAGTAAATGTAAAGGGTCCTCAAGGATTTACAGGTTATACGGGATTTCAAGGTTTTCAGGGAACTCAAGGAGCGGGTTTTCAAGGACCAACAGGGTTCCAAGGTTTAAGAGGTGATGATACAGATTTTCAAAATTTAAGTTCAACATCAGGAGATGCAGCACAAACAGATTTAAGAAATATAGGTAGTGGTAGAATAAATTATGCAGGAGCAATAAAATTATATACTGCGAAAGAAACAATACAAGCAGGACAACCAGTTTGTATTGATATAAATACAACAAATGGAAATATCACAGTAAAAGCCTGTACATCTCTAACAACATCAACGGATATAGTAGGAATAGCAATTCAAAGAGCAGTAAATGTTGGTGATAAGGTAGAGGTAGTATCTCATGGATATACAACCGCCAGATTTTACGAAGGAACGGCAGGTTCTCCAAATATAGACGATACATTATATTTAAGTTGGGATGATTATACAAAAGTAGATATTAGTGGAACTGAAAAGATAGGATTTTTAGCATCAACAAAATTAGATAATAGTGGTGCTTATATTCGTTTGATAGATTTTTCAGTAACAGATGCAGCAGCTATGGGTCCTCGTGGTCATCAAGGTGTAGCAGGAGTGGATGGTCCTCAGGGTTTTACTGGATATCAAGGAAATACACTTAGTTGGTGGCATAGTTATAAATTTAATTATGATACAACAACATCGGGAACTCCTGGAACTGGTAAGGCTCAAAGATTATTACATCCTTCGACAGTATTTTCAATAAGTGAAAGTAATAAAACAGATTTTAATTTAGTAAGATTGGTAGGTTTAGATGTAGTTAGAAAACAAAACGATACACCAGAATTAGGATATACGACATATACGTTACTTAGAGATATTTCTATGAATTGTGAAATAGCTGGTTGGGAAAATTATGAGACTCTTGATAAGACTGAGTGGGGACCTTATGATTTAACATATACTAATCATATAGTATTGAATGGTGGAGATATATTTAATGGAAATGGTCACGAAATAAGAATGGATCATTCTATTTTTACAGATGCTAAGGCAAGCGATGATAGAAGATGGTTTGGCCAAGCAGGACCTTTCCATGTTGTAGGTAGAGGAAACGACCCTACAGGGAAAAAACCTGTAACAATTAAAAATTTGAAAATAACAGGAACAGCACCATTGGGTCAGGGTCATAATGCTATACTTTGGGAAAAAAGTTTTAACGGTTTCCATTGGGGTTATTATAATTATGCAGACTCTCCTCACGCTCCTGCTGGGGCGTACCGCACATTTGGCAGCGGCTCAAATGGTGGTAATGGAACAGATATTATATTAGAAAATATGTATATTGATAGAACAAGAAGTATTGCGGATTATTATAACACATTATTAGTACCTCATAGAACTGATAATCTTTACACAGCTCGAAGTACATTTGAAGCAAAAAATATATATATTGTAAATAAATATCGATATTCGGTTAGAGCTCTCACATCAACAGATAACGGTGCTGGAGGTGGACTCTTCCTACACAATAATACTGATGCGTTCCCCTCATATAAGTTTGAAAATATAGTATGGGATATGAGTGGAAATATTACAGCAAGTGATATGACTTTTGATTATGGTGGTTATACAAGTGGTAAATTAGGATTTTTAGGAACTGATTTTTGTAGGGCGAAAAGAGGCTTGACCACTTCTCAATATGCGGCTAAAAAAGAAAATATAATAGTAAAAAATACCTATATGATTGATGTGAGTGGAAATATTAGGACCAGTAGAAGAGATTTATATGGTAATAACACATTTGTAGAAAATGATGCTGTCTCAGCGGAAGATAACGAATATGTAGTAATTCCAGGTGTAAATTTCTTTGAACACGATGGTACAACTATATCAACAGACTTTACACCTCATTGGGAAAATTATTTATATTTAGCAGGACCAGAAAGACCATATTTAATAGATAATATAGGTTGGGAAAACGTAAAAGCAATATTAGTCAGTTATACAGATTCAACTTCTCAAAATATAAAATCTTATTTGGATGATTTAGATACAGCATCATCATATGTAAAAGCACATTTAACAGTATCAAACGAGGCAGATAAAGGAGAATTTGTAACATTTAATGTAACTGATATTTCTAATGTAAATAATAATTATGCTGAAATATCATTAAGTGCGATAAATTTTAATGCAACAACAGGAAGAATATTTACAAATAATACAAGTGTAGGTTTTGAATTTACAAGAACAGGTGAAAAGGGGCAAAAAGGAACACAAGGATTTACAGGATTCCAAGGATTTACAGGTTTCCAAGGATTCCAAGGATTTACAGGATATCAAGGTTCAACTTTATCTTGGTGGAATAGTTATGAATCAACATATAATGAAGAAAGAACAGCACCTCCAGGAGATAAAACATTTAGAAGAGGACCAGAATTACCAACTTATGAAATAAAAGAAGGTAATTTTGGTGATATGAATATTGAAAGATTAGTAACCTTGGGAATATTAAGAAAACAAAGAAATTATCCTGAAGAAGGTTATACTACTTATACTCTTTTAAGAGATATTCATATGGATTGTAGTAAGAATGGATGGGAAGATTTCTTAACAACAACAACACCAGCTTATTCTTGGCCATCACCTGGAACACCAGGGGCATGGGGACAACCCTGGTTAGCAGCAGATATAGAATGGCATTGGCATAAAAATTATAATATAACATATTCAAATTATTTACATTTAAAAGAAGGTGATATTTTTGATGGAAATGGACATACTATAACCGTAGACCACCCATCAGGATATAATTCATCATCAGGAAAATATGACCATTATCTATATAATACAGGTCAAAGTTATGAAATATTAGGTACTGATTATGCTTCAGGAAATCATCCTGGAGCACTTCAACATGGAATTTTTAGAATTCCAGAATATTCAGGAACATCAGCACATACAACAAAATCAGTTGAAATAAAAAATATAAAATTAGATGGTTCAGCTCCAACAAAAGATCATCAGAATAGATTATTTTGGAATCAAAAGTTAGGTGATTATGGAGAAGATGGAACTGGTAGTTATGGAATAGGAGCACATCCAACAATGAATTTAAATTACTATAGAAGTCAAGATGGTATTGGTAGAACAAATAGAGCAGTTAATGTAAAATTAGAAAATATATATTTGAATTCTTGGAGAGCAAACGCGATTTCCGCTTATAATTCATCAACGGTATCAACAACAACTTCTTTATGTCCAGGGTACTGGCCTGGTCCAAATGGAACATTCGAAGCAAAAAGTATTTATTGTAGAATGAGAGATCCATCATTTAATACACCAACAGCATTACCTCTTGCTGATAGAGCGGGTGGTCTTGTTGCGAGTAGTTTAGTAGATCCTTTAAGCGTAAAATTTGAAAACATAATAGTAGATTATAGAGGAAGTACAATATCAGACCCAGCATCTTTCTCTGATACTGCGTGGTTTTGTTCTCGTTGGCCAGGTAGTAATATAAGTTCAAGTGATAGATATGTATTAATGAAAAATATTTATGGTATAAAACATGATGGTACTTATTTTACAAATGAAACAACAGAAGTAAAAGCATATACAAATTCAAGTTCGCATGCTAGAGTAAATTGGCAAGGTTATGGTGATAATACAACACCAACTCTTAATGCCGGTTTTACATCAACACCATGGAGCGGATATACAGCAATAGATTCTTATCCTTATTTGATAGTATCTTATTCTTGGTTTTCTACAAACAAAATTTATTTAGATTATACTGATAATAATAATTATGATATGAAAAACTTTTTAACAGATATAAATAGTGGAACATCAAGTGTCAAAGCTTATTTACAACTGTGTAAAAAAGTAGATAAAACAAAATACATACTATTAGAATTTAAAGGTATGACAGACCAAACAACATATGCGGAAATAGATGTAACGCCAATATCAAATGGGTTTTCAGAATATGAGACATTTAATAATGGAGAAGTGTGTAATTTAGAATTTACAAGAACAGGAGAAAAAGGAAGCCAAGGATTTCAGGGATTCACAGGTTTCCAAGGATTTCAAGGATATACAGGTTGGCAAGGTTATACAGGATATACCGGATTCCAAGGATTCCAAGGATTTACTGGTTATACTGGTTTTCAAGGGTTCACGGGATACACAGGATTCCAGGGATATCAAGGAAGAGATGGTAATTTTGGAGGAGCGTCATTTGATTATTCATTTAATAATATAGGTTCAACAAGTGGTGGTTCAGGAAAGGTATCATTTGATAATGCAACAGTAGGTGATATAACAAAATTATATATAAACGAAGTAGATGATTCAGGAACATCAATAGAAAGCTTTTTGAGGTCAATAGATTCAGTATCATCATTAATTAAAGGATTTGTAAAAATAACAAAAAAATTCGATACAACAACTTTTATAGTATTTAATATAACAGAATTAACAGAAACAACAACGGAATGGGAAATAGATGTAGATTCTCTATCAACATCATCAGTCACTAATCCATTTTCAGCAAATGATGACATAATAGTAAGTTTTGTTACCAATGGTAACAAGGGAGATAGGGGAGATCAAGGAGTTCAAGGATATACAGGTTATACAGGTTTCCAGGGATTCACAGGTTTCCAAGGATTCCAAGGATATACAGGATATACAGGATTTCAAGGATTTACTGGATACACAGGTTTCCAAGGATATACTGGTTTCCAAGGATTCCAAGGATATACAGGTTATACAGGATTTCAAGGATTTACAGGTTTCCAAGGATATCAAGGTTTGAAAGGTAGTCCAGGAACAGCAGAAGTAGCAGCAGGAACAGATTTAATAGCAAATGATATAAGTGCAAATGATGTAAGCTTTAATGATATTGTGTTTTTAGGTAAAATTTATCAAAAAGATGGAACAGAATTTGTAGGAGGTGCCGGATCAGTTAATAATTCAAATCAAACATTCTTTGAAGCAATTACTCAACAACCATATCAATTTACAAAATACGGAGATAAAAACACAGCAGCAGTAATAGATATAAGTTGGAATTATGATGATATATTAGTAAATACGGCAACAAATGTTCTGGCAAAGATGTCTTTTCATTCTTTAGCGAAAAATAAGTCAATACCTTATATAGATTATATAAAATTAGATATATCTGGAAATACAACATTAAATAGTAGTGTAAATGCACAATCTTGGATAGATTTATCATCAGTTATGATAACAGATACTGAAGATTATAATACTGATAAATTTAAAACTTTTAAATTAGATAAAACATCACCTGGCGATATTAATAATGATGATGTAAAAAATATATTAGGAAAAACAGAACCATTCGATGTAAGAATTTATGGTGTAAATTTTGCAGAGAATTATCCTATCATAGAAACAAGAGCATTAAAATTTGAACAAATATTTTTCTTAATTCCAAGGGTGCCACCAAAACCAACATTTCAAAGTGAATCAGCAATAAGCAACGATAATTCATTGACAATAGTATTTGATGTTAGTGCAACAGAATTTGGTCGTGAAGATTCGAGTGCAAAAATAGTATCAGTAATAACAGATTACAGTCAAAACGAGACATTTTCAAGTTTGATTTATGCATTGGATGAAACAGAGTTAAATGATTCACCAGAAACAGAAAATGCAGATAAAGATGAAAATTTTAATATAATATTAAATAATTTAAGAGCAGGAACAAGATATAATTATAGAGTAAAAGCAAAAAATAATATTAAAGATGAATATTCAGAATTAAGTGATGGTAGAGTTTCAAATAGATTAAGATTACCAGATGATGATAGTAATGTAATATCAATATCTCCTTCTTTTTTCCAAGCATCAAATCAAAAACAAATTTCTAATGATGGAACCTTAAACAATACCAATGTAATTTATATTCAAACTCATAATAATTCTGGTGCATATAACGGTTCATTTAATATAAATAATTCAACAAAAACTATACAAATATCAAAACCATATGATAATAATCAACAAAACACTCAAATTGGATATGGTAAATGGATAGATAATAGTCAAAATTTAGTAAAAATAGAATGTTATATTGATGATACATTGAAACAATATGTAACATTTAACGGTTTTAATACATCATCATCAAATGCAGGAACTTCTCAAGTAATAAATGAAAATAGTAATACATTTCAATTCATTTATAATCAATCTCAAACAGATATTTATAGTGGTAATAATAATAGAAAAGGATTTAGATTAAAGGGACAATTTAAATTAAATGATATAAACTATTCAAATATAATATCTGCAGTAGGAGCAGCGCAAGCAACAGCTCATACAATAAAATATAAGTATGTAAGAGATACAGATGTAGATGATACACCAAATATGACAGTATCAAATGATGTGTATATTGATACATTGCCAGATGATCCATATATTGGAGCACATGATGAATCGGCAACAGTAAAATCAGTAATATGGACTATGGGTATTCCAAGTGTAAAAACAATTGATATATCATTGTCAAGAACATATAAATATATAAATTCAACTAATAAATTTATTCCAGGAAATAGAATAATTGGAAAAATAAAGGATATTCGAAAAACAAATAAAACTCAGGATAAATCTATTGTTTTGGCAAGAACAAATGCAGGAATATCTGGAAGTGAAAATAAAGCAATAGATAGTGGAGGCGAGTATGTATATACAACAGCAGAATTTGGAGTAGCAACAAGTAATTATTATAACGGTGCATATTATGATGAAGCAATTGGTATTAGTTCAACAAATTCTACTTTACAAATTGATGAACAAGTAATATCATTAAAGAAAGAGATAGATATATCATTATTTTCAATATCAGTAACTCATTTCTTTGATAGAGAAAGTTATAATAATTATGGTAGTTCAAGTATTTCTCGTAAATTTAATTATAGTTATGTGTATCAAATATCAGATTCTACAAATATTGCAAAATTAGGAAGTGATTTGGGAGCTGTTTCGATTAGTCAAATAAGTGATCATACACTAACTGTTAAGGATTGGACATTATTATATTTAAGTGGCAGATTTAGAACTAATGGGAATCAAACATATCCAAATGTGAATAGTTATCAATATGATGGAGTATCAAGTATAGTAAATGGTTCAGGACAATATTCTGCTGGTTCAACAGAATATGCTTTAGATGGAACAACAACTGGTTCTGGAAATAAATATAAATGGATAGTATTTAGAATAGATAAAAGTAATACAACTTATGTAAAAAGTGCATCAAAGGTAGGTGGTGGAGTAGCAAAACCATATATAGATGTAGCAAAATTATTAATTGACCATGGATTTTCAAGTAGTGTTTACAATTCATCGGTAGGAATAGCAAAGGGATATGATGCACAAAATGTAATAGGATTTGTAAGAATTAATGCAAAAAAAAATTCAGGAGGAACAGGTTTTCAAATAGGAAATTTTACTATGGATGTTTATAATTTACCATCAAAGGTTTGGTATTCAGGAGATAATTCAGCATCAATATCATTATCGACATTATTAAATCAGGTAAATGGAGCAGCATATGGTGCCAGAATAGATACAACAAACTATAATGTTGATAATGGATGGGGGGTTGAATGTCCTGATCCAAATGCTTCAGGTACCTTTGATTCTATTGATACAAACATAGACATATTTGTAGGAGTAAAAAATTCGATTTCTCTAATGTAATGAAACCATTATCATAATAAAAATTTTTAATGAATAATATATGTGAAATTAAAATTATTTACATATATTATAATGGATTTTAGTAATACAGAGAAGTTAGATATCTTACTGAAAGATTCATTCAATGTTCCAAGCACAAATGAGAATATTGCTTGGTATTTAGAGACCAATGCAGATTATTCTACTTGGACGAATGGTTCTGATATATTATTAGATACATTTGCTACATCTAACGTATGGGCATCATCCACTTTTTTAAATTCAACGAAAATGAATAACTTATATGGATTATCTTCGAGTGATTTTGCTTCAGGAGGTGGTATAGAAGAAAGTGCAGATGGATTATTACACAGATTTGTAAAATTAAAATTAGAAGGTGTTTCCGGAACAAAACAATCAGGAACAGATAATTTTTATGCATATTATAAAAAAAATGGTTCAAAAAATATTTTAGAAGATGGATTTCAAAAAACATTTGGAGACGGAACATCATTTAATTATCAATTATTTAAAGAATCAAATTCAAATGTAGAGTTACAACCAACAGGGTCAAACGGAAATTGGTTTTTCAATTTCAAAAATGGTATTTTATTTTTTCCAGACCCAGATGCAACAAATATAGTAAATTCTATAAAAGATGGTAAAGAACCTTATTTCACTTTTGTTAAATATGTAGGAAGAAAAGGAATGAATGAACTTATAAATTTTGATGAAACACATAATAGACCAGCAGCAAGTGATAGTTTTAAAAATCAGTTATTTGTTGATACTTCTGAAAATATACTTTATAGATTAGATATCAGTAATAATACTCAAAAAACAAAAAGTTGGATTAGAGTAGGAGAAAAACCGCAAATTAAATTTGGAAAAACAGACAATCGTCCTACTACAACAGATTCTTCAGATAATGATATATTTGTAGATACTTCTGAAAATATGATTTATAGATTAGATATGAGTGGTAATAATAGTAAAGCATGGGTAACATTGTCATCACCACCTCAAATAGCATTTGATGAAACAGATAATAGACCCAATGCAACAAGTCAAGAAGAAAATAATTTATTTATTGATACATCATCAAATATATTTTATAGAGTAGATATTAGTGGTTCAGAAAAAGTTTGGGTTGAAATAGGTCTTGGCTCACAAGGTTATACAGGATTTCAAGGTTATACAGGATATACAGGTTTTCAAGGTTATACAGGATATACCGGTTTTCAAGGATTTACTGGATATACAGGTTTTCAAGGATTTACAGGATATACCGGTTTTCAAGGATTTACTGGATATACTGGTTTTCAAGGATTTACAGGATATACAGGTTTTCAAGGTTATACAGGATATACCGGTTTTCAAGGATTTACTGGATATACTGGTTTTCAAGGTTATACAGGATATACTGGTTTTCAAGGATTTACAGGATTTCAAGGTTATACAGGATATACTGGTTTTCAAGGAGTTCAAGGATTCCAAGGTATAATTGGAGGAGTTACTCATAATTTATCTTTAAATGGAAGTAATAAATATATATTAAATGGTGGAAGTGATGAAACACCTGAATTATCAGTTTCAAGAGGTTATACTTACTACATCAATATTAACACCCCTGACCATCAAGTTGCAATACAATCAGTATCTAATAATAACATAGGAACATTATATAGTTCTGGTTTAACTCATTCAAGTAATGATACAGGCAATGATGCACAGGCGAAACATAATGGTACTTGGACATGGGTAATACCAATGGATGCACCAGATACATTATATTATCAAGATAGAACAGATAGTAGTAATTATGGTAAAATTTTAGTATCTGATGCAGGAAGAGGATATACAGGATTTCAAGGTTTTACAGGATATACAGGATTTCAAGGTTACACAGGATTCCAGGGATTCACAGGTTACACAGGATTCCAAGGATTTACTGGTTATACAGGATTCCAGGGATTCACAGGTTACACAGGATTCCAGGGATTCACAGGTTATACAGGATTCCAAGGATTTACTGGTTT
>MDSX01049619.1_pt1 | contig 18524 bp, 10 predicted proteins | sample 811141 | NCBI WGS metagenome assembly MDSX01 (sample SAMN05326642, study PRJNA326480) | marine metagenome | isolation source: seawater | place: Atlantic Ocean: South East | collected 2010 | reverse complement strand
TAGACGTCGGCGACCGCTCGTCCTTATAGCCGTGAGACACGCGTGTGGTGGGTGCAGTGTGCGTGTGCCGCGGATTCGATCGCGCCTCAAAGCGGGGTACAAACAGCGTACTCTACGCTGTTTGCGCTTCCGACTGTAAAAGATTATACTGCTGCAGCTGAAGGCGCAGTCAAAGCTGGTGCGAGGAAGAGCACTCAGGTCCTGCGACTTCTCCCAGTCTGCGCGCGTCGCAGAAAGCGTGGTCGACCACGGCCATCTCGCGCATTCCTACTCGACTTGCAAGGCCCGCTTGTCAGTTAGCATGTCGGCATTGACACTGAGCCCCGAGACCTGCCTCGGCCCGGCATCGTCGCCGCCGCACTTCACCGACACCGAGACGACCGTGCGTGTCGCGGGGCAGCGGCTGGTCTTCGCCCCGTGCTCCTGCCTCCACGCGAAGCAGGGGTCGCACTTTCAGACCGGCGGCACTCCGTACGGGATTGCGCTCGTTGCTGTGTGCCCGAAGGCGAAACTCGTCGCCTTTGCCGAGCGCGAGGTCGACGCCACCGTCCACGTCTGGGGCATAGGCTCGATGAGCCGGCTCGCGTCGCTCACGGCGGCGGGGAAGCACCTTGAGGTGCTCGCGCTCGCCTTCTGCCGCGACGGCAGCCGCGTGGCGGCGGTGGGCGGCGCGCCCGGCCTCGAGCTCTCGGTGTGGCAGTGGTCGACGCGCAAGCTGCTCGTGACCCTGCCGCTCGCCGTGCCGTGCGCTGACCTGTCGTTCGACCCTCGCTCGGCATCGTCGCTCTGCGCGCTCGCGGGCGCGAAGCTGCAGGTCTGCGCGGTGAAGCAGACATACGAGCACTTCACGGCGTCGGCGACCGAGCTGAGCCCCGCCGACGAGGTGGGAACCGGCGGAGTATGGGCCTGCCATGCGTGGGGGGCGGCCTCCGAGCTGTACGCCGGCACCGACACGGGCGCCGTCACGTGTTCGTCCACCGACGCCGGTGGCATGTCGCAGCGCCTCGTCCTCGCGTCGGGGAGCGCGGTCGCCGGCCTCGTCGCCGACGCGAGGCTCCTCCTCGTTGCCTCGCGCGATGGTGTGCTCACGTGGTACTCGGTGGCGACTGCCGAGGCGCTGTACGAGGTGCGGGTCGAAGGCGCGATCGCCTCCGTCGCCGTCAGCCCCGACTACCTGAAGATCCTCGCTACGACGGCCTCGGGAGACGCCCACCTCGTCACAATGCTGACGGCGGAGCTCCCCGAGACAGCGCTCGAGCCGGAAGAAGTCGGCGCGTTCCTTGCCGTCGAGAAGGTACCCGCCGACCCCCTCCCCCTCCCTTCCCCGTCCACCGTTGCTTCTCACCCCTCGATCGGCCCAAACCCGCGTCCCCACTGCTCCACACCCGTACCCGTACCCCGACTGCCCCGCCCCAAGTCCTTCCCCACCCTCCCCCTCCATGCACCCCCTTTGCACCCCGTGCGCCGAACGCGCACCCCCCACCCCGTCCGCACCCCGAACCGTCCCTCCTGCAGGCGGCATCGTTCCACGCGGGTGCCGTTGCGACCGCCGCCCTCCTTCCGTCCGTCGAGGAACGCGGCATCGTGTCCGAGGAAGCCGAGTTTGTCTCCGTGGGAGACGATGGAGTCATCCGATGCACGGGCTGCCGATCTTTAGCGCTCCTCGCGACGGCAGTGCCCGCGACCGACGCCACCGCCTCGACCGCCGCGGCCACCGCCACCTCGCGGCTCGTCGCCGTCGGCTTCTCCGACGGTGCGCGGCGGTCCCCCTCGTCACTTCCACCCGCCGTCCCGCTGCTCAAACCCATCAAAACACATTGGACCCGCCCCCCAACCACCCCCCTCCCCTCGACCCATCCACCAAAACCTCCCCAACTCTCTTCATCTCCTCCTCATAAAGTGCGCCGTGCTCGCCTGCAGGTGTGCTCCGCGTGTACCAGCGTGACCGTGCGGCCCTCAAGCTCGTGCACCGCTCGCGGCTCTCGACGAAGCCTCTGACTGCGCTCGCGTGGTCACCGACCGCGGAGGTGCTCGCGGCGGCCGACGGCAGCGCCACGCTACTCTTCATCGCGTGCACCCCACAGACTGTCGCGGTGATCGGCGCGACCGACCTACCAACGCCCGCCGCGTCGCTCGCGTGGCTCGCCAGCGTCGGCGCCTCCGAGGCACCCAAGCTGCTCGCGGCGTGCGCCGGCGGTGCCGTCGTGCGCATGACACCGCCAGCACCGAGCGCCGTGCCCCCCGCCGACCTGAAACTCCAGAAACGGTCGCTCGCGCGTGGCCTGATCAAGCTCGAGGCACCAGCGGTGGCGATCGCCGCGCTACCGGAGGCGTACCCGGTGCAGGCCCGGCCGGGAGCGTCCTCTTTCTTGGCCCTTTGCGACGACCTCGCGCTCAAGGTAGTGCCGAATGCCTCCTCCTCTCCAGCAGACCCCCCAGCCGTCGAGTCTTCCCTGCCCTTTCGGACGCGCGCAGGTGTACACGATGCCCAGTGAGACGGCCTCCGAGCAACAGGCCGCGTCGCTGCCGCCGTCGCACGCCGACCAGTCGTATCCCGTGCACGAGATGACGCCCACTTCCCTCGCGCTCTCGCGCGACGGCTCGCTGCTGGCGACGGGTGGTGCAGACGGCGAGGTGTCCGTGCGCTCGACCGCAAACATGGGCGACGTCGCAACCATCTCGCTGCATGACGTGCTGGCAGGTGGCGTCTGCGCCCTCGCTCTCCTCGCCGACGCCGACGCGGCGCCGGGTACCGCCACCGTCTTCTCTTGCGGCTGCGACGGCGCCGTCTACGCGAGCACCTACTCCGGTGCGTTTGACGCGCCCACGCCGCCGCTGCCGCCGTCGATGACCGTCGTGTACCCCGAGGTCGAAGACGTCCCTCGCGCCGTCGAGGCGGCGGCGACGGGCAGTGCAGCGGCGAGCGGTGGGGAGCCGTCGGTGCTGCAGGTGCCACCGCAGGCGGGCAGCGGCGGCGAAGGCGAGATCTCCGCGCACTCGGCACAGCGCGAGCTTATGAAGCAACAGGTCGAGGGCGTCCGCGCCAAGCTGCTCGCGAAGATCGAAGCAAACGCCGCACTGCCGGTGGACGAGCTCGAGAAGATGGCGGCCGCTGACTTCATCGTCGATGTTGCCCAGCAGACGTCGTGGCGCGAAGAGGGCGAGGGCCGCGTCGAAGGCCTGCGCCGCGCGACGGAGCGCGACGACCTGGCGAAGCGGCTCATCGCGAGCCGGATGAAGGCGGAGTTTTGGGAAGCGATGGCGACGCCGTCAACTGTGATGACGGCGCTGCGGCTGCCGGGTGATGAGCCACCGGGTACCCTAAAGTCCTCCGTGTCGAATTTCACCGTGCCGGCGCCGAAAGCGGCGGAGCTGGCGGCGCTGAGGCGTGTCAAGTTGCTGCGGCAGGTCGAAGTACACGTGGGGAAGTGGGAGCGCGCCCAGACCGGGGCGGACGCTGACGTGGCTGCGGGGCTCTTCGAGGAAGCAAAGGAATTTGCGAGCGACATCTGCTTCGTCAGCAGCGGCAAGAAGTCGGCGGTCGGCGGCGGCTCCGACGGCGATCTGTCGCCTTCGAAGGCGCGCGGCGGTGACGGTGAGGCGCAGGAACCGGAGGAGGCCGAGCTGTCGTCGCCGTTGAAGACGGGCGCGGCGGTTGGCGATGAGAGCTCCCTGCTGTTGGCGCCATTTGAGCTGCACGGCACATGGCGCAAGGCGACCCAGGCGGCGCTTTGCGCCGAGCTGATAGAGACAACGAAATCGCGCTTCAATCGAAAGTTCGACGAGCTCCTCGCAGCGAAGAAAGCTGAACTGGAGAGGATCGGAGAGAAGATGGTCAGCCGACGCCATTCTCGAGAACCAATGCCTGCACACCTCCGCCACCCCCCCCTTACCCCGTGTCTCCATCGCGTCTCCCGCCAGGGCCGTGTTGGCGAGATTCTCTCTGAGCTCCAGAGGCTAGGCGCCGATGTTCGTGCCGAGCAGGCAGAGCAGGAGGCGACGAGGGCAGCGCTCGTGCTCGCCGTATCCGAGCAGCCAGAGAAAGTGCTTACCGTGAACGACTCGGAAGTCAAGGCGGCGAAGCTTCTGTCGGCTGCTGAGCGTGCCGAGGCCGAGCGGAAGGCGAAAGAGGCGGAAGCACGCGCGGCGGCGGCGGCGGGTGACAACATGGCGGAGCGGGCGTTGCTGGATATGATGAATGGCACGCTCGAATCGAAGCGCGACGACGAGGAAGTGATGCAGGACCTCGTGCGGCCCGAGTGGATGGTCGTGACGCCTGTTGACCAGATGACCGAGGCCGAGCACGCGCTTGTGAAGGAGTTTGACGCGAAGGTGAAAAAACTCGAGGCGGAGCGCGAGAAGCGCACAAAGGCGCTGCAAACCGAGCTTGCGAAGGTCCGCCTCGACATGGCCGACGCGTGCCGCTTCTTCAACGAGCGCCTCACCGAGCTCGCTGACACGAAGGTGCAGTACGATCAGGCTGTCTTCGAGACCGAGCTCGTGACAGTGAAACTCGCGCAGGCGCGCCTCCGCGTCGAGGAACATGACGCGCGCGTGGCGGCGCTCTCGGACGAGCTAAAGACGCTTGGCAAGCAAAAGGAAGCGAGCAGCGGCCGCCTCGCCACTTTCCGGCGGGAGGTTGAGGCGGTGCGTGAGACGCATGAGGGCCTCGCGTCGGAGAACCGGTCACTCGAGAAAGCGTTCAAGCAGGATTTCGTAGACGCCCCCGAGCATCTTGAGGTGCTGCAGAAGCTGTACCGCCGCCGGAAGACGCGCGTCATCGCGAAGGGGCGCGTAAGCGACAACGCGTCGCACCGCGGCTCTGACACTGGCGGACGGCCGTCCGACGAGAATCGCGGCTCGCGGCCAGGCCTCGGAGGAAGGAAGGCGAGCAAGATGGGCGCCGCTGCCTTCCTCGGCGCAGCGCAGCAGCGCGGCTCCGACCGCTCGCAGGAATCGTACGGTCGCCGCTCGTCGTCGAAGCCGGCACACCTCCTCGCGCAAGGCATCCCTACCCCTGCAGCCGAGCCCGACGCGACTGCCGACGCGCCTGCGAGGCCGACCCGCGACCCGTTCACGGATCTTGATGCGCCGGCGACCGAGGTGGTGATTGAGCCGCTCGATGCCGCCGTCGACATGCCCGAGGGACTGTCATTCGACATGTGGGACCGCCTCGTCGAGGCGCGCAACGCGAAGATCACTGCCGAGACGGACCTCAAGGCGTGTGGCGCGACGCTCGCCGAGATGAACGCTCTTCTGCAGGAGATGGCCGACACCGACGACGCCCTCAAGAAGAGGATGGCCGGTGCGGCGGCCGAGCTTGCGGCGATCCGCGACCGTGAGGCTCGCGAGCGTTGGAACCTCGAGCTCCCGTATAAGCTCAAGCAAGGGCAGCTTGAGGTCGAGGAGGCTGCCGTTGTCACCGACTACTCTGAGGCACTCTTCGTCCACAAGGGCGTGATCGCGGAGCTCAATGCGCAAATCCGCGCGCTTGGGGGCGAGAAGGTCGGCGTTCTCGAGGAGATCAAGGAGTTCCGGAAGGAGATCGCGTTGCTGCAGTGGGAGAACGAGCGTGCCGACCGCGAGGCCGAAGATCTTGTCGAGCTGACGCGCGAGTTGCAGCTGCTACGCGTGACAAAAGATCTGCAGGAGCGCATCAATGGCGGCGGCGAGGACAACCAACAGGCCGAGGCCGTCCGCCTCGAGCGCAAGCTCGAGCAGATAAAGATCAACCATGAAGAAAAGGTTGACGAGTACAAGCGGCAGGTGGGGAAGATCCACAAGCTGGTGCACGACAAAGACACAGAGATGGGGTCGCTGAAGGCGCAGATCGAACAGCTCGAGGCATCTGTCCTCGAGCGCGAAGCGATCCACTCGATCCAGACGGCGACGAATGACGATTCGGCCGACGCCACGCAGCGCTTCGCAGACGTGCACATGAAGCGAAAGCTTCAGACCCTCGTGGGGATGCAAACGCAGGAGATCGAGCTTTTGCGCGACGAGCTTGACCGCCTCCGCCGCCGTACGTTCCCCACATTCACGCACCTGGAGGCGCGCCGCGCGGGACCACGCGATAATTAACAAATCGTACTGCTCTCTAAAGTGACTTTAGAGTACGTACGAGTACCATGGTAGAGCTCTACACCTGTAAAGCCCACGCGGTAAGCCGTAGAGGCCTCTGAGCGATACCATGGTTGCCATGTTGAGGCTGATTGGGGGTTTTGTGCTGGCGGTCGGCTTCGGCGAACACGTTCGGCGGTTTGGGATGTCCGCCGCACTGCAGCCCGCTCCCGTCGATGCGATCCCACCAGTCACGCCTGCATCGGCCCAGCAGCCAAGTGCTGCTCCCGTGGCTCACGGTGCCCCGAGCAGTTCTTTGCGTGGTGCAGCCACACGCGGCGCGCTGCTTCACCTGCTCGAGGAGGACATGGCGCTATCCCCGTCGCCGCCGTTAGTTTTAAGCGAGGAGGTCGAGTATGACGCGTTGAGCATTGAACTACGTACTGGTGCAGAGAGGTTTGCGCGTCAGCACGGGCGCACGCCGACGGATGAGGAACTCAAGGGGCTCGGGGCGGCGACGATGAGCAGACTCGCTGAACTCGCCGGACTGCGCGGTCGAAACCACACGGTTCGCGGCCCGTGTCCGGGTCGCTGCCAAGGGCGTGGCTCGTGCAACTACAACTTGCACTCATGCGTGTGTCACGGGTGCTATGCGGGCCATGACTGCGGTGAGTGCGCCGTGCCGTGCGAATCTTCTTGCGGCCGCCGCGTGGTGGATAAGGCGCACGCGAATGGTCGGTGCGACTGCTGCACTGGGACGTGCGTCTGCACCCAGGGATACTTCGGCGACGATTGCACTGGCGTCCGCTCGGTCTGGGATGAGGATACGCAGGAAGAGCGGCCAACTGCATCGAACCATGGATATCGTATGAACTTCGGCACTGGCCCCGCCGTGTGTGACTCCAACTGGACAACGCGTGCGGTAGTCGGATCATCTATTGTGGATTACTGCGGCTTCCGCGAATGTCCGAATGACTGCTGGGAGAGCCTCGGACATGGAGTTTGCTTGGGCGCCGAGGTATCCTGCCACCCGTTCCCTTCTTTTGGCCATGCCTCTTTCCACTCCTGCCTCGTCCCCGCACCGATCGACTTCCTCCCTCTCGATCTCCACACTGGCTGGCCCTCCACGGGTCTCCGGCTACCACTTCACCTCCGGCTACCCTCCCCTCCACACCTCTCCGGCTTGCCCGAGAACCCTCCATGTTATACCTCCGTGACTGCCAGGCCCAGCCTGCGACCTGTCTCCCTTACCACCTCGCGCGGCGCAGGTGATGGGAAAGCCACTCTGCCAGTGCGCCCCGTGGTATGTCGGCGAGGATTGCGCGTGCCGCAACTGCACGCTCGGCCGCGGCGCATGCGTCGCTTCACTCGAGCACGCGGGGAGGCTCGCGGCGGCTGGCGTGGTCAGTGGTGGTGGCGGGCTCGTTGAGTTCGGGGACTGCCTCTGCGTGCGCGACGTGAATGCTAGCGTTCCACTTTGGGGGCGCGAGGACTGCTTCTGCCAGTTCGGATGCGGGAACGAGAGCGTCGGTAGCTTCGGCTCGCACGGCAAATGCTCAGCGATTGACGGACACTGCCTGTGCAAGACGAACTGGCGGGGTGGGGCGTGCACAGAGCCGTACTGCCTAAACGACTGCTCCCACCATGGCACGTGCATCACAGACCCGGACACATGCATGACTATGGACGCGAAAACGACTCCCTTCGACCAGCGCACCGCGTGCTGCGAGTGCTCGCACTCTTTTCACGAGCAACGAGAGCCGCAGGTGCAGCCTGCGACACCCACGTCGTGCAACGTCGCCGCACGGCGACTCGGCTGGGGCTGGGTGAAAGCAGACTCGTACCATGGTCTAAAGCCCATCGGGGGTGTCAATGGCGTGCTCGGCTTCAGCCTCGAGCCTCTCGTCGGGTTCACGCTCGCGCGCGGTCCGACAACGTCAAGCACGACTGACCTGCCACCAGGGTCACAGATGTTGGTATTGTGGGGTGGGAAGGTTCAAGCGCCACCGAGCGCGGTGTATGGAGTTCGTAAGCGCGTCAGCTGTGAGGTGGACGGCTGCACGGGCAGCCGCCGCCGGCTTAGCGTCAGTGACCGCATGTGGACGTGGATGCCAACCGATACAACCCACGACCAATTTGGTTCGTGGCGTACCGGCCGGATGCTCTCAAGTACCGACCGAAACCCGTCCGCAAGATGGCTCCACGCCTCAGCTCATGGCAGCTCGTGCTTTTTCATCCACGGCGGCCTCGGCCCCACCGTTGATGGGTACCTGCTCAACTTCAGTGTCGTGGTGGAGGCTCACTTGGGCATGTCTGCTGATGACATTGGCACTACTCTCCTACGTCGGCTCCGAACGAGGTATGACCTTGGCAGGAGGGTTGGTGACGCTGGCGATCCGAATGTGCTGTCGGAGGATGTCGTCGCCGAACAGCAGAGCTGGGAGCACGTTGAGCCATGGCAGCTCCACGAGCCGGGCACTGCGATGGCGAGCGCGACCGAGCTGCTAGGCACGCGATCGACCTCAGTGAATGCAGCGCTGCTAAGAACCCACCTCGCCAACGTGTCGTTCGCCTTCACGAGCCGGGACGCACTGTTTGACGCATGGGAAAGGACTCGCAAGCTGATGAACACTGTGCTGTCAGATGCGGAGAACTTCACAGTCGTGGCGATAGGTGCTGCGCGGCCAGCTGTGCTGAGCTCGGCCTCAGTGTTTGAAAGCGCTGACTATGCGGAGCCGCTGCGTCGGAACGACCTGTGGAAGTTTACTTATTCCAGCAATGGCACAGTAGCGGGTGGTTGGACACAGCTCACGCCGAATCGCGCCGCGCATACGGATCAAAGCCTTGTGCCACTGACGTTCGGCCACAAAATGGCTATCGTCGCTAATGAGAGCTTGGTGCACAGCGCAGCGTACTCTGATAAGCTCTATCTCTTTGGCGGCCGAACGCGCAGCCTGCAGGCTGGTAGGCCATGGGAAGACATTGCATCCGCGTCCCTGACGCGCGTACACGAGACATCGTCAGGGTGGACATGGCTCGACCAGAGCACTGCGGACGCTGACACCTTCATCAAGCATTTACTGTCCTGGGAGAAGGACGTCTTCACACCGTGGTTCGACAACACCTACTCCGCATGGAAGCAGACCATCGCTCACCGGCTAACGCTCCACTCGAACGCCGTGCGCACGCGGCTGCTCAGCGCATTCAATCAGACGCGGCTGCAGCCTTGGAAGCGGCTTTGGGAGGGTGACATCAGTGGAATGCACTGCCGCAAAACTCCGAAGACGTTGACCGACGTGTGCGAATGCGTGCCCGGAGATTACGGAGATCTAAAGAAGTGGTTCACTGCGCGGATCCATCAGTGGGCTTACATCAGAGACGTCGAGTTCGCACTGTTGCGGCGGTCGATGGCGGCGCAGTACAAGGAATTCCTAAACGAGACTGGCCTGGCATGGCGCGAGCAGATTTGCCACTCGTGGGGTCGGATCACCCCCTTCGAAGTAGTCGAAAGTTCCGAAGGTTGCCCCGAGTGGGGTCCAAATGAGGAGGAGTCGATGTTCTCTGCTGCTGCACCCCCTGCTCCAGTAGGGTCAGCATCAGGTAGCGATCGCTCACATCCTTCATTGGGACCGAACGTGGCATCCGCCGGATTGTACTCCGCGTTCGTGGAATTCGAGCGAACGACGTTGTATAAGCTGCGCCGCAAGCTACTCGGAGACTTCCGAGCGTTCATATTGGGACTCGTGGAGAAGCTTGCGGCAGAGGACGACAAGCTGGTCTCCGGAGAGTTCTCGCAGAGGAGCATTGAGGCACGCTCCGGCCCTCCGCCGCCCCCTGCTGCACCCCCATGACGCCCGTTGTTTCTCGCAGGATTGGAATGCCAAGCAGATTGCGACACTTTCGTCCTGGCGGTGCCACTCTACGCTCTATAAAGGTCTCTCTGAAGTCCACTCCTTCTCGATGCCAGGATCGGAAGCCGTTTCCGCTCACGCCAGCGCCACGTCTGCCATTGCAGATGTTGGCTCCTCTACCGCCGACCGCCTGCACAGGCTCGCCGTGCAGCCGGTGAACACCACCGTTATCTTGCACACTCTGCTCTCGAGAAAGATCTGGGACTGGGCAGATGTCAAAGCGCAGTGGGACGAGGCGCTCCGCTGGTTCGGCACCAATTGCCTCAACACCGAGAGCTATTGGCGGTGCTATTGGATGGATCGCAACGTCGCTCAGCGGACTCCGACGTACTTCCAGTCGACGCGTAACTTCTCGGTGCCGCCCTACTCTAAGGTGACTATGGATTCGACTCGCCTAGAGTGGCCCAACAATCGCCAGGTCGACCCGTACTTGTCACGCAACGACACCGACCTCGAGATTGCTTCTCAGCTCAGCCACCAGCTGAGCCATGAGGGTGAATCTTCGCTGCTTGCGACTACTGGCGTGCGGATGGTTCACCCTGGAGGCTTGCCCATATGGGCATGCGGCCTGCTGGGTGGCGCGTGGGGTTGTACGCCAGACTCCGTTCGAAAGGGGCTGTGCGCCCAGTACGCGATTGACAAGACGCCCAACTCGCTCAAGTCAATGGGTGGCTTCGTTGGGAACTCCCTGACAACATGGGAGGTGCCACTCTCAGATGTGTCCCAAGGAGGGGGGCCGGGATACGACCGGTTTTGCGCGTACGTTCCAAAGGTTCCGGAGCTGACGCCCGAGTCAGCGGGTCTGCCTGAGCCGGGTATCTTCACGTCTCCGCCCGGGCGGTACTTTCACACGTTGGAGTACGTCGCGCAGGAAAGAGTTCTCGTCCTGTTCGGCGGGACAAATGACACAGCCGGCGGAGCGGCATCGGTGCGCGTTGAGGCGGCGAGGGGAGGGTGAGGGGGTGGGAGGGCTCGCCTCTCAGACCATCAGTTCCGCATCCGCCACAGGTGCTCGACGACTTTTGGGTGTACGATATTGATGCGGAGAGCGGCGATGGCTGGAAACCGTTGCATTTTTACCCCCACGAGGGTGCTGATGCTGTGGCGTCACTGCAACCCCTCACCGAGGCTAAGTACACTGCATACCCATGGTACAACATCCAAGCACACAATTGGTCGCTTTCGGTGAACTCAGAGGAGGCCAGGCGACTCAAAATCCGACCGACAAAGCGATATGGGCACGGCTCGGCACTGTATGAAACCGACGGCTGGGCGCTCGGCCTCAATCGCTGCTCATCCTGCTCCAGCCTCGACTGCTGCAACGTGACATTGCGCGATCTCAACCGAAACGACGCGACAGCGCTCTCCGCGATGCACGCGCATCAGCGCACCTGCCTGGGCCGTTGGGCGGAGGCCTTCGCCATGCGCTCAGAGGCTATCTGCGATGGCCGCGTCGACGGCTCAAGTGGGGCTGTGGGAGCGCAGACTGATCCCATCTCCTTCCTTTTCATCTATGGAGGCAACAATGGCACACACCTGCTGGATGAGCTATGGGCGTTCGCCTTCGCGCGCAACCCTGCTTGGATCGATCACTCGTCGTCTGCTTTGTTCAATCGCCTCCCTTTTCACTCGGCGCGATACGACGCCTTTAAGGGTCCATACGCTGGCTGGATTCGACTCGATCCCGTCCCTTGGTCGGGTGCGGGCGCACCGGTGCCACTCATCCACCCGCAGCTCGTATACGTGGAGACAGAAGGCGCTGACAACCTGTCAGCTGAGGAGCGGGACACGACGAGCCCAGCCGGTTCATTGTACATTATAGGTGGGATGCAGCAACCTCTGGACAGGGTTGCCGAGGGCGTAGGATCTTGGGGAGCTGACGGCGGCTGTCCCAACGATGGTGGCCCAGGGCCATGCATCTCCGAGCGTTGCTGCTGGAGGGTGGAGGGCGTAATGCGCGACACCGCTGGCTTGGTCAACGGTATTTGGAAGGTATCAGACATCTTCAACAACAAGGTCAGCACCTCATCATCGCGCATCGAGGTGCGAGGCGCCGTCCCCTCCGCGCGCTTCGAGCATGCCCAGTCGGTGGCAGCGGAGTCACCTACGATGTTCATTGTCGGCGGCGCGATGGGCCCGAAGAATATGAACACCAAGTTCAATGGCGGTGATTACGGTGTCACAAGCCCAGAAGTGTGGTCGGACGACGTGTCGCCGGTGCAGCTCAAGGACCGTGACTTGTGGATCTTTGACATGGAGACACTTGAGTGGGAGCTGCCTTCGGACCCGCAGACAGTAAGCCCTGACTGCAGTAACACAGCCCCAGCCAACTGCTCGTCGGCAGCGACATCCGGTGGCCAGGAAACCTCCCAGAACTGCGAGGGAACGCCGGTGAGCGCGACTCAGCGGCTCTGCGCCGCATGCGCTGGCACCGAGATTTCCCCGCGCGGCGGCCAAGCGTGCGAGCCGGGCGGGCGGTCGGCGCACTCATCGGCTCTTGCGTACCACGATGAAGTGACCTCTCTACCCACGAGCCTCGTGATCTTCGGTGGCCTCGACCAGTACGATGATGCACGCAATGACGTGTGGGCTTTTGACCTCACTCTCATGCTCTGGCGGCCTGTCTACACCTTCGATCCGGCAGAGGAGTCACAGACCGCGCCGCACCGCCGTCACACGCAGGCCATGCTACACCGGTGGCTCAACGGGCGCGAGACGCTCGTGGTGTATGGTGGGGTCGATGGCTTTGGCGGCGTGCTTGACGACCTTTGGGTGTTCGACCTGACCATCGCAGCAAGAGAGATGCATGAACAGGCTTGCATTGGGGGGTACTGCACATACGCTCGCTGCGCTGCAGAGAAGTGCTGGTCGAAAGTCCTGCTGCACAACCAGCCGGCGGGACGGCGCGCGCCGCTCTTCATCCCCGTTTCGAATACGACGATTCTCATGTTCGGCGGCCAGACCCAGGTGGCGACAGCGAGCCTTTATGTCGGTGGGCAAACTCCTAAGCAGTTCGCCGATGACTCGTACACCGACAAAAAGGGGGGTGAATTCGGGTCGACAGCTTATCCTAATGGCGGGCCGACAGTATCGGAGCTCTGGGTACTCAACGGCTCGGCCGACTCGCCGATGAACGACTGGGAGTGGCAGAAGGTGCGGGAGGACCCCCTGGCCACCTCCCCTCGCCTCGGCGTGTACCACGGCAACTGGTCAGGCGAGGGAGGGCGAATGCGGCCGTACATTGATCTACCCGAGCCGCGCGCTTTCGCGACTGGCGTTGGAGGATCATGCTTTGGTTCAGACGCGTGCAACGCGCGTCGTATCTGGATGGTCGGCGGGTGCGCGGCGTGCTGTGGCACGTGTGCCGTTGGTAGATCTGACCCCGCCCCGCCGATGATAGGTACACGCTGAAAAACGTGCTCTCCGATGTCTGGACGTTTGAAATGGCCGACTTCACCTGGCGCCTTGCTGACATCGTCGCGAAACCAAGCCCGCCACGCTTCAAGATGTCGGCGGCGATGTATGAGCCGCTTCCGGGCAACGCGCGCGGGCTGCGCAACCAGCCGCACCTTTTCGGACACTTCGGGGTGAAGGACTTCCTGGGCGGCGACCCAGTGTCTGACGTCTGGCTCTTCACGCAGATCGCGAACACCAACGAAGCAGAGGATCTCAGTCGCGGCGTTGCCAACTCGAGCGAAGGATGGCTGATGGAGCGTACCGGGACGACCTGGCCATACTCGCACCGGCCCAACCAGCCGGCTGAGACTGTTGGGCCCCCGATCACCGGAGTCGAGAGGCAAGGCTAACTGTTAAGGCTAGCTAGAGAACCGTAATAAACGTAGAGCCGGGGTACAAAAGCTACAACATCGCGGTCATCAGCACGATCGCCGTGATAGTTGCCGCGAGGGCGATGGGCACGAGACAGTACTGCAGGAAAATGATCGTGCCGAGCACCGCGCGGTCGCCACCGCCTAGCTCGGTCATCGTGATCAGCTGCTGCCCGCTCGGCATGGCGCAGAGCACGAGCGCGACGAGGATGAAGACCTCGTCCCACGGCGGCGAGATCGGCTCGAGCGCGCCGCTCGCGCGCAGCCCCATGAGCACGAGGGTGCCCATCAGCGGCGTGGCCACCAGGCGCGTGAGCGCGATGAGCAGGTTTGCGCGCACGTCGATAGTCGACCAGTCCGGCCCCTTGGCGAGCGAGACGCCGAGCAGCAGCAGGGACACCGGGATCGCCGCCTGGCCGAGGCGCACCACGCCGCGCCACAGCCAGCCGAACGGCGCGCCCTCCGGCGGGTACATCAATGGCCGCAGCCACGGCGTCGAGCCACCCGCGGCGCCGAGCAGCACGCCGACGACGGGTGGCACGAGCACCCGTCGCATGAGCACAGCGCACGCGGTTGCCGCTCGCCGGTAGCGCCGCCGCGGTGCCTCGTCGATCGGCCCGAGCGCGTCGTTGTCGTGCGCGTCCTCCGAGCCCCACGCCGCCGCGTCGCTCGCTGCCGCCGGATGCTCCGCCAGCAGCGCAGCGCCGCTCGCCGCGCCTGGGGCTGCGCTTGTGGCTCCGCCGCCCGTCGCACGGCGAGCGAAGAGCTGTACATGCGCGTGGTTGCCCTCGGCGTCGCCCTGCGCCAGCGAGTAGAGGTATTTGGCGTAGCTCCCACCATCCTTTTGCCGGCGCAGCGGGTACCCGCCCTCCGGCCCCGAGAAGAGCGACTCCCGGAAGAGCGCGTGCGCGGAGGCGGGCGGCGGCGGCGACGCGCGCGCGTCGGCCTCGAGCACGGACAGCTCGATCGCCGAGCCCGTGCGCGACGAGGCTGTCGTCGACGCCGCGCTCGCGCCACCGCCACCGCGCGCCGGACGCGGCGGCGCGGCCTCCTCCGGCGTCTGCTCCATGTTCACGCCGAGCAGCCAGCCGCCGAGCGCCCACAGAAGAGTCATGTGCACAGGCTGGTAGAAGCCGACAAAGACGAGCGGGTCTGCGACGAGGCCGTCGGGCGGCACGGCGGCGCCGCCGCGGTACAGGATCTCCTGCACGACGGTGAGCAGCACAGTGGGCAGCGAAATAGAGTTTGGGAACGCGGTGGCGCAGACAACGATCCAGTGGTCTTGCGGCCGCACCAGCGAGCCCGAGAGCAGCGCCACCAGCTTGCCGAGCGCGAGCCCGATGGGCACCATCGCCAGCGGCAGCAGTAGCATAGGCCAGTTGAGGACGAGCAGCCGCGGGCTCACCGCCGGCAGGACGCGCGAGAAGAGTAGGCAGGGCATCAGGCAGCGCATCTGCAGTGCTGCCAACCCGCGCGTCACCTCCTGGCCCATGAAGCCGCTGCGCGTCATGTAGATGCCTGCGATCGCGAGCACCGCCGCCGTGAGCAAGGACTCGCCCGCCGCGACCGCCACAGAGATCGCCGTCGTCAGCGACGGCGCCGCTGCCGCGTAGAGGTGGCCCTCCGACGGCATCACGAGCGCTTCTGCAGGTCGTTGAGCGCGACGACGCGCTGGAAGAAGTTCCAAAAGGACCGAGCTCTTGCCAGGAATTGCTAGGAATTCCTACAGCTCCTAGTGGTCTCTTAGCCCGGGTTAGGCTCCGCCTTCTCCTCTCGGCTCTCCACAGCCCGCTCATCGCATCGACAGCGGCAGCCGTCAGTGAGCCCCAACTGCGACCCAAAACATCTCGAATGATCAGTCAGGTCTTCATCCTCGCACCGAACGGGCACACTATCGTGCACAAGGACTACCGCGGCGAAATTCCGAAGGAAGCATCGGAGACCTTCCTGCGCAAGGTCGTTGAGAAGACGGAGACGTCTCCCATCTTCCAGGTGGACGGCGTGAACTACGTGTGTGTGCGGAAGAACGGCCTTTTCTTCCTGTGCACCACCGTGTACAACGTTGCGCCCGCGCTCGTCATCGAGCTGCTCACGCAATTGACGAAGGTGTGCAAAGACTACATTGGCGTGCTCAATGAGGAGTCCCTGCGCAAAAACTTCACTCTGATCTACGAGCTCGTCGACGAGGTCGTGGACTTTGGATATCCTCAGTGTGCATCGACGGCCGACCTACAGGCGTTCGTCTTCAACGAGGCGGCGCCCGTCTCTGCCGCAGGCACGTCGCGCCTTGTGCCCGCGTTCAAGTCGACGCCGCGCACAATGTCGTCGAAGGCTGTGCACAAGCCGATCTCGCTTCGCGATTCCGCGGGGCGCTCGGACAAGAACGAGATATTCGTGGATGTGATCGACCGGATCTCGGCGACGTTCAACGCGGCGGGGCAGGTGCGCACCTTCTCCATCGACGGGTCTATCCAGATGAAATCTTACCTTTCGGGCAGCCCCGAGCTCCACCTCGCCCTGAACGACGAGCTTGTCATCTCCGGATCGGTCGGGCGCTCGGGGTACGGGATGGTGGAGCTGGACAACGTCAACTTCCATGAATGCGTGCAGCTTGAGAAGTTTGAGCAGGAACGGATGCTGGTTCTCGAGCCGCCGCACGGCGAGTTCGTGCTCATGAACTTCCACATCGGCTCGCTACGCCACGAGGGGCAGGAGCGATCACGCGCTGCACCGCATGCTGGCCACCCCACAGAATCCGCTGACCCTTGCACAGACTTCACATAGTCACCCACTCCGCTGCAGATACCATTTCGGGTGACGCCGACAATCTCCGCGATTTCCGAGTACAAGCAGGAGCTTCGCTTGCAGGTGAATGCCGAGTTCCCCGACAAGTACCACGGGGCAAACGTGAAAGTTGTTTTCACTGTGCCCAAGTCCAGTTCGGGGTGCTCGGTTGAGCTCGCTCCAGGGGCGAAGGGGCAGACATGGGAGTTTGACGACGCGTCGAAGACGGTGAGCTCACGTCGGCGCACTCGCGCCGAGCGCGCCTCCACACAGCCCCCGCCGCGCGTCCACAGGTAACGTGGCACACTCGCAAATTTGTGGGCGCGACCATGCAGCTGCTCTCCTGCAAATTCGTCGTCGGGATTGGCGCTAACGTGCGCAAGGAGATGGGGCCGATCTCGCTCTCGTTTGAGATCCCGATGTACAATGTGTCTCAGTTGCAGGTTCAGCACCTCAAGATTGTCGAGCGCAACAAGAGCTACAACCCGCACCGCTGGGTGCGTTGTCTCACGCACGCCGATTCATACGTCTGCCGGGTGTGAAGAAGGTGTCGAGATTCTAGAGTAAATCAGGCTGTCTCCCCCAGAGTAGATCTCTCTGATCTTCCTCCACCCGATTACACCTGCGAGACTCCCGCCTGATGTTATCCAAGGCGATCGCCGGGAGCACCAGACGAGAGGAAGTCGCTACGGGTCGGTGCTGCACGCCCGATGATCCGGCGTCCTCAACTGACGCAGCGGCCCGATGTGGCCCCTCTGGTGGGATGTGGGAATTGGAGCGCATTGGCCGTGTTTTTGAGACTCCTAGCACCTAGGCTGTTCTGGATCGACGACCGCTCGCCGACGTGGCGCGCAGGTAGGACGGTCGCGAGTCAGTGCGCGCCGTCGCAGCGGCAGCGGCACCGCCGTGGGCAGCGCGGCCGCGCGCGTCGAGGCCTGCCGCCACCGCACGCGCCGTCGCTGGCCCTGGCGGACGCCGCGGCGAACTGCCAAATGACGGACCGTAACCGTGGCTGCCGCCGCCGCCGAAGCCGCCGCCGCCAACGAGCCTCCCGGATGAAGCGGCCGCCGCGAGCGCGGCGCGGCGCGCCGTTCCCGCAGGGGTCGCGCCCGAGGACGGTGTGCGCTCCCCGTAGGCGCGCGGCACATTCTTGAGCTTGAGGTGGGGAGGAGCCACAGCTGGCGGTGCGGACGTGGGACGTTCGTGCATGCGGACGGCGTAGACGCACGCGTGCGAGACAGCATGCTTGCCGAGGTACACTGAGATCGTATAGGAGCCCGACGAGGTTGGCACGTACGAGACCGCGTACGTGCCGTCCTTCTGGTCGGTGACGCTCACTTTCACCGGCTGTCCAGGCCCCTTGCCGATGACCGAGAAGCGCTCGCCTCCCTTGCGGATCGCGTTGCCTGTCGCGTCAATGGCCCGGATAACAAAGCTCGTTGCGCTGCCGACAATCGCGCGCTGGAGGCCCGTGCCCTCGAGGACGCAGTTGGCCGCGTGCGCGCGTCCCGGCGCTACATCGAGCAGGGCGACGATCGGGCCGAGCACCGTGCCCGCGTCGGCGGACAGGTGGACGCGCAGCGCACCTGCACACCGCAGGTCAACATTGGCGCGTTGTAGCGAACGATTGCCCGCGGACGCGCCGTCAGCCCCACTGCCATTACCGCCGGAGGCTTCGTCGCACTCCCGCACTATCGGCTGCAGCGCGTAAACGCCGCGCTCTCCCGCCTCCGGCGACTGGCTGCCGGTCACTGCGCCGTCGGCCGCGCTGTCGGCCCCGCCGTCGGCCGCGCCGTCGGCCGCGCCGTCGGCCGCGGGGTCATCTGCCTCGTTCAGCCGCGACTCTGGGACGAGCTCGATTTGCCACGGCACAGAGGGGCGGCATCCGATGCGGTCGCGTTCATGAGCTGTTGGCAAAAATCCAAACAGCGACGGGCCTTTC
>MDSX01041657.1_pt1 | contig 18590 bp, 31 predicted proteins | sample 811141 | NCBI WGS metagenome assembly MDSX01 (sample SAMN05326642, study PRJNA326480) | marine metagenome | isolation source: seawater | place: Atlantic Ocean: South East | collected 2010 | reverse complement strand
TTGCGATTAGTTTGTTTGTCATAATTATTTTCTCTCTTTTCTTTAAGTTTGTACCGATATTATACACGAGTTTTCGTAAAAGTCAACCTTTATTTTGAATTATTTAACTGAATTTGCATTAAAATTCGAATCGCTTCGAGTTTGGCTTGTAATTCAGTGTAACCCTCTGATTCCATTAGATATTTTGTAGTGCTTTCGATTTTTTCGTTATGAGTCATTATTTTCTCTCTTTTCTTTAAGTTTGTACCGATATTATACAGCAATTTTACGAAAAGTACAGTGAATAAAATCGATGACAACACAAACCTTCATCGAAAAAAACAATAAAATAATCCTTGACATTTGGAGAACCCGGTGCTATAATGTACTTAAAGAATGAGAGAGCGGGAACACTAAAACCGAAGTTCAAATCACTAGGAGAGCCTCCGATTCCGGTTGATACAAAAGGATACAATAAAGTGAAAATAAAGCTTGACATTTGGTTTTGGATGTGCAATACTATCGGTCTACGCTGAGAAAAGCAAGCGACTCTAAGTCATTGATTTCCTTAGTGTTCCTAAGTGCTTGATATATAAGAGGTTTCTGACTGATGTCTAAGTCATTGATTTCGCTGGAGTTTTCAAGTGCTTGATTCTATTGGAGATTTCCACTAGATCGCTGGCCAAACACTCAGCCCAGGCCATTTGTGTTTGGTCCCGAGGTCCCAGTCTCCCGGGGATTTCCTTTTAATGCCTTTTATTCTCTCAATTGATCGGTTTTCACCGGGGATGGCCGCTCTCTATATGTGTGTACGCATCTGCACCACGTCTGGCGCCTCATCCCCGGCACGCCCGCACCTCTACATGCGTCTGGTCTGCACCTCTACATGAGATAAAGCTGCACCGAGGTTGACATTTAAGCTGCACCAGTGTATAATACTGAAGGTGCACCTGCATTTTGTGCGAAACCTGCACCTGGATCTGCACCTAGGGCTGCACCTGAAGCTGAATTTCAGAGCGCACCTAGGGTGGCAGGAGCCGGCGCATTTATTTACCTAAATCAAAAACCTGCACCTGACCCATTTCGCATTTCATGTATAGAAAGGTGAGACAATGTTTCGCTTATAGCTCTTAAGGCAAAATAACGTTTCACCTTACAGTAAATCTATACTGTAAACGATACGCCACAACCGCACGTTCCTACTGCATTAGGGTTACTGAGTTGAAACATACTGCCCATGATGTCTTGTTTATAGTCTAGTGTACTCCCTACTACATAAGCATACGATAGACTGTCTACAAGGACTAGGTTATCTACTAGCGTGTCGTCTTCTTGTTGTTCTTCTACTGAGAAGCCATACTGAAAGCCACTACATCCGCCTCCGTGTACGTAGACTCTTAATAGCTTATTGCCTTCTTGTAAAGATTTTGCCTTTTCTTTTGCCGCCGCTGTCAGTATTAATGCTTGAGGTGTGTATCCTGTGACTGTCATGTTATTTGTACTGTAGGTATTGTATTACTTGTTATCTCTTCCCACCATTCCTTGTATTCTGGGAATGTGTCTGTAAATGATTCACCTCTTTTTTTATCATGGTGCTGTACGTGCCATACAAAATTTCTGGTTTCTTGTTCCTGCCGTTCGCCGTGGTCTTCATTTAGATATTCGTGTAGGGTATTCCATTGTCCGAGCTGCCGGTCGGATGCGTGATTGTTTGTTAGCCATTCAATGTGATTTGTTATATTTTCCTGTGCCTTTTCTCTCAAGTGTTTTGGTAATGTTTTCATAGAGCGATCCGGGGCGTAGTAGAGAATATTTAACTCAATTGAATCGACATCATTTAATAGACCATTCTCAAAAAGATAACGGTGTAGCTGTGGCAAAGTAGCTACATTATAAACACTGACCGTTGGGTGCATTCTAATAGCCAAATTATCGTAGGAAAGTATTGTTCTGATATTTTCTTCAATTTTTTTCCATTTGACAGCGCCATTTCGAATATAGTTTGCTCTGTCACCGTAATGATCTATGCTAAGACCTAAGGTTACAGTTTTGAATTGTTTCCAGTAGTCAGGGAGGTATTCTCTGTTGTAATTTAGTTTGGTCATATTGGTGTTATAAAATAGAGTGATGTCTTTGGCGGCATCCAACTCTATGAGCTTTTTTAACGTAGCATAATGCTCAGGCATGATCATAGGTTCGCCGCCAGCAAAGTAAATCTTTCTCACGTTCTTGTATTGATGTTCTAGAGGATCTGTCCCTGGTGGGAATGCGAACAGTTCTTTATTAGTTCCATTTTCTGCTGCCCAGGTAGTGCTGTAATCGTCACCGCAAGTTCTACACTTGAGGTTACATAAGTTGCTGTAGCGAATGTCCCAACTTCTGAGAATAGGATCTGGCAATGTTCCGTCAGATTGCATGGCGTCTATACTAGGCTGAATGAATTCTTCTAGTTGCTGATTCATCGCTCCTCTGTATGAGTGAAAACTATGCTCTTCGGATACATAGCATTGTGAGCAAATTTCTGGTCTTTCAACACCGTTCAACAAATCAAGCCGAAATTGTTTCATCTCATCGCTGTTGTGAATGTCTTCAATTGACTGGTCGGTTATCTTTTTAAAAGGAAACTGAGTTTTACTCAAGCAACAAGGTTTGTAAGAGCTGTCAGTATCTATCTGACAATGCACAAAAGGTAATATACAAAAGGTTTTATTGTTTTTCACGAGGAGTTTCTCCGTAATCTTTTATTTGACATAGTGTAAAATCTGCTATCTCTATACCAGTCCTCCCCATGTTTATGCAATACCTTACAGCAGTGGCAACAGCATCTACCTGCATTTTTGGTACGTCAAAGTCTTTTATGAGGTCTGTGTCTGTGTAGCCTGGGCATATTTGCGTGAGTATATTTTTTCTTTCTCCAACCAACGCCGCGGCGTGTGATGCGTTCAGTGCTTTCTTTGCCTCGGTGTAAGCGGCAAACGTCAACACTTCTGGATCATAATACTTTGACAAGCTGCCCATGTTGATAATGTGTTTATTGTTGTATTGCCGCCAATCCTCATGTACCAGTTCAAACAATTTACATTGCGCTTCTGGATTGACTTTGCAATAGGCGTTGTTAATGAATACTTCTGCATCGAGTATATGTTTCACAATAGATGGATCACCAATGTCATAACCATCGGTAATGTCCAAACAGAGGATTTCGTGTTCATTTGATAACTTGTTTTTTATAGCGAGACCTATGCCACTGCTGCTGCCTGTGAGTGCTATTTTCATGTCATTCTGTCTCCTGTTTCATCACGATCAGTGGCTATCAACGCAAGACTACGATATTTACTGAGAAATGGAAGATATTCATTTGGTATAACGTCCCAAATATTTTCATTTCTTCTCCTATCAATCTCTTCAAACGTCTTTAACTCATGAGGAAAAATATGTGGATCTGTTTTATGGGAGAACATAAGATTTTTTATTCCTTCAATGTCACTCGATTGTTCTTCCCAATCATAGTTTTCAATTTGTTTTGCTATATGTTTTTTTAAATCTTCTGGTATATGTTCTAAGGACATGTGTTTTGGTACATGAATAGGATTATACCAAATTTTAAATTTAGGAAATTCTTTTTTTACTAATGAATGAATTTTTGACATTTCTAATACATTCAACCAACTCACTGTGTTTGTGATTGTTATAGTAAAATTATTACCATCAAGTAAATCATGGTACGTTTTCATATTAGAATAGACTTGATCCCACTTGGCAGGGTGTCTTAGATACTCAAATATTTTTCCTGTTCCATCTATACTGAGATGTAGGCTTACTGTACGAAAGTTATCCTTGATTTTTTTAATCATATCAGGCACCATGATGGTACAATTTGTACTCATATTCAAGTGAATATTTTTAGCGTATCCTAATTCAATCAACTCATTAAACACTGTATGCCATTGTTTTGTGTACATTGGCTCGCCGCCGACAATTTCTAACATTTCAATATTAGAATACCACGTATGTCTATTTTTCCAAAATACTGACTCGGCGTCTCCAGTTTGATTGAAAGGCACCTCAAACCCTGAATCACCATCGTGTTTCCTATTTTCTTTTTGCCAAGTACTGCTGTGTGTTGCACTACATGATCTACATTTCAAGTTACAACTATTACTCAAGATCATATGAAAATCTACAGGAAACTCTGGTTCTTTTTCCCAATCAATGTCTATGTGTTCATAAACTTTTCTTTTACTACGGTAACCAGACTCTTCATCTCTCCAACAAATATTACATCCTATTGGTTTTTTGTTTTGTCGAAATTCCTCTCTCAATTTTTGCATATAAGGAGAATGAAATATATCTTCTATGGTATCTTTTTGCATGAAGAAATCATTACCAGCCTCGTCTGTTATAAAACCATTGTAGATACAGCAAGGCCTAGCCTTACCATCAGTCTCGTTACTGAGCCCTCGCCATGGGACAACACACAAGTTTTCAGGATTTTTAGGTTTCATAACAGTTTGGTCCGTATTTCCTCATAATTTACTACGTATTTATATGCCCTGTGTGTACTTATTGTTGCAGTGTCATGTTCTTTATGATTTAAAGTCATGCCTATTTTTCGTTCTAGTGTTTCCCAACTGTCTTCTACAAAAACTATCTTCGGCATACCACCAGTGAGTTTCTTGACATTTTCAATAAAAACATTTTCTAAAATATTAGCGTACTTAACCAGAGTTTTTACCTCTTCTATATCTGCAACGAATGCCTGAAAGTTTGAGTCTACTGGTTGTGATGGCTCGTAAGATTTCGTTTCTCTTGCCATGATAATAGAAAACGCAATGTCTATCTTGTCTCTGCGTGTAGAGAGTATGAACATCCAATCTCCGCTGTCAGTAGGCATTATGGTTGGATTATGACTATGACAGACAATAGGAGACGACCAGGTGTCTAATAGTTCTTTGACACCTGAGTTCGCAATTTTTTCTGTTTTTTCTATTGATTTACTAACTTTTGTGACTATTCTGAACCCATCTAGAAAGTCTTCAATGTGTTCTGAATCTGAAGAATGGTTACCGTTCATTGGAGGTATGTAAAATTTTTGATTCGTCTCTAGCTCAGTCCATATTCCATTGACTATTCTTTTACTACCTGTCCTACCTATGGGCGAGCACACATAATATTTCACAGTCTGTTCAATCGCTCGTTGAGTTCTTCCCACGAGATGTGTGGAAAAAATGTTGCAGATATTGTGAGACGATCTTCCGTTGCCTTTGTCATGTCAACCGAATGAGGAATGTCTGTGCGTATGAATGCTGAATCCATATCCATCACCTTTGTGTACACTTTCTTGTTGGTGTCGATGGTGGAATAGCCTGTAGGCGTGTCCTCTTCCTTTTCTCGTTGATTGTCGAGATCGAGTTCTACATGCTCAAGAACAGGGCCTACACGCCACCAGTTTATCTCTGTGTTGTCGCCCTTAGCGTAGTATGACAGTCGCCACGAATAAGATTTGCCAGGTTCGCCGTCAATGTGAGGAGCTGAGTCTTCGCCTGCTTTACCTGTGAATGCCGTGATGCTCGCCACTTTTAGATCAAGCAGTTTAGCAAGGCGTATCATGTTCTTGGTAAAGTCCGTTCGGACTATTTTAGGATCCTTTATCGCATGATGCACTAAACGTGCATTTTTTGGGTGCTCGACAGCTTCACCAAAAACTTTAACATCTTTTTCAGTGAGAGGATATAAATTATTCTTCCTTATGTAGTTGTTCAAAATTTCGTCCAGCAGCTCCATGCTACATTTAAAAATTGCTGTGACCAACTAACGGCTGGCATGAGGTCATTCTCGTATATGTCGAGGTCTGCTTGTACATTCTCACACCATTCCCATATCTGATCACGCATGAGTACTTTGTGATACTCACGATCCGGCGCATAGTCATGAGTCATGATGTAGTCGCCTTCTTTCAAGAAAGGAGCGTACAGGTTAAACTCTTTGATCTTGTTGCCGCCATCGACTAGAAGCAGAGTCTTACCGCCGTTAGCAATGCCTTCTACAATCTCATCGTAGCCTTCGCCGTCCCATGCAGATTTGTTTCTGAAATCAAACGGAGGAGTCTTTCTGAGTTTGTTTTCTATGTCGTATGTCCAGAACTTGAAGTCATGCTCCTGTGACAAGTCATAGATGAAATGAGAGAACCCGCCTTCACTCGTACCTATTTCGATTACTGTATCAAATTGTTTCTGTTCAAAGAATGGAGGAAAGTAATCAAAAATATTGGTGTTCTGTTGAGCGGGCCAACCGTAATACATGAATCTACCACGACGGTTACAAGTGTATTCGAAACTCACATTATTCTCCTAGAATAACTTGAATGTGTTCTTCTTCGATTGCCAAGAGATTGTTACCAATGTCCTGTGCCTTAGTCCAGTCTGCTACGATGCGATCATTCATCTCTACATCTTTCACATCAGGACCGATACCCATTACAGTACCGATAGCTGAGTTTAACTTGGTAGACTCTTGAAGGATAATACCGCCTTCAGTTGTGTCGTCACGCTTCTCAAATCCAAATACTACCACATCACGGGTAGGTCGCATCATTGTACTCATTTAATCACCTTTCAATATTTGAAATGAGGTGTCATCAATAAATATTTTTACAACACCTTTCTTATCACAATTTTCTTCAAGATAGGAAACAAATCTAATTACACCTTCTCTTCTGCCTGTGTAGTAGCACATGAACCCGCAGCCAGCCATCAAGAAGATAGTCAGCGCATAGTACAACATCCAAGTGTCAGTCATTTTTTTTCCTCAGTTTGTTTACAGTTACCGCATTGTGTGCCAATCAGGTGATAACGATCAGTATCACCCTGCTTGACTGCATTGCATATACAAAGGTACATTATCCTTCGTTCTCTAAATCCCACACACATCGTCTGTCTTTGGGATCAGGAATGTGTTGAGCCTTTCGCAACTGAAGAAACCAGCAAGAGCCCTTTTCTTCTGCTTCTTTGAATACCGATGCCGTGAAGAACACCATGAACAAGAGAATACCATGACCGTACATACTCAGACCAAGATACATGAAAGTACCTGTGAAGAATGCAAATGCAGTAGACCACATAGTGAACAACACAGCCATGACCTTAGCACGATCAGTAGGATCTTTAATGTTCTTCAGCGGATTGATGTTGTGATCGAACACATAAGTGTACCAATCGTAAACTTTAAGACCTATTTCTTTAAACATAATAATTTCCTTCCTATTTATTGATACTGTAGTCCCAAATTTATAACGAATCTTCTGCACTTTCAGCAGTGAGTGTAATGACATCAGCTTCCTCTTTAATGAATACACCGTCAACCATCTTGCCTTTGCGGTCTTTGATGTCATTGAATGCTTGTTGAAGACATTCTGTGAGACTCAGTTTATTTCTTTCTGCGATGTTAATTAGCACCACAATACAATCACCGATGTCATCACTCACATCTCTACCTTTACATACGTTGTCAGACAGTTCCCCGACTTCTTGTATGAGTTTGCACACCTGATCTTTGTCATTGGCACCGTTGATCAGATTGCGATCATAGTGCCAACGCTTGATGTTCTCAACCAGCGTGATCAAATAACCTGTTTCCATTGTCTTCATTGTCTTTATCCTGTGTTTGTTGAGTGTTGACTATATCCCAATTTGTATAATCAAGGTCAATGATTTTTAACTTGAAATTGTGCTCAGATATTAAATCATCAATCATTTTTATAGCTGTAGTGAGATCAATATGTTCGTCAAACCATTCTGCTTTTGTTTTCGATCTAACCTTAACTAAATCAGATGCATATTTTTTCTTTATCAGACTTTCAGTACTACCTACGTGCCCTGAAAGTCCGCTATATACTCGAGGAAATATTACGGCATAACCATTGTGACTACAATATTTTTGATTCCTTGACTTGTAATCCTCACTAATACCAAAACCCACTAGCTTCTGATTTTGCACCATGTATAGTTGTGACATTAGGCCGCCTCTAGTTTAGCTATCTCATTAAGAAACGAAAAATGTTTAGCGACACCTACAAATGGTTGTAACCAGTTGTTTGGAACAATAGCAGTCCCTCCTAAATGCTTATATAGCCCTACCATACCCAAAGCATACCTTTGCGTAGAGTCTTTGCCAGCATTCTGTTCTTTCCATTCTTTATATGCACGATCTGCGTGTAAACAAAACTGTTCGGGAGTACCAAAATATTCCATTATCATTCCTGAAAGTTCTTCTAAGAAAGAATCAGTTATATCTACCTTAGCCTTTTTAAATTCATCACACATGTGCAAAAAGGCCAAAAGTATCTTTCCATCTACAGGAATGTTGTGCCAATAGCGGTCATGCCACATAGAAAAAATTCTTGCAGATTCTGGCTTTCCTACATATTTTAATAGATTCTTACAGTGTGTCACTGCGCCAGGAAGATGTTGCAGCCGACTACCTATTTCTACTGGAGCTAAGTTGTATTCTTCAAAAATTGAAATAATTTTTTCTATCTCTTGTTCCGCAGGAGTAGCAGACTTATCAAGACGGTGTATTAAAACCGCAGTCTGAATTTCCATATATTTGCCTTGAGACTTTTTTCCTTGACCATTTTTCCGTGCAAACAATCTGCGGCCGTGAGCAAGATCATCTGTCTCGATGTACTGTACATTAACTACATAATCTAGAGGACTTCCTGTAAAAGGAGTCCCATCTTCATTGACAGGATTTTCATATAAGCTGTACATTATCATCAAGTAGATGCTAGTTGCTGTATGCATACCGTCAATAGAGATATAAGTACCCTTACTAGTTTTGATACACTCAACCACATCAGCCCATTCCCATTCCCAGTTTTTTATAATTTCACAAAGATGATGTGGATCTAGCAACCGCTGAATTTGATCTTCGTTCAATATATCTCCGAGTCTTACACGGCCCATTTTTTTGAGGTTGCGTGTAAATTTGTTTATCTTTTTACTTTTAACATCTGCTACCAGCTTTCGCAAAGTTGCTGCTACCTCTGGATCAGACAAAGCCTCTAGTCCCTTTTCTTCCATAGTGCTCGTAGTGCTTTGCGTTCTGGTTAATACGTTGTCAGCCATAAGTTTACTAGGATTTCTGGGCATTTCCTTGTAAAGTGACTGTAGAGGAGATTTAATCGTTTCCATTGTCTTTATCCTGTAGTTGTTGTATCAATGCCATTAGCGTTCTTAGCTCTTCTGCGTCTCGCTCTGTGTCAATTTCTATTTGAATATTTATTAACATATTATTCCTATGGCCAGACAGGCTTACCTCGTAAAATTAAACCATACAGTTCTTGCCAGTTCTTCACTTTTCTGGCTTTACCTTTGTATTTCATGTTGTGTGCATGTTCCATTAGGTATGTGTCAAGACCTAGACTCGCACCTACATCCGCATTCTCTGCTTTATCTTCAATCCAGACTGCACCAGGATACTTCACTGCTGCATGACCTAGCGCATCGTCTTTGTCTGCGCCACACTCCAAACAGATAACTTCTTTGAATGTGTTTGGTCCGAATATCTTCTTGAGATTGCGTTCCCGCAAGAGTTTAGCATAAGGATCTGTACTGAGACTAGTGATAGCCACAAATCGATACTGCTTCTTCTCGTGCAGCTTCTTGATATAATACTGTGCGTCTCGTAGCGGAGGCAAGAAGCCAATTGCTGCTGACTCGTTGAAGGTCTTAATCAAACGCTTCACCTTTTCCGGTGCCAGTTGATAAGCCATTGCCATTGAGTACACATTCTTGTCATCTAACTCGTGACCTTGTACTTCCATCCACTGATGAAATGCGTATTCCCAATCAAGGCACACACCATCAATATCAGTTAGAATTATATTTTCTTTAAACATCATTTCTTTCTCCTCTTTGCTTGAGCAGCACACAGCTTGTCAAGAAACAACGCCTCGCTTTTCCAGTTCATCTGGTCTAGTGTACGAGGACTCAGTTCCTTTGCTGCTTTGAGTGTGATACCCATTTCGTTCTTAATAAAATCTTTTGCTAAATCGTGTTGTCCAGCCCACGCTTCTACTTCCCAAGGCTGTTGTTTGTAAGGCACGTTAGTAAAGTCTTCGCCTTCCCACAATTCTTTGTGATGGACATACTTGAGTTGACCTGTAGCAAACTGCTTGAGGTGAATGCTCTCGTGTGCCAGATAGCTGAGGAACTCATACAAGTTGCCTCGGTGATGTGAATCAATCACAAACTCATTACCACTGATATGCTCACACAGTCCGGCGATATCATCTTTCAGTAGATTTTTAATACGCAGGTCAATGTTCAGACTGCGCTTGCGAGGTAGCAGTTTCTTTACGTAATACCTGAGAGCATTCTCGCCCAAGTCACGTTGCTTTGCTGTACCACCTTCAATACTGATTACAATCATTCTAGTTCCTTTTCTCATTTTGTACCACTATTATACTACACACAGCAGCTAATGTCAAATTCGTAAGTCTTTGATTTTATTGAGGTTTCAAAATTAGTTTTGTGAACGATATCAGTCACTTAGAGATACTAGCTGCCTTTCCAAGTCGGCACAGAACCTTTCAGTAGCTTCTATGTCGTAATCACTGCCGGAAGTGTAGTAGTTCTCCAGCTCTTGTTCAGCCGAAAACAACAGTTCAGTTAATGTATTGCGATCCATACTTGACTCCTTTATCAATTTAGACCATCATTATGACATAACACGGACCGATTGTCAAGTTATAAATAGTATAACACTTTTTACAGGTAATAGTCATGTCGGCTGAGATATTCGAAGAGTTTGCTTCTCTCTTAAATAAAAACATGAAAGTAAATAACTATCAGGTTAATCCTAGTCAACCTAAAGGATCTCCTGGCAGAAATGATAAATCTTACAGAATGATAAGAATGTTTTTGATCAATAAAACTAATGACACCAGTGATACTACTATACCAAAATTAAAAACTTTTCTTGAAAAAAATAAAAGTGTTAAAGAACTAAAATACAATGAAATATCTCCGAACAGCTCTAAGTTTCCTAGTTATACTTTGGAATACAAACAAGTCAAGTTCGATGTCATTGTAGCTAGGGGGGCAAACAAAGGTGAAAACTTTGAGCAGTCTACTATTAAAAATTTAGACTCCTTCTTTACAAATAAGACCGGTGTCGGAAATTTAGGTCCAGTCTTGAAAAAAATGAATGATGCTAATCCAGACTTCGCTAAATCAGAAATAATAAGAGCAGAAAAAACTCCCGGCACTACGCTGAAAGAAGGAGTAGAGTTGAGCAAGTTAGGAAGAATAATAAGCGATATCTCTCTAGTAGACAATGAAGGCAAAGAATGGTACGTATCATTGAAGGATATAAACGGAGACACCTTTAGTTCTTATTCTGGTGCGGCATCCTTGTTTGATAAAGATGGAAACTTACAAGCAGATTCAAAGGGTGCAGAATTTTTAAATTCATTCGGAGTTGACTTAAATAAAGTTCAGGCTGGTTTTGATGAAAGAGCAAATAAAAAAGTAAAAAGACCTAAGATACCAGTAAAAAGACCAAATCAAACTGAAATAAAGAAAATATTTGAAAGAGCCTGGGGGGTAGATTATTTCTATGTCAGGAGAGGTGTCCCTGAGTGGAAAGTTTTTTGGTTAGATAGAAAAAAACTAAATGAATTGTCTGAGAGGATGATAATAAAAAACATAAGATATCCTAGTAAGTCTTCTAAACAAATAACTATTGTTTGTTCTACTGCTAAACAAAACTATATAATAGAGATAAGAAATTCTAAAGCGGGTGAATATCCAAATGATACTAAATTCAAAGTAACCAGATAATGGCAGCTACACTCTTTTTTATATTTAAGCACCGAAACGAATACTTCATTGTAGACAACACGAAAGTTGACACTGTGCCTAAGCCTCGTGAAATGATTCTGCGAGGCTCTACCATTGAGCAGATAAGAGAAGCAGCCGCTAAGATGAAGCTTGAGATCACACACGACACCGCAAGAGCAAGGACACGCAAACACACCGAAGAAGGCAGACAGCGCATTCGTGAGGCTAAGTTAGGCGATAATCATCCTGCTGTGAAGAATGGTAGATCGCAAGAGTTCCGTGACAAAGTATCTAAGACAATGAAAGGCACTCGTCAAGGCGAAAACAATCCAATGCACGGTCACAAGCATCGAGACTCTACTCGACAGAAGATGTCAGAGGCAAGACGCAAGCGTGGCAAGTACAAGTACATCTGTGGGCCTGAAGGAGTCACACTTATACCAGAACACGAGCCTATTCCTGAAGGCTGGTTCGCCGGTGCTAAGTATGATCCTTACAAGCCCACTGACTTAGACGAGTAAGTATTCGAAGTTGTCAGTGCTTTCATTGTCACCGATCTTAATTGCACCATTACTCAAATGAAACTTTGTAGCCATATCAGTCTTCGGTGACAACGTAATGATTCTAGGCCAATAACTCTCAGAAATATCTGAGTGCTCTTGTTTAATGAATCTCATCAAACACTCAATGATCTGCCTGCCTGCTCCTTTCTTGTAAGACCAAACAGTATAAGGAGACACGATCATCTCATGTCCTCCGACGCTATTAAGGTCTTCTTCACTCACAGGAACTTTAGTAGTGTAAGAGCAGCATATGATTGCTAGTACTTCAGAACCTTCGACAAGTGCAAACGCTTTCCTTCTTCCAGTAGTTCTGTATTCTGCTGAAAGATGCGGTCGAACAGGATCATCTTTAATGTAAGGAGCGAGTTGTTCCGTGTCTAGGTGAACAAAGTTTCTCATTATAAAATTCCTAAGATTTTTTTGAAGCCGTTTTTGATTTCGGAGACGCCTTCTTTTTTACGGTCTTTTTTACAGGCTTATTATACTCCTCGATGCCAAGCAAAGGTAAACACTTCTCCAGTTTAGGATAAATCTTTAGTAGCGTACCGTCTTTCACTGATGTGAGAATCTTAGCTTCTGATGCTTGAATGCCTTCGAGGATATTAACCCATTGCTGTTCACGTTTCCAATCAGGAAGATTGTTCATGTTGCTATTAGGATCTACGAACTGCCTGATTCTACGCCATTCAAGCGTGAGTGTAGTTTCACCCATGCCTTCAGGAATGTCATCTTCAATCTTAGTAGTCTCTGGCATGCCTTCAGGCAAGTTCCAATTAGGCTTCTCTGCGCCTACACCCATGCGAACGATAGGCACTACTGTTTGATTTTTAGCACCCCATTCTTTGAGTCGTGCTACTTGCCCTTCAGGCTTCTTCTCTTCAAAGACCCACTTGAAGCCGTCATCAATTTGTCTAAAACTTTTAATCATCTGCAATTTCCCATTCAACGTCATAACCACCTTTACGATCAGTCCAAAGATCATCTTCACGATCGTAATCAAATTCGCACATAAAACCCCAAAACAGATCAGACTCTTCTGCGTAGTTTTCCATAAACGATTCCATACTACCAAAGGTTTCGATAATATCTTCTTCTGGCACATCGTATGTGAATGTGCTTGTCATTTGATGATATTCTCTTTTCACAATTTCCATTAGAAATCTCCCATCACTTCAAGCATGTTCTTCATGCGGTTCTTGATAAAGTAATTCATTAACTGTGACCTATCGCCACCCTGTTGTCGTTCGTAACTACTTATAATCTCTTCCTTGATGTCTTCAGGCGTCTTGCTCAAGTCTACAAGAAGTTGATTGCGATTGTAGCCATGTGACATGTCAGCCGTGATCCACTTTTCAGGCGGCGTGACTTTCCATTTTTCTAGTAACTTCTTGCGAATAGGCTTTTGTCTCGTGCCTTCTACAAAACAATTGTCATCTGACAGCATGTTAGGCACACCGTCACCTTTGTCGCCTATGATAATGTGTTCCATTAGTACTGCTTCAGGCGACTCCTTGATCACAATCCATTTCTTTTGAGCAGGAGCATACTGCTTTACATTGCTCCACTTCTGTAGCTGATTGAAGTCATGATCGCCTGACAACACGAGAAAAGGAATCTGTGAGCCTTCGTCGAACAAGCCTCCGCCTTCTCCTGCTGTCTGTGAGTACTCAGCAAGAGTGCCAATCACATCATCAGCCTCTGCGCCGTCAATATTAATAACAGGATACGGAAAGAATTCATCTAACTCATTTCGCACAGTTTCTAATGCATCGAAGATAGCAGACCAATCTAGACCGCTAGACTCTCGTACTTTCTTGCGACCTGCTTTGTATTGAGGGAACACATCTCTGCGCCAGTAGCGTCTGTTATCACATGCGATGACAACTTCATCACCAAACTCTGCTGAAAACTTTTTCTTATAGGAGCGAATAGTATTGAGAATCATGTGACGTAGGAGACCGAGGTCAACATCAACGCCGCCTCTGTAACCAATCTCACCCATGAAGGCAGCAATAGCTACTTGATTGTAATCGATTACCATCATGATATAATCCTCAATATCACAGTATTAGCATTCAGTCTTGTTTTAGCTGGCATGCTCTTACCACGAATGTTTTCAGTAAATTTGTGAAGACTGTTCTTCCTAGCCCCCATGAATGTAGCCAGTTGTTCTTCTGGCTTGCGTAGTGTCTTCTCGTATGACTTGCCTACTGCGTAGTTATCTATAGCAGTGCCTTTGACACCAAGTGTGTTCACAAACTCAGACGCATACACACCAAGACGTTTACGTTTCACATCGTACACCCACACTTCGCTTGCGCCGATGATGTCAACAGGATTCACACTCTTGATCTTTAGAGTGTTATCGCTTTCGAGGAACTTGAGTCTACGAACAAGTTTATTTTTGTCTGTAGGCTTCTTGCGCTTGATACGTACAATCTTCTTAGACTGTTTAGTCTCAAGCAATCCTGTTTGTAAGCTTGCATAGAAGTCTATAATCTTTTTGAGTACAGACATCTTGATGTGACTGTAGCCTTCGACTAGCTGCTTGTCCCATTCGCCGAGTTCACTCATGTTGCGAAGAGCCAATACCTGACGCCATTCGAATGCCATGCTGTCTAGCTCAGTGTAGGCTGTAGAAAGTTCTGTTGCGTTGAGCTTGTAGCCCTCGACAAAAGATTCTACTTTGAATGCGCCGCCTCGTGAGACAGTACCTTCAGCGTCTTCTACTCCATCGAGAAAGTTGTTTAGGTTCTTCCTGATAGAAACTACCTTAGGTGCTTCTTCTTTGTCAGCAACATAAGCTTTGCCTTTTTCTACCAAATCATCTTTGATACGGTGCAGATAAGCTTCGTGTGCTTGCGTCATGTAGCCAAGCTTAGACCAAATGTACCCATACTTTGAAATAGAATAGAAAGTAGAATCAGGTGACTTCAGGATGTTTTTCACATCGTCTTCTGAAAAGTTCGCCTTCATCCACTTCTTGATATGAGGCACACCAGACTTATCGGCAACTTCATAGTGTGTGAAATACTCACAATCACTAAATGCCTTAGCTCGGTCTGCTTCTTCTGTATACTCTTTGAATTCTCGCCAGTTAGGTTCCGGAAGAACATGAGTACTGCGTTGTCGTTTTGCCATAAAAGGACTCCTTCAATTGTTATAGTAATTATAACACTAAGAAGGTTCTATTGTCAAGCATTACTTTTATATTTCTCTTCATAATATTCTGTATAGTTTTTCGGTAATTTTAAGTTATCGGACAAAATACAATGTTCGCTGTATTTTTCATAACTTTTAGATAGCAATTCAGAATACATTTCATCGCCATCTTCTGGCTCCCATGGTGCACCCACAGCTAATGTATATTTAATCTTTTCAGAATTATTCTTCATCCAATGTGGCCAAGATCCATCCATTAGAAATGGTCTATCAATCTGCGGGACTCGCACTTCACGGTCACTTGCTGTAAATACCAGATCATCGACATTGCCTCTGTACACATATCTTATTTTGTGTTGCAGATTATTGAATGCTTCAGGACTACAGTCAATGTGCAAAGGATTAGTTTCTCCCACTGGAGTACATATTATAACAACTCTAGTGAGACCTGTCAGTGGCCAAACCGTGTTGACCAACCATTCATTTAGATGAGGAAAATGATCTGTAAAAGACCATTTCCCGTCTAAGTAGTAATGTATAGGCAGATGCCTGCAGTTTCTATAATTGTCTACACGGAAGCGATCTTCGGAAAGAGAATCAATGTAATCACAGTCTATTGCGGGCGGTGTTTCTATATCCACCGGAATGAATAGTAGGTCACTCTTATTAAACATATCTAACTAGTTTGGTGACCTGATATACTCATTCTGTACAGCAAAATCAATGACTTTATCGAACTTAATCGTTCGCCAGCCTTGCTTTTCTGTATCAAATACAGTGAGGACAGTAGGAGACTTTACTTTTCCGGTGCCTTTTGTTGCCGGAACTACATTCTCCTGAAGGGTACACTTCATGTTGCGAATAGTGCCGTCAGTCTTTTCAAACTGAACTTCACATTCGTATCGTGTTAGGTAGTCCACTACCTTGCCTTGCCATTTTACATCGTTACGTTCTGGATGGTATGTCATAATCATTTTCCTTTCTTATCAATTAACCATTCAAGTTTTTTGCGAACTCTTCTATCAAGCCGCTGTACATGTTGCATATCTTCTTCGGTGATATCTACAGAGGCATCCGGAGAAATTTCAGGCTCTATGCCGAAGTCCTCAGTCTCTGGTTCTACATCTTTTTCAGATATAAAAGTGATAGTCTCACCTCGTCTTTCTTTCAGACTCATGTTAGCCGCAATGACAAGCAAGATAGCCAACGGGTCAAACACAAGTATTAATAATATTATAACAAATCTGACGGTTTTGTCAAGTGTTTCTTTATCTGTATCACCATATATCATTTCGGCTACATACAGCAAGGGACCCACTTCGACTTCTATTTGTAGTTGTTCAGTCTCCAGGACTAGCTTTTCATCAGAAAGGCCATCGATAATCAGTATCGCATCATCAATCGATGCATTCAGTTGATCTCTTTCGGACGACTGTCTTTCTCTGGTAGCGATTGCTCCGTCATCACCACGGATTCTGTCGTAGTCGATGAGAGTTTGTACTGTGTCATCTAGCTGTGCGAGCACTGTCTCAGCGTCTGTGATGCGCCTCTGCTCGCTGTCAATGCGCCTGTCGATTCTAGCTACTTGTAGCGTGTTGTCGCCCGTAGAGACGCTGTGTTCAAGGTGTGCTTTACTCAGAAAGCCGAAGATGCCCATTGAAGTGATAACCGACAAGATGATCACTGCTACGGTAAAATAAGACTTCAGGACAATTGCTGTCTTGTTCCAGTATCGATAGACCCAAGATGCGGTGACGAGTTTAGCCACTTCTAATACAACACCCATTGCCAGAATAGGCTGTGCCGCTGCCGGAAAAATTGCCATGAGACCAACAATAGAAAAATAACCAGCGACTGTAGATACTGCCAATGCTGAGAAAATTAGGAGAGCTATAAAAAACATTTTGGTGTCCACTCTATGGGCTCGAAATCTGCCAACGGTTCCTTGTTGAGGCGGATGTTGAGCATGGAATTTAGACACTTGAGATCATGTCTTTGTTGCCACTGTAGGAGAAACTCTTGCATCTTAGCCCACGACTTCTTATCGTATTCAGCAATCGTTTCCTTCTCAAGCTGTCCTTCGTACTCTAGGACATACTTAGAAGACCCATAATATTTTTCATACAGGCGTTGAGTTTTGCCTGAGTAACCTATGTAGTATGTACCGTCTGGAAAATAAGTACAATAAACACGATGTACCTGTTTTTCCTTAGGTTTCTTTTTCTTTCTCGCTGCCATCAAGTGTTCCTTCATCATCAGAAACACTATTTATAAAGTCTTCAGCGGTCGTAAACTTCAGGTCGGTATCGTTCTTCTTACCGAAAATTTTATCCCAATTATCTTCGAATTTTTTCTTGTCTACTTTTCGTTGAGCAGAACCTTTTCCACCATGCCATTGTGCCATTACCAGTCTTCCTCAATTTCATCTTCGTCTGTAATAAAATCATCAAGTGTGGCTTCTATCTCTAACTCTTCGCCGCAAAAGGCGCAAAAACTCACAACATAATGCCTATCAGACATATCGTGCTTTACCTTGTACTCGGCTTCGCACTCTTCACATTCTATTGTTTTGCTTACAACGATACTTGACATACTTCGATTCCTGCTTGTTCTAAAAATTCTCTACCGCATCCTTTTGATGCTTCGTAATCTATTATATAGTACACCTGTTTGATGCCTGCCTGATAGATTAGCTTGGCACATTCAATACAGGGAAAGTGTGTGACAAATAATGTAGAGTCTTCACTTGATTCTGTAGACTTACACAGTTTCATCAAAGCGTTGGCTTCTGCGTGTATTACACATGACTTTGTTGACATGAATTTAATGTCGCCATTGGGCCACTTGATTAAATCTTCACACGCATTGTCCCAACCAGCAGGTGTGCCATTGTATCCGACAGACAATATTCTGTTGTCTTTTACAATCACACATCCTACTTTGAGTTTGATAGCAGAGGAGAGTTGTGCTGTCTCCTCTGCTATCTTAGCGAAGTAGGGTATAAACTTAGGCTTTATGCTGCCCAAACGTCACCCCAATCACC
>MDSX01106977.1_pt1 | contig 18598 bp, 12 predicted proteins | sample 811141 | NCBI WGS metagenome assembly MDSX01 (sample SAMN05326642, study PRJNA326480) | marine metagenome | isolation source: seawater | place: Atlantic Ocean: South East | collected 2010 | reverse complement strand
GTGAGCCCATGAGTGGGAAAACCGCGAGACCCGTGGGGTGTGGCGCGCGCGCGCGTCGGGGGGGGGGCGGACGAATCACGATTCGAGGGTTGGGTGCGTAGTTAACAGGCGATTGGACTATGATATTGACGCGCGGCGGCGGCGCGGCGGCGCGTCTACGCGCGCGCGTAGCGATAGACGCCGGACCACTCGTCGCCGCCGTCGAGGGTGACGCGGACGTCGCGGACGAGCGCGCCGTCGTCGTCGACGCGGAAGGTTTCCGTCTGGCGACCGGCGAGAGGGTCGGACCAGGCGATGGAGAGGACGACGACGTCGGCGTCGGCGGAGACGACGCCGGTTTGGTCGCCCGAGCGCAAGTCCCGACGAGGGGTCGCGGTCGGGGTGCCGTCGATCGGGTACGACTCTTCGATGGAGATGATGCCGGCGTTGGAGGCGACGGACCAGGACGTGGGCGTCGGGCGGGAGACGCGCAGGTAGTTGAGCAAACCGGCGGCTTGACGGAAGACGACGTTCATGTCCATGATGTCCATCAAAGGCTCTTCGTCGGGGCACTCGGCGGAGATTTTGCGCCAGTAACCCACGGTTTTGTCGAAAGCTTCGGTGGAGATCGGCTCGGACGCCGCTGGCGTCGCGGCGACGGGTTCGACGGGCACGGGCACCGGGGTCGGCGCGCGCTTGGGCACGTCCGGAGCCTGGGCGCCGTACGTCGTCTCTGGCGCCGTGTACGACGCCGACATCGTGCTGCTAGACATTATCGCATCGGCAGCCATGTTTTCGAAGTTTTCTTCCGCGCTCGGTTCCGCCTTGGCGGCGGACGCGGACGCGCTCGCGGACGCGCTCGCGGCGTCCGTCTCGCCGACGTCCATCCCCGCCATCGCCGCCGCCACCGCATCCGCCGCCGCGTTCACCGCATCATCGTTGAATTCATCATCGTGACTCACGCCCTCGCCCTCGCCCTCGCCTCGCGCGCGTTCCGTCGATCCTTCGCGCTCCGCGTACTCCACCGCCGGCGCGAGATACTTTTCGTACACCTCCTCCGGCAGCGTCCCCTTCACCATCTCCCGCACCGGCGCCGTCGCCTTCACCCCGATCGCCTCCAACCGATCGATCTCTTCCTCCGTGCGCCTCTGAATGTCACCCAGCACGTCGTTCGAGCTTCCGAGCTTCCGAGCGAAATCCGCGACGTCCCGGAACCCGTCCTCGGGCCCGCGCGACAGCCGTTCCAGCACATCGCTCGCGATCCCGATCGCCAGTCTCGGCGCCACGAACGGCACGTGCGTCGCGTCCGCTTTCGCCCTCGCCGTCGCCGACGTCAGGCTCGCGCTTCGTTCGCCTCCGCGCGGCGCTTCCGCGCGAAAATCACGCTCGTACTCCAGACCTCCGTCCTCGTCCTCGTCCTCGTCCGCCGTTTTCGCCGCGCTCGCGCTCGGTATGGGCACGATCTTGCGCTTCGGCCCTCGGCGCGAGCCCGGGCTTCGTCGCAGCTCGTTCGCCGCGCCTCGAGACGCGCTCTCCGCGCGCACGGTGAAGGATCTCATCGTCGACGCGCGTCGCCCTGTGACGTCATTCCAACGCTCGACATGCCTTGCCTCGTCGCGCGCGCCGCCGCGAGCCCGCGCGCGACGCCGAAGACGCCGAGCGCGACGTCCACGACGCGCCGACGCGCGACCGCGACGCGCGCGCGCGCGGGCGACGACGCGAACGCGTCGCGAAACCGCCGTGACTTTGTGCTGTCGACGACGACGCTCGCCGCGGCGTCCCTCGCGTCGCGCGGCGCGCGCGCCGAGGACGAGCAGAAGACGTGCGCGACTAAAGACACCGCGCCGCTGCTGTGCGCGCTGAACGTGACGGATAAGGTGTACTTTGACGTCACCATCGGCGACGCGCCGACGGGACGCGTCGTCATCGGTTTGTTCGGCGAAGAAGCGCCGAAGACGGTGGCGAATTTCAAAGCGCTCGCGACGGGAGAGAAGGGATTCGGGTACGAGAATTCAATCTTCCATCGCGTGATCCCGAATTTCATGCTGCAGGGTGGGGATTTCCAACGCGGCGACGGCCGCGGCGGCTATTCGATTTACGGCGGCAAGTTCGAGGACGAGACGTTCGCGATTCCGCACGTCGGACCGGGGGTGCTGTCGATGGCCAACGCCGGCCCGAACACGAACGGTTCGCAATTTTTTATCACCACCGCGGCGACGCCGTGGTTAAACGGCAAGCACGTCGTGTTCGGGAACGTCGTGGAGGGGATGGACGTGGTCCGCGCCATCGAAGCCAACCCGACGGCGCGCGGCGACCGCCCGGTCAAGGAGGTCAAGATCGTCAAGTCCGGCGTGCTTTGATTTCGCTTCGAATCGCGAATCGCGTAGATTTTGTTTTGTGACCCATCATCGCCGATGAGTTCGCGTTGAAGACTTCGCTTTCGCGCGTTTTAACGAGTCGTCGCCTCGCGACCTCGTCGCCGCCTCGTCGCCGCCTCGCGCCGCACAACTTCGCGCGCACGCATCGCGCGCGCACGAGCGTTCGCACGTCTCGGCGCGCGATCGCGCGTGATGTCTTCACACGTCCCTCTGGACGCGCTGTTGCCGCTCGCGGCGTCCCCGGCGACGCGTAAATCGTCGAAAACGTCGCGCGCGCGGCGTGCCGACGCATCGCCGAGCGCGACGAAAACGCGCGCGCTCGACGCGAACGCGGACGTGCAAGCCGTGGTGGGGAAACGCAAGCGCGCGAAGGACGTCAAGACCGCAGAAAACGAGCGCGCGGTGCTGGCGAAGACGCGGACGCGGAAGAAAAGTCGCGATGGGCAAAAGAAGAAGATCTCTCGGCGCGGCGACGGCGAACGCGGCGACGGCGAACGAGCGAACGCGACGGCGAACGAGCGCGGCGCGCGAGCGAAGACGAAGAGGGTGAAAACGAAAAGTGAGACAAAACAGAAGGATAAGATCGAGCAGAACGTCGAGTCGATCGGTCGGGGGGTGGAGACGACGTCGACGAGCGGGAAGGCGAGAGAGCGCGGTGGCGGCGAACGGGGCGAACGAGGGGGGAAGCCGACGCGCGTTAGCGATGGACACGATGGTCGAGGAGCGAAGAAGACGTCTGAAAATAATTGTGGACGCGACGGACGCGCGAATCGCGAGGGTCGAGGTGGACAGGACGCGGGAGAGGGCGAGGGCGGCGACGGGGCCTGGGACGGGTTTTACGAGGACGACGACGACTACGACGACGGCGACGACTCCGAGGACGACTCTGAAGATGAATCTGGGGATGGCGAGGACGAGAGCGATGATGAAGACGACGAAGAAGACGACGAGGACGACGAGGATATGGATCACGAGATGGATGATGATATGGACGAGTTACGAGACGCCATGGACCGAGACGACCCAGAGGCTGGCTTGCGAGCGCTCTTGCGGCGTCTGGGCAACGCGGCGGCCGCCAGCGGGGCGGGTGGAGGATTGTTTCGTCAAAGTTCGAGCAAATTGAAAGAGATCTTACGCGGTTTGAAACAAATGGACGATCCCTCGGCGCAAATGGCGGCTTTGAGCGAGCTCAACGAGGTCTTGGTGATTTCGGGGGAGGAGTTGATGATGAGCATGCCCCTCGATTCCTTTGTTCCGGCTTTGATCGAGTTGATGACGATGGAGTATATGCCAGACATTATGCTCCTCGCCGCACGCGCACTGACGACGATGGCGGACGTGATGCCTCCCTCACGAGGAGCCATCGTTCATCACGGCGCGTTGCCCCAGTTTTGCTCGCGTTTGCTCACAATTGAGTACATCGATCTCGCCGAGCAGTCACTGCAGGCGTTGGAAAAGCTGAGTCAAGATTACGGCGCAGAATGCGCGCGACAAGGCGCTCTGATCGCTTGCTTGTCGTATTTGGACTTTTTCTCCATCGGCATGCAACGTGTAAGCTTGCAGACTGCGGCGAACATTTGTCGACAGCTTCCGAGCTCAGCCTTGGACGGTGCTATGGACGCCGTGCCAATCTTAGCAAACCTTTTATCTCACGACGATCCTCGTCTGGTAGACTGCGCGTGCACGTGCTTGACGAATTTGGCTGCGAAAATGGCGAAAGATTCTGAAACTCGAATCGTTCGTTTGTGTGAGAGCGGTGTCGTGGCGAACGTCGTGAATCTCATCGCCCCGCACTCGGTGCGTTCAGTCAATCCGGCGACGCATCACTCGCTCATCAAGCTACTGAACGTTTGCACAGTGCACAATCCCGATGTCGCCATCGAACTTCTTCGACAAGGTTTACCGGAAACTTTATCTGTCGCACTATCTGGATGCAAGGTTCTCACGACGATGAACACTGGTCCATCGTCAGCGTCTCCCGCGAGCAGCGGTTTGGCTTCGCCAATCGTGACTTCGGAGCAGTTGCTCGAGGTTGCCACGCTCGCCGATGCTTTGTTACCGGCTGTTGGTCCACGGATGCGATCGTCACCGCGTTCTGGGAATAAGCGCGAGAAGGATGCGTCACTGTGCGAGAAGAATGTTCCAGTGTTGACCAAGCAAGAACCAGAGTTATTGGTCAAGTACGCGAAGCACCTGACGAACGTCTTGATGCAAGCGGTTGACTCTAGCGTGCCTCAGGCAGTCAAGGTGAAGTGTTTATCCGCTCTCACGAAGTGGACGCAGCTTTCGACGGACGATTCTTTCAAGAATGTCTTAGAGACGACTTCTTTCGCGGCCTTTTGCTCCGCTCAGCTCTCGTGCAAGGATGCGCAGCGAATTCAAGGCTGCTTGGACCTCGTGGAATCTGGGATGGGAAAAAAGATGGTAGACATGGCCAAATTACTCCGAAAGGAGGGCGCCGTACACGCGTTGAAGAAACTATCCGAAGAGTACGAACGACTCTCAGACGTCATGGACAAGTCCACATCTACAAAAGAACGAGCAAGAGATACGACAAAGACTCCCGTTGGACTCGTTCCAGCGCTCGGCGGTGGCTCGCGAGGCATCGCCGCGCGCGCGGCGGCTATGACGACGGATGGTCCGGAATATCGAGAAGCACTGGCACGTGCAAGGCAAGTGTATGAAAAGTTTTTCGTCAATGCGGAGCAGTTAGCTGACGCGGAAGATCCCAGTGTGGATCGTCTACGACGAGCAAGCGCGACCCTGCGAATGACTGGCGACGCCACCTCTGTGGTTGAGTTCTTAGAGTCTGTCTCCAATGCCAGTACGTTCGAGCTTTTAGAGAGCGATGCCGTTACCACACTTAGAGAGTATCTTGTTCCGCGAGATTGGAAGGATACGCGAGCGCTCGTGAGAAGATATGCGACATTCATCAAGGCAGCCGGACGTACAAAAAATACAGCCGCATTTGCAAGCCTGATTAGGCATCTTTCAGACGCTTTGGCATCGTGCGAAGACTTGTCGATCGCTGTGACGACGATTCAACCGTCGTTCGCTCGACGTGGTCGCGATAGCTCCGGAGATGACTCCAATCTTGCTGGCTTAGTCCGACCGTTCAAGGTGAGATTCAAGCGCGCGAATCAGGGCGCGGAGAATTTCACCGATTACTCAAACAACGTCGTGTTGGTGGAGCCATTCGCGACGCTGAGCGCGATTGAAGACTTCTTGTATCCTCGTGTGTATAAATTGAGAGGTGCTCCTGCGCCACCTCGAAGGTCGTCTCGGTTATCGCCCCCGCCAGAGATGGAGCATGACGACGACGAGGATGACGAGGATGACGACGAGGATGAGGAAATGAGCGAGGACGACGAGGATGCCGTTTTGGGAGACGATGGAGAGGCAGATGGTCGAGAATTGGATTTGACGAACGAAGATATTCAACAGGAAGATCCACAACTGGAAGATGATGCGCAGGAACCGAATCGATCAGACTCTTTCGCAGCTCGAGCTGCCGCTGCAAACGAGACAAATCGACTCGTGTTCTCAGTGAATGGCGAAGAGTTGAACTCGGCGACGACGCTGCTGCAAGCTATCTCCACGATCGCGCGCAAGGAAGGAATGACGATGACTGAAACGAACTGGGAAAAGACAAATACGATTGTGTATCGGGCCGCAAAGTCCTCGGATATCGTTCCCATGCCTCTGCAACTCGGCGGCGTGGTGGACGACTCAAAGGACGACGCGACGAAGATGAATGAAACCATCGCTGAGTTAGGCAATAGCGAATACAGAGCGGCGCTTGGCTCTCTTGTTCCCGCTCTCTGCGATAGGTTGAAAGTTGCCGTGGCGAACGAAGATGCGTCTCCGCAGTTCAATGACCTTCTCGTCGTCTTGAGCGTCTTGCACGAAATGAGCACTTCAGCGTCTCGCATTTTACTCTTGGACGGCGACGAACCGCTCGTTACGGCTCGCAATGTTTCGTTGCCTGAAGAATCGTTCATTCATGGAAAGCTCACTGGAAAGCTCGCGCGTCAGTTGCAAGATACTTTGACGCTTTGCGGGTCAGCGACGCCGACGTGGTGCACTGCACTCGCTCGAGTCTGCCCTTGGTTGTTCCCTTTCGAGCTTCGTCACAAGCTCTTCAAATGCGTCTCCTTTTCTCTGTCTCGCACGCTCCATCACCTCCATGGCAATGGGAGCGATAGTGGGGCGGTAACTACAGATGGTGGACGCGAAATTCGAATCGGTCGTTTACAGCGACAAAAAGTCCGAGTGAATCGAGGGCAAATCTTCGAAAGCGCAAAGAAGGTGTTCGACATTCCAAACACGCTCAAGATGGTGCTAGAGGTCGAGTTTTTCGAAGAGGTGGGCACTGGTACTGGACCAACGCTTGAGTTCTTCACCTTGCTATCGAAGCAGTTCAAGCGTCGCAAGTTGAATCTCTGGCGGGACTCTGGTGTGGCAAACGAGGATGATCTCGTCGTAGCTCCTCACGGTTTGTTCCCGGCGCCAATCACCCCGCCTCGGCTCGGCGGCAAGACTCACGCAAGTCGTCTGAAGAACTTCAAACTTCTTGGTCAATCGATAGGCAAAGTTTTACAAGATGGTCGAATGCTAGATTTACCTCTGGCGCCGGCGTTTTATCGAATGCTTCTCGGGCGATCGCTGGGACTCCACGATCTCATCGAAATTGATCCTGGTCTCGGAAACACGTTGCGACGACTCGACGCAGCCGCGAATGAGATCGAGACCATGAAGCGCGAAGGTCGACCCGAAAGTGAATGGAGAAACGTCACTGTTGACGGAGTGAATATCGAAGACCTGTGTCTCACGTTTGTCATCCCGGGAGCTTCCATGGAACTCATCAAGGGTGGTTCGGAAGTTGGCGTGAACGAGGTCAACTTGCGAGAGTACGTGGACACCATCGTCGACGCGTGCGTAGGATCTGGCGTCGCGGCTTATTTTGAATCAGTTCGTACTGGTTTGGAACAAGTCGTTCCTCTTGCTAGGCTGCAGATGTTCAACGAAAGCGAACTGGAAGCAGTCATTTGCGGACAAGGTGAACAGTGGACGCCAGAAATGCTCACCGAGTGCATTACTTTTGATCACGGCTACAATGCGCTTTCTCCGCCGATCAAGAACTTCTGTGACATTCTCAGTGCTTTCACGCCGGATCAACAACGGTCATTCATGCGATTCGTCACTGGTGCACCGAGGCTTCCTCCTGGCGGCCTAGCGTCACTTCAACCGCGTCTCACTGTGGTTTGCAAGCAACCTTCCTCAACGGTTGGTTTGTCATCCATCGACTCTGCTCCCGTCGCGGCCGGAACGCCGCTGGCGGACGGCGACTTGCCTTCTGCGATGACTTGCGCGAGTTACTTAAAGCTTCCGCCGTACTCATGCACGGAAATCATGCTGGAACGTTTAACTTACGCGATGAGCGAGGGGCAAGGAAGCTTTGATCTCTCCTAAAGATGAGATTCTCACAACGCTACTTTACGCTAGCTTTTTTAGACGAGATTCGTAGAGACTGTAAACATTGTACAATGCTGCGTTTCGTAATCAAGATTGATTTTCCCAGTTCGCATACCTTCCTGGCTGGTTTTGCCAATGAGGAGGCGGGGGTTGAGCGCCATAGGCGGGCGAAGGATACGCGGGGGCCGAAGGATGGTAGTACTGTTGCGGCGGAGGCGGCGGCTGGTGAAAGTGCATCTGGTTCATTTGAGTAGCCATCTGCGCCGCACGCTCGTCAGCGCGTGCTTTTTGAACGCGCAGCTCTTCGGCGATCGCTTCTTTTTCCAGTCGACGCGCACTCGCGTACTCTTGAACGTCCGTCAGCGTGCGACGCGCTGCGTCAAGAAATCCCGAATAGAATCGAACGCCTTGCTCCATTCCTGAGCGCAAATCGCCGACAATAGACAATGCGTGGCGTACGCTATGCTCGTGCGATTCAACATCCCGTCGTAGTGCTTCAATGTCGTAAATCGTGACGAACTTTTCGTGCAACGTGCGCAAACGAGAGAGCGCGTCCGCTTGCTTTGAAATGTTGAGCATAACGCCATCCTTACTTTGGTCGTATTTCTTCATCTCTTCTTTGAAAAGAGCGTCGAGACTTTCGCCCGATTGCGCCATGAGCTTTGTGAGGATGTTGTCTTCCGACTTTGTCTTACGCATCAACTCTTCGATCCCAGCTCGCTCGTTTCCGATGGCTTCGAGATCTTCCAAAGTTGCTTGCATTTCCGACGCCACGGAGGCGTCATCCTCCAAGAGCGCCAAGGGTTGAGTCAACGTCGGCGCGTTATTCTTGATGTTCTCCTCAGAAAGCACCTCCAGCACGCCTCCAGCGCCTTCAAGGCGTTCTTTAAGTTGGGTATCGCTCTTCGTCGCGACTTCTAAATCGACCTCGTAGCGCTTCAACACTTGCATCATTTCTCTATTTTTGGACGACGACGCTTCCCGACGCCACGCGCCTTCGCCGTGGACAGCGCGCGATGCGGCATCTTCCGCGGCCTCTGTGTCCAAAGTCTCACGAATTGTTTGCACGATATTTGAGCATTGACGATTGAGCTCGTCCACGCGAGAGAGACTTGCCGATAACGCACCCGCGCCCCCGGATGAGCGGAATGCGCCGACTCGTTCTTCTAAATCGCCGCCGAGCGGTACGGGCGTCGACAAAGCGATGAGAGTTTCGGGAAGCTCCATCTCGCGCAAAGCCACGCGGGCTTCGTCACTAGCCATAGCGAGCGTGTCGGTTTCGTTTCGAATCAATTCATCCACCATCTCGGTGTACCGACTCAGTGCCTTGGCGCCGCTGTCGGGAACGATGCTTTGGAAGAGCTTCACGTCGACTGGAGAGAGATGTTCGGCGGGCGGTTGAATTGGTTTCACCATGTTCGCTGCCGCGAGCGCGGGCAAATCCTCAAACTTTGGCACGCGTTCCATGTACACGCACTCGTTATCGCGCTCGACAGCCTTGAGTTCGGGCGCGATGACTTCGTCTAGAAATTTTTTCGTTCGCTCGAGTTCAGCGTCGCTCGACACGACGCGCGCGTCTCGAATCGTCTGCGCGAGTAAATCTCGCGCTTGACGCAATCTCGCGACAGCGGGTCCGACGTTTGTTTCGTCGGCGTCTAACACGATCTTTCCGGCGAGTCGAAACGCCTCCGCACCGACGTACGCGCGCTTGAAGTTCAAGTATTGCGTCAAGTCTTCGTCCAAGTACCCAACCAATTTCCCCGCCCCCTCCAACGCGTCTTCGTAGTACACTCGCGCCTGTTGCGCCAACTTCGAGACTATAGCGTGACTGCTCTTCTTTGCCTTTGCCTTTTCGTAAAAGCACTCTTGCGCTTGCCCCAAGTGAAGCTTGATCATCGTCTCACAAAAATCTCGCCCGACGTCGGCGCTCGCCGCAAACTGCCCGAGCTTTCGCTCGCTCACATCCGCCAACATCTCAAACGCTCCCGCGGACTGCTGAAACGCCGCACACGCGCGCTTTATCCCCTCATCCGACCTTCCCGCGTTCGCCTCTCGCGCCCCTCGCCTGGACAACGCCGCCGCGTAATTGTACAACACCGCGCACTTTTCGTACTCCGCGTCCCTCGACGCGATCGTCCCCGGCGCCGCCTTCACCCCTCGACCGACGTCGAACCACTCAAACTCCACCCTCGCGTGTCCCGCGCCCTCGGATATCGGTATCCTCGACTCCAACGCTCGCAGCGCGCGATAATACTCCGCGAACGCCTCGACGTCTTCGCTCCCTTCGTTCGCGCTCGTCGTCGCCGCGTCGCGCAGCCGCTGCGTCTCCGCGAAATCTCCCGCCGCGCCGTCGGCGTCGTCGGGCGAGAGCGCTTCGCTCGCGTGCGCGTGCAGCGCGCTCGCGATGTCCGTCGGGACGCCCTGCGCGTCGTTCGGATCTCGGTCAGTCGACGCTCGTCCCGTTCGCGCGTTCGTTCGCGCGTCGTCGCGCGTCGTCGTCGCGCGCGCGTCCGCGCACCCGCTTCGACGGCGCGCCGTAGTACATCGTCGACGTCGCGCCGCGGCGTGCGGCGGATCGCGGTCGTCGCGATGGGCACCGGCGCGCCGTGTAACGAATTTCGGACAAACGGAGCTATGTACAAACAGTAGCAATAACATTATAAGTCTTCGTAACCGTCTCGTGTGCGCGCATGCTCCCTATAATAATAATAAAAATCACGATGATCGACGCCAGCGCTGGCGCCTCGACGCGATCGCATCGATCGAATCAATCGAACGCCTTGCACTCGATCGCGCCCGGATCGTCGGCGCAGAGCTGGTCCATGGGATCGGTCTTGGTCGTGCTCTGCGCCTGGGTCGTTCTCTGCGCCGCGGCGTGCATCGCGCGCGCGCCGGGGACGTCTTTTTCGATGGCGGCCCAATCGGCATCCGTCTTGGCCTGCGCCATGCGGTTCTTTTGATAGCCCGAGAGCGCGTCGTAGGACGCCGCGCGACAGCGAACGGCGCGGGAATGGGCGCGGTTGATGCGGAAGCGCGCGATCGGGGGGGCGACGGCGGACGCGAGGGCGAACATGGCGCGCTGAAGTGCGGCTCGCGGCGACATCGGCTACGGAGGCGAACGCTAGGCGCGGTAGCGCGTGAGATCGACGCCGTCCCAACGGTCGTCGACGGGCATGTCCAGGGCTAGGAACACGGTTTCGGCCCAGCCCTCGATGCCGGGGAGCTCGGGGTAGAAGACGTCGGGGAGCTCGCAGTTGGCGCACGCCTCGGCGGAGGTTTCGCCGATGCACACGTAGGCGGGCTGGAGCGCGCGCGCGTCGGCGGTGAGACGCTCGTACAGGGCGTCGCCGCAGAGCTCGACCCAGGCGCGAACGGCGCTGGGGCTTCCGAAAGTGACGACGTCGGCGCGCACGGCGGCGGCGACGTCCTCGGGGCTCAGTCGCTCGACGCGCTCGGTCGAGTACGTGTTCAGGCGCACCACCGTCGCCCCGCGCGCTTCTAATCCATCCTGCAGCGTCGTCGCCGCCTTCTTGCTCGCCGGGTACAGTATCAACGACCCCTGATCGCACGGTAACTCGGCCGCCATCGTCGCCGCCGTGGCTTTGCTCGGGGTGAACTGTTTATCCATCGCGAACGTCGTCGGCTCCGCCTTCGCGAGCACCTTCCCCGTCCCGGCGCCGACGACCGCCACTCGCACCCCGCTCGGCCTACCGGCCCTCTCGTACGCCTCTAAAAATACCTTCGCCGCCTCTGGACTCGTGACGCACACCCAATCCCAGCTCTCGCGCTTCAGCACGTCGGGAAACGTCGCCGCGTCTTCGCCCGGGACGGCTTCCACGAGCGGCAGCTCGACGCACCGCGCGCCTCTCGCGGCGAGCAGGTTCATCAGCGCGCCGTTCTTACCGCGCTCGCGCGTGCACACGACGGTTTTACCGTCGTACGACGAGGCGGCGGCGGTCGCTTCGGCGCGTCGCGCGCGCGGGCGCGCGCGAAGCGCGCGCGGGGACGACCTCGAGAGGTCGAGCGCGCGCGGTCGAGCGACGACGGCGGTGGACATGGCGACGCGCGAGACGCGCGCGAGACGCGCGCGAGAGACGCGTCGCGTCGACCGAGCGCGAACGCGACGGTCGCGCGCGCCGAGGTGTGCGGCGGGAAGGCGAACGCGGGGTTGGCTGCTACGTCTAGTCGTCGTTTCGTTCCGCTAATGATTGAGTGCGCTGACGCGCGGTCGTGGGGGGTGTTTTCGTCTAGGGTGATCGATGGTGGTCGTTCGCGCGCGGCGGACGGCGCGGCGTCATCGTCGACGCTTGCCCGGGGTCTCCGCGGACGACGCGCTCGCGCTCTTGTACAGACGCCCGCATTTGAGGAGTTCGCCGGCAATGTTTAAACCTTCGATGAAGCCGTCGATGTCGGCGATACCGAGGTTTAAATCGTCGGCCAGGGCGTGGAGGTCGCCGATGCTGAAGTAAGCCGAGTCGTTGGACGCCGTACGCGCGTTCATGGCTTCGATGAAGAGTTTCGTTTTGCTCCGCTTGGTTGATTTCCCGCCGGCGCGGTTGAAACGTAAACGCCCGTGCTGATCACTCAGTGCGTCGATGAGAGAAGCTTTGATGACTTCCACGGCGTCTTTCGCATCGTTTGCGGTGACCTCGGTTCGAAGTTCGAGGCGCGCGCGAGCCTCGGCGAGCCGCACAAGGGATTCGAGTTGGCGAGCTGTCACCGGCGTACCGTCGGCGGGCGCTCGAGAGCGCAGCTCGAGATAAAACGTTTGCAATATCTCGGCAGCCTCACCGGTGAGTCTGGGATGGCAGTACGCGTGAGCGTAAGAAATATACTTCCGCATGACGTCGTGCGACAGAATTTGCATGGCCTCGTCGACGACGCGCAAACGCGAACGTAGCGGAACGTACGGCGCGGCGTCGTCGCGCAAATCTTGCGTGAACGCGCGCTCTGTGGCGTCCTCCAACGCTCGTCCATCGGCATCTACCTCGTTATAGTATGCGTGCAAGTTTTGTCGCGCTTGTGCGCGACGCGCTTGGCTGTGTCTACCACTGTGCTGCGCGATGACGTGCTCGCTCAAGTGCTCGTCCAAGACTTCGTCGACGGTGTCCAACAAGATGAAAATCAAGTCGAATCGACTGAGTAACGGTGCGGACATTTTCAGATTTTCATTCACGGTTTTCCCGCGATTGTAATGCCCTTGCACGGGATTCGCCGCGGCGATGATGGACGTGCGCGCGGGAAGCGTGGCGTTGAGGCCGGCTTTGCACACCGAGACGCTCTGCTGCTCCATAGCTTCGAGTAAGGCTTGATGCTCGTTTGGCATCTTGTCAAACTCGTCGACGCAGCACACGCCTCGATCAGCGAGAACTACGGCACCCGCTTCGAACGTTTGCGCTCCGGTCCCCGGATCACGCACCACGGCCGCCGTGAGACCGGCGGCAGAGACGGTTCGACCGCACACGTAAATCGATCGCGGCGCGAGATTTGACACGGCTTTGAGCATTTGGCTCTTCCCGAGACCCGGATCGCCGACGACGAGGCAGTGTAAAGACCCACGGGTAGGGACTTTTCCACAACCGGTGACAGATTTGCGCACACCGCCAAAGAGGCAAAGCAAGAGTCCGAGCTTGACAACGTCGTGACCAAAGATTTGAGGGCACAGAGAGTGCACGAGCGTTCGCACGATTTCTTCCCCATCTTGCTGACTAAAATCTGCGATGAACTCTAAATCTTGTGTAGACAACGTCGGTGCCGTCGTCGTTTCTACGTCGTCTTCTCCGTTCGTTCGTGCCTGCTTGTCGCTCACTTTAAACCTTTTACTTCCCAATGTCGCGCCATCGTCCGCCACGGCTTCATCGTTCGCGGTTGCGTCCACGGTACCATTCGGGGCGTTCGCCGCACCGCCATTATTTTCATCGTTTCTACCAGATGCATCCTCGCTGTCACCTTTGCCACGCGACACTGTGCAAGACCATGCGTTCAAGTACAACTCGCTGAGCGCCTGGTTGCGTCCCCGAGCGAGCGCGCCGCCGCCGCCGCCGTCAACCGTATCGCTCTCCACGACCCCCAGCATCGTCACCACGTCTCCTGGGGCGCATGAATCCGTCAGTGCGCCTCGCAACTCGCAATCCATAAATCTCGGTACGCGTCCCTCCTCGCTCATCACCCCGTCGTCGGCGATTTCTTGTATTCGAACGCGTTGCGAATCCGCGCACTCCACGTTGCTCAACTCGTGCACAAACTTCTTCCCTCGACATCGCTCGGTCGAGCACACTAACGGCGGACGATATTTCCCATCCTTGAACGTGCACCTCGACCGCTCCTGACACGTCTGACACACAAACACCATGTGCGTCACCGCGGGCTTTATCGGCGCCGCGCGCGTCACCGTCCCTTTCAAACTCACCACTCGCCCGACCACGTTACTCCGCATCGCCGCGAATCTCACCTTGCTCTCCTCATAGTTCACTAATTTCACGCACGTCGTCATCGACGTCACGACGCGTAAATCACTCGCTGGAATCCCGTACGCGTCCTGCAGCCTCGCTCGTCCCTCCGCGCTCGCCAGCGTCGCCTCGTGCGCCGCGCAACGCAAGCACGCCATGCACTCCATCGGCGCGCACGTCAACGCCGCGTGTAAATCACTTATGTGTTGCGTCTTCTCCCGCAGCTTCGCGTAATCGATCGTCACCGCGATCGTTCCTTCGTCGAAGAGTTCCACCTGTCGCGCGCGCGTTCAAAATTGTCGTCAGTCATCCCATTCAAAACCTCGTCCGCGCGATCGCCTCGCCTCGTCGCTCGACGCACATCTCTCACGAACGCCTTCCCACTCGTCGACGCGAAGAACGTCGTGAGCGCCCGGCTCAGCTCGGCGCGGCGGTCGTTAAACTCGTAGGAAACGTCGGGAAAGTACGCGCGCCACGATTGCGGACACGCGCGCTGGGCGAGCGCGACGTCCTCTCCGGCGCCGTTCGACCGCGCGCGTTGCCCGGCGTCGTCCCCGGGCATCGCCTCGACCGGCGATCCGACGACGACGACGACGCGAAGTGACGTGTCGGGGGAGGAGGCGCGAAGAGGCGCGCGCGTCGGTTTCGATTCGGCGACGTCGCCTCCTCCTCGCGCGAACGAATGGCGGGAAATATTAGCGTGACGCGTACGACGCGCGACGCGCGAATGAGCGCTACCGCGATGCGAGCGATGGGACGCCGACGATGGAGACGAGACGCGCGTTCGACGCGCGCGCCCGTCTCCTCCAATCATCTAGAGATTTAACTCGCTCACAAACATCCTAAGACGACGATAACCTTGTTTAAGACACGGTTTGCATCGCGTCCGCGGCGTCCGTGCCCTTAGCACCACCCTTGCGCGCCAAGAGCGCCTTGCGATCCTTATCCATGTGGAGCTTGGTGATGAGCACCTTGGACGGGTCGACGCCGACGTTGATCGTCGCGCCTGCGATGCGAAAACCACGATTCGTCGCTCGGTCAGTCTCCCACTCGCGCGTCTCTCGTTCGCTCGCGCGAGGCGTCACCATCGTCCCGTCCTCATCGATCTACTCCCCGGCGGCGCGCGCGACGACGCCGTCCGTCGTCCCCGCGCGTTCGCGCGCCGACCCTAACTAGGGCTTTCCTCGAATCATCGTCTTCGCCCTCGTCCCCGTCGTGCCGCGCGACGCGATCTCGACGCCATCGAAACGTACCGTTCACCTTATCGCGCGTGATATTCTTGATGTGAATCACCCACTTCTTGCGATACACCTGCTCAACCTTCCCCTCGCGATTCTTAAACTTCCCGCGCGTCACGCGCACTTCGTCGTTCACGCGGATCGGCACCGCGTTCGCGCCGTACTGCGCCTTGAGTTCGCTCGCGAGCGGGGCGGACATGATTTTACGGCGCTCACTGCTCGGGGCGGTGAAGTGCGCCTTGCGCGTCTTGCGACGGGAGCTCGTGACGGAGGTCGAGTACTTCATCGGGCGTCGGCGAAAGACGGCGAGGCGGGCGCGGGGCGCGACGACGGGCGCGCCGTGCGGGCCGTGTGTTTTTCCGTCAATGCAGTCTCGTCACGAGACCCGACACCCATTCGAACTTCGTGGGCAAACCAATGCACAATGAACCTTGTGTCGTTTTCTACGTATTTAGTGAATTTTAGGTCGATGAGTGTGAATCGCACGCGCGCGGCGTGTCCAGCCCGCGCGTAACGACATCCATCGGTCGACCGCGCCGACTCGCGGTGACGCGGCGCGACGACGGACGGCAGACCGGCGCGAACGACCGACGCGCGCGCGATGAAGACGTACAGCGTCGAAGTTCCGGGAACGGGCGGCGCGCGAGAGACGCCCACGCGACGGTGGGTCGACGCGAGGGCGCGACAATCGCGACGAGGATTGGCGGCGAACGCGCGCGCGATGGGACGACGAACGCGATGACTGACGGTGAAGGACGACGAACAGGAACGCGGAGTATCCCGATGCGTTGATGACGGGATTCGCGGCGCCGCACGGGTCGGTGCGGACGCTGCACGACTGTTGGGAATCGATGGCGAGGCGACACGCGAACGCGCCGTGTCTGGGGACGAGGGACGTGGACGCGAAGACCGGGACGCCGGGGAAGTATACGTTTAGGACGTTCGCGGAGGTTGCGCGCGAACGGGTGGCGCTGGGGAGCGCGATGGCTCGGTTTGGGATCGCGCCGGGGAGCGCGATGGGGTTGTACAGCATCAACACGCCGGAGTGGGTGGCGCTCGAGGCGGCGATGACGCGACAGGGGGTGATTTCTGTGCCGTTGTACGACACCCTCGGACCGGATGCGGTGGTGTACATCGCGAACCATGCGTCTTTGTGTGCGGTGGCGTGCTCGCACGCGGTGTTGGCGACGATGGTGGCGTGTTTGAAGGACACGCCGACGGTGAAGCTCGTGGTGTGCTACGGCGGTCGAGGCGCCGGGAGCTCGGATTTCGCGGCGATTCGCTCGGCTCGCGAGCTCTTGCCGCCGGGGGTGAAACTGGTGAGTTATGAAGATATGTTAGAGATCGGTTCGCGGAATCCATCGCCCGCGACACCGGCGGCGCCGGATGATTTGGCGACGATTTGTTACACTAGCGGCACGACGGGGGCGCCGAAGGGCGTCATGCTGACGCATCGAAACTTGATCAGCAACGCCGCAGGTTATGCGTATGACTTAGAGCTCGGTCCGGGCGATAGTCACGTATCGTATCTTCCGCTCGCTCACATCTACGAGCGAGTGACGATGCTGGTAGTGTTGTTCAACGGCGCCAAAGTTGGGTTTTATCGCGGAGACGTCTTGCAACTTTTGGACGACATCAACGCCTTGAAACCGACCGTTTTTTGCTCCGTGCCTCGATTATGGAACCGAATTTACGATAAAGTGAATGCGGGCGTGCGCGAGGGCAGCGTGGTGGCGCAAAAGCTCTTCGCGTGGGCGTTCGAGTCCAAACGACGGGCGCTGTCCAAGGGTCAAACGCCAAACGCCCTGTTCGAGAAAGTCGTCTTCTCCAAGCTTCGCGCCAAGCTCGGCGGCCGCGTCCGCTACATGTCCACAGGTTCCGCTCCGATCAGCGCTGAAGTCATGGAGTTTTTGCGCATCGCTTTCGGATGCGTGCTCGAAGGTTACGGCATGACGGAATCCGCGTGCGTAATCTCAAAGACGGCGCAAGACGACTTCACCACGGGTCACGTCGGCGCCCCGGCGCCGTGCTGCGAGATCAAACTGGTGGACGTTCCCGAGATGCGATACACGAAAAATGATCACCCTCATCCTCGCGGAGAGATTTGCGTGCGCGGTCCGAGCGTGTTCCGTGGGTATTACAAGAACGACGCCGAGACCGCTGACGTCGTCGACCGCGACGGTTGGCTTCACACGGGCGACATCGGCACCTGGCTCCCAGGCGGTCGCTTGAAAATTATCGATAGAAAGAAGAACATCTTCAAGCTGGCTCAAGGCGAGTACGTGGCGCCGGAAAAGATTGAAAACGTCTACGCCCGCAACAAGTTTGTCGCACAATCCTTCGTCTACGGCGACTCCCTTCAGGCGCACCTCGTCGCCGTCGTCGTCCCGGATGAGGAAGTCTTGATGCCTTGGGCGGCCGCGAAGTCGTCCGAATTCAAGGGCATGAGCTTTAAAGATTTGTGCGCCGATGAACGCGTGAAAGCTCACGTGTTGAAGAGCATGATCGCCACGGGGAACGACGCCGGCCTGAAGGGATTCGAGCAAGTCCGAGCGATTCGCCTGTGCGACGAATTGTTCACCGTGGAGAACGGTTTGATCACCCCGACGTTCAAGTTGAAGCGCCCGCAGCCGCGCGAGCGGTTCCAGCGCGACATCGACGAAATGTACGCGCGAGGACGATGAACGCGACCGCACTTTATCTAGTATCGCCGCTAGGCACCGCATTGTTGAATCACACAAATTTAAACGTTTAAACTTTTCAAGTCGAAGCGAGGACGAAGGGGCGCGTGGCAAGAGGACAATTCTTTATCGTAGTGGTGGTGTTAATGAACACCAAAAGTTTATAGTCCATGGAACAAAGATTTCCCTAGACTGTTTTTGGTTTTTTTCTGTTTTTCGTGCTAATAAAGTCGCCCGCCTCCGCGGAGGGGAACGAAGCCGTCGTTCAAAACGCTTACGCGGAGGTGAACTTGGTGACAGCCTTGGTGCCTTCGGAGACGGCGTGCTTGGCGAGTTCACCCGGCAAGATCAATCGGACCGCGGTTTGGATTTCGCGGGACGTGACCGTCGGCTTCTTG
>MDSX01010520.1_pt1 | contig 18603 bp, 14 predicted proteins | sample 811141 | NCBI WGS metagenome assembly MDSX01 (sample SAMN05326642, study PRJNA326480) | marine metagenome | isolation source: seawater | place: Atlantic Ocean: South East | collected 2010 | reverse complement strand
GAAGCAAACTTAAACACACCCATGCGTAAAGTCATAGCGCGACGGTTGACAGAGTCAAAACAGACAGCCCCTCATTTCTATATGGTAGCCGATTGTGAAATTGACACGTTGCTAGAAACAAGAAGCCAATTGAATGAAAAAATTGAAAATGGAAAAATCTCTGTAAATGATTTAATTATTAGGGCATCTGCTTTGGCTTTGAAACTGGTACCCATGGCAAATGCGTCATGGACTGAGAAAGAGACACGGGTTTATAAAAATGTCGATATATCAGTAGCTGTTGCGATAGATGGTGGTTTAATCACACCTATTGTTAAGGATGCCGGAAATAAGGGATTAAAAGCTATTTCGGAGGAAATGAAGGATCTGGCAGAACGAGCGAAAAGCGGCAAGCTCATGCCGGAAGAATATCAAGGGGGGACATTCTCTATATCGAACCTTGGGATGTATGGCGTTAAGGAGTTCTCCGCTGTTATAAATCCACCTCAGGGTGCCATACTTGCAGTTGGAATGGGAGAAAAACGGCCGGTAGTAAAAGATAACGCATTGTCCATAGCGACAATTATGACGTGTACTCTTTCTGTCGATCACCGTGTGGTTGACGGGGCGGTTGGCGCGCAATTCTTATCAGCTTTTAAAAAACTAATTGAAGATCCACTCAGAATGCTTCTTTAGCATAAATATTTTACAATTCTTTTTCCAAAATTGAATGGTTAAACTAATGATGAATTCTAAGTATGATCTCATTGTATTAGGGGGAGGACCTGGTGGTTATGTTGCGGCCATACGAGCAGCCCAACTAGGCATGAAGGTCGTTGTAGTCGAGCGAGAGCACATTGGCGGTGTATGCCTAAATTGGGGTTGTATTCCTACCAAAGCTCTATTGAGATCATCTGAAGTACATCATATCCTGAAGAACCTTGACGATTTTGGTTTTCACGCAAAGGAAGTAACTTTTGATATCAAAAAGGTCGTAAAAAGATCGCGAAATATTGCAAAACAATTATCAAATGGTGTCGAGCACCTATTGAAAAAGAATAAGGTAGATTTACTGAATGGTGAAGGAAAACTCGTTGCCAAAACAAATAAATTGCGTTCAGTTGAAGTAAAAACTGCTGATGGTGATCTGGTAAATTTAATTGGTGAAAATGTAATTTTAGCAACGGGTGCACGCGCTCGTTCATTACCTAACATTTCACCAGATGGTAAAGGTATATGGACCTATAAAGAAGCAATGGTGCCTGAAACATTACCCAAATCGATTGTTATTATAGGGTCGGGTGCGATAGGGGTTGAATTCGCTAGCTTTTATAATGATATGGGCGTCGATGTCACTATTGTTGAAGTTATGGATCGTATTTTACCAGTTGAAGATCCTGAAATATCGGATTTTGCTCAAAAGTCATTTATAAAACAGGGAATTAAAATAAAAACCTCGTCGAAAGTAGTAACAGTGAAAACAGAATCATTAGGGCTTAATGTGTCGGTTGAAACTAATGGGCGCATTGAAAACCTAAAGGTAGAAAAAGCGATTTTGGCGGTTGGAATCATTGGAAATACCGATGGATTGGGACTTGAGGGAACTAATGTTGAGGTAAACCAGGGCCACATAGTCGTTGATCAATGGTGTCAAACAAATGAACCTGGGGTTTTCGCTATAGGGGATGTAGTGGGGGCACCCTGGCTTGCACATAAAGCAAGTCACGAGGGTGTGTTGTGTGTAGAGAGAATAGCCGGTGTCCAGGGCGTTCACCCTCTTGATGTAAATAATATACCGGGATGTACTTATTCTAGGCCTCAAATAGCTAGTGTTGGTATGACACAAACCCAGGCTAAAACCGCCGGATATGAAACAAAAATTGGTAAGTTTCCCTTTGTGGGTAATGGTAAAGCAATTGCGTTAGGAGAAATAGAAGGCTTTGTAAAAACTATTTTTGATAAAAAAACAGGAGAACTTTTAGGCGCACACATGATTGGCGCTGAAGTTACAGAAATGATTCAAGGATATACAATAGCTCGAACGCTTGAAACGACCGAGGCGGAATTATTAAACACTGTATTTCCGCATCCAACGTTATCAGAAATGATGCACGAATCTGTGCTTGACGCCTATGACCGTGCACTGCACATATAGTTGAACTATGCAATTGTGAACCTATTTAGAGGGTAGGGATAATCAAGTTGCACTGAAATTTCATGGATCGAAAGGCTCTAAATTTGATGGTTAAGATACATACCAGTGGTCTCTCGAATATAAAGACTGTCCGGCACCCAGAAAAAATTGGAAAACCCGATAGCTTGATTAAGAAAAAGCCAAGTTGGATTCGAGTGAAAGCGCCAAATTCAAAAGTTTACTCTGAAACCCGAGATCTTGTTCGTAAATGGAATCTAACTACTGTTTGTGAGGAGGCCGCTTGTCCTAATATTGGGGAATGCTGGGCAAAAAAACATGCTACTATGATGATTTTAGGGGCAATATGCACCCGTGCATGTGCTTTTTGTAACGTTGCCACCGGACGACCCAATAAGGTTGACCCGCTGGAGCCGATGAATGTAGCCGAGGCTACTCGGCATCTGGGTTTGGAGCATATAGTTATAACCTCTGTCGATAGAGACGACCTGGCTGATGGGGGAGCAAAACATTTTGCAGATACCGTATCTTCTATTCGCAGTTTAGCGCCGCAAACGACTATTGAAATTCTAACACCTGATTTTCTAAAAAAGGAAGGTGCACTCGAAATAGTGGTGAGATCGAAGCCCGATGTATTCAATCATAACCTTGAGACAGTGCCGCGTCTTTACAAGAGCGTTCGTCCAGGTGCACGTTACTTTCACTCTCTCAGACTGTTGGATCAGGTAAAGGAATATGACCCGATTATGTTTACCAAATCTGGGTTAATGGTTGGTTTGGGAGAATCTATAACAGAGGTTCTGCAAGTAATGGACGATATGCGTTCAGCTAATATTGATTTTTTGACTATAGGCCAATATTTACAACCAACTGTTAAACACCACCCGATTGATAGATTTTATGAACCTAAGGAGTTCGAGGAATTGGAAAAGGCAGCTTACGGAAAAGGTTTCTTGATGGTGTCAGCATCTCCGTTGACGCGTTCGTCTTATCACGCAGGGGAAGATTTCAATGCCCTTAAAATTGCGCGAACAATGCAATCAAACGCAGATCTGGTTAATAAAAGTAACTAGTTCCCATAGAAATTATTAAATTTAGATCAAGCTAAATAATGACATATCATCACGAAAAACGTTTAGTACCGTACAGGCCTGACCAATTATTTGACCTGGTCGCAGACGTTAGAAAGTACCCAGAATTTTTACCATGGTGCGTTGGTGCGCGCGTTACGTCTGAGGAAAAGGATTTGGTGGTAGCGGACTTAATGATTGGATATAAGCTCGTTCGCGAGCGCTTCACTTCAAGAGTAATTTTAGATAAAAAAAATAGTTCAATAAAAACAGAATTTGCTGACGGCCCATTCAAATTTTTAAATAATCAATGGGTATTTAAAGAGAATGATGGAGGGTGTCTGATCGATTTTCATGTCGAGTTTGAATTTAAGTCGACATTTTTACAAAAGATTATAGTTGTTTTATTCAACGAAGCAGTTGAACGAATGGTTAGTGCTTTTGAAGATCGTGCACATGTACTTTATAAAAATATCACATTATCGGATTAGTTATATAGTTCTGGGGCTGTAGTTATCTTTTGACCAAAGCGATTAGTGGTACAATATGAAAAATTCTGTATTCCCAGCGCGCCCTGTTATGATTGGTAGCGAGATTTATCGTAATTCACGCTACGGGGAAGGGCACCCGTTATCGATAGAGCGTGTTACACCGGTTATGGATTTAACATTTCTATTAGGGTGGGCTGACTCTCAAGTGTTTGTTGACAGCCCCTGTGCAACCCCAGAAATGATATCAAGATACCATGATGAGGACTATGTTGCGGCTGTTCAGCACGCGGAGAAATATCAAAGCGTTCCTGAGTATTTTCGTGATCGTTACAATTTAGGGACTCATGGTAATCCAATATTTCCAGAGGTGTACACAAGACCGGCTACTGCTGCTGGAGCGAGCATACTCGCTGGTAAAATGTTATCAGAGCAAACGGAAGGAATCATTTATTCAATTGGTGGTGGTACGCATCATGCTCAGAAAGCAAAAGCATCGGGGTTTTGCTTTTTTAACGATATCGTTTTAGGGATTTTGGAGATGCTAGATAATGGGATAGAGCGTGTACTATACGTAGATCTGGATGCACACCACGGGGATGGTGTTCAGGATGCTTTCGTCGATGATGACCGGGTGTTTACAATTTCAATCCATGAAGAAGGTCGCTGGCCACGAACTGGCGATTTAACCGACAGGTCATCGGGCGCTGCAAGAAACCTCCCTGTCCCAAAAGGCTTTAATGACTCAGAATTAAATGAAATTATTTTAAAAGCAATATTGCCTTTGGGTTTGAGGTTTAGACCAGAAGCCATAGTTATTCAGATGGGTTGCGATGGATTGGCTGATGATCCACAAAGTAAATTAGAGTTATCAAATTTAGCTTTATGGAAAGCGTTAAAACACCTCACGCAGTTAGCATCAAGAGTTTTAGTTGTTGGCGGGGGTGGGTATAACCCATGGGCAACCGCGCGGGCTTGGTCGGGCGTTTGGGCTACATTAAACAATATAGATCCGGTTATAAATCTTCCGTTGGAGGCAACTGACGTCTTAAAATCCTTAACTTGGAAACATTCCAGAGGTCGTAATCCGCCACAACATTGGTACTATTCGATTGCAGATAAACCCAATTGTGGAATTGTACGTGATGCGATTTTAACAATCATAGAAGAAGTTCTAAAATGATTAGATTATTTTTTATTTTATTATTTATAGTCATTAACAGTACTTTTGAGGTAAGTGCATTAGAAAAAAATCAGTTAACTATTATCAATAAACATAATTTGACACATGGGTTTGTAGTTGAGGTAGCCCGGACTAATGAGGAAAAAAAACGGGGATTAATGTTTAGAAAAACACTTGATGCAAATTCTGGAATGTTGTTTTTGTATCAACGTGAGGCGCTTCAATTAATGTGGATGAAAAACACCCTTATTCCTTTAGACATATTGTTTATAGATAAAACAGGAATTATCACTAGGATAGTAGAAAGAGCGGTTCCTCATTCGCTTGCCACTATTTCATCCCGAGGCAAGGTCTTAGCGGTACTTGAATTAAAAGGGGGGCTTACTTCCCGATTGGATATCAAAAGAGGGGATAAAGTAAGTCACCCCGCTTTCAACTAACACATCGCACGATAGAGAACGAATATCATTTAGACAGTTGATCTTCAGTTCGAATGTCGAAATCTGTTGAATGATGCCGTTCATGTAGTTGGCTTGATAGTTCTCCTGAAACTCGGTTTACCATTCTACCCCGCTGAACTGCTTCTCTTGCGTCTATTTTTTCAGCCCAGTTCATTAAATGGGTATAGCTTTTTACATCTAGAAATTCTGCTGCATCATAAAGACGCCCCAGCGCGAGTTGTCCATACCAAGCCCAAATAGCCATGTCGGCTATCGTATACTTTGATCCAACGATATATTCCATGTCCATGAGCCGTTGATTTAAAAGATCTAATTGACGTTTTGTTTCCATGGCAAATCGATCTATTGGATATTGAAATTTCTCTGGAGCGTATGCGTAGAAATGTCCAAAACCACCGCCAAGGTATGGTGCACTTGCCATTTGCCAAAAAAGCCAGGATAAGCACTCTGTTCTATCGCTAAGTTTCGTTGGGATGAACTCACCAAACTTCTCAGAGAGATAAAGTAAAATTGCTCCTGACTCAAAGACGCGCTGTTTTTTTCCTTCACTATGGTCTATGAGAGCTGGAATTTTAGAGTTTGGATTAGCCTCCACAAAACCAGACGCGAATTGATCGCCATCTCTTATACGGCAAAGCCAAGCATCATATTCAGCATCTGAATAACCCAACGCTAAAAGCTCCTCCAGCATTATGGTCACTTTGACGCCATTCGGGGTAGCTAATGAATAGAGTTGTAAAGGGTGGTTTCCTACTGGTAACTCTTTTTCGTGGGTCGCACCGGCGGTGGGACGATTTATTTTAACAAAGGCACCGCCATTTTCAGTGTCCCATTTCCAGACTTTTGGCGGTTGATAATCACTTTGAGAACTCATTGAATTTTATCCTTTAAATAAGCGTGATATTAATTCTATCTAGCAAAGTAGATTCATAAGAAAATTAAGACAATGTATTTGTTAGCCAGAAAATGGTTCCCGACTTTCATGGAAGTCCACGTCTTTGGTACTATACAAAATAATTAATGGTATTTAGGGTTAGTGGGAGAGCTAGTAGTATAAGATAAAACGGCCAAATCTATAAAGAGATATTAAAATATGTCATAAATTTTAATGGATTAATTCTATGAATTCCTCAAAAATAACTTTTAATAATGCATCTGGATATGATCGTATGATGGGGGTGTGGAGCCAGTCAGTAGGTGACGTTTTCTTAAATTGGCTGAATTTTAACCAGGGTGATCGTTGGCTAGACATTGGTTGTGGAACAGGGGCACTTACAGAGCAAATCGTCAATCGTTGTTCACCTTTAGAAGTTGTAGGAGTTGACCCTTCTGAAGATCAATTAGAGTTTGCTAGAGCTAGAATTACCATGGTTGGCTCAAGTTTTGAGGTCGCTGATGCCATGGATCTGCCATTTGAAAGTGACAGATTCGATAAAGCTGTTATGGCGCTCGTTTTATTCTTTATACCAGACCCCAAAAGAGGGTTAGACGAGATGATACGAGTTACAAAAAAAGGAGGTGTTGTTTCCGCCTATGTTTGGGATATTCCTGGTAGCGGTTTTCCTGGCGAACCTATACATGCCGAACTTCGGTCGATGAAGTATAACTATCCTCTGCCACCTAGTGTCAATATATCTAGTATGAATAACCTCAAAGCTCTTTGGCATACTAGAGAGTTGAAGTTTATTGAGACAAAAACCATAAATGTCTGCAGGTCCTTTGAAAACTTTGAAGAATTTTGGGAAATAACGTCAAATTCCTCCGCTTTTAAATCACTGCTTTCAGAGATGGAACGAGAGAAATTTGAGGAATTAAAATGTCGTGTCAGACAGCGGATCCCAGCACGTGTCGACGGGGGTATATCATATTCATCTTGGGCGAATGCGATACGAGGCGTAGTTTCATAGCGAGTTTTAATTAAAGTAACAGATAGTTGATTGAAAACTATCAAATGCTGAGTTACGAGGATAGATGTTGTGACCTTAATAGAGAGAACCCCTTCTAATACCTTAGTTACCCGTGTTGCAGCAGACATTGGTGGAACTTTCACAGATATTGCTGCGATAACCAATAACGGAGAATTAATCACTTGGAAGGTTCCTTCAACCCCCCCAAACTTTGCAGATGCAGTTTCTGGTGGGATAAAGGATTTATTCGAGAAGAAGCTAATATCCTTATTTAATATTCAGGAAGTCTTGCATGGTTGCACTGTGGCTACTAACGCTATCCTTGAACAAAAAGGTGCTAAAACAGCATTGATTACAACTAAAGGTTTTCGCGATGTTCTTGAGATACAGCGGATAAGAGTTCCAAAATTATACGATCCCTTATATGAAAAGCCACTTCCGTTGGTTCCAAGGGACTTGAGGTTTGAGATAAATGAACGCTTGGACGCCAAAGGAAATATCCTGATAGCCCCAGATTTAAAACAACTCGATACTATTATAGAGAAAATAAAGTCTGAAAGAGTTGAGTCTATAGCGATTTGCTTCCTGCATTCCTTTGTTAATCCCAAGCACGAAGAATTAGTAGGTAAGATAGTAACAGAAGCGCTTCCTGATTGCTTTGTCTCACTGTCAGCTAACATCTTACCACAAAAACGTGAATATGAGCGTACAAGTACGACAGTGATAAATGCTTACGTAGGACCGCCTGTTAGAGATTACCTAGGGGCAATGATGGAGCAGCTTCGGACTGCAGAAATAAGTGATAGATTAATGGTAATGCAATCCAGCGGCGGAATACTAGATGCAGAATCATGCTTAGAAAAACCCGCTCACATTGTTGAATGTGGTCCAGCGGCTGGCGTCGTCGGTGCTTATCATATTGCGAGGAGTGCAGGTTTCAAAAATGTTTTGACGCTGGATATGGGGGGAACGACGGCCAAAGCTTCAATTATAGAGGGTGGCACCTTTAGTCTTGCAGATGAATATGAGGTTGGCGGCGGAATGTCTTCTTCCAGTGCATTAGTTGGCAAAGGTGGATATGCCTTAAAACTTCCAGTAATTGATATTGCCGAAGTGGGTGCTGGTGGCGGCAGTTTAGCTTGGTTGGATAGTGCAGGCTCACTAAAAATTGGCCCCGAAAGTGCCGGCGCTAGACCAGGTCCGGTCTGTTACGATCAAGGCAATGATAAACCAACCGTAACTGATGCTAATTTAGTATTAGGGTACTTAAATCCGATATCTCTAGCCGCTGGTACTGTTCCCATAAATAAACAATTAGCAGAGGAGGCGATTGATGAAAAAATAGCCAAGCCTATGGGACTCAACTTGATGGAGACTGCTTACGGGATATATTCAGTAGCGAATGCAGCAATGATGAGGGCAGTACGAGCAGTAACGACTTACCGGGGAAGGGACCCGCGAGATTTTACTTTGTTCGCTTTTGGAGGAGCAGGAGGGCTCCACGCAGTTGATTTAGCTAGGGCTTTACGGATCAAGGAGGTTGTAGTGCCGCTAGCTGCAGGTGTCTTTAGCGCGGTAGGCCTTCTGCATAGTAATTTAGAAGTAAATGAAACGGCTCCATTTCTCTCGTTGGTGAGCTCGATTCATATTGATTCAGCCAAACAAGCTTACGCTAACTTAGCTAACAAGATTACAAAAATAATTGGTGGAAAAAATGATGAAATTGAATTTAATAAATTTGCTGACATGCGGTTTAAAGGGCAAGCGTATGAATTGACCGTCCCGTTGGAATGTAGTGGCGAACTCACAATGGATGAATTTGAAAATCTGGCAATGCGATTTGAAGAGCAACATATGTTGCGATATGGTCATGCATTCTCAGGAGAGTTTCCAGTGGAGATAGTAAACCTTAGATTGGTAGGAACCAAAAAAAGAAGCACACCAACAATCAAAACAAGTACTCATAGGTTTGAGCAACAGGAAAGCACGCGCTTGGTCTATTTTGGGCCAGATATTGGGACTACTGCCGCGCGAGTAGTTAGTCGTTTTAATTTGACCGTCGAGTCGAAAGAGGGTCCCATGATTATAGAAGAATATGAAGGCACTGTAGTAGTGCCTCCGAATTGTTCAGCACGAATTGATTCTCAAGGTAATATAGTTATCGCATTATCGATATCTTAAGGAATTATTGGGGGGTATTCTTGAGCCAAATAGATCCTTTTTTACGCGAAGTAATCCGTTATGCTTTTGATGCCATAGCGGATAATATGGCCTTGACGTTAATGAGAACGTCTCATTCCGGAATTGTTCGAGACTCATTAGATTTTTCGACAGCATTAAGTGATGCAACTGGGCAAACTATTGCCCAAGGTGTATGTACACCAATGCATCTTGGATGCTTTCACGATGCCGTGAGTAAGGTTATTAAAGATTACGAAGGAAAGATATATCCCGAAGACGTATTTATATTCAATGACCCTTTCGTAGCTGCAGGTCAGCATTTGCCTGATATTTATATCACAACACCAATCTTTCATAAAGGACAGGTAGTCGCATGGGCGACAGCACTTGCCCATCATTCAGATGTTGGAGGAATTGTTGCGGGTAGCAATGCACTGGGTGCGCATGAAATTTACCAGGAAGGTTTGCGTTTACCTATAATTAAGTTTCTCGAAAAAGGCGTCCCAAATCAAGCTCTTTGGGATGTAATAGCTCTTAATGTTCGAACGCCAGAAAAAGTTATTGGTGACTTGCAGGCCCAAATTGCATCTTGCAAAAGTTGTGAAAGGGAGCTCCTGGACCTTTTGGAGAGGTATGGAGCCGACGTCGTCTTGAAGTATGCAAATCATCTTCAGGATTATGCGGAAGAACTAACTAGATCTGAAATTCGTCTAATTCCTAATGGAATTTATTATTTTACAGATCATATCGATGGGTTAGGAGAAAATCCAGAACCAGTAATATTGAAGGTCAAAGTCACGGTGGAAGAGGAAACAATTATAGTTGATTGGGAAGGGTCATCAGAACAAGTTCTGGGGGGGATAAACCCGTCATTTCCTTTCACTAAGTCATGTGCTTATGCAGCTCTAAGATCAGTGCTGAGTGCTGATATTCCAAATTGTGAAGGTTTCTCTAGACCGATTAGCGTCAGGGCCCCCTTGGGCTCTATTTTAAATCCAAAATTTCCAGCACCCTGCGGTGCAAGGGGTATAACTGGTTATAGAATGATTGATTGTCTGTTTGGAGCTCTTTCAACAGCAATGCCGAATAGCGTTACAGCGGACACCACTGGGGGGTCTACTTTGCCCACAATTTCTGGCTATGTGAATGGAAAGGCCTATGTGTTTTGCGAAACCTTTATGGGAACCTGGGGTGGCACAAGTGTTCATGACGGCCAGGAAGGCGTTCCGCATATGGGGGCTAATCAATCGAATGTTTCAATAGAAATGATTGAACAAGATTATCCAATTAGAATAAATGAGTATGGTTTTGTGCCCGACAGCGCGGGGGCCGGCAAGTTTCGTGGCGGGTTAGCTTTAGTGCGAGAATATCAAGCATTAATTGACGGAACTGTATTGAATGTTCGATCGGATAAGCGTGATTACCCACCGCATGGGTTATTTGGCGGAAAAGAAGGCAAGCCCTCAAAAAATATATTAAACCCCGGGAGTACTGATCGTTTGCTTCCTGTGTTGATGACCGAAGTAGAGATGATGAAAAAAGGAGATGTTTTTCGGCATACAATGGCTGGAGGAGGAGGGTATGGTATACCCTTTGATAGAGATCCAGAGCGTGTGCTTAAGGATGTTATTGAGGAAAAAGTAAGTTTAAATGCGGCAAAAATAGAATATGGAGTGGTAATCATAAAAAGTGATAGGGGCACTATTGTCGATAAAAAGGCAACAATTGATTTGCGCCGATCTATCAGTACTGGAATATGATTGCTACGAACGTATGACATTATTGTTATCGTTGAACAAACGTTAGAGAATAGCGGAGATAGCGAATGATATTCTTTGCAGATGCAAGTACGTCGTTTGGACAAAAATGCCTTGTTGCTGGCTTTGAGCGCAGAATCGAGTTGGGCGAACAATCTGTCCGATCCTGGAAGTTTTCTAATTGTTAACCTTTTACATTAAATTCTCGTATTAGGGTCAGAAAAAGAAAGTTGTGTTGATTTTGGGTGTACATGATTGGCGAGTTAAAAAAACCTAGGCTTATAGGATGTTATACAACCATTGAGCAACGGCCATCAATGATATTTGACCGCCTTACAGGATCTAATCTATGCATTCACCTGCGAAATTTTGAGGAGTATTTAGTATGCGAAAATTAGATATTCCTTCCATGACTGCAACACAGTTAACAAGAAAATATGGTCAGGGTAATCTCTCTCCAGTAGAGGTTATTGAAGTAGTTTTTGATCGAATAAAAGCTTTAAACCCAAAGTTAAATGCTTTTCATTTTATGTTTGAAGACAATGCTGTGAAAGCTGCTCAAAAATCAGAAGAGAGATGGAAAAGTAACAGCGCTCTGGGGCCATTGGATGGTGTGCCTACTGCCATAAAGGATGGATTATTTATGAAAGGTATTCCGAGTTATAGAGGGTCTGCTGCAAATATGGCAGAACACAATATTCCTAGCTCTAATGCTCCTGTTGTCGATCGCCTCGTAGATAATGGTGCCATTATAGTTGGTAAAACAACAATGTGTGATTACGGAATGCTCGCTTCGGGATACAGTTCAAAGTTTGGCCCAACTAGGAACCCGTGGAATTTAGATTATAATTCGGGAGGTTCAAGTTCTGGTTCAGCGGTTGCTGTTGCTGCCGGAATTTGCCCGATTATCGTTGGAACAGACATTGTTGGATCTATACGTAATCCAGCTTCTTTTTGCGGGTTGTACGGTCATAAACCAAGTTTTGGAAGAGTGCCGTTTTATCCTCAGACGAGTCCCGCAGTTTGCGTTGGACCTATAGCTCGTAGTGTAGCCGACGTCGCCCGGCTTCTAACCATCATCGCTAGCCCCGATGGAAGAGATCCAACAGCATTACCATTTGCTGAGGTTGATTATGAAGAGACCATTAAAGGTAAACCAACAAAACAGAAAATAGGCTTTATTCGTAATATCGGTTTTGGACCAACACCAGACCAGGAGGTCCTAAAATTATGCGAGGTCGCCGTTAAAGTTTTTGAGCAAATGGGTAATGAAATACAAGATGTTGTTCCACCATTCAATAATGGCGACCTTATTCAAGCAGAGAATTTTTATCAAACTAGAACATTAGCAGAGCTAGACTTATTATCCTCTGAAAACAGAGAAAAGGCAGAGGTGATTAATAATTGGGCTGATGAAGCCAAACATTATAGTGGAGTGGATCATTACCGCGATTACCTTGGAACTCAAGATCTTCGTTCCCGAATGTTTAGAGCCATGGATGGGTATGATTTTCTTCTTCTACCAACCGTACCTTTCCCCCCTTTTGCAGCAGAAAACCCTGGTCTAGACGACGGCGATATATTCTCTCCCTGGTGTAACACGTTCGTTTTTAATCTGACACAGCAGCCGGCTCTTTCTATGCCATGTGGAAAAACATCATTAGGGCTTCCTGTAGGGTTACAAATTGTTGGTCGTGCTCAGGACGATATTGGTGTTCTTAAGATGGCGAAAGCTTATGAAGATTCGATTGAGTATCGGGTCACAATTCCAAAACTGTAAATAATATAACGCTTTAATGACTTTAAAGTTACTGAAAAATTAAAGGTCGATCACTCGTTTTAAATTTTTCAATGTCCCAATGTGGTTTGAGCCAAACTAGCTAAAGGACTAGACGGTTAATCAATAAATTATTTAACAATTTACAGTGTTTTTTATGTTACTCTATCGTTGTATGGTCGTTAGAGCGTCGAACTACAATATTTCCAAGCCCTGGAAGGCGGACCCCAATATCTTTAAAGTCTATGCCAAAATTTAAACCAGCTATGTTTATCTCTATACCTTCCTCTATACCAACTAATATTCCGAACAGTCCCCAAATCGAAAATTGGTAACCGGTCCCGCTGGGGGCCCTACCTATTATACTATTCGAACCCAGCCAATCTTTTCCGATTGCTGTTGGTGGGAGATCTAATTTTAATTCAGGGACTTGGCGGGCGATCCAAGCTGTGAATGTATTACTATTTGGCCCAGGCCAAAGAGTATAATTTTCTCTATATGGGTAAGAGCGCGCTAAAGTATCGATGCGCTCTATAATTGCATCTACACCGTCTCCTCGCACATCAACAAGAATTTCTGGTTTTGAATCATACCAAAGCCGGTCAGGGATATCCTTTTGGATAACAACAGGGTCATCGTCTCTCCTTAATCGCCACCCCACTAGATGGTATACAGTGTAATCTTTTGCCGACGTGCGCTTAGTTGAAATCCAGGTGTGAACTCCGAGTGCGCCTCGCCAACTAAAGGCGCGAGCGGCATAAACTTGAACAATGGCATCCTCGACTTCATTTGCATCAGGGGCCAAACCTGCCGACTCTCTTGATGCTTGCCACCAAGCCTTGCCCATTCTATCGTCGCCTCCTAGAGCCAGGAGAGGGCCTAAAAAAAGTAAGATCAGTAATATACAAAAAGCTTTAACCACATCCATTACTATAACATGTAATAAAACGATTGTTTATAAAGTCGACAACAATATACTTTTTATAAACAATTTAAGTCTTTTGTCATTTCAGACAGTGCCGTCAAACCCGCTAGCCAAATCATCGGCGCCTGTATTAGCGAATTCAGTTTTAGGGTCGCCACTGATACGAGATGCCTGCAGTATTCTAGGCTGAGAAAAATCGTAAGGACATGCTCTATGTAAGACACACCTATTATCCCATATAATCAGATCTCCAGGGGACCACTTATGCTTGTATATTCGTGGTGATTGGCATGCATTCTCCAGAAGTTCGTCTAATAACGCTACTGCATCTTCGTCGTTCATATTGGGTATTTTATAAGCGTGTCGCCCAATACATAGAGCATTTCTGCCTGTCAAAGGATGTTTTTTTACGAGTGGTCTTAATGGTGCCCCCTGCGTATGGTACCCATATCCAGTGCCTGTCTTCACTATATATCCATCCTTAGCCTGGCTTTGATATAGCGAGTGGTATGCTGATAAAGTTTGAATTTTCTTTTTTGTTTCATCATCAAGTATGTCATATGCGGCTCTCATATCGGCCAATTCGGTCTCACCTCCTGTAGGTGGGACAGTTTTGGCTGATAGCACGCCGGCCTTGGCAGCAAGGGGCATATAGGTGCTGTCCATATGCCATCCTTCATTCCCGCGAAGAGTTTTAAATACATGTTCTTCTTTTTCGGAAATTGTGCCGTCTTTTTTGACATTGCTTATAGGCACAACCTTGCCGCCTTCGGGACCCCTAAGCTGTTCTAGTTTTCCGAAGTGATTAGAAAATATTTCTTGCTCTTTTTCGTTAAGGAATTGATCTGGAAATATAAGTGCAGCATGCTCGGCAAAAGCATTATCTACAAATGTCCAATTGGCATCGTCCATATCTGCCAAATTAATATCAGTGATTATGGCGCCTAAAGTTGCATCGATTTTTGCCAGTTTTGGAGTCATCAGAAATGATTTCCCTTACCGTTAAACATGTTAATTAGAAGCTTTGATGAGTAGTTGTTTATGTCATTATAAGTATCAATAAAAAGTGCACAAGAAACCATGGCTTCTGAAGGCTGATATTTTATTATTTATTTTATCCTCGATGAGTTCCCCGGATGTGCCTCCCAAATTATGAGTAAATAAAAAGAATAGTCACAAATTACCTTTGAAAAATTTCAAACATAAATGTAACTTTAATGATTTTGAAGGTTAATAACTTTTTAGATAGAGGACAAATCTTGGAAATTAAATATCAGAGAGAACTTGCGAAGTTATTGGCTAGATTAAGAAAAGAACGTCAACAACAAAGTGGTTTAAAAGCAAATTTAATCCCACCAACAAGAGCGGATGCGTATCGTGTAGCTTATCTAGTTGAACAAGAATTAGGTTGGGAGGTAAACGGTTGGAAGATAGCTGCCACTAACATGGAAATGCAACAAGCTTTGAGAACAGACACACCAATTTATGGTCGTGTATATAAGCAATTTGTAAAACCATCCCCATGTTTTTTAAATTTTGAAAATCTGTCCAGCCCTATCCCCGAGGCGGAGTATCAGGCTTTCCTTGGTAAGGATTTGCCTCCAAAAACTGAACCGTATGAAATAAATGAGGTTTCGGATGCCGTTGCCTCCCTGCACCCGGGACTAGAACTTGCGGAGTGTCGGTTTAAGTATGATAAAAAATTCCCCCCGTTAGAAGTCATCTTATCGGATGGGGCAGGGTCGGGGGTATTAGTTTATGGACTGCCCATCGCTAACTGGAGGAATGTTGATATTGCTAATCAGGAGGTAAGTCTTTTTTGTAATGATACATTGCGGAGAAAGGGAACTGCTTCAACAGCTCTCAAGCACCCGTTAGTCCCCTTAACCTGGTTGGCAAATGAACTTTCACAAACTGGTATTGGAATGAAAAAGGGGCAGATAATAAGTACAGGTACTCTGACGGGTATGTTGATACCTAAAAAAGGGGATGTTTACGTTGGAAACTTTGGGGCGTTGGGTACAGTGTCAGGAACGTATGGATAAGTGAGCACAAAGCACGGATCCAAACGTCTATTATTGGTTAAAAATTAAGATATATCTTGATAAGAAAAATTATATTGACGTCTTTTAGTAAAATTTAAAAAATAATACCTTTATTTGGTGGTAAATCACATAACCGGTTTTCCCTCTTCGGTTTTAATGTGTAAACTTTGAACATTCGATTAAATAGGAGAAGAAATAAATGGCTAAAATAAATGGCGCAACGCTTATTGCTAGGAGTCTCAAACAACAAGGCATTGATCACTTGTTTGGGGTGGTAGGTTTTCCCATTGGGCCAATAGCTGAAGCTGCTCAAAAAGAAGGTATCAAATATGTTGGTATGAGGAATGAACAGGCTGCTTCATATGCTGCTCAAGCTTATGGCTATATGACGGGTCGTCCAGGCGCATGTGTAGTTGTAACAGGACCGGGAGTTGTTCATGGATTAGCCGGTTTAGCCAATGCGCAGCAAAACTGTTGGCCAATGATACTTATTGGGGGCGCATCGGAGACTTATCGAGGAGGAATGGGGGCATTCCAGGAGGAACGCCAAGTCTTAATAACAAGTCCATTTTGTAAGTTTTCGCATGGCATTGAGAGTGTTCAACGAATTCCCTACTACGTAGAAATGGCAACACGGCATTCGATATATGGACGGCCCGGTGCGTGTTATCTCGATATGCCAGACGACATTATTCAAGGCGAATGTGATTTGGACGATATAACGCAAGTTGAGCGGGTGCCGGAGCCCCCAAAGATGATCGCTCCTGCCGAGAATATCGAAGCAGCCTTGGACGTCCTTGAAAGTGCTGAGCGACCATTAGTTCTGGTTGGAAAGGGAATGGCATGGGCACATGCTGAAGACGAAGTAAGAGAGTTTATTGATCGTACACAACTTCCATTTGTGCGCTCTCCCATGGGTAAAGGTGTTGTCCCAGATGATCATCCTCTGGCGGCTTCTGCTGCGCGTACCTTAGCCCTGCAGCAAGCCGATGTAGTTTTTCTTATGGGCGCGCGGTTTAACTGGATTTTTCATTTTGGTTTAGCGCCACGATTTGCTCCTGATGTAAAGGTAATCCAGCTCGATATTTCTCCAGAGGAGATAGGTCATAATAAACCGGCAGAAGTGGCACTGGTAGGTGACGGTAAATCCATAATGAGCCAGGTGAATAAAGCGTTAGAGGGCCGGCAATGGTTTTATCCCAAGGATACGCCTTGGCGTAACGCATTAGGCGAAAAAATATCTGCAAATGTGGAGACAATTAAATCACAGGTAAATGATGATACTGCACCTGCTGGTTATTATAGAGCGCTCCGTGATGTAGCTGCATGGATGCCTGAAAATGCTATCTTGAGTGCCGAAGGTGCGGGAACTATGGATATTGGCTTAACCCAATTAAATGTTTCCGATGCTCGCTCGTGTCTGAATGCTGGTACGTATGGAACTATGGGGGTAGGACTTGGGCATGCGATAGCTGCCTGTGTTGTTCACCCAGATAGACCAGTGATTCATCTCTCAGGAGACTCAGCTATCGGTTTTTCTGGTATGGAGATGGAAACGTTAGCTCGTTATAATCTGCCAGCAAAAATAGTAGTTCTAAATAATGGTGGTATTGGTCCAGGTATGCCAGAGATACCTGAGGATCCAATGATGAAAATGAAACCAAACGCATTAATCTACGGAGCGCGTTACGATAAGGTTATGGAAGATTTTGGTGGTAAGGGTTTCTTTGTTGAAGACCCTAAGGATATACCAGCCGCACTAGAAGCTGCGATGGCGTTTCCAGGACCTGCGTTGGTCAACATAGTTATTTCACAGAGTTCTTCTAGGAAACCACAACAGTTCACATGGCATGCTTAAAAAAACTTGCAAGTAACTATAAGCAAGCGGTATTTGTACCGCTTGCCTATAGAGTTCAAAATAAATCAAGCTAATAATAAATTCCGTGAGAGCGTAATTTATTTTTTTTGTCGCTATTTAAAGCCAATGCTCTAATTTTTAAAATTAAAAAATTAACGTGAGGTAAAATTATTGTTTTGGCTCACCAGTGCCCGTTCATTAAACTCTAACATGGAAAACGAAAAGTCAGAATGACGCGTATTGCAATCATAGGTGCTGGACTATCTGGTCTGACGGTCGCTCAAAAGTTAAAAAACCACGCTGAAATTACGATTTTTGAAAAATCTACATCCATTGGTGGCCGCATTAGTGCTAGAACAAATTCAATTTTTCAGTTTGATCATGGCGCTCAGTTTTTCATAGCAAAACATAATGATTTCCTGTCATTTCTAAAGCCACTCATAGAATGTGGTATAATTAAGCGTTGGGATGCAAGGTTTGTCGAAATCAATGGTAGGGCAATAGAATATCAGAGTCAGTGGAATGAAGAATTTCCCCATTATGTAGGGGTTCCATTTATGAACAGTTTTCTTAAAGTTTTAGCATCTAAAATTGATATTAAGTTTGGTCAAACTGTTAAGTTTTTGCAGAACAAAGCTGGCGCGTGGGGGGTGTTTGATGAAGAAGGAGACCATTTAGGCAGCTATGATTGGGTTTTATCTAGTATTCCAGCTAGGCAAACTATGCAAATTTTTCCAAAAGATTTCGAATTTTTGCAAATTTTAAAATGTATAAAAATGTCTGCTTGTTGCACTGTAATGTTAGGTTTTCATGAACCGTT
>MDSX01100190.1_pt1 | contig 18604 bp, 20 predicted proteins | sample 811141 | NCBI WGS metagenome assembly MDSX01 (sample SAMN05326642, study PRJNA326480) | marine metagenome | isolation source: seawater | place: Atlantic Ocean: South East | collected 2010 | reverse complement strand
GAAAGAGAAAATACTTATAATGAAGATATTGAAAGAGAAAATACTAATAATGAAGATATTGAAAGAGAAAATACTAATAATGAAGATATTGAAAGAGAAAACGCTAATAAAGGAGTTAGTGATAAATCTATTCATATAGAAGAAGTGGATGGCGGTAATTCTGAAAAAGTAATTGATAATAAAGAAGAATTAAGGGAAAAATCAATAAAAAAAACAGAAGTAGTGGATTTGCAAACGAATGTAAAAGAAACAGTAATTGAGAATGTAGTTAATAGTATCAAATCAGAACCTGTAAAAATGGACGAAATGGAGTCAGATATAAAAGGGGATATTAATGAACAAGATTTAGAAAGTTTAGAAAATATGAAAGATACTATAGAAGAAATAGATATATATAGTAAAATTACCGAGGATAATCCGATTAGATTAAAGACACATTCAGATATATATAAAGAAATTTGGAAAATGTATAGGGATGACGCACTGAGGGTTAGACAACAAAATATTAAATTTTTATTACATTCTAAAAATATTCAAACAAATTATTTATTAAACGAAATTTAAATATTATAAAAATAATAATAATAATAATAATAATAATAAAAAAATTTTATCTACCATTACTATAAAGAATGTCTTTATTGAAGAATTTCAAATTGGGTGGTCTTAAAAGCAAACATACAGAATTAGCCCTATTCCTTGTTATTGTGTGTATGGGTATGTATTTAGTATATTATTACAATTCGCAATTTACACAAAAAGTTAATGGTGTAGAAGAGTCGTTGGGTGGATTTAAGCAAGAACTGGCGCCAGCTGAGGTAGCCAAGAGTGTACCCAATGGACAAGGTGTTTTACCAAAAACAAACGATTCGCTTTTGCCAGCTGGTCCGACTCCTACACAAGATTATAGTTTTATGATTGGTACTAGTTCGACTAGAGATACAAGAAATGCTAATTTACAATTACGTGCTGATCCAGTTATTAAAAAAGCCGACGTAGGCCCTTGGGGAAATACAACTATTGTACCAAGTGAGATTAGACAACAAGGATTAGTCTAATTATATTACATGATGTATTTAGAATTATATAATAATATTATATATATGTTAAAAATAATATTATTAATTATACTTGGATTTGGATTAGTATTATGTACGTTAGAAAAACAAAAGTGTAAAGTGATAAATAATCAAACATATTGTATAAACGAAGATAGTTCAACTTCTAGATATGAATATTTAACTTTAATAGATACCAATTTTGAAAAAATAATAAAACATTTAGAAATAAATCATCCCAAAAATAATGTAACAAAACGATTAGTTAAAAACTACAAGAATAAAACAAAAATGTCAGAATTGTATGATAAAAAAAAGCATATTGCCTTTAGTAAAAATAAGGGAGAAGAGGTGTCAATATGTTTAGATGATAGTAATTTAGATAAGAATGTGATGATGTTTATTGCTATACATGAATTGAGTCATATAGCTACAGAAGAAGTAGGACATACTGATAATTTTTGGTCTAATATGAAATTTTTATTGGAATGTGCTGTTAAATTAAATATTTATATACCACAGGATTATAGTAAATTTCCTGTTACTTTTTGTGGGTATGAAATAGATAAATCGCCATTATATAACTAGTAAAAATGCGATAAGTTTAATATTGTAGATTTAATTTTATTAATATAAAACACTTTTGGTAGTATATATTATATGACCGCAATTAAGCCAACAGATAGTGTTTTGAGAGATAAAATTAAATCAGACGAATATAACAGTGTATTAAACGATATAAATTTACAATATACAGAAATGGACAAATTTATAGGTAATTTAGAAAGTGATATAGTTTCAATAAAAGATTTTGAAAATTCATTACTTGCCGATAAGGTTAGGGGTTATGATGTTGGTACATCTTTGGATACGTTGGGTTTTCAAAAGGATTCGTTGCAAATAGATTTAGATTTTTTTAAACATATGAAAGAGGTTTATATACAAAAATTGTATGGAGATTTATATAAATATTGTGATGGAATAATAGAAAATGCATTAGCTATAGAGGAAATTCCGAATGGATTTACTACAGAGCAAGTAAAAGAAAGAAAATTTCGCGGTGTTGTTCAGTATCCACCTAAAGAAATATCTAATCCGGCGGCAGTTAATCCGGATGGCTCGATTAATGAAGCAGTTCCTGCGACGATTCCAGATCCTTATGCATCATATGATATGAATGGTATATTTACAGTAATAGGTACAATAGTGGTAAATTTAAGGGAGTTAGCTGATGATATTGGTAGTTTTACAGACAGAATAAATATTGCTCAAGAGAGAGAATCAAGGGGGTTTAGTGTTGGGAATTTGATTATGAATTTAGAAGGTCAACAACAAAAATTAACATTAGAATTTGATACATATATAGAAAGATTGAGCAAGTTTTTAGATCAAAATAAAAACTTTTCTACTAGATGTTTAAATAGGATACAAATGATATCTACTGAAATAGTAACAGCCGAGGAACAAGCGGCGGCAAGTGAGCCTGAACCCGAACCAGAACCTAATATTTAATAAAGATGAAGTAAAAATTGATTTAAATTATTAATGTATAATAATATAAAACAATGATCCCAATTAAATGTTTTACATGTGGAAATGTTATAGGAGACAAGTATCGTTATTATAAAAATACAGTTAATGAGAGTAAAAAAATGGAACAAGATGATACTTATAAGAACGTAGATGAATTAAATAAAACAATAGAAGGAAAAGTATTGGATAGTTTACAATTGAACAATGTTTGTTGTAGACGTCATATGCTTACACATGTTGATATAATATAGATGCTGTAATAATATTTTAAACTTTATATTAAAAATGTATTTATTATATATAAATGAGTTCTTTTCTTTCATATATAACAAAATTAAATGAATCTATACAAGATGATTTACAAACCGGAGCTACTATATTGACACCGGATTATATAACAACCGATATTAAACAATTATCAGTTGATAATATTACAGTGATATATTATTTTGCAATTTGTCTTACTGTTATACTTGTAGGAGTTCAACTTGGTTTATCGAATCAAAGCGTTTCATTTTTGACTTTAGGAATAGTTTATGCTATGATAACAGTATCATTGTCATCTAAATCTTTGTTTTTTCTTCTTTTAGAGATATTAGTTTGTGTGTGTATAATAGAGTTAATTACACAAATTGGATTAAACAATTTTGCTTGGGTATTAGTATTTTGTTTACCAATGATTACTATTGCGCAGAGTATTTATTTTCTTCTTTTTTATTTATCTTAGTTTGATTTTCTAATAAGTATAAATACAATCTAATTATATATTATATTAATGATAAATCAAAAAGATCACAACAAAATTGCTTGGGATGTTATTGATAAAATGTTTACATATGATGATAATCATTTAGTAAGACATCAATTGTCATCTTATAATAATTTCTTTTCGGAAAATGTGAATAAAGTAATGAAAGACAACAATCCATTAACTATATTTAAAGAATACGATGACAAAAAGGTAAAGGATTATAATTTAAAATGTTACATGTATTTTGGTGGTAAAGATGGTTCAAAAATATATTATGGGAAACCTATAATTTATGATAAAGATTATTCGCACATAATGTTTCCTAATGAAGCTCGTTTAAGAAATAAAACATATGGATTTAATATTTACTATGATATAGATGTTGAATTTGAAATAAGAGTTGATGACAAAATATCAGAAAAATCATTGACATTAAAGAAAGTATCATTAGGGATGTTTCCAATTATGTTGCATTCGGATTTATGTGTATTAAAAGACCTTCCATCACAGGCGAGATTTTATAATGGTGAATGTGTTAACGATAAAGGAGGGTATTTCATAATAGATGGTAAGGAAAAAGTGATAGTATGTCAGGAACAGTTTGCAAATAATATGTTGTATGTAACTGATAAATTAAATGATGAATATAGTTATGGTGCAGAAATAAGATCTGTATCTGAGAATACGTCCAAACCAATACGCACTACATCTGTTAGGATAGTTAAGCCTACTGTGAGTAAATCAAATAATCAAATAGTGGTATTGATTCCGAATGTCCGTTCTCCTGTTCCGTTATTTATAGTATTTAGAGCATTAGGGGTTATATCAGATAAAGAAATAATAGAATATTGTTTATTAAATACAGAAAAATATAGTGAATATAAAGAATTATTTGTACCGTCCATACATGATGCCGGGCATATATTTACTCAAGAATCTGCATTGAAATTTATTTCTACATTTACAAAACATAAAACAATACCAACAACCATGGACATTTTAATGAATTATTTTATTCCACACATGGGTGAATTACATTTTACACAGAAAGCTATGTTTTTAGGACATATGGTATTTAGATTATTGAAAGTATTAAAGAATGTAGAAAAGCCAACTGATCGAGATAGTTTTAAATATAAGCGAATAGAAACGCCTGGTTCTTTGTTAAATGATTTATTTCGTGAACATTATAGAGAAATGCTTTCGGAAATAGGTAAACGGTTTGATAAAGAGTATTATTTTAAAGAAAAGGGAAATATTTATGAAGGCGAAGATTTTTCGGATTTAATAGAAAATAATTATATTAATTTTTTTAAGGAAAAGGGGTTTCTTGTTCAGGATGGTTTTAAAAAAGCCTTTAAAGGTCAATGGGGTTCTAAATCATATACAACTAAAGAAGGTATTGTACAAGATTTAAATAGATTGTCATTTAATTCTGTTATTTCACATTGTAGAAAATTAAATTTGCCATTGGATCCTACCGCTAAAGTGGTTGCCCCAAGATTATTACATAGTTCGCAATATGGATTTATTGATCCTGTGGATACACCTGATGGCGGACATATAGGTTTGCATAAATATTTAGCTATTTCTACAAAAATATCTAATTCAACACCAATAGTAGATATGGTTACTTGGTTAAATTCAAATGATGTGTTATCATTAACACAAATATCATTATTTGATGCGGAAAGAGAAAGTAAGGTATTTGTTAATGGTTCATGGATAGGAATACATATGGCTCCATTGGATTTATGTAATAAATTTAATATTTATAAAAGAAATGGAATATTACCATTGTTTTCAACAATTTCATTTAATATTAAAGATAATATTATAGAAGTATTTTGTGATTCCGGAAGATTATTGAGGCCGGTATATTATGTTTCGACAGACAATAAACCAAGTTATGTAAATACAACTGACGCTAAATCATATAAGAAAAAATCATGGATTGAATTGGTATCTGGAAAAACATATGGGAAAAGGTTCATGTCAATTAATTATAGCAAAATAATGAAGGTGGGAGATGTTTTCGATAATTCAACTATTGCGTTAAATGATATGCAAAAGGATGGAGGAATAGTAGATTATATAGATTCTACCGTTACAAATACATCTTTTATTAATACATATGATTTCAAATTTTCAAAAAATTATACACATATGGAAATTCATCCTTCTTTAATGTTTGGTGTTATGGGAAATCAGGTTATATATCTAAATCATAATCCTGTTTCCCGTGATTTATTTTCATGTGGTCAAAGTAAACAAGCTGTTTCATTATATAGTTCTAATTATCAGTATAGAACGGATAAGATGAGCGTTATTTTAAATTATGGTCAAATTCCGATTGTGAAATCTAGATATCTTAAGTATATTAACAACGAAGAACATCCTTATGGAGAAAATGTGATAGTAGCAATAATGTCATATAATGGGTATAATGTGGAAGATTCTATACTATTTAATTCTGGTTCTATTGACAGGGGTCTTTTTAGAACAACCTATTTTTCGACGTATGACGATAAAGAGGAAATTTCTATGGAAAATGATGTGGTTAAATCGTCGACCCTGTTTTCAAATATTGAACAACATGTTAATATAGAAAATAATGTACCTGGATTTGAATATCATCATTTAAACGAGGATGGATTTATAAAAGAAGATACGCGTGTACATGATAAAGTGGCAATTATCGGTAAGGTTAATAGGTTTGAAGATGTAATAATAAATAAATCAACAAAAGTAAAAAAGGGACAATTGGGTATGGTTGATAAAGTATTTGTTTCAAATAATAGTATAGGATATCGAACATGTAAGGTTCGTATTCGCGAAGAGAGAGTTCCTAGTATTGGAGATAAATTTTGTTCCAGGTGTGGTCAAAAGGGAACGATTGGATTAATAATACCAGAAGAGGATATGCCATTTACATCAAATGGATTAAGGCCTGATATTATTATAAATCCACATGCGTTACCATCTAGAATGACAATAGGGCAATTAATAGAAACTATAACGGGAAAGGCTTCTTGTTTATTAGGAAGCTTTGCAGATTGTACCGCATTTGAAAATACTTGTATGGATAATTTTAGAAATGTTTTAGGTAAGAATGGATTTCATTCATATGGTAATGAGGTTTTGTATGATGGGCTTAGTGGGAATCAAATAGAGTCGGATATATTTATTGGTCCAACATATTACATGCGATTGAAACATATGGTAAAGGATAAGATAAACCATCGTGCTGGAGGACCAAGAGATAGTCTTACTAGACAAACAGTGCAAGGTAGAGCAAATGATGGTGGTTTGAGAATAGGTGAAATGGAACGGGATTCTTTAGTATCTCATGGTATAATGACCTTTTTAAAGAATTCCTTGGTTGATCGTGGTGATAAATTTTATTTAACAATATGTAATAACTCTGGTGCGATAGCTATATATAATCCTACAAAAGATATATTATTTAGTCCTTATGTGGACGGCCCAATATTGTTTGAGGAAGGGGATGTTGTGAATTTAGATTATAAAAAAATGTATACAACAAAATTCGGTAAGGATTTTAGTATAATACAAGTCCCATATTCTTTGAAATTATTAATGCAAGAATTATTAACTATGAATGTACAAATGCGTTTAATTACATCAGATAATATTGAACAACTGACTAGTAAATCCGATTCGAGTATTTCAATACCAAGTAAGAATATTATAGGCTCGCCTGATAAAGCTGGTAAATTTATAAATAAAAATATTGATGAAGATGTTGATAATGAATATAATGAAGATTCACAAATTGACACTAATGAAGAGGATAATTTAGATAAATTTGATAGTATAAATGATACTATAGTGCAACATAACATTTTTAATGTGGGCGATACTGTACTTCATGTACCTTCTAAAAATTTACGTCCATGGAAAATTAAACAAATAGATAATTCAAAAAAACAAGAGAATATTATAATTTTTACATTATTAATGGATAATTTAGGAAATAATAATGATTTACCAGCAAAAAGTATAATACAAGAAAAGGTATTTAATAATAAGACACAGTCCTTTAATATTCCTGTGTATTTAACTACTTCGATTAATGAAATAAAACATTTTACAACCGATGAAATTATTCCTTCGGTTGTTATTGGAAATGATAGTGGTTTAGTAAAGGATGAAGAATATACAAATATTAGACAAAATGTTAATAAATTAAGTGACGACGAATCAGGTAGAAAAGAAATAATACTTAAACTCGATAATGAACGTGAAGAAGAAAGTAAAGACGGAGGTGAAGACCAAGGAATTATAGTATCTGATTCAGTAAAAACAATAAAATTGAATTAAAAATAACTTATAAGGAATATATAACTATGACTGAATTATTTAATAGTAATATAAACGATATTCAAACGTCGAGAGTAAATTTAGTGAAACAGTTGAAAAAAGCAGGATATAATGTCAGTGCATATGAAGAAATAACATTGAATGAGCTTTATTATATGGGTCAAAATAATCAACTAGATTTTAAAGTAAATAATGATATGGGTAATACAATAAATATTAAATATTTTATTAGCAAACCTATTAAAGCAACTACTATTCAAACTTTAACAAGTGAATTGTTTAGCGAAGAAGGTTTTGATCCATATTCGAATATAATTATTCTTATTGTTGAGAATGAACCCAATGTTAGTGTACAGGACGTAATTAAGCAATTATATGCAGAGGAAAATATATATTTTATTATATACAATATAAAACGTTTGTTATTCAATATACACGAACATAAATTTGTACCTAATCATAGAATAATGACACAAGATGAAGAGAAAACAATGTTTGAAAAATATTCAATTACAAATCCTAAAAGTGAATTACCTACTATATCAAGATTTGATCCAGTATCATTGGCTATTTTTATAAAACCAGGACAAATATGTGAAATAACGCGCTCTACAATAAATGGAATAAACGGTTATTATTATAGATTGTGTGTGAATTCATAATTTTATTAATATATTTATAATATATATTAAGGATGTCTTTTATTTATTCGTCGTTGGACAATCAAACACCTTATCTTCATGTTGAAGATGATTATGATAGAGATGCTGTAATAGATGGTTATTTAAAATTTAAATATCAAAATGAAAGTTTGCATGAAAAAAAAATTGATGGGTACAAATTAAATAAAAATACTATTGTAGATAATATTTTGAGATATAATTACCAAAGATTTGTAAATGGTCAATTAACTCTAGCTATAATTTCTTTGATTATGTATAATTACAATCTTATGTCTAATTAAATGAAATGTTAAATATATTTATATTTACTTAATATAAATATAATGGGCTATGATATCGCACCGAAATTTATTATAAAAGATAATTCAAATAATCATTCATATTGGTTGTATAAGGTATTTGATTCGACTGAAGGTGTTCATGAACGGGCATACGTAACTAGTACCGAATTGAAAAGTTTGGCAAAATTGAACAATTTTGATTTTGAAAGTGATGTAAATGTTTCTGTAATTAGTAGCGGTGAAGTAGCGGTGAAAATAAATGAACAATTAGTTAAGGATAAGGAGAGTGATGTTGGTTTGGATAATAATCCAAAAATAGCATTTATTTTTAACTCTACCGTTAAACAGATGTTCGGGAACGCACTCGGCGGCGATACCCAAAATGTATTATATACAGGAGCGGCTTACAATGATGCCTCACCTTTTACTGAGGCTGGTAATTTTGAATCACAATATAATAGTGGTAGTGACTTGGGTGGCGAAGATGTAACATATGCAATATTTTTAAAAAATGAAAATGACAAGGGTGATAAATATTATATTTTAAACGAACAAGTTAGAAAAAATGTAATAGAATCAGATAATCAACATAGAGCATTACAATATATGTATATGATTTTAATTGGGGTTACTGTATTAACATTGATGTTTAATTATAATAATGTAAAATTATCACATATTGTATTTTTTGTATTTTTTGTGGGCTATGGGTTTTTTTATAAATATATTTCTACGTTTATTATATCGCAATTTAAGTCTGCGCTTAAATCAGTAAAAACATCAGATACTATTACACAAATGATGTTATATATAAAAATAGTTATGTTAACATTGGTTGCTATATCAATACCTTTGATATCACTTACGTCATTTGGTGAGAATGATGTGGGTTTATCTGAAATATCTGATTATACATCATCTATTACAGAAAATATAATGTCTCAAGGAAGTGATTTACTAGAATCTGCACAAAATACAATTAGTGATAATATGGAGGGGTTAAAAGATAGTTTAGGAAATGCAAGAGAAGGTCTGGAAGGAGGTTTAGATTATGTAAAGGATGGGATGAGTAATATAGGTGATAATATACGCGAGAGGGTTGATAATACATTTGGAGAAGGAGATGCTAGACAACCCGAATCATCGGTACAGTGATAATATTCATGTGTATGTTTAGACGATAATAAATTAAAAATTATCTTCGCATTCGTCTAGGCAAATACTAATACCAATCCACCCTTGTTTTCGTTTTTCTCCATCTAATATTCTTTGAGGTTTTCCAAATTTTTTATTCATATAATCTTTTAATTCTTGTCCTCGTGGTACTTTTGAACCATATAATTGTATATACCAGTCTTTGAAATCTTCTTGTAAATCGCTCCAAATAACAAACTTTGTATCATCTGATTTTTCGATTCGTTCTTTGACATAACCTTCCAAATAGTCTTGTGAACTTCTATATTCGCCGCTCTTGGATAATACTATGTCACAGTCTTCGACATTGCCTTGTGTATCTTTTACACGCTCGATTAACATAGACATAAATACTTCTTTCCAATTTGGAAATTTTACGTCTAATTTTTTGTCTACTTCAAATTGATATGGTTCTTCGGGGTCATCATCAATTTTTTCTTTTTCTTTAAATTTGGCCATGAATTCGCAAACACGAATTCTTCGCCAAGTACCGTCATCATTACTAGGAACATCAAGTAATGTGTTCAAACAAACTACTAGTTTGAATTGAGGAACAAATGTGATACTGTCTTTATATAAACCTCTGCATACAATATTATCGCCTCCTGTCATTTCTTTTAGTGGACCTTCTACTATTTTATCGCCTTTAGATGGTTCTTGCATAACAGCATATCTTACACCTTGTAATTGAACTAATTCTGGGCTTACTTGACCGGTTTTTGCTCTGGCACCTGTAACGGCTGTTATGGGCAATGTTCCTTTGTAATCACCTAAGCATTGTGTCATTAATTCTACCAGTTTAGATTTGCCATTACGACCTGAACCAATGTACATGTTAAACGTTTGATTTTCATTTGTACCGCGTAATGTTGATGCAAGATGACTCCACATGTAATTTCGTAATTCATCTACAGGAAATAGTTTTGTCATAAAATCATTAATTTCGTCTATTATAGATTTATCACAATCGTTTATTGGTAAGTATTTTATCTTTGTACATTTAGTAATATAGTCTTCGCAACGACCATCTCTGAATATATTTTGTGTGAAGTCAAATACTCCATTTTCAAAACATAATAGTAGAGGATTAGTATTAAGTTTATCTTCGAAAATATGATCGAAGAACAATTCTTGAACTTCACGCATAATATTGTTTTTAGGTTGTGTATTTCTTAGTTTTGTACAGATGGTGGTTAGATTTTTTATTTTGGTTTGATTTTTTTTCGTTACCAATTCGTCTAAACCTTCGTCATCTATGCCAAATTTGTCGGTTAATTCGCGAAGATGTAAGTAATATAAATGGTGTACTTCATCTGATAATTTTTTTCTTAGTGTTGTACCTGCTTCTATTTCACACCATTTATGATTTATAAATTCAAACCATATATTTTTTTTGATACTAACACAAATGTACTTGTCTTTATATAAACATTGTATAACTTTAGCTATGTCGTGGTCTGTAACTTCTTTGCATGGGTCAATGCTTTTTTCTATTTCATATGAAATAGAAATTTTTTTCACTTTTTCAAATTCTTCGGGTGGAGCATCAATTTGTGCCCAATATCTTATAGATTTTCTAGTTAAACTATGTGGGGATAATGAATCCCATCTAGATTTCAAATCTTCAATATTATCAAAACTGAAATCTTTTGCTTTGCTGCTTAATTTTATCCATGTAATAAACAATCTTTGGTCTGTGGCGTGTAATGCCATCGCAACCTGAATCCATTTATTATACGAACCGGATTCGTAATATTTTTCTGGTAAAATTAATGTGTACATATGACATTCTTTTATGTGAAAATCGTGTGGTTCTAGAGAGTCAAACATTTCATCGATTTTCAAATTAAGTTCCATTTCATTTTTTATTTGTAAGATGTCATTCATATTTACATTTTTTATCGTCATGTTAAGTTTTTTTTTGGGTTTAGATATATTAGATTCAATTAGTTTATTTGTTAAATCTGTATTTTCTAATTTAGGATTACCTGTATATTGTACTGAAAGTTTTTGAAACAGTTCAAAACTCATATTATTATTTTCTGGAACAGGTTGTGGGTCAGAATCAAATTCGTCCATTTCTTTATCATATAAGACCTCGAACATATGTTTTAATTTATATGTTTTATATCCCGGTTTACATGAACCATATAATTGCCATGGTGTTGATTTGTTTGCTACGCCTTCATCATATACCTTATCCCATGAATTAATTAATGGTAGTGTCGTGTGTTTTTTTATATTTTCTAGAAACCCATTGCGTAGGAATGTACAAACTTCTTTTTTTACATTTACGCCAATTAATATATGAACGCCATCTTTAGTTATATTATCGTCTTTGCAAATATTTACAGTATCTTTTTCAAATATAAAGATTGTGAATTTTTTGTCGCAAATTGTATACCTTTTAAGTTCATCCAATATTAATCCACAGTAAAGTTCAATATCAGCATCGCTATGTTGTCTTGTATTTACATTTGAATCATATCTGAAATCAAAATCAATGCAAATAGGACCACATTCTTTTTGTTGGTATTCGGTTAAATGTTCGACCTCTCCTTTTGTAATTACTGTTTTAAAATACTCTTTATGAAAAGGTAATAAATCATTTTCTAATATTGTATATGAGCCACCGGATACTTTATGTTTTTCACTTTTAATTTTTGTATGTGTTATCTCGGAGTTGTTTTTTCTAAAATGTGACTTCAATATTTGTTTTAAAGTCATGTTTCTGTTAATATCTATACATAAGATATTTTTAATTCAATTTTAAATATACTAATCTAAAAAGATGGGAAATGTGTGAGCATAAATCCTGTTGATTTTTATAATTTGAAATCTTATTTCAAATGATACTAATATATTAAATTCATATGGTTTCTTTTTGACACCAGCGACTATATAATGTTATGATTTGAACGCCTATTTACTGCATTTATAAGTGTATTTACATAACATTTTTTTTTTGTGACCTTTGCATTTATATGTGTATTTACATTTACCATGTTTAGAACCAGATTTAGATTTTTTACTGGGACATTTGTAAATGTAAGTACATAGTTGTTTCTTTTTGTGAGGTTTGCATTTGTAACTATATTTGCATTTTCCTTTTGTAACTTTGCCTTTTTTTGATGGTTTTTTGCCTCCTCTGCGTGGCCTACTCGTTGCTCTGGGTGGTGTCTCTTGTGGTTCAGGTGCAAAGTCACTTGGATCCTCGTGAGTATAGTCTCTTGACCTCATAATTTTCTCAAGTTGTGCCTCACTGACCGCTTCAAGTGGCGGGAAATCCCTAGCGGGGGCGGGAGGAAACGGCGGTGGTGGGCCGGCGGGTGGAGTTGTACACGAACCAGTTTCCATTTCTCTTATTACTTCTTGTTTTGTAATTGTTTCTCCTAAACGAGTTATTAGCGCATTACTACAAACATCCTGGTCGGTTCCATGTAAAAGCACGTAGGCAAGATAAACTAATGGGGCGTTGTTACGTCCAGGATAGTTCTCATCATGTGGTACCGGCGCATCAGGATGCCGTAGTTGATATAATGCGTCATATAATCTTTGCAGATGTACTGTTGTTGCTGCGCCACTCAACGAGCTACCTTGACTCATACCTTCAGTTCCATCCACAAATCCTCGGCCTGATGGACCCTGGATGTCTGATAGCGCAGCACTTATTGAGTCGTAAACTTCTTCTTTATTATCACTTTGAATAATTATCCCTGGATACATAGTAGTAAAGGCGTGCAGTTGTTGGTATGTGGTTTCCATAGTGTCATAAAGTTTATTTATTTCATTATCCCTTTCCTTATATGCGCCTCTTCGCCAGAGTTTCATTTTACCTAGTTTGATTAATCCTTGTTGAAATACGTGACTTACTTTTTTTTTTAACTCGTCTGTATACATAGAATCCATATCTTTGTCTGTTTCCATTATTATATATAATATAAAACTATATAAAATTTTGTTTGTAATATATGGAGAAATGTCGAATCTGGCTAAATCAACGCGATCTAGATTAATAAAGGACATTAAAGAAATGATGAAATATTCTGATACTAATAATAATATATATTACAAGCATAGCGAAGATGATTTATTAACAGGGTATGCATTAATAATTGGAGATGAGGATTCGCCGTATAGATATGGAAATTATATGTTTAGGTTTACATTCCCGGAAGATTATCCTTTTTCACCACCTAAAGTAAAATATTTGACAAATGATGGAATTATAAGGTATCATCCAAATTTATACAAGAATGGTACATGTTGTTTATCTATATTAAATACATGGAAAGGGGATCAATGGACGTCTTGTCAAACAATACTTTCTGTATTATTATCGATTTCATCCTTGTTTCAAAATAATTCATTGATATTAGAACCTGGGGTGAGGATGTATCATCCTGATGTAGAGAAATATAATAGAATAATCGAATATAAGAACATAGATTTTGCTGTGTGTGAAATAGTTACTATGGTAAACGAGGAACAAAATGTAGAGAAGATATATAACTTACAATATTGTATTTCCTTGTTTAAAAATGAAATTTTAGAAACTTTTAAAAGGAATATTGATTCAATAATAGATTATATTGAAGAAAATAAATATAGGAATAAAAACAAGGTTATCACATCTATGTATAATATCCACGTCTTATTAGAATATAATAATCTTTATAATAAAATGACAATGTTGAAATCAAAATTAACATAATTATTAATAAAATTGATTTTAATAAAAGTTTAGATATATATAATATGTATTTTTGTGAAAATTGCGATAATATGTATTATGTACATATAGATTCTACATCAGACACAATCACTCATTTTTGTAGAAATTGTGGAAATACAAATGATAAGATATTATCGAACACTAACACAGTATTTGAATATGACAATGATAAAAATTCAACGTTTAAACTTGCGAATTCTATAAATCAATATACTAAATATGATCCAACATTACCACGTACTAGTAATATTGTATGTCCAAATGTAGAATGTCCGAGTATTACTACCGATGGTGTAAAGAATGAGATTATATATATAAAATATGATGAAAGGAATATAAAATTTATTTATTTATGTAGTCATTGCGATAAATCTTGGTATAATTAATTATATATAAATGTATCATTTGTAAATAAAAATTGAAAATATAATATAAAATTAATATAATATTAATTTTATGTCGGATACTGAATTTAACGATAATTTATCTGAAAACGATGTTGACACGGATGTTGAATCGATTTCAGATATTGGTTCGGATGATGACGTTAATGATGAAAATATAGATGTAAATGATGAAATAATTAAGGATTTATCTACAGGTGCGCAGGGTGAAATGGAACATATTGATGATGATGATGATGATGATGATTATGATGAAGTATATAATAAAATCGAGAGAGCTTCTGATATTATTCATGGAAATAATAATACAATTTCGCGAGATAAAATGTTACCATTATTGATTGTAAAAAGAAATAAAAATAATGTAATTGTGGATGATAATCATAAGACAATACCTTTACTAACAAAATATGAAAAGACAAAAATTATAGGTTTAAGGGCAGTGCAATTGGCTAATGGTTTAAAACCGTTCATAGAAGTTCCCGAGGATGTAATTGAACCTACCGTTATTGCTGATATGGAATTAAAACAAAAAAAAATACCTTTTATATTAAAACGTCCAGTATCTCTTACAAGATTCGAGTATTGGCCTATAAATGAATTAGAAATAATTTGATGGATATTTTCTAATTTCATTTATATTTGTTATTCTAGTACTATTGTCTTTAATGATAGTTTGTGGTACCCATCCTTTATATTTTTTATTATAAATACATTTAACTGTGAGCGTGGAATTTTCATTTTCGTGGAAAGCGTTTTTCATTTTTTTACTTGTATATAAATCGTTAATTAGTGCATAATTATATACAATAGGTTTATCGTCGTTATTAAGAATATATAATTCATATAATTCACATTGGTCTTTTTTGCTAATTAAAAAAGTATGTTTTATTTTCTTTTGATCGGCTTCATTTTTAGTCAATATTATACGATATTTATTAGAATTAAATGAGAAGTATTTTACAGAATATACGTCGTATGGTATTTTATAAAATATATCTTCATCATTTATATTATTTCTGATCCACGCTAGTGAAAAGTTAAGTTGATTATATTTATCGTTTATGTATTCCTTACAAAAAAAGTTCTTATATGCATTCATTTTTTGTGTAAATGATTTGTTTGTGTATGTATTTTTGTACAATATGATATCTTCAATTATTATATTTGTGTTATTATTTTTAACACCGCATAAAATAGTTCCATTACCGTGTGCTAAATTATCGTCAAAGCGTATTTTTTTTATAATATTATTGGAAAGAGTTCTATCCTTATTAATATTAATTAATATACATTTTGGATCATTATCTATTATTGTGAACCATATGTAACATTTAGGTCCATATGGTATAAAAACGCATGCATCGTAATTCCCGACTAAAGTATTGTGATTGTTATGATTATAAATATTATTTTTAATAATTTGTGAAAATTTATTTATTATCATCATATGTTTACATCTATATAAGTCTTTAAACATTTTTATGTATAATATTTTTAGCATGAGGGAGGTTTGAAATATTATTAAATTCTATATACCATATTATATCATTAATAGATACAATATTTATATCATCGTTAACTATAAATAATTCTTCATTATATTCATGCTTAGTGTATTTAAACGGTATTTTATCGTGCTGGATATATTCAATGTCCGATTTATCAAACATAAGTTTATTATCATTTTCTGCGAACGTATCTACGTTGTCATTTTTTATAATCATTTTTTTAATATCTGCATTTTCGTTGTTAATTTTAAATATACCTTCATTTGATATTAAAAAAATACATTTTCTATTTATTTTATTGTAGTGTTGAAAATTATTACGACGAAGTGTTAATGTAGAGTATAATTTCATTGTTAAACTATTTAAACTGATATCCTTATTTTTAAATAAATTATATGAAATATAAATTTATTGTACTTGAAAAGGATGGGGAAGTTTCAATTAAATCAACAAAATCTATTGATACATTATATAAAACTTGTGGTTATCGTAAAAATTCTGATTTTATAACTTTAAATAATTGGGAAGACATTACTATTAATAATGTTGTATATTCAATTTCATTGTGGGGGAAAAATGTAGGTAAGAATAATAATGTTAATACTAGTGATTTTATAAAACATTGTTTTACACAACCCATTTATGGGAGTGTTGTATTTGTATTTAAGTGTGGGTTATCTATTTGCGAAGATGTCAATATAGAATTATGGGAAGAATTTAAAAATCAAATAAATCAATGTTCGATATCAAATGATGTAAATAGTGATTCTGATTATACTTTTGATGATGATAATGAATGTAACAGTGTAGAAAATAATGGTAATGAGAACGATAATAAATTAATAACAAATGAATTGACATATGAAACATATCTTTTTTCAGATGAGGATTAAAAAATATTTAATGAAAAATATTTAATGATATATTTGATTGATAAAGTATAGTATGTTAAGAGTAATAAGTGTGCGTTTTTTAACATCTGTATCTAAAACAGATTCCTTAAAAGTTCTGAAAGGTCTATCGGTGTCAACCGATGACAATATAAAATTAACAGATGAAAACAAATATGTTGACGATTCGGAGGAATATGAAAATATGTTTGTAAGTACTTCTTTTAACAATATAGAATGGGGTGGACCTTTGCGAGGAGGTAGAATGTTAGAACCTACTAGGTATGGGGATTGGGAGCGAAAGGGACGTTGTACAGATTATTAAATTTAATATATTGTAAGTTGATTGTAGTGGTAGATACAAAAGATATATAAATGTTTATTTGTTTATTATATAAATATGGTAGATTTATATAATAAAGAAAAAAATTATTGTGGTTCGCAGTTTTTTTTATGTTTTTACTCGTGTTATAATAATCAATTATCACAGGATAATGATGATAAGTATGAACTATCTGTAACGTATGTAATAGACGAAGATGATGATTTTTATGCAAATGATGGGGATTGGACAGTATATTGGGTTGAAGATGATTATTTATACGATTGGGATGTAGATGAGATTTGTAGTTTAGGTTAGTGTATATATAATTACACTAAGATTTGGATTTTGTGGATTCAATTAACATGATTAATTTATCTAATTTATTATCCACATTATTAATATTTTGGTGTAATTGTGATATTTGTGATGCAATTGAGTCGTAATCGTTTTTGCAATCTATGCGTGTATCGTTAGGTTGGGGTTTGAATGTAGTATTTTTTTTATATTTTTTGTAGAGGATTAGTAAACAGCAAGTAAATATACTAATCCATATAAAAGATAATGTTATAGTGAATGAATTTTTTCGCATTATATTCTTAAAAATATGTGTTAATGAAATGTTAGAAATAACAATATCATTTCTTAACCTTTTAATAAGTTTTAGTGGTTTCATGTCACTTTCTTTATTGTGTAGTAGGTGGTTATTATAAACTAATAAGCGAATAAGATTTCAATTTTAGACATATTTTAATTAGGTGTATAGAGGAGGGGGTAAGGGGGAACCTAGGTTCCCCCCGACGGATGTAGTTAAGTGTTGGTGGTAGGTGAGATGGGTGATGGAGTATGTTGGGATAGATGTGGGGATATAAGTATAAAAGGATAGGTGTGAGTGATT
>MDSX01053279.1_pt1 | contig 18608 bp, 19 predicted proteins | sample 811141 | NCBI WGS metagenome assembly MDSX01 (sample SAMN05326642, study PRJNA326480) | marine metagenome | isolation source: seawater | place: Atlantic Ocean: South East | collected 2010 | reverse complement strand
GATTTTCTTTCATCGTCGGGTTCAGATGGTTTTTTTTTACTACCGAATGGATTACTAAATGATAAACCCCCTCCTTCTAGCTGATCTTCTTGTGTTTCATCTTCTTCTCCATCTTCTTCTCCATCTTCTTCCTGAGCTGATTGCCCATTTTCTGTTGATGTACCATTAGGTGGCACTTCGGTATCCTCATCTGTTTTGCCTTCTCCACCATCAGATGACCCCTCATTACCATCAACACTTTCATTATTATCAGACTTATCTGGTTTTTTTTTTAATAATCCTGAGACTGTGCTCGCTGCCGACCCTACTGTGCTCGCGGCCGACTCTAGTAAGGCAGAACCTTCTTCCATAAATGTTGTTCTCTTTTCTCCGGTTTCAATAAAATGCCAAAAATCATTTATGTTTTTAATATTATTATTTTCATCTATCTTTAACTTAAATATAACATCTTTAACTGAATTTTTTTGGGCTATATAATTTTTCAATTCCTCACCAAATCTTTTTTTTATCTCTTCGCTAACTTTTCTTATATTTCTCATCTTTTTTGACTCTAATCTTCTACTACCCTCGAATACTTTAGTACCCGTCTTCTTGGTGATGAAATCGCCAACATCCGATAATGATAAACCCCCTCCTAGCTGATCACCTTCTCTTTCTATCTCTTTTGATTCTCCCTTAGCTGATTCCCCGTTTGCTGTTGATGTATCATTAGATGGCGCTTCGGTACCCCCCTCCGTTGTGTCTTCTTCCACATCAGACGACCCTTCATCATCATCGCCATGAATTATTTTTGTTTCATCATACATTGTCGTAATTGTTTCTGGTGCAATCAACCCATTTACAAATGTTAAATCATCTGATGTTTTGAGACCAATTCTTCTAAGTACTTCTTTTTCAACATATGTCAGTTCAGCCGCGGTTTCTTCTTCTTTTTTTTCTTCGGCCAATTCATCGGTTCCTTTGGGCGATTCTTTTTTTTCTTCAGCCGATTCATCGTTTCCTTTGGCTGATACCGAAGATGTATCTGAGGAATCCGGTACTTCAGCAACTGGTGTTGTTTCTGATGAATTTTCATTACCACTAACTGCACCCAATACCGAGTTTCCTACACCACTAACTGCATTCAATCCTGAATTTAGTGCATCCGATGCCGAATCTAATGCATCCGATGCCGACTGTCCTACACCACTAAATGTTGTTCTGATATTTTCTTTAATATCACTTGATTTCAATTTATCAAGTTCTTCTGCGCTGCATTTATTTCCTTCCGACACCTTGAGCTTCGTGAGCTCCTTTCTCGCTTCCCTCCGTTCATCCTCGTCCGCGGCCCTAATCTCCGTTTCTTGCCAGCCGGCCTTTAATTTTTTGAATTTATCACACTCATCTTTCCTTTCCTCATAATTACCATATCCTATATTTTGTAAAGACTTTGTCGCTTCACTGACCGCATTCGAAATACCTTCTACACCATCCTCTATAGATTTTGTGGATTCACGATCTATTTTCAACCCTTCACGAACCGTCCTCCCAATCGAGCCCTTAGTACCGTATTGTTCCTCCTTCCTTTTTTCTTGTTCAAGCTCTCGCGCAGCGCGCTTGGCTGCGTTATTCCGTCTGGTTTCCTCGGCCGCCGGGCTGTTATCATTGTCACAACATATTTTCTGGGGTACGCCGATTTCAGTTCCAACGTAATCTTCACATCTCCCCTTCTTCGGTCCCGTATACCCATCCTCAATTGACTCGCGTTTCTGCCCAATCCTCTCCACGTCGTACTTGCCAGGATTAATACCCGAGCCAGTCCCTCTCGGATCCGTCCATCTAAGGTTTCTACACTCTTCTGCAGTAGGGCGCCCTCCTCTTTGCGTACGTGCTTTCCCTTTAACCCGTTTCTTTTTTTTTATTGTTTTATCATATCTTTTTTTTATTGTTTTCTCATATTTCTTTTTTTTTATATGTTTCTTAATTGTTTTTGGCATATTCTATTATATTAGAATTATATAAAAGAATATTATAAGTTAATACATATAAATTTAATTGTCTCATTATAACGAATATTACAATTTAATATTTGTTGTCCCATGTGTATATTTCCTATTACGTCTCGGGCTGGTCGGGCGCAGGCACCTCGGCCTCGAGAGGCGCTGGCGCCGGGGCCTCGTCGCGACGCTCGGCGCGGCGCGCCTCATCATTTGCCTGGTCGACGGGCAGATTTGAAATTTTATTATTGAGTAGTCTCGTGAATTTTACTTGAATCCTGTCCTTTAATTCTTTTCGAAATCCATCGGAGTTGTAACAGTGGCTCTGGGGATCTTCATCGAACAAACCCAAGGTTTCATTCCACGCCTCCTTTGCTGCCTGTTTATAGAGATGTATATTCACACTATGTGGGTGATCTAACGGGCATCCTCGCTCCAGCGCCAGCCGTGAGGCCTCGGCGCGCTCGCGCCCTCTGCCTGAGCGCACGAACGGGAAGCCTCCCTTTTGTAAAAATTTTTTTGTATATTTACGGAATAATCTGTTTAACTCTCTAGGTTTAATAAATGTTTTAGTCTTTTTACCTTTTTGTTTCTTATCTACTGTTTTACCTTTTTTCTGTTTTCTATTTCTAAGAGTTTTTCTATAATATTTCATTATATAAATTAACTATATAAAAAAATTATTCTACTCTAAAATATCTAAAACGAAGAACCAAACGCCCCACCTAAAGCATCATTAGCAGCCATAGGTGTAGCCATATCTTGAAACATGTTCCCATTAGAAGTATGACCCTCTTCTATGGGCTGTTTAGGAATAGGATTGTTCATAACCGGCACACTATATTCAGATAATTCATTTGCTTCATTAGATACATTCTGTTGTGGTGTTCCTTGAATCAAATGCAAAAATCTATCTGTTATGATATTCATTTTCTCACCCAATTTAGTTTGTAAACTTAATATTATTATTAAAAAAGAAACTACACAATTGATAATAGAAAATGAATCATATTTTGATTCACTATATGTAGGAAAGTACGTTATAATTCTATGAATTAAAAATATACCCACAAATATTATTCCCAATTGAGAGATTACCTCAAATATTATTTCTAAAGAAGCTTTATTTTCATCAGCTTCGGGGATTAATCGTTGAATTGTTTTATTTAATAATACAACGGGTAAAACGGCTAAAATAGAATATTGAATTGTGTTCATAATTTCGTGTTTCGATTTTGTATCGAAATTAAATACATGGGAAATGAATCCTTGTTCTTGTTTTGTAATATCCGGAATGTCGTCGTTATCGCTCATATTATATTAGACAGATATAAAAAAAACCCTACTATATAATTATGGGCGAACAACAATACCTAGATTTAATAAATGATATAATTGAAAACGGCAACCACGTAGAAGGAAGAAATGGAAATACAATTGCAGTTTTTGGAAGGTCAATGAGATTTTCATTAAAAAATAATATAATACCGTTATTAACATCTAAAAAAATGGCATGGAAAACATGCCTCAAAGAACTATTATGGTTTATTAAAGGAAAAACAAACAACAAACTTCTTAAAGACGATAATGTTAAAATCTGGAATCAAAACGGAAGTAGAGAATACTTAGATTCTATTGGCTTGAATCACCGCGAAGAAGACGATCTAGGTCCAGTATACGGGCATCAATGGAGACATTTCAATGCTCCATACGATACATGTAATACAAATTACGATAATAAAGGAATTGATCAGTTGAATGAAATAATCACATGTCTTAAAGATAAAGATAAACGATACTCTAGGCGTCTTATAATGAGTGCATGGAATCCATGTCAACTAAAAGAAATGGCACTCCCACCATGTCACGTATTAGCACAATTCAATGTTATTAATAATAAATTAAGTTGTGCTTTATATCAACGTAGCTGTGATGTAGGTTTAGGTGTTCCATTTAATATTCTATCATACAGTATTTTAACCCATATTATAGCAAAACATTGCGATTTAGAAGCAGACGAGTTTGTATACTTCATGGGAAATGTTCACATATACGACGACCATATAGAATCATTAAAAACCCAGACAAAAAATCCTATTTATCCATTTCCTAAACTAAATATTTCAAATAAACACAAACTGATTGATGATTATTCGGTTGAAGATTTTTCTATTGAAAATTACAAATCATGTGAAAAGGTAATAATGAAAATGCGTACATGAATATGAAATATTATATTTTATAAGTATATTATGAGTAGTGCAGTATCTAATAGTTCCGCAAGAAGAAGACGTAGTGTACAGCCCAAAGTTCAAGAAAGAATTCAAGAAAAGGTTGCCCAAGAAGAAACAAAATCTACAGGTGATTATCAAAACGAAAATGTACCAATTCTTGGTGTAAAAGAGTCAATTTACTTTCTAAGCAATAAAATACGCTTCTTAGAAGCAGTTATACAAAAAGAAACATTTAGTAAAGATAAATCATCAAATAATAACGACGAAATAACTAAAGCAATTGATGATATTAAACGAACAGTTGATGATTTTTCTATTAAATTCGGACTTTTAGAGGTTAGTGTAGGAAAACTAAATCTAATAGTTGGTATACACGATAACTATATAAATAAAATTAAAAACATGGTAGACTTTGATAACATAGAAAAGGTAGAAGTTCAAGAAATAACACCTAAATTGATTGAATAAATATATTAAAATAATCTAAAAATTGAATTAAAACAATAGAATAATAATTATTAATGGAATTACATATTAATGATGAAAATAAAGCCTCTTCATTTGTCAAAATTTTTAGAAATATGCATTTAATTGCCGAATACGTATCTATTACATTTTATTCAAATCATATTTACATTCAGGGTATAGAAAATTCAAAATCTGCTATATTTGAACTTAAACTATATAATGACTGGTTCGATAAATATGAACTACTAAATACTGATGAAATAACTATTAATATGAATTGCAATATCTTATCAAAAGTTTTTGGTATACATGCAGAAAAAGAAGCTATCAATATTTCACTTAACTCGGATGATGATAAATTATATATTGTATTCAAATCCGAAACAGATTTCAAAAAGGACTTGGAAATACCTTTAATGGATAATGTATGTTCTAATCTAAATATTACTTCAATCGATTATGACGTAGAATTTTCAATTAAATCTAAAACGCTTGCAAATGTTATTGATAAACTAACATCATTTGGTAATACACTTAATATTAAATGTAATGAAACGCTTATTCATTTTCGCGCAGCCGATGTAGATGGACAATTAAATTGTATTTTATATGATACCAATGAAGATTCCGAATATGTCGATGAATTTAGCTGTGTAGAAGATATTGATCTTACACTCTCTTATGGAATTAAAATGTTTAGTAACTTTTGTTCATTTGAAAAAGTTAATACTACAGTATACTTATCATTTAGTGATAATAAACCCATGAAGATGTCATATCTATTAGACGATTATGAAAATAGCGAAACAGACAACAATAAATCTGAACTAAACTTTTTCTTAGCACCTAAAATAGAAAGCGATTAACGTTTGTCGCATATTTATAACATATTATTACAATCATGTAAAATATCACAAATAATTATACCTTAAATATAAATTTGTTTTTTTTAAAAAAAACCTACTACAAAATTATTATAACTTTTTATATTTTCTTTTTAAAAAAAGTTATATATGCAACTACTTAAAGATAACCAATAAGAATATATTATAAGTTATATGGGCGAAACAGTACAAGGAAAGGTTAAATGGTTCAATAGTCGGGCCGGTTATGGTTTTATCACAGTAATATCCGAAAAAAATAATAATGAAGATATTTTTGTACATCACAGTTCACTTACGTGTTCTGCTGAACAATACAAATATCTCATTCAAGGAGAATATGTCAACTTTGTTATTACTGAAACCAAAGACGAAAAACACAAGTTCCAAGCCGAAAATGTTACAGGAATTAATGGTGGCGACCTGATGTGTGAAACTCGTAATAACATGGCCATGAAAAAACCTGGAAATACTATGAAACGTGGCACTAGAAAACCAACATCAGTGGCCGAAGAGGAACAGTAATTATTAAAAATATTATATAAAGAAAATAAAATATTATATAAAGAAAATAAAATATAGATATGTATAATGCCTAGACAACCAAAGACAAAAAATACTATTTCAACTGTAGATATTAGTGAACAAGTACAAAATGAACCAGTTGTATTAGAAAATATAACACATTCTAATGATACATCCCCTGAAACCTCGGAAATAAATAGCCATTTTGCAAATATATATTTAATGTTAACCGGACTTAAACAAGCTATTAGTGGATTAAATCTACATTTAAAAATTTTAGAAAAAGATATGAAAAAACATCTTAAAAATATACAAAAATCAAATAAAAAATTAAAACCAAAAGGTAACCGTAAACCATCTGGGTTTGCAAAACCATCTGATGTTTCTAATGAATTGTGTAAATTTATGGGTAGAGACACCGGTACACAAATAGCCAGAACAGAAGTAACACAATACCTTATACAATACATAAAAGAAAATCAACTACAATTTGCAGACAACAAAAAAATCATTTTGCCAGATGAAAAATTAAAAAATTTATTAGGTGTAGACAATACAACTGAAGTTACATATTTTAACTTACAGGGTTTAATGAACAAACATTTTTTACACTAAAATTGAATAATATTTTTTAACTTTAATAATATTCATAATATTATATATAGAACAAAAGAACTATATATAATATGTATATTACAACTACTTACAGAACTATGTGTAGAAAATTGCAACGTTGTTTTCGTTTCAGTTATTTGAAATTCAAAAAACGAAATATCATAAACAATAAACAACTCATTTATTCAAGCACACCACTCGTTAGCGATGTAATCACAGATCAAATCAACAGTGATGGAAAGTTCAATATTATTCAATTCACCGAAAGTCATATTGAATCAGTATTGTTCACTTACTTTTTATATAAATCTTTGGGTATGATTCTAAATTCAACTTCAACAATAGTGCAACATTTAGACTAGATTATAAAACTATACAAACACATTTAGAAAGTAGTAACTGAATATATTTATATGTTGTACGAAGGTATTGTAATTGCAGGAGGTTTATTTTCTTTTATTGCGGCTATGGGAATCGGTGCCAACGATGTAGCGAATGCTTACGCCACTGCCGTTGGTTCGAAGGCTCTATCTATTAAACAAGCTGTTGTACTCGCTTCGGTTTTCGAAACAGGTGGCGCTATCTTTATGGGAAGTCATGTATCGAAAACTATCAGGAAAGGTATTGCCGACTACGAATGTTTTGAAGACGATCCAGGACCATTGATGTATGGTTGTATGAGTGTTTGTCTTGCTGTCGGATTGTGGTTATTTATCGCATCTAAGTACGAAATGCCTGTTTCAACTACTCATTCGTGTGTAGGCGGAATGATTGGTATGACTATGGTTTTAAAAGGCGCCAGGTGTGTTGTATGGTACGAAGAAAAAGAGTTATTTCCATACGTAGGTGGTGTAGCTGGTATTGTACTATCTTGGGTTATTTCACCGGTTTTTTCTGCTGTGATTTCTAGTACTTTATACGGAATCATTCGTCAAGTCATTATGCGTTCTGAACACAGTTTCACTAGAGCAAAATACTTATTCCCTGTACTTGTAGGTGGTACTGTTTCGCTTAATGCTTTTTTCATCATTTACAAAGGCGCGAAAGGCCTTGACCTCGACGAAACTCCACTAAATGTTGCGTGTGCGTGGGCATTTGGTATTGGTGGTGCTAGTGGATTAGCTATTGTTCCTTTCTTACCAACAATTTCTGAAAAAGCAGAAAACACGATTAATAATAAAAATAATAATAAAATAACAATTGAAGAACCAGAAAACAATAATGTTAATGTTCAACCAGAAATAGTATCTGATGATACTAACGATAATGATTCTATGTGTAATAAACTAGTAAATTATGTTAACGATTCCCTAAAATTCGATATTGACAGCATTATCGAAGAAGACGAAATCGTAGCCAAGATTCACGAAGAAGCTGAAGTTTTCGAACCCGAAACAGAAGAGTTCTTTAAAAGTATTCAGGTATTCACCGCCATTTGCGATTCATTCAGTCATGGTGCGAATGATGTCGCTAATGCAATTGGACCCTTTATGGCCATTTACATTATATCAAAAGAAGGGACTGTAACTAAAGACACCGATTTCGGTTCCGATGCCTATTGGTTTTTAGCTCTCGGTGGCGTAGGTATTTCAATTGGGTTGTTTGTATATGGTTACAAGATTTTACACGCGATCGGTACCAAACTCTGCAAACTTACGCCATCGCGTGGCTCAGCCATTGAATTGGCCTCGGCTATTGTTATCATCACTGGCAGTCGTCTTGAAATCCCTCTATCTACAACCCACTGCCAAGTCGGTGCTACTATGGGTGTCGCCGCACTAGAAGATCCATACACATGCAAAGGTATCAATATGAAGATCATTTTCAAGTGTGTGGCCGGATGGGTCATTACATTAGTAGTTGTCGGTGGAACAACTGCTCTCATCACAGCACAGGGTGCCTATACACCAGAAGTAGGAAAAGACTGTTAAGTGTAACTACTTTGATCTTTTACTTTTACTTTTATTGGATTTCATTGTCTTTTTACGACTATATTTGCAATATTGTTTCTGTGAAAACCCCTTTGGATTTCTACAATTAATTGTATTTTTATATTTTTTCGACCATTTCCTTGTTCTAATCATTGTATATAATATAGTATATAATATACTACATTTTATTGTATAGTATATTATATCTATAAATTGATTAATCAATATTTTTCATCTATTAACTCTGCTTTATTTTTTTTATTTTGAATATATTCGTATATTTTCCAAAATTTATCTTGATGATGAATTAAATTATCATGTTCATTAGAAACCAAACTATTAAAAAAAAGACTATATTCATTTTCATAACTATTTACAACACGTTCAATATTGTTTATACTAATACACCTTTTATCTGGTAAATATTTACCAGATTCAAAAATATATTTACATTTACTTGTATGTAATTTAACTTTGAAATATGTATCAACATCATTATCCCCGCCATAATGTGAATACTGTTTACGAATATTCTCTACTATACTCGCGTCTAACAATTCATCTACATCATTACCTATTATACCATATAGAACAGCCAAAAAATGTGACTGAAACATATCTTTAAACATTCCAGTCTGATTAAAATATCCTAACCTATGCTCCACATCTTCTGAATATAAAAATGATATTTTAAATTCCGTTAAATCACTATTTCTATATTCGTTAACTATATCAATCAAATCCTTTTTGTACAAAAAATGATCTACAATATATATATTATCTCTTATTAGTGGCCTTAATCTCATATAATCACTATAATTGTTTGAAAAAGGTTTTTCTAATACAATTTTAATATCCCTTGTTTTTTTAAGATTATTTTTGTTAAATTCCATTATATCATAATAACAACATGGAGGAGTACAAACATATATGATTGTTTTACTTTGTATAATATTTATTAATGTATTTTCATAATCATTGTAATTTCCATGAATAAATTCTACTTTATCTATCAAATTAGATACATCTCCTTTTACCTCATTAGATAAATAAAAAATAAAATCATTGGTTGTCCAATCCTCCCACCCGTAGCAATATACTTTATTAAATATATCAATATTACTCAAATTATTGAATACTTTATTTCTACATATACTACTTGTCGCACCAATAATAATCAATTCATTCATATAATACATTATTAATTTATAATAAATATTTCTCGCAAAAATGCGTAACTGGAAATGTTATTGATATTAAAGCTAAAGAACTTTTTCTCACTTGATTGTTATTCAAAAACCTTTCAGGAAAGTAATCCCACAATAAATGTCTGATTCCACCTAATGTGTGATATACAGTAGGTGTTAATATCATATAATTCAAACTTTGTTTATAATCAGATGATAACTCATTGTAAAGGTTTTTCAGATGATGTTCCTTTTCTATCAAACAAACAAATCCACCACAAACAAATAACCCGCTAAGTGCTATCCCCGATACACGATTAAATATTGATGTCATTGCTGTAACAGGAAATCTATATATTTCTAAACTCGGTGATAGATTTTTCATTTATATATATTCATTTAAAATTATGTTTATACATTATTATATAATGCTTGTACCAGATAAAAACACTAGTTTATTACATAAATATCACTTAGGCAACAAACTATTAATCCCAATGGGTCTTACAAGTTACGCTTTATCTAAATCCAATAGTATTACGTACAATCCATATTTAGCACAATTCGCTTATATTGTTGATTCTTATACTTTATTAGGTTTAGGATATCATTCGTATTTTTCAATGTCTAGTGTTATTACCGATTATTTACCCAAACTTACTAGTTCCATTAAAATAACAAATATGGTTAGATACACAAACATAAATGTTCATGTATTATCCATTATTGGAATTCATAACTATTTATCACGACATTATTCTACTAGTCATATCTTGAATAATTATCTCTATTTAGACTAGACTAATGTTTTACACTTTCCTAAGAAAAATACATCAATTTACCTAAGAGTATACTTATTGCCATTGTCATAATAAATATAGATTGACCATTTGATAAATATATTCCATCATTCCCATCATCCTTTTCATAAAATAAACACCCTTTAAACCATAAACGTGTTAATAACATTACAATTATAATTATAACTGCATACAAATTGACAATAGGCGATTGTATACAAAAAACAATCGCAGCACAAAAAATGAACAATAATGCATGTATTCCTTCTAAATTTTCAATATCGTCCTTGTAAATTAAACCTGCCCCCATTAATTGCAATAATGAACATAATAAGAAAAAATATTTACATAATGATTTATCTTGTGATTTATATGCAAATATAAGAGAATACACTACTGATAATAAGAAAATTACTAATAACACATGTCTACGCATTCGGAATAAAATATAGTCACATTTTTATTTTCTTTACTTATTCCGAATGAGTAGACATATATTATCCATTATTGGAATTCATAACTACTTATCACGACATTATTCTACAACTCATATATTGAATAATTATCTCTATTTAGAGTAATTTTTTAGACGTTCTTAATAAATATATATAAATTTACCATTATCATATTATTAAATTAATTATATATATATATATATCTTATTATGCCAACACGAAAGTGTAAAGATAATGAAGTTAAAAACCCTCAAACTGACCGGTGCATATTAATTAATGGTGTTACATACAATAATGTTTTTAAAGACCGCGTAAAAATAAATAAAGCAGTTATCAAAAAACCCAAATTAACAAAGAAAACAAATCCACAACAAAACACATTCAAAATTCGTATGAAATTAAATGAAGAACTTAAGAAAAAACCAAAATTAACCAAGAAAAATTCACCAGTTGATAACATTTACAAAGCTCGTATGAAAGTAAATCAAAATATTCTCAAAAAAGCAAACAAATCCGAAAAACATCTAACAAACCTGATTACCTATCCTATAAAATACAAGAAATGTCCTGAAGGTAAAGTATTGAATACCCACACAAACCGATGCATTGCTATTGGTAGCGCTTTATACAAAACCGCTCTAAAAAACGGTTGGTTACATTTTGAGAATGCTGAAGATCAAAAACAAAAACTCCCATTCCAAGAACCCAAACCTAAAAAAGTAAAGAATAATACAAAAAACTGCAAAAATAAAACAACCTTTATGATGTTCGAAGAGGTTAAAGACCTCGATGACGACGACCTTTTAATAATTCCAGAAACTAATTATTGTTTTTCAGCCGAAGAATTAGTAGCATACATAAGTTCCGAAGCATATGACAATAAAAACCCACATGATGTATCAAAAATACTATTTTTTCGTGACGATTTAAAAGATACATTTCTCAAAAAACATCCAAAAGTACTTGAAGCTGTACAAAAATATTTCAAAATGAAAGATGACGAAGAAAAGAAAAAATCATTAGTTTATTTGAAAACTATCGACGTATTGCACGAAGTTTGCAATACTGGTAGAATTTGTTATTATAATAACATTACATCCTGGGATAAAGACGACTCGTCTACATTTGACCGCTCAATAGAAGCACTTTCAAATATTTCCAATATTTTAACAAATACATTATCGAAAACCGAAAAAACTGCCTATGCAAAAGTAATACAAACTGTTGATGACGCCAATAAAGGAAATTTGTGTATTCATGGCGCAGGGTCTAAATTAATAAAATTTGCGTTAGAAATGTTTTCAAAACTACCCGATCCTAAAACTCATTATGATACATATAAAACAAACTTATCTATTGAAAAAACATATATAAACAATAAAGATTTTTATTACATAGTCTCTAGAGAACATAGATTCACCCCCGATCCAGCAAATTCTTGGACAACAGAGACATTACAAGGTTGGTTAAGAAAAATAGGTATATCTGACTCTTTAGAAAAAGACTTATCAACATATTATGACAATAATTGCGAATATCCTGCTTACATGGTCACAGATGATGCGTTGGATGAGTGGGGAGAATTATTCGAATGGAGAAAAATACGCTTAGGTGATAAATTCAATTGTTTTGATATTTTATACCTTATTAAAAGTATTACAAACAATCTAAATGTAGCCAAAAACAACAATCCTTACCCAACATACCCCACTAACCCTTTTACACAAAAAATTTTTACAAAACAACAATTAAGACATCTAAAGCATATGTGTAATGACAACTTTATTATACTCAACTATCCCTTAAATATTTTTTTAAATAATCCCGAATTATGGGTTTCATCTGTAGATGGTGGTTGGAGAGATAGATTACTAGATAAATTTGAAAACGATAAATTACGCTTCGTTAGAAAAAACAACATAATAGACGGCGAATTACACTGCACCGGGGCTTGGTCTATAGGCACACAACCAACCCGCGATATCGAAAGAACCATTAATAAATATTTAAATACTGCCGACCCACAATATATAGACCAATTGAGAAGACTACCTAATGAAATTGTCAATGAGGACTATTATTTTAATGTTTCTGATGTAAAACTAAAAGAAATCAAAGAAGTGAAAAATATTAAGAGATACAGAGAATAAATGTATTAAAATTATAAATATATATATATACAATATGCAATATGAAACCTTCATCACTATTCAAAATATATAGAAGCGGAATCAAGACCAGGATGGACAAATTCAATTTGGATACTTCTTTATTCGGACCCATGGTTTTAGATGCACTCATTCACATCAAAAATACCGAAGATAAATCACTGGTTTTTAGACGCTCGTGCAGAGAAGGTATTTGTGGCTCGTGTGCAATGAATATTAACGGCAAAAATTCATTGGCGTGTTTGACACCAATCACCAAAACTGTATCCGTTTATCCATTACCACATCAACCTATTATTCGAGACCTAGTAACAAATATGTCCAACTTTTACGAACAATACAAAGAAATAAAGCCTTGGCTCCACAGTGACCCGGAAACAACAGATGAAAAAAAAAGCGAAAATCTACAAAGCGTCCAAGATCGCAAAAAATTAGATGGGCTGTACGAGTGTATCTTGTGTGCCTGTTGCAGTACATCGTGTCCTAGTTATTGGTGGAATTCAAAAGAATACCTTGGACCAGCCGTGTTAATGCAAGCATATAGATGGGTTGAAGATAGTCGCGATACTAACACCAAAGAAAGACTAAAATACTTGGATGACGCTATGAAACTCTATAGATGCAAAACCATTATGAACTGTAGTAATACATGTCCTAAAGGATTGAATCCTGGCAAAGCCATAGGTAAATTAAAACTTAAAATCGCACAAAACCTATAAAAACCACTAAAACTTAAAAAACACTTCTTTTTATAAAGTCAACTATCCCGTGTTGTTCCTCTAAAAATTGAATTTAAATATTATTTGCTATTTATTTTTAATGAGAACCGTCAAAAATCCTTCTGATTTTAGACAACACATTAAAAATAAATTTATTAATAGTACAAATACATCCATAGGAACTAATATTGAAATTAGTATTTATAATTATACTATAAAAGAAGCCACGCAAAAAAACATCGTTAAACAATGGCATAATCCTTTGTTTGTCTTAATCTATTGTAACCGGTTTCGTGCTGTCTTACATAATATGCAATACTCAAATTATTTTCAAACTTTCATCATGGAAAATTCTAAAACACCTGAAAATATTGCAAATATCACTCAACACGAAATGCATCCTGAAAAATGGGAAGCACTTTTATCTAGTCTACGTACTATTAATGAAAATACTTATGACAAACAAATAAGTGTAACCAGCGAATTCGTTTGTGGTAAATGTAAATCAAGCAATTGCAGTTATTATCAATTACAAACTAGAAGTGCAGATGAACCCATGACTACATTTGTATCTTGTCAAGACTGTGGAAAACGCTGGAAATTTTAATTTATTGGTGAATATAACGAATCAGCATCATAAGGCATCACTGTATTAGATGATTCTTTAGGCGCAGATAAAGTCTTGGGATTTCCACAGGTAAATTCCTCGGCCGCGAGCGCGGCGGTCGCGTGGGCATGGTTTTTGCGGTGGATGGGCGGCGGCGTCGCCTTTTTGCCCGCCGCCTCGACGACAAATCCTTGGACACCTGCGCCCGAAGCATCAACTTGTGCTCCTGAAACATCATTCCCACTCAAATCTCCAGTTTCAAAGCAGTCACCCATCTCGCACTCATCGCCCTCAAACTCCATTATATAACGATTACTTGCACTTCCATATCCCAAGATTTTACCTATTATAAATATTCCCACAATCAATACCATCGCAACCATAAACGCCATTATTCTTCCTTGTTTTACCGATATCTTCATTTTATATATATATATATACTTCTGAAAAAAATTGAAGATAAATTTTTTTTTCTTAATATCTTAACAATATATGAATTCTGCTTATTTCGGTAAAAAAGGATATACTATTCCTAAAGAACATCTATCTCTTATTGAACAAAACATGATTCGCGATGAACTCACTGTATCGCCTAATATAAGTTTAAACATGGGTGGACCTAAAATACAATTTCCTATTTATCGCGAATCTCCTAAAAAGTTTTATTTACCAAAACACTATGGGATTCAAAAATTCGGAATGCCTACTGAAAATCATAATGATAATGGATTTCCTATATCAGTCGAATTTGTAGGAACGTTGCGCGACTATCAAATACAAATTGTCAATACTTATATGAAAAATATCCAAAATGGAAACTTCGGTGGGCTATTAGAAATCGGCTGTGGTCAAGGTAAAACAATTATGGCGCTTAATATTCTTTCAAAAATTAAAATGAAAACACTAGTTATTGTCCATAAAGAATTTCTTATGAACCAATGGATAGAACGTATCTCACAATTTTTACCTAATGCACGTGTAGGTAAAATACAAGGACAAACTATAGATATTGAAAACAAAGACATTGTACTCGGTATGCTCCAATCACTCTCTATGAAAACATATCCTGAAGATACATTTTCTTCATTCGGGTTCACAATTGTCGACGAAACACATCACATTGGTGCCGAGGTTTTTGTCAGATCTCTTTTTCAAGTCACTACAAAGTATATGTTAGGTTTGTCTGCAACCATGACACGCAAAGACGGACTTACTAAGGTTTTTAAACTTTTTATAGGAGATATCGTTTACAAACATATTGACAATCAACAACACAATGTCCTAGTTAATGTATATACTTTTACTACACCCGACAAAGATTTCAATGATATTATACTTAACTTCCAAGGACAACCTCAATACAGCTCAATGATTTCTAAAATAAGTAACTTCGGACCACGCTCAGACTTCATAATACAAATATTAAAACACACACTCGAAAATAATCCAAACCAACAAATCATTATTCTAACCAATAATAAATCTATGCTAAACTACCTATATGACGCCATCATATACAATAACATTGCAGAAGCTTCTGTAGGATATTACATCGGTGGTATGAAAGAAAATGAACTCAAAAAAAGTGAAGAATATAAAATCATTCTTGCAACCTACGCCATGGCAGCCGAAGCATTAGATATTAAAACTCTGACTACCCTAATTATGGCCTCTCCTAAAACAGATGTAACACAATCTATTGGACGAATCTTGAGAACTAAACACACCCAACCAACCGTAATTGATATTGCAGATACTCATGATGTTTTCCAAAATCAACTCAAAAAACGTATCACATATTACAAAAAACAAAATTATACTGTAAATATCTACGACAATAACTCTTTATCTTCCTATAAAAATCTTAATTACATACCTAAAAAAGCTACAAAACCCGTTTGTTTGATTGATACAAGGGGTACACCACTATATAAGGGAATAATACCAGTTTAGCACCACAAACGTCTTGTATATTACATAAACCTATATTTTTGTTACCCAAACATTAGTCAACAACTAATATAAAACATAAAACAAAATATAAAATATATAATTAAATTTGCATTTATTTATATATTTTAGCAATGTATATGACATCTAAGAAACTAAATACTTTTAAATTTTTAACCACCATTTTTCCTTTCATTTCAAAAGATGTCATTTACGTTATTAGTAAATTTTCCGGTAAATACATTCATTTACCGAAAATTGAAAATAATACCTACAAAACCAAATCTAAAAGTGATAAATATTATACTAAACATTTAGTCGTTAAAACCCGATTCCGAGGTTGGAGTATATAGTAGCGATTAATTTCGTTTCTATCACCTCTAGGTTATTAACCCTTTACGCTCCCTCAACACCACTATACATATTTTTATATTTTTTATATAAACATATGAGTAACTTTAAAACGTAACAAAACCTACATATTCACGTTATTATTTATAATCCGCGTGTATTCCATTCATTTGCCACCTTTTCATAAAAATCGTTTTTATACTGAACGGTGTTAGGACCTTTTAAAATTTCAGGTATTTGTTGATACAATACATAAAATTGATCAAAAAGTTTATATTTTACAGCAATTTCATAGAAAATAGACCCTTTATTATTAGCTTTTCTACTGTTTTTAATCATATTAGGAATCATACTTACCTTCGTCAGCCATTTTCTATTTTCTTTTTCCGGATTCAATAGTACATACATATACTTCATAAATATATTTACGTGTCTCATTTGGTTGGTAGAGGTATTCGATTTTGAATAAAATGTCTGTTTATATTTTGTTGTAAACGGCTCTATCATGTTATTAACCCAAATAACACCTAGTCGGTCTAATGGCTCCTTTATTATTTTATTAATTATAACATCTATATTTTGGATACTCAAGGGAGTCTTATTGTTATCTGGGTTATATCGCATTCTAATAATTTTTACAACATCTCGGTCGGACACATCTCCATGTCCCACTGTGCCGCGCACGGCCGCCGCGAAAATAGCCCGCCGTATGCCTCTCCCATTGTGGGTATTGTCGAACTGCACAGTTGTATTCCCGTCGTCTTCTTCCGCCTTCTGTTCTCCATCATTTTCGCGGGTGCCATCATCATCGTCGTCGTCGTCCGCTTCTTTGGCAGGTCTTGATTCATAACGTGAATCATCGTCCTTATTCCCACTATCTGCTTGGCTGCGCCCCGATTCTCGTTCTTGTCTTCGGTATTGTCTTCGGTCTTGTCTTTGTTCTTGTCTTTGTTCTTGTTCTTGACTACCTGCTCGTTCTCGTCTTCGGTTTGATTCTTGACTTCGTCTCTGATTCGACGATTCACCTCTTTCGGAAGTGAGGTTATCTGAAGTAAAATTACATGTTTTTTCATCATTACACGTATCAATTGTTTTAATTTTATCTAATAACCAATCTTCTTCATCGTCCATTCTCTGTTGTTTGAGCCTCTGTGCTCTACGTCTCGCCACTGCTTTTGCGTCTTCTTCATCTGCTTTTTTTATTCTTTTTGCTGCGTTTTTTTCATATTCCTCTGCTTTTGCTTTAAATTCCTCTGCTCTCTTTACTGCTTCTGTTGCGCGAATTGCTGCTTTATTTTCTTTTGCTTCTGCATCTGCTGCTGCTGCTACCGCTGCATCGGCTATTTCCTTGGCTTCTGCTACTCTTTTTTGGTGTCGTTCTACTGCTTTTATCCTTAATTCCTCGAGCAGCTGTCCTCCCAATGGCCCTGGTGGGGGTACTTGCGCTTCTAGTATTGCGGGTTGTGCTGGTACTTGGCCGTCTGCAGATGCGGGGCCTGGTGCTGGTGCTGGTCCTGGTTCTGGTGCTTCGTCTCGCCGGCGCGGTGGAAGCGGTGGTGCTGGGGCTTGAGGTACTGGTGCTGGTGCTGGTTCTGGTGCTGGTGCTACTGGTGTTACTGGTGCTGGTGCTGGTTCTGGTGCTGGTTCTGGTGCTGGCACTGGAGGAGGTGATGGATTTGGCATTGGTAATGAAGGTGGGGCTGGAGGTGCTGCTGGTGCTGGTTCTGGTGTTACCGGTGCT
>MDSX01052675.1_pt1 | contig 18608 bp, 16 predicted proteins | sample 811141 | NCBI WGS metagenome assembly MDSX01 (sample SAMN05326642, study PRJNA326480) | marine metagenome | isolation source: seawater | place: Atlantic Ocean: South East | collected 2010 | reverse complement strand
GCAATACAGTTCGTCGGCCAAAGTCGCTCGGCTCCTCAGGGAACGCATCAAGGCCAGCATTGAAGCGGACGCGTTGGAGAAAGTCGCCGAAGTCAACGACGATTTGGCGGAACAATTGGCCCTTCCAATCGGCATTGTGCGCAACCTGATGGAAGCGCGCGTGCAACAAAGCATCGCCCTGACCGGCGCAGACGAGGCGGATTGGCCGCCGTGCATGCGGCGCATCGTGGCTGATTTGTCCAACGGGGTCAACGTCAACCATTTCGGTCGCGTCTTTCTGGCCTCGATGGGCTCCACGATGGAGTTGCCACAAACCACGACCGTGGATTTCTTCCGTGGCGCTCCTGACTTCAGCGAAGCCACCACCTCGTACCAAGTGGGTCACGTCTACGAGCAGGGCTACACGCCTGCTGGGTGTGCGAAGTTGAAGGTCAACCACAACTGTCCTGTGTTGCCCGGTGACGACCGTTTGTGCGATCGTGAATGGCTCACGCATCCGCTGAAGTACGTGCGCTCGAAGCAACGTTGGAAGCAACGTATGGAAGAGGAGGCCACACCGGTGGTCCAAACCGACCCGGCGCCCGCCACCGACGTGTGAAGCCCGCAGCGTTGGCCGTCGCCTCAGAACCGGCCTTAGGAAGAGGATTCGACACAGGTCTTGAAGGGAAGGAGCCCCCTCGTCGGGTCAGAGCCGACCATGGACCGTATCCTCGTCCTGACCGTTGACCGTGACGATGACCTTGGCAACAAGACGTCCATCCGCGGTCCTGTGGTCAACCGAAGGAACGTCCTGACCGCCGCCCTCAAGCTCGGGATGGCCGACCCAGAGGAAAGCGACACCAACGCCATTCTGGGAGCCTTGGCCCAATACGACCGGCTGCTCGAATCCAAGGGCGCTGAAGACGAAGTTGAGGTGGCGGTGCTCACCGGCGACGAAAAAGTGGGGCAGCGCTCGGACCGCGCCATTTCAGCCCAGCTTGACGAGGTGGTGAACGCCTTCCAGCCGGACCGTTGCATCGTCGTGACCGACGGTGCAGAAGACGAAGCCGTGCTTCCCCTGATTCAATCCAGGGTCAAGATCGAGCACATCGAGAAGATCATCGTCAAGCAATCCAAGGGCATCGAAGGCACCTACTACTACATCGTCAAAGCGCTGGAAGACCCAAAGTGGCGCTCTCGATTCATGATTCCCGCCGGCCTCATCTTGGCCATCCTCGGCCTTGGCGTGATGCTGCCTGACGCCATCGGCAGCGTGGTGCTTGGCGGGTTGCCGTTGCTCACCGGATTGTACATCTTCGCCAAAGGCGCAGGCATCGACGACAACGTGAACCGCGTGATGCAAGAGATGCGTGAGAACGCAGACGCGGCCATGTTCACCTCCTTGCTTTGGACGGCCACGCTGTTCAGCGCGCTTTTCGCCTTCGCGGAAGGGTGGCGTCAATACGAGATCCTGACCGAAACCACGGGCGCTTCGGCGTCCGTGTGGCTGGAAACGTTGCACAGCGCTCTCGCATGGATTGTCTTGGCCTTCCTGACGTCCACCGCCGGTTTCATGATGCTGCGAATCAAGCGGGGGAACTTCTCTGGGCGCATGGTCATCCTCTCCATTTTCGGCCTCGTCGTGTACTCCTTCGTCGATTCCTCCCTGACCATCGCCAGCGAAGTGCTGGCAGGGGAGTTCACCTTCGAGGTGCAAAGCATTCTCAGCGAATTGACGATGCCCATGATTTGGATCGTCGTGCTGTGGTTCGCCATGGTGGTCAACCGCAGCCTCAAGGAGCGGCAACCGTACAACGTGCCCTACCGTGGCGTTTGAGAGACGGCCGCGTCGTGCTGTGTGCCTTTGTTGGGGTCATGGCGACCCCCTTGGCCTTCCCACCAAGCCTGCCTGACATGAGCGAAACCGAGCAAGCCTGAAACGGAATGGGGCCAAGGTGGCCTCATGGTCAGCACGGAGGACCTCGTACGGCTCGCCTCAATGGCAGGGTATGACCGCATGTTGGCCATGGACGCCGTGGCACGAGCCAACGGCGTCACGGCTGCCGACGTGCAACGCGCCCTTGACGCCCATCTTGGCGGGGCCCAACCGAGCGATGGAACGTCCACACCGCCACCGTTCGCCACCGTACCTGACGTTCCTGCTCCACCTTCGGCGGCAGAGAACCTTGACCTCTCAGAATACCGGTACGGATACGACCCCACCACGGACGCCAAAACCCGCCGATCGCAGGTCAGCCAAGCCATCCGTTGCCCGACGTGTGGAGCGGCCCTCGGTATTCCTGACGTGCGCCCGATCAAGGTGACCTGCCCTGCGTGCGCAGCGACCCACACGTTCACCGATTGAGCGCGGCATTGATGGCCAAGCAGCAGGTCGATGCAACATGGACGGACGCAGCCCTCGTCTTTGGCCCTACAGTCCGGCTTCATCCCCCGTGGCCCTGCCCGAAACCGACGTCCTGCACACGCCTGAAGCGACGTGGACGCTCAACCCGCCAGCCGCAACCGACAACGGCACGTTGGAGCTTGAAGGGCTAAGGGATTGGGCAGCGTCCTACACCGATGCACAGGGCGTGATGCTGTCGGAGCTGCTGAAGGCCAAAGGGGCCGCACCGCTCGAGCAACGCTGGCCGCTTCTGTTGCTTGGCGAATTGGCCAACCCCTACCGGTTGGCTGCCTTGCAGTGCGAAGTGGTGCCCATCCTTCGCGTGCGCCTCTCTGATCTGTGCAGAACATGGGCCGATGGACAGGACGCACGTCACATTCAGCCCGGCCTTCATCACGTGACCATGGCACGTTCACCCGGCTGGTGGGAAGTGGCCCACCTCGGCCTGTTCACGCGCCCAGAAATGAAGCGCCTCACCATGTGGCTGGGCGAAGACCGCCCTGGAGTCTGGAAACCCGTTCGACCCGCAGAAGGAAGCCTTCACGTGGAAACAGGTGCGCTTGAGCACCCCGGCCGCGATGACATCCAATGGAACGGAGAAGAGGAACGCGTTGAACGCCCAGCCCCAGCCGCCACGGGGCCCGCGATTGACTTCTCGATGGTGATGGTCCCCGTGCACGTTCGTCGAGGATGCTACGATCATCGTGGCCGCCTCGCACGCTGCGTGCACTATCCGCAACGCCCCTTTCACGAAAACGTGTTTCGCCGAGGTTCGGCAAGAAATTGGGACGATGTGCTGAACGTCCACCGCTGAATCGATGGGACATCCCACGGCAGGTTGAAGTCCTCAGGCGTCGATATATCTTCATGAACGGCAAAGGATCTCAGAAGGCAGCTCGATTGGAACGCCTGAAGGACGAAATCCTGGCGTACGTGGAAACAAATCCCAACTGCACCGCGGCGGACATCGTCGATCATTTGGCCAACGTCCGCCGAATGCGGAACCATGGACTGACGGCCCGCAAGGTGGGCTACTTCATCCCGAGGTACCTGAAGGAAGCCGTGGCCTTCACGATGGACGCCACCACGGGGAAGCGCCTCTACCGCGTTGCGGCCTGAGCACGGCACCTTGATGCAGCGATGCGCCTTCACGGGTGCATGGCCCCCCGCCTTCCCACGGCCGAGGACGTGTTTCCGAGCCTGGAACGCGGCGAAGGCCCCCGCTTTCCGGACGGGCCGGTGTGGACCTTGCTGGACACGGAGTCAGCAGACGGATTGCGCGCACAGCTTACAGCGGCCATCGCTCAAACAGAGGGGCTTGTGGAAACCCACGAAGACCACTACACGGTGGACGAGCGTAACGGGCGCGTGGCCGTCCACCGTACCGCCGTCATCGAAGCGGCCGCTCACCTCATCGGCCCGTGCCTGATCGAAGCGGGTGCGGTCGTCCGCCATGCGGCCTACGTTCGCTCGTGGACGTGGGCCTGCAAAGACAGCGTCATTGGCCATTGCACCGAGGTGAAGCACAGTGTCCTTCTTCCCGGAGCCAAAGCCCCGCACTTCAACTATGTCGGTGACAGCATTCTCGGCGCGGGCGTGAACCTCGGTGCTGGGGTGAAATTGTCGAACCTCCGTCACGACGGAGGCGAAGTGCACGTGTGGATCGACGACCAACGCGTGGGGACGGGCGTTCGGAAATTCGGCGCCGTGCTCGGCGACGGCGTCCAAGTCGGCTGCAACGCCGTGACCAATCCTGGCTGTGTTCTTGCCCCGGGTTCAACCGTGGACCCGAACACCACCGTCAACGGCGTGCACCTTGACGCACGGCGGCATCGTTGAGGTGATCGCGTGAACCTGTTTGGGACCGACGGCATCCGCGGCGAAGTGGACCTGAGTCCGTGTGGAACACGCGAAGCGATTGATGCCTTGATCGACGGGCGTCGCCTCACGGTCCCTCTTGCATGGCTTGCAGGACAATCCCTCGCCAGAACGCTCGATTGCGAGGGCGCGTCCGTGGTTATCGGATGGGACGACCGACCCGGTAACCCTGCCCTCGTCCAAGCCGTGAAGGATGCGTTCTGTGGTGCTGGATGGGAGGTCACCCTTGTCGGACCATGCGCAACACCGCTGGTGCATCACGTGCTTCTCAACCAAGGTTCGACCGCTGGAATCATGATCACAGCCAGCCACAACCCGGTCGAAGATTCGGGATTGAAGGTCTTCGATGAGGCGGGTCGCAAATCCACCCCAGCGATGGAGCAAAGCATCACACGCACGATGCTGGATCTCGCCCAGGAGGACCATGACCTCGTTCACCTGATGCAAGGTTCGGTCAAACCCCTGCCCAGCGACGTTGACGTCGATGAGGTGCACGGGGCATGGTTGACCGCCAGAATGGACGACCTTGAGACGATGTTCCCGGAAACGGAAGGGGCCTTAATCCACGATGCACATGCTCCGCTCCTGCTTGACCTGAGCCGGGGATCGGCCATCGGTTGGCTCCCCGCTTGGCTCGAGGCCAACGGCCTCGACGTGCAGGAAGTCAGCCATGCGGCCACGGCCATGAACCGGCATTGCGGCGCAGGCGAACTGTCGCCCGGACAACGGTGGACGTGGGCTCAAGCCTTGCAGGAAGACCATCTTCTCCTCCGGCAGGTGCGTGAAGCGCCTGAAGGAACCATGCTTGCCGCTGCGCTTGACGGAGACGGGGACCGATGCCTCATGCTGGTCGCTGAAACGGACGGGCCGGCGGTGGTGGACGGCGATGCAATGGCGCTCCGTTTGCTCAAGGCAGCCGCCAAGGACAGGGCATGGACGGTCGCGGCTTCGATCGAATCAGACCTGGCCTTGACCAGCCGTGCATCGGCCATGCCGCACGTGAATCAGGTGCTGGAAACCGCCGTGGGCGACCGATGGCTTTCCGTGGCGCTTGCCGAAGGCAACACGGCCGCGTTGCCGGCCGTCATGGGCGTGGAGGATTCCGGCCACCTTGTCCTGCCTTCTCGCCGCGAAGGAGGCTGGTCGCTTGTTGGAGACGGAGCCGCCAGCCTCGTCGCGGTGCTCCTCGCCGGCCTTGGCCGCCAAGGCGGCGTCCAACAAACCGGCGGCTGGAAGCGGCGGACCTCCATCGCACCGTCGGACCGCTCACGTTGGACGGGCAGTGGCCCGCTGGCCGAAGCGGTGCGCTCAGCCGTACGCTCAACCTTGCCGGACGCGGAAGACGTCACCTCTGGAGGCCTTGAGGCAGAACCCAACCTGCTCATGGTGCAAGGCACCTTGGACGGAGCGAGGTTCAGTTTTGGTGTTCGCAACAGCGGCACACAAGCCAAAACCAGCCTCAGTGCACGCACGGACGACCCACGGCTCGAAGAGCGAATGGTGGCCTTGCTTCAGGCCGTGGACGAAGCGCTTCGACCGGCGCTTTCCCCGTCCTGATCAATCGATGGCGATCTCGTCGGCGTCGCGTTGCGTCAACCATGTGACGATGGACAGCAAGGCCACGGTGATGACGAGCATCACAAGGACCGTGTTGGTCGGGGCGCCAGCGACAAGGGCCATGCCAAAGCCGGTCCAGGCACCCAAAAGGTCGGCCAGACCAATCACGCGCCACGACCTGCGCAAGACCAGGATGCCGATGACCCACGAGCCACCGCTTAGCACCAACAAGGCGACCACAGCACCTGACAAACCAAACCCGCTCCACGCGGCAGGGATGAGCAAGACGTGGCTTCCCTGCAAGGCGGCGGCCAACCACAACGGTTCGTCGCGAACCACCGTCCAACCGGCCACGGCAAGCGACACGCCTCCCATGAACAAGGCGGCGGGGATCAAGCCGGGCAGGGTCAGTCCCAAGGCCGGGCCAAGCCAGAACACCAGCGAGGCCCACGCCACAGGAAGGGCGATGCCAGCCAACAACGGAACGGCGGGTTGCCGCCACATGATGCCACGGCGCAGCCCAAGCAGCAAAGCCAGCAGGCCTGCGGGTCCAAAGGACAAGGCAACTGGAAGCAAGGCCGTCATCGCACGGCCTCCCGCACCACGCTGGTCTGGAAGGTCACGCCGACGGCGAACGCCTTCGACCCACTCGTGGAGCAGCACGAGGGCGATCAACGCTGACTCGAGGACCATCAGGGGCAGGATCCACGCCATTGGTTCTCCTTCGAACGGATCGATTTGCAACGGAACCGGCACCTCGCCGCCGACAAAGAGCGTGACCACACGCCCTGCCACGAGGGTCCAGAGCAAGGCGTCCGCAAAGGCCGGGAGCCGGAGGCCAAGCTGATCTCGCCCCAACACGTGCATCGACGCCACCAGCAACGCTCCGACCACAAAGGCCAGCACGTGCACTTGATCGTCCAACAGCACGACAAAGCCCCCGACGCGGCCTGTGATTTCGACCAACAGCAGTCCAGCGAGCCCGACGGCCACAGGTGCATCGATGCCCAGCAGTTGGGGCAGGGGCATCTCCAGACGGTCCGCAGACCATCGCGCAAGCCCGATGAAGGCGGTGATCAGCAACGCCGTCATCGCCAACGTCAGGGCGTGGTTCACGCCAAGCCAAGCCGCGACGGCGCCGCTCAAGGAGGTGGCGCCAATGAAGGCCATGAGCACCGTTGGACGGTGTTCCAATCCGTCAAGGTCCTCGTCTGAGGTGCGTACCGTTGGACGGCGGGCGGTTGAAAGCTCGGCCGTGCGCCGCAAGGCTGCGGCGTTGGCGACGTCCAAGGAGGACCCTTGAGTGGTGTTGTCCAAACGATGCATGGTCGAGCCGTCCGAGTGCCCGATTCGCTCAACAAAGGCAGCCCTTCGCGCTTCAACTTCCGCGTATTCCTCGCGACGTTGTTCGATGCGAGCGGTCGTTTGCAGCGCACTCCGCATTTCGCCTTGGATGCTCAACCACCCGCCGGTGAGAACGAACATCAAACCAAGCGCCCCTTGGAGCCAGAGCAGGGCGGCCTCAAGGCTGACCAGCAGCATGGCGACCAACAGGCCGAGCGCGGTCAACACGTTGGTGATCAAGCGCCCACTCAACACCTCTCGACGCACAAACAGAGCAAGGGCGAGCGCGGTGATGAGGCCCAAGCCGCCAGCGTCGCTGGACAGGTTGAGGCCGTCAAGCGTGCCTGATTGAGGCTGCAGCCAGCGGACGAGGGCCATCAACATCAGGAAGCCGAGCAACAAAGCGTGCAGGCCGCCTTCGTCGACGTCCATGTCTGCCAATTCATCGAGGTTCTCGACGCGTTCCCGGCGGCGGGTAGCGTCCAGCATCAGGACCGCGATGGAGAGCAACAATGCTGCAGCAAAGATGGACGCATGCCCGAGGTTCCACACGACCATGAGGGACGCCACGCCGGTCAACGTCAGCGTGCGGCGTGGGTGATGCCGGCGGCCACCAAGCGCAGCGACCGAGGCCTCGACCAACACGGGGACAACCATCAGCAGAAGGCCGATTTCGAGGGGGAGGCCTTCGCCGATCAGGGCGACCAACACGGTGAGCAGGGCCAGGGCTGAGCCGGCGGTCCAGAGGTCCAAACTTCCAGCATCACGAAGGCGGGCGCTCAATTCGGTGCCCCCTGTGAAATTCCGTCCCAAATTGACGCCCGTGTCCCCCAACCGGAGGTTGACGACGTAGGTGATGAGCAGCGAGCCTGCGAGGAAGGCCCCCAACATCTGGCCGGTGAGTTCGATGGACACGATGTCGCTGGAGAGCAAGCGGTCGTCGAAATCTCCGACAAACAACATGGCCCAAACCCACGGGCTCAACACGGCCGTTCCCGCCAGTGAAGGAGCATCACGCCGAAGGGCCAGCCAAGCAAGACCGGTCCAGACGATGAGCACGCCACCCACCAGCAAGGCCTGCCCGGCGTCCTCTGATCCTGCGGGCACGAGCAGGGTCAACAAGACGACCAGCGCCACCGAACCGACCCAAAGGACGTGATCGGAGACGTTGGCTTCGTTCTGAAGGATGACCACCGAAGTGCAGACGACCATCAAAGCAGCATGCAGGGCATACACGGACCACCCACCCACGTTCACCTCAAGGGCCACGAGTGGGATCAAGGCCAAGGTCAGCACCGAAGGCAGCCACAGCACCCAGGCCTGAAGCGAAGGCCATGCCACGCCACGCACCGCGAGGTAGGATCCTGAAAACGCGGTCAGCAGCAAGGCCACCTGCGCCAATGCATACCCGACGTCTTCACGGTTCGCGGCCACCGACAAAGTCGCCCCGACCATCCCGAGGCCGACGGAGACCGCCCACAAACCTGGACGCCCCACGCCGAGGGCCTCGAGGGCCGAAGAAAACCAGTTCTCGTGCTGAGCAAAGCGCGTTGCCATGACCGCGTTCATGCCGGTGATGGTCGCCATCAGGAGGAAGGTGAGAAGGCCGTCTTCGAGCGGCACAAGATGCAGCCCAAGCACAACCCAGCCGTCGGAGAGTGCATGCACGCCCACCCAGAGGTAGGAGGCTGCGATGCCGAGGCTGGCGAGGTTTCCCGTTCCCCTCAACAAGGCCATTCCATGAAGGACCATGGTGCCGAAGGCGATCATCACGACCACGCCAAATTCGCCGTACAGGCCGCCTGCTGCGCTTCCGACCAGCAACAGAATCAGCGTTGCTTGAGCGGCGATGGCGTCGTCGTCATGGCGTTGCGCCAACGCCACGTTGAGGCCGACCAAGGCCAGCAACGTCACGCCCAGTCCCAGCCCAGCGTCTGGAAGAGCGTCATACCAACCCCAATGGTGTGCGTCGAGAGCAAAGCCGTACAGGATTTTCATCGAGATGATGACCCATGTGACCCCAAGCAAGCGCATCGAGGGACGAGGAATCCAACGTTCACCGAGCCACAAACCAACGGTGCCGAGGATCAGCAGACCCGGGGCTGCAATCGCCGGAGGCAACGCGGTCCCCACGTAGGCGGCCAAGGCGGAGTAGGCCACGACCATCGCCACAAGCAAGCCCTGCCCAAGCCGGCGTTCACCTTCCACGGCGATTCCCGTTACGACGTCCTCCGAAGGACCGTCGACTGCCGAGGGCGCTCCGAACGGCGAGTACACGTCGCCAATCGCAGCATCGACGTCCTCCGGTTCAGGCTGAACGTCCTCCTCAGGAGACGGTTCTTCCTCCACGTTCAACGCGAATCCGGAGAGGTCCAACCCTCCGGCCCGCTGGAAGGCCCGCTCACGAAGGAGGTCGTCCTCCTGCGGTTCTTCCATGCCCCGGTCTTGATGTTCGGAACTTCAAGGCTCGGGGCGTGTGCTGATGCTTGTGCTGAAAGAAGGGCCCGGATGACGTGTTGAAGCGGTGTTGCTGCGCACACCGACTCATCCTGACCGCAAGTCCCTAAGAGGGTCGGTTGAACCGCTCGTCATGCCCGCCACGCATGGCAGCATCAGCGGCGACCTCAGCCAGCACGGCCTCGCGCCTCAAGGCGACGTCCATTGGAACCTGGATGCAGCGCAGCTCATCGAACTCGCCGTCGAACGTGGCGAGGGTGTGTTCTCCGCCCACCGGGCGCTGGTGACCGAAACGGGCGAGCGCACCGGCCGCTCGCCGAACGACAAATTCATTGTCGAAGAAGCGAGCACCAGCGAGGACATCAATTGGGGCGACGTCAACGTCTCCACCGATTTGGCCACCTTCACTGCGCTTCGAGCGAAGGTCGTCGCTTACCTCGAAGCACGCGACACGTTGTTCGTTCAGGACCTGTATTGCGGCGCAGAATCAAGCGAAGCCCTCCCCATCCGCGTGGTGACCCACAACGCTTGGCACAGCGCCTTTGCCCGGAACATGTTTGTCCGCCCAAACCAGGATGAATTGGCCGATCATGCACCACAGTTCACCGTGCTTCACGCACCTCACTTTGAGGCCGTCCCAGAGGTTGATGGCGTGAATTCCCACGTCTTTGTCATCGTCAATTACGCCGCCAAAGAAGTGATCATCGGCGGAAGCCGATACGCTGGTGAAATCAAGAAGTCGATCTTCTCTGTGATGAACCTCATCCTGCCGAAGAAGGGCATCCTCCCCATGCACTGTTCGGCCAACACCAACGGCGAGAACACGGCCATTTTCTTCGGTCTTTCCGGCACCGGAAAGACCACGCTTTCCGCAGATCCCAAGCGCGCCCTCGTCGGTGACGACGAGCACGGTTGGGGCGCCAATGGCGTCTTCAACTTCGAAGGAGGGTGCTACGCCAAGCTCATCGATCTCTCCGAAGAAGACGAGCCGGCCATCTTCGGCACCACCCGTCGCTTCGGCACGGTGCTGGAAAACATCGTCCTCGATGAGGGCGGCGTGCCCGACTTTGCTGACACGAGCAAAACGCAGAACACCCGTGGCTCCTACCCGATCGAATTCATCGACAACCGCACCCACGACTCCAAGGGCGGTCACCCGCAAAACGTCATTTTCCTGACCTGCGACGCCTTCGGCGTCCTTCCTCCCATCTCTCGGCTCACCCCAGAACAGGCCGCCTACCACTTCATCTCAGGTTACACCGCGAAAGTGGCCGGAACTGAGGTGGGCGTCAAAGAACCACAAGCCACCTTCTCCGCGTGCTTTGGTGAACCGTTCATGCCCATGCATCCCGGCGTTTATGCCGACCTCCTTTCGTCCAAGATGGCCGAACACGGCGCCACCGCCTGGCTCATCAACACGGGCTGGTCCGGCGGCGCATACGGCGTTGGCGAGCGCATGAAGATCCGTTACACCCGCGCCATGCTCAACGCGGCGCTTGACGGCGACCTCGACAACGTGACCTACGTCACCGACGGGCGCTTTGGCTTCGAAGTTCCGACCTCCTGCCCTGGCGTTCCTGAAGACGTGCTTCAGCCACGCGGCACATGGGCCGACGGAGCGGATTACGACGCGACGGCGGACCGGTTGGCGCGGATGTTCAACGACAACTTCGCCCGCTACGCAGAAGGCGTCAGCGACGACGTCAACGCAGCCGCGCCGTCGCCTCTTGCTTGATGATGGAAGCCTTCAAACCAATGCGCCGTTATTCGGCCATATGGATGGATTTGTCACCCCGCTTGACCGTCTTTCCGAGATTTGCTGGAGGTTGGGTTATGTTGCCGATCGCAACCTTGCGGCGCACGACATCGAGGAATGGACGTTCCGCAAAGAACAGGACAGCCTGATTGTCACCATCGCCAATCACATCTTCGAGGCGTATGCCATCGGTGAGTCTGATGAAATCGTCATTCTGAGGATGGTTCTTCCAATCTATCCTCTGGTCCGTAAAACGTTCATGAACATCGATGAGGACACCGCCGACGCCATCTCTTTTGATTTCTTTACCAACGCCATCCATGGCTCGGAGCGTACTGGTTTCCTGCCGGACCCTATTGCGGCTACCACCATTGACGCCGCAGATGCCCTTGTTGTACGACAAAAATTGCTCCTCCCTCACGCTGACCATGTCGTCATGCAACGGGTCATGGACGCGATTCAGGAACTCCTGTCGCGTTACAAATACCTCGAACGAGAATTGTTCAGGGCCTTCTTGGCAGCCTGGTCGCACCTCCCTGAAGACGATGAAGACAACGCCGAGGACGAAGGGGACGAGCCTGGATTCGATGGATTCACCGATTTCAAACCAGGATGGCAACACCGCTTGAGTTGACGCTCAGAGCAAGGCGGCAAGGTCCAAGCCGTTGGTCAGCATACGGACGAGGAACAACAGCACGCCACCGAAAAGCACGGCTCGAACAGGAGCAGGCATGCCTTCTGCGTCCTTCACGGTGTACAAGAGCAAACCAGCAACAACGGCCAGTTGACCTACCGTGGCAAAGAACAGCGAAAAAGCACCGTAGACGGCTTGGCGGCGGTCGTACTTGTCCTGGTCTTGTGCAAGATCGTCGGAAGCTTGCTGCAGATCTTCGAAGGTTGCGTCGTCGTCCAATGGGTAGTCCAACTCAGAGGGCGGATCAGCAAGATTTGCAAAGAGCACCAAGAGGGCCGTGAGGAGAAGCAGTCCGAATCCGGCCATCACGATCATGTGGGTCAGCGGCGGCCATTCACGCGGCTCTTTGGCAACAGGGACAGGCACCTGAACCACGGTCGCGGCCTGCACCGGCACCATGCCCGCTTGCATCATGACCTGTTGTCCGCCAAGGTTGGCCGTCATGGGCTGAACCGCAGCGGCGGCAACGGGCTGCACAACGGCTTGGGCGACCGGTTCGGTCGCCGGAACCATGCTTTCGGCGGGAGCGGGCGTTGGCATCGCCCCACCGACGGGTGGCATCGGCAAACCTGGCGCGACCGCGCCACCGGCTTGCGCCGGAGGGCCCGGCATCGGCGGAGCCACGACGGGAGCGGGAGCCGTGTCGAACTCGTCCCAAGGATCGTCATCAGGAGGAGGGAGGGGGGCAGGCGGGGGCATCATCTGAACGGAATTCGTTCAGATGTCCTATCATCCTTGCTCGGACTTCACTCGCTCTCTGCGGCCATCTTCGCGTACTTCGCGTCTTCCTCAGCAGCGATGCGCGCCCCTTCTTCGACGTCGACGAACCACGTGAGAATGACGCCGAACACAATGAGGAGCATGATGGACAAAATGGCGGTTCGTGCGTCGGCGATGCCGCTGACACCGAAGTACAACGCAGGCCCAATGAAGGAAGCTGCGCGGCCAAAGAAGCCAATGAAGCCGAAGAATTCAGCGCTGCGTGACTCGGGCACCATCTGACAGAAGAGCGACCGGGCCATCCCCTGGGAGCCTCCAAGGAGGAACCCGGCCCCGATGCCAATGAACATCCATTGGATGGAAATGCCCATGTTCAACGGTTCCCAAATCAACTGCCGGGCCTTCTGCGGGATGAAATCAACAGGCCCATCCCCGAGGCTGGTTGGGTGATTGGCGCCCGCGTAGAATCCTGCCATGCTGCCGTTTTGCACGCTCAAACTGAACCGCGAATCGTCAAGATGGTCCAGGAGGGTCGCAAGTTGGGTCGCGGTCAACACCCTGGCTTCACCTGTGAACTCATTGCGATCACGATCGGCATTGTACTCCTCGAACGGAAGCAACCCTTCGGTGGTTTCACGGAATTCTTGGTCGGAACCGAGTGGCGCCATCATGAAATCCGTCGCGTTGACGATGAGGTACGTGCCGTCGTCTTGCAGTTCAACCTGGAAATCGTGTTCGTCGTGAGCGTCGAGTGGCAGGGGTGCGAAAGCAATGGCCATCAGCACCACGAAGACCCACAGCGTGCACGTGATCATCACGGTCGTCTTGGTCGATGTCCACTTCGCCACCCTGATGAAAAAGGCGGCTGAAGGGAAGGCGACGAACTGCACCAACAGGATCACGGCCATGTTGGCCACCAGCGGCACCCCAAGCACACCGGCACCATAGGCCCCGGCCAAACCGGTGACGGCGTTGATGCCATCGATGAAGAGCAGGTAAGCCAGAAGATAGAGGCCAAGGATGCGGTAGGTGCCAAAGAAGTCTCCAATGGTCCCTTTGACTTCAGAGATGGCCAATTTGGTGGCCGAACCGAGGGTGAGTTTCTCTTCGAGTTCGATGACGATGGGCGGCTCGGGGACCCGGTTGAAAGTGTACGTCGCGAAACCGAAGTACCACAGACCGGTGGTGGACAGCGCAAACGCGGTCGCCCAATCAGCGTATCCGGTGCCAATCACCAAACCAAGGTGCGTGGCGAGGAGAAGACCACCGCCGATGTAGCCGTACATGTAGGCGCCCGTGGAAATGCGGTCAAGCTCTTCCTCGTCTTTGCAAATATGAGGCAGCAGGACGTTGTAGTACACGTTGCTGACGTTGGTGCCGATGTTGGCGATGAGGTACATGATCGCCAGCCAAGCCCACCGGATTTCGATCGGGAGGAACAGCGCGAGACCAAGCAAAACCGTGGCGCTGCAGGCGATGATCGTCGCCCATCGGAGCATGAGTTGTTTGATTGGAATGCGGTCTGCGATGACCCCCAAACCTGGAGAGATGATCGCAACAAACAGCGCCGCAGAAGCCGTCACCAGCGCAAAAATCCCGTCAGCGGTTTGGGTCATCCCAAGGAAGGACATTTCCTGTCCGTTGGCCGCGATGAACAGGTAGGCGAACCATGCCGGCAACACCGCCACGACGACCGACGTTTCGAAGCCGGACTTGGCCCAGTCGTACATCATGTAGCCGCGATGGGCGCGGGTACGCTCCTCATCGGTCATCGTAGCCGCTGTGGCTCCCATTGGTTGGGCATCCATGCTTCGCATCTGAGCGCAGAGGTGATGACTGTTTTCCCGTTCCTGCTGCAGCGGTGACGAAGGTCGGCCCATTGATGCGGGCCGGGGCCATGTTTTTCCGTCGTGGTGTGTAATTTACACCATGCGCGCGTTGCTGGTTGAAGGCGGGGGTGTCCGCGTCTTCGGTCATCTCCTTCCTGGCTGCAATCATCGTGTTTCGGTTCATGCCCAAGGGGAAGCCTCGGTATGCGGACGATGACGAGTGACCCTCAAAGCACGTCTGCGGGTGATGTTTGAGGCTTGAAGCGAACGATGCTTCCGTCGTTGCTGACGAGGAACTTTTCGAAATTCCAGCGTACGTCTCCATGGTGTCCGTCTGCATCGGCGACGGCGCAAAGGGCTGCGTAAATGGGATGGCGGCCAGATCCATTGACCTCGAGTTTGGCCGACAGGGGGAAGGTCACGCCGTACCGCTCTTCTGTGAAGGCGCAAATCTCCTCGTGCGTGCCCGGTTCCTGAGCTCCGAACTGATTGCACGGCACACCAACGACGGTGATGCCGTCGTGGTCTGTGTGGAGGCGCTGCAGGTCAGCGTATTGCGGCGTAAGACCGCAGGCGCTGGCCACGTTGACCACCAAGACACGCCCATCGCCAGTGAGGGTGCGAAGGGTGGTGGTTGAGCCGTCGATCATCTCAAGGTCGTGGTCAAGGAAGTCGCTCATGGTGGTTTGAAACGCCACCTCCATTTCAACCGCTGGTTTCTGCGCGCGAAGCCTCAAAGAGCCCCTCCTCGTCGAAGAACCATGCAAGTCCGCATGGAAACCAGCGCCGGTGACATCCTCCTAGAGCTCTACCACGGAAACGCGCCGGATACGGTTGCGAACTTCGTGAAACTCGTCGGCGACGGATACTACGACGGCCTTCACTTCCACCGCGTCATTGCTGATTTCATGTTGCAGGGAGGTTGCCCTCACTCCAAGGACCCCATGTCCCGGCGCGCAGGCACCGGTGGCCCCGGCTGGCAGATTCCCTGCGAACCCTCTGCCCTCGCCCTGAAGCACGACCGCCCCGGCATTCTGTCGATGGCCAACGCTGGCCGTGACACCGGCGGATCTCAATTCTTCATCACCACCATCGCGACGCCGTGGCTCAACGGCAACCACGCCGTGTTTGGTGAGGTCAGCGAAGGCATGGACGTCGTCAAGGCCATCGAAGCGTGCCAAAAGATGCCGGGCGACCGACCCAGCACCCCGCAGAAGATCATCCGCTGCACCCTCATCGAGTGAGGCGGTCGCATGGCCCTCCTGGCGCTGCATGGCGGCGCAGGTGGCGATGGGCCGTGGCGTGGCATGACTCCGATGGACCCACAGCGCGTGGCGTGCATGCAGGCCATCTTGGAAGACCTCGGGCCTCGTCTTGAGTCCGGTGAACTCGATGCGTTAACGGCGGTGCGGCTCGCCGTCGAAGCCCTCGAAGACGAACCGGGGTTCAACGCAGGCATCGGCTCCGTGTTGGACGCAAACGGGCGTGTTTCGATGGACGCATCCATCATGCGGGGCGACGACGGTGCAGCCGGTTCAGTGGTCGGAGTCACCAACCTTCGACATCCCATTCGTGCGGCTTGTGGCCTTCTTGAGCAAGGATGGCCGGCCATGATGGCCGGGCCTGGTGCAGAAGAATGGGCGGCCGCTCAAGGCTACGAAACGGTGGCCTCAGAGGCATTGGTGACCGAACTTCGCACCGCGCAATGGCGAAAATGGCGGGACGCTCGTTTGCGCCCCGGGGCCACCGACGAAGACGATGCGGCCTTGGACCATGACCTCGGTGAGGAGGTCGACGGGCCCGGCACCGTCGGGGCCGTAGCGCTCGATGCTCGCGCAAAGGTGGCGGCGGCCACCTCAACTGGTGGCATGACGGGCAAACCGCCTGGACGCGTGGGTGACACACCGATCATCGGCGCCGGCACTTGGGCCGACCCTCGCGTTGCCGTGTCATGCACCGGGGTTGGCGAAGCGTACCTCCGTGCCTGCGCAGCCCACGAGGTCGGCGTTGGGATGCGGACCGAGGGCGCCAATCTTGCGGAAGTGTGCGAGCACGTGCTCGATGTGGTTGAACCGCTTGGTGGGCGCGGCGGACTGATCGCGGTCAGTGCGGACGGTCAACTCGCCTTGCCCTTTCGGGTCACGCTGATGTACCGTGGCGTATGGCACAACGGCACCATCAGCACCGGCATCGGTCCAGATTCTTCCGAAGGACAGCCATGAAAGAACCCATGCGCTTCATAATCCGGTGGTCAGACACAGTGGTGTGAAGCGGAGCAAGGCGCCGTTGCTCGAGGCCGTGTTCGAACGCACGGCCACGATGATGTCCGAGGCATTGGAGCGCGGCACGTTGGCTTGGCCGTTGCCAGCCCCGCCCCTCATCGATCCTGATTTTCCACCCATGAGGCCAAACGCTCCTGCGGACGTGACCACGTCGGCCTTGTCCCTCCTCCAAGCGGACCGAGGGACGTTTGAGCGCCATCTGGACGAGGTCGTCGAACTGGTCGTTCCACACCGCATGAGCCTCTCCGACGACCCGTACGAGGTTCATGGCCGCTGGCTCGCCAAGCGAACAACCAACATCGCCGGCCGTATCGTCTACCGGCTGACCACCGCTTGGTTGGCCCAAGCCTTGGACAGAGAAGCTCCCAACACGGACCGCTGGTGGCTTGCCGTGTCGTTACTAAACGGCCTAGCCCAAGCCGCTCACGGCCAAGCCGTGCACGAAGGCTACCATCTTCTGGAGTCGATTGCATTGGCCCAACGCCCTGGAATCTGGCACACTCAGCCCGACGTCGGCCCACAACACATGGGCTGGAACCCCCATGCCGTGGTGCCTCGCAACACGGAAGTGGAAGCCCACACCGCGGGAACCGAAGCGGCCGCTTGGGTCCTCACTCGCTTGGAGCAAGGCGACCTTGACCGACGACTTTTGCTGATCCGTTGGGTGCAGCTTTTGTTGGAGCGCCCAGGTTTGGTCGAGCCGCTCGCGCTAATTGACATCTTGCTGCGTCGTGCTGCTGACCCCGAAGCAGAAGTGGCCGCAAACGTGTGCACCTGCCTTGCTCGATTGGTGGAACGTGATGCTGACCGTGGCCTCGAAGTCATCCACCGCCTGCACAAGCGTGACGACCTGCAGGTCAGGCGGGGCCTCGCGGACGTACTCCCCCGCCTCTTCCGTCGCGTCACAACCCACGCCGTCCCGTTGCTCAACGATATGATGCAGGACGATGACGAGAGCGTCTTGGCTGCAGCAAGCGCGACCATGCATGACCTTCGTTTTCTTGATCAGGACGTTTGGGTGGCCACCATGATGGACGCCCTTGACCATCCCGCCCCAGTGGTACGACGCAACGTTGTGATTGGCCTTCGAGACTACATCAGTGCCCGTCCGGAAGACGAAGTTGGACTGTTGCCAAAAGCATGGTCCGACGGTGATGAAGTCGTGAGAACACGGTTGCGCGAACTCCTGTTGCGAATGGACGAAGTGAATCCAGAGCACCTTGCCCGCGTGTGGAAACGCGTCGGCGAGGGACGGGGTCTCCTGCTCAAGGCCATCGAAGCACGTCGGCCGGAACGAGGGAACGAATGGCGTGCGTGGCTGGAGAACGATGGCCCCCTCCCCGAGGCGCTTTTGTCGGAACCCGTGGCTCCAACGCCTCCAAGCAAAGAAGCCGCGGACCTTCCGGACCTCGAGGAAGCGCTGGACGTCCTCGATGACGACCTTGGTTTCCTCGACTGACCCTCATTCCTCTTCGCTCAGCGGACCGATCACGGCGCCGACGTAGAGTCCGTTCAGCACGGTCAGCAACCCAATGAGCGAGAGCACCAGGCCTGCTGTATCCGGCATCCACCCGTCCACCTCTTCGCGTCCTGCGAGGTAGGACAGGAGCAGGAAGAGCACACCTGCTCCGACGACCTTTGGCCACGAACCTGCGGGATCTTTCCAGAGGTCCGACGTTGGGAGCAGTCCGGAGGTGGAGAAGGTCCG
>MDSX01063565.1_pt1 | contig 18620 bp, 12 predicted proteins | sample 811141 | NCBI WGS metagenome assembly MDSX01 (sample SAMN05326642, study PRJNA326480) | marine metagenome | isolation source: seawater | place: Atlantic Ocean: South East | collected 2010 | reverse complement strand
GATATTGACTAAACCATTTTTCGATAACGGCAGATAAGGAACGACTGTTAGCCTCCCTACAAAAGCCGTTTTGAAATACTTTAGCAACTCCGGCCTGAGTAATTTGATCAACGACTGGATATCTAACTTTCTTGTTCCTTCTTCCACGGCGCTCGCAATGAGTTCATCCCCAACATTGGAAGTCATCACAATCAGACAGTTCCTGAAATCGATATCTCGCCCCTCGCTGTCCTTGGCATATCCTTTGTCCAGAATCTGATAGAACACGTCGTGGACTCCCGGGTGAGCTTTCTCAATCTCATCCAAAAGTAATACCGAGTAGGGCTGTCTTCGAACCGCCTCAGTGAGTACTCCACCCTCTCCGTATCCGACATAACCAGCAGGCGCGCCGAGCAGCATGGATACCTTATGCTCTTCTTTGAACTCAGACATGTTTATCGTGACAAGATTCTGGTCGCTGCCAAAAAGTTGACGACTTAATGCCAGGGCAGTCTCTGTCTTTCCCACACCACTCGGACCACACAGCAAAAAAGAGCCAATTGGCTTTCGTTCGTCCTGCAGGCCTGCTCGCGAGGTGCGCACTGTCTCCGCAATATGAGCAATGGCGTGGTCCTGTCCGATGACCTGTAACTGTAGGTTTTTCTGAAGATCCCGGAGTTGAATCGCCTCAGTGTTTTCCACCTGGCCAGCGGGCACGCCAGTGGATTCAGAAATGATGGAGGCGATTACGCGCCGATCGACCATCTCGCTGACCATCCCGCCTGATGACTGCACCTCTGACAGGGCCTCACGTAGCTTCAGAATATTGTTTTGATTTGAAGCAGACTTTTTCTTCCCGTTCAACTTCTCATGAAGCGCATGCAACTTAGACAACAATTCCTTTTCTGCTTCCCATTTCTGAGTTAACTCATCGACTCGAGTGACTGCCTCCTTCAACTCTTCGTCAAGATGATCACTCTTTTTTCTTACATCAATAGCTCGCAAATCATCGCGATCCAGCGCAGAGCGTCGATCCTTGAGGTAGTCCAAATAGGAGTGCGCTTTTTCAAGACTCTTGGGCTGCACATTCTGCGTTATAGAGACACGCGCGCAGGCAGTATCCAACAATCCAAGCGCCTTATCAGGTAACTTCCGCTCAGGAATATATCGAACACTGAGATCCACTGCTGCATCAACAGCATCATCAGAGATCATTACCTCGTGATGCGCCTCCAGGTCATTGACCGCCCCTCGGAGAATTCGGCGAGCATCATCAAGACTGGGCTCTCCCACTTTCACCAAATCAAACCGCCGGGTGAGTGCCGGATCTTTCTCTATGTGTTTCTTGTACTCGGCCCAAGTGGTGGCCGCGATGGTCCTGAACTCGCCACGAGCTAACGCGGGTTTCAACAGATTTGCTGCATCAATTCTGCCTCCGCCGCCGTCTCCTATAAGAAGATGTGCCTCATCAATAAAGACGATTATCGGACAATCCGATTGCTTTACCTCATTGATCACATCCTTCAGTCTGTTTTCAAACTCACCCTTGACGCTGGCTCCTGCCTCCAGGAGGGCAAGATCAAGACTATAAATCTCCACAGATTTCAATAGATCGGGAACGTCCGCTTCAACTATTCTCTGAGCAAGTGCCTCTACGACTGCCGTCTTACCTACTCCAGGCTCTCCAACAAGAATAGGATTATTCTTTCCCTTCCGTGCCAGGATATCGATTAGCTGATGGAGTTCATCGCTTCGCCCCACAACCGCGTTTAGACGCCCCTCTTTGGCTTCCTCCGTTAGGTTAATTGCATACCGATCGAGACCACTGCCTCCTTGCCGTGGTTCTCTTCGTGACAAGGACTTGTTTCTTCCTTTCCCTTCTCCTTCATCTACGGACGCAGTGGTTTCAATTTGTCCATCCAACGCTTCGAGCGAAACCCCCGAGAATGCCTCGTACCTTGAGGTTTGTATTCCCAGGACCTCCTGTTGCAGAAGTCCCAACACCAGATGGAGTACCCCCACGTGGTCATCCGAGTAGTTCACCGACGCGAGAAGCCAGCTGTCCTTGACGAGTTTGACGAGTTCGGCGCTCAACGTAGGTTGAACAACAGGAACGCTGGATTCCCTAGGAAGTCGACTCTGAAGTTCACCGCGTAGTTGTAATTCATCAACTTTCTGACGCTTCAAGAATTTATTTAACGACTCATCGTTGGATTCCAGGATCTCGAGCAACCAATGCTCAATTTCGATTGAATCAGACCCCGAACTCAAAGCGCTTCCTGCTGCACGTTCAAGTGCCGCGCACAAAGGCGTGTCTAGTTTGGCTACCAACTCTGTGAGCAGAAGTTGGGTCATGTGACGGGGCTCAGTAACTCGGTTTCAATAATCTCGTCGGGTTTTCGGTGAGGGTCGAGCACTGTGGTTCTCCCTAAACGAAACCCAGGATGATCTCGGGACGGCAGCCGCGGGGGCACAAGATACTTTCGGGCGCAGGACAGCATTATTCGAGTAGGTGCTGACGTCCGGGTATACAAGCGAAGTAATTCTTTGATTTCTCGGATAATCGTTTTGTCGCCTACTAGCGAATTGAACCGACTTTTTGAGTCAACGTGTACAACTGCGATCAAACGACGAAAGTAGAAACTGCTTTGTGATCCCAGCATAAGCACCCCACCGAGTTGATTAAGGTATCCATCGCCCGCACCTAACCGGCTGACCGATGAATCTGGCAGCATGATGGGTTCCTCGACCGTTACCGAAACCGTCACACGCAACCCGACGAAATCTGTCAGTAAATCCCGCATGCCCCGTAGAGCACGAAAACGCGGCATCATATGCGCTAGGTACTGAAAAAGCTGCTCTGGCTCAACGTAACTTGCGTCGTTTCCAGCTACAGTATTGAAGTAGGCAGAGTCTGAAACCGCCCTATCGTCTGGTCGCTGCTGTTGGTTTTCATGCCGGATGGCTAGCGGACTTCGAGACGACAATAATCGACTCAATCTAAGCACTCGATCGTCAAAAAGTGCCAAGAATCGTCGTAGACGATGATCCCCTCGGCTAAACCCATCAACAATGGAGTCCTGAAAGTACTCAGGCAATACGGACTGGGGTCCCGTGAGAGATGGCGTATTGAGATAGACCTTGGCCTCCTCGTGATTTTTCTCGATCGCGGCAATCACCTCTGACCCTTCAACCGAAGATGGCTCGAGCCGATAAGCAATACGCGTTTCTTCTATTTGTGCATCTCGACTGCCTAATAATCGCCAGAACCCTGAAAGCGTGACCTTGGAACGATGAATTGACAGGAAATCAATCAGGTGCATACCTGGCTCCCATGATCCGGGCCGAAGCTGGTGACTTTGTCATCCACGCCATCGATCCAGATTTCCGTCTCGACAAATCTGTCAAAACTGCACATCTCAACAAAGGTACGGTGAATCAATCTTGCCAGCAACGACCACTGATTTCTGTTTTGCTGGGGATCAAGATGAACTGAGAATCGGGTGCCTTGCGCAATTACCCGCCGATTCGCAACCATCATTGGCCGCACCGACTGCCTTACATTAATCTTCAATATAGAGGCGACTGCCGAGGCCGTAAACCCTACTGGCGCAGCCAGCGTCAAGAACTGCCTCAACTGCAGTTCTGGACGATCGCTATTGATAACATTGTTGAGGTTGAAGTTAAGGAGTCCCAGCAGGCGCCAATTGGAATCTTCGTACCGGTCCGGAACGATTTCTGTCGTCAATGTGGTCAACATGGCAAGCGAACCGGGGATTTCCACAGAATCTATAGAGGCCCAACCCCTTAAATCATCATAAATCAACGCGAGATTACCGTTGGTACAGAGGATCTCGGCCGAAAACAGCTTGGGAAACGAATCCAGCTCCGGGGAATCCCACGCCAGCGCCACTTGATGCCCGTGGACCCCATCCTCATTTAGCCTCCTCAGCGACTCCCAAGACATCGTCGGGACCCCAATTTCATGAGAAAAATTATATAACTGGGGGACCTCAACCTCTCCTTGAGGCGTGATTTCATACAGCTTCGTGATTCTGGAGATCTTCTTCGCACCCGCTGATACCGCTTCGGCGAAGACAGGAACACGAACTGAAACATGGTCATACTGGATCGGCTCGCTTCGAGTAGAAAAAAGATTGATGACAGGCATGCAGTTCAACTGAAATGAGGTGCTGGAGACTGCTCGCACTTCCCTGGCCGACAGATTCCCTAAAAAGAAATCGAGCGTCAGACGTGCAGTATGGCAGTTCCGCATCGCTGACCCAATACCTGTCAATCGGACAAATCCATGTTTCGCGGGGTATAAGAAAAACTCCCGAATAAGTTGAATTCCGAGGTAACTGTTTCGATCGGTCGGCAGAAAGCAGAAATCCTCATCGAATGCCCGAGTCCTTAATTGACCCGCTTCCAGCAACCCGAGAGAGGCCCCAGTTCCGTCACTCACTTGAATGTTGACGAGTTGTGAAAAAAGCGACTCGGAAAATCGTCCGGCCGAAATATGATCACCCCCTAGAAAGAGATCCACCTCATCAATAGCCAGCTTAGAAAACGTTTTATCAGAGTCATTCATCGCGAGCTCCACTCGAACGACCGCATTGGCGCGAGAATCAAGCTCTCCCTCGACGAAATCGAATGGCGCGGTCTGCGCCTTGACTCCAACGATGTGGAACGGGTAAAGCGTTGTGTCAGCTGCCACCGTGAACGTAACAGCAGAATCGTCAGCGGTCTGCGGAGACAGGCGCACACCCTTGTGGATGCTTCGGAGCGTCGTCAGCGACTCTTTATCAGGCGTCAGCCCAAGAACCGTCGACGTCGGTAGGATATCCTGCAAACCAGGATAGTTAAGCTGCAGGAGCGAGCGCGTAATTTCCGGAAACTGCTCAGCGAGCGCTTGCTCGGTTTTTGCGGTCAGAAAGGCGACTCCATCCAGCAAACGCTCCGTGTGCGGGTCACGAGATTCCTTTTGCATACCCTGGCCCGGCGTTTTTCCAGAATCCCGGCGATAGTTCCGTAGAAATCTCCTGTAGGCTCTTTGAATAAGAGCTAGTTCCAGCTCAAAGTAATTTAGAAAGCCCTCAGCCAAGTTCCGACTCCGTCAATTTTGCCCAGTTTCCATTTTGCTCTAGATTTGCCCCAAAAAACACGTCGGCCAAGAATCCATCCAAATTTAATCTCGCAGTTAATCCAACACGCAGAACTGACCCATTCTGTTGCGACCCATATAATTGAACAGATCCCTCCTCAAGCCGCGGCTCAAATCTCTCAACTGCATGCTGAAGGCGTGAGGCCAGCACTTCCCGATTGCCATGATAGTTGGTCGACACGTTTCCAAAATCCAACATGGACTGACCGATGATAGTGCTTTGTCCTTCTATATCAATGAGTGCAGGGAGATTGTTGAGTATCTGATCAAGGTTTCTCTGAACATCGTCGAACAGGTCCGCCTCCCTGCTATCGTCCGCCAACAACTCTCCCAATAAACTTAAACTTGGCTTAGTCACGATTAACTGTCGTATTCAATTGCGACATTTATATCCCCACCTACTTCGTCGAGTTGCCACTGTGGAACGATGTCCAGATGGCAACTGACTGATCGACCATCTGCCGCTGGCCGCACTGACAAAGAAAAAGACCGAAGAGGATACCGACACAGTAATTGCTCGTCTCCAGCATCCAGCTCCGTGGTGTAGCGCGACAGCCAGGTCGTCAACTCACTCTCACACTCGGCTGCAGTTCTTAACTCCCCCAACATCTGTCGCGCACGCTTCTTGACATAGTGCGAAATGCGACAGGCCGCCAGAGTTGTCTCCAAGCGCGTGCCAAGACGGTTAGTCTCTGCTCCACTTCTGTACTGAATCGACACATTTTCCAGAAACACTGCTTTCCGACTGATCGTGTCCCAAGTGGCTACGATAAACCCACATCGATTGTAAAACTCTGCAGTTGCTTTTGAAAAACAATATCGCGAATGCGACTGTTTCAACATCACCGATCCTGGCAACTGAGGCTCAAGATTGGCTATAGCGCCCTGGTACCGGTCCCTCCAGACACCGCGCAAAAAACCAAACCAGGAGGTTCTGGAGAATTCTCGGATCACTGTTGCAGCAAATACGAAAACAGCGCTGCACCACAGCCCGCCAGATTCCCCGGATCTTTGGTTAAAGATTATCCCGGCTCGGTGATCCCTGTAAGAGTCTCGCAGCCTGAAAGCAGGCATGACTACTCCCGCAAACCGCGCGGTTGGATGGCTTCTGAAATTTCGCCATTCCTCAAAGTAGCTACTCTCCATCAATCGGCTCATCCGTCCCTTGTCGGAGAGCCAGCGAGCATCCTCCTCGCCAAAAAAACCCTCGGCGGGAGAAAACAAGACTGGCGAGAGCGTTGCAGCCGCTAAGTCCGTCAATGAACGCGCTACCGCGACATTGATCTCGATCTCCGAATAGAGAGAGTCGATATTGATGGGCTGGCATACTAGTAACAAGCCATATGGCTTACCGCCTAGGGTATTGAACTCTCTATTCGCAATCAGGTTATATAGCCGCGTTCGTTCGATTTCGCGGGCATCGCCTAGGTCTTCGGCGATCTCCTCCGCGCCAATGTCTAGGAATCTAACTCCGGTCCTTCGCATAGACACCGGCAGATTCACTAACACAGCTAAACCACCCCATGAACTCTCAAGTGCTCGAAACTTGGGATGCTCATACAGCTTGGATAATTGCTCCGAAACCGTTCTATCGATTTCTGCAATCAGGCGGTTAATCAACCCCAAAAGTTCACTTCTCGACGCACACGCCGCACGATCAATATCGACAAGACATGCGATCCCCTTGAGGAGGTAGTCCTTCGACTCCGGATCTAGCCTGGATAAAGCTTCGAGCTGAGTATTCATCCCAAAAGAAGCAACGCCGCGAATTCGCGGCGTTGCTTGCTGAAGTTTCTAGGTGAAACCTATTGGTTATCCGCCAGGGATATTCGCGACCATCCGGATAGACGTTGTCAACTCTTCCAACTGGAGCCAGGGTCTCAAATAGGCGACGGCCCGATACGACCCCGGCTTGCCCGGGATGGCTTCCACCTCAACTAAAGAGGCTGCCAGCGGGGTTTTCGCTCGGGAAGCGTTGCCGATTGCACCCGAATTGGTGAACGTGTTTATCCAGTCCGTGTACATACGGGTAATGTCAGGCGCCTCGTAGGAAGACCCGAGCCAGTTTCTGCCCATAACCTTTAGATAATGAGCAATCCGACTGCTTGCCATGATGTAGGACAGGCGTGCCGAGATTGCCGCATTACTCGTTGCGTCCGGCTCGGTGTAGGTCTTAGGCTTCTGACAAGTTTGGCTGCCGATGAACGCGGCATAGTTTGAATCCTTGAAGTGAACCAGAGGAAGAAATCCAAGATCACTCAACTCTTTTTCTCGCTCATCAGTGAGATTTACGCCAGTTGGGCAAACCTGTTTGAGATCGCCGTCTTCGGTTACACAAACCAGATTTGGCAAGCCTTCCACTTTTCCGCCGTTCTCGATCCCGCGTGTGGCAGTACACCAACCACTGGCTGTGTGCGCTTGAGTCATTTTGAGCGCTAGCTCATAAGCCGCGTTCGACCAGACCAACTGCGACTCGTCCGACGGGTTAGGATTGCCAGCTTTATCTGTCTCCAACTCCTCGTACTCGAAGGCATCAGTATATGATCCTCGGGCCCCGTACGGCAGACGCGCCATGGTCCTGGGCAGAGTAAGTACTGCGTAACGAGACTCGTCCATTTGCCGAAACCCGTTCCAGGCGGCATAGGTGGGAAGATCGAACGACGCTGCAACCGGTTTGTTCTCATTGAACTGCTCAAAACCTGAATAATCAAACATTGCCGGAGACGCTGCGGCAAAAAATGGCGCATGACTCGCAGCTGCCACTTGTGACATGTTAGTCAGGAGCGTCATGTCATCCGTGCTGGGCGTAAACTCATAGTCTCCCAACATCATTCCAAACGGTGATCCACCGGCAGTACCATACTCTTCCTGATAGACGAGATTGAACAGCGGACTCCGATCAATCGCGGGGGCATCCTGAAACTGTTCCAGCAGCTCTCTTTGGGAGAAGTCGTTTAACTTAATCTTCAGGCCTGGGCCCAAATCGCTCTCTCGAACCAGTTTCTGCAGTCCTCTCCAGGAACCCTCCAGTTTCTGGAACTTATCTTGCTGCATAACGGCCGCGAGCTGTTTTGACGCAGCCTCGTCAATTTTTTCAATTGCCGTTTCAATCGTTTTGGAAACGTTATGGTCCCAAGTGACCACACCATTCAGCGCTTCCTGAATTACGACCGAAAGCAACTGTTTAGTTGTTTCGGGTTCTGTCCGCTCTGTTGCCTGGACAGCGCGTTCAAGAAGACTTCCCCCACCGTCCTTAGCAGCGCCGCCGGCTCCGCCTGCACTTATTCCTTTTTTCTCAGCCATTTTCTTGTCCTATCCTATTTCTCTTATTTTTTCTTCGAATCCGGCAAACCCAGTTCTTTTGAAAGGGCTGCAATCGTATCCCCATCGGACAATACTTCCTTCAACAGCGCCTCGAGGTCTCTTGACCGATCTGCCTTTGCAAGGAGGTCCTTCAGTTGGGTTCGGGTCTCCATCAACTTTGCCAGAGGCTCGATCTTGTCGATGAGCGCCTCCGGCTCAAAATCCTTCATGGAGTTAAAGCTAATGTCGGCCTCAAACACGCTGTCGTCACCCTCAAGCGTATTTTCGACCTTCATCTGGAGTCGAGGAGCGATTCGCTCCAAGACAGAATCAAAATTATCCTTGTCGAGATCAATAAAGTTGCGTTCATGCAGAGGTTCACGCTCTTCTTTGTCGGCTGAAAAATCACCGAGCACCCCAACGATGAAGGGCAATTCGACGGTTTCGACAGCATTGCCAATCTCTACATCATAGGTAATGCTGACGCGATTTTTGGGCACACGTTTTTGCTGCTCGTTTAATGCCATGACATCACTCCTTAATTAAATTTTCTCTTATCAGGCTTTCTTGAATATCCAACTTACACAAGTCTTTTTGCTTTCTACTGAAGCATAAAGCGACTTCAGCTACTTCAGGTCTGCTTTTGATTCTAGTTTTGCCGTCGGCGCGTCATAAGCCACTGTTGCCGCCTTCGAAACTTTTCCGCCATCGTCCTCAACGTAGTAAGTGATGGTTACCTTTGTGTAGACGAGACTGAAACTCTCCGACGGGTCTCCGCCATCCGAGGTCATCAGGGAGTAGTTAGACATACGGGCATTGGTCAACTCAAACTCAAGATAGGGAATTACACCGTCGCCTTCTCGATTGGGTTTCGTATCAGTAACAAAGACGGTCTTGCCTTCTTTTCCTGGAAAGAACAGAAACGTTGACATGAACGGCGAGGCACCGTCATAGCTTTTTGAGCAACTCAACTCGCCCATATGAACGATCCCGGAATCCCTGTTTTCTGCGTTACCAATTTCGATGTTGACGCCGCGGGCTCCCGACCAGCTCACTGACTGCAAAGCGAACCAGCCTTCCTTACCGCCGATTTTCTCAACGGTAGCGCCTCCTTTAATATTGTCGTTTTTATCAATCCTCATGAACAGCGTTGCCATTAATCACTCCTTTACTTAGAAATATTGAAGTTCACTCACCCGGTCGATATCGCTCTCGCCGAGGACTGCCTTGAGATTAACACAAAAAACTTTGATTTTTAACGACTCCTGACTGTTTCTCGCGGGGCCGTTCCGACCGACACTGAGCAGTTAAAAAGAAGAGAACATTTCACAGATTTTCATTAACAACCCGCAACTTCTCTCCCAACTTGCTTGACTTCTTCGTAGTAGCCAGATATTCCGATCGAGCCTTTTGGCCAGGGCGGAAGAGCCGCTGAAGTAGCGATAGCAGCGCAAACGGCGCTCGCATAAAGATGCTCCGGGGGGAATAGCGAATCTTCATCGGCTCCGCCAATTGACCCGGATCCGTTCCAGAAAACCGCCTCAGCGAGCCAACTAGGGCCTGACCGCAGGCCGAGTCTTGCCGATAACTGGTGTGCCCGGATTCGACTGGCCTCATCAGGATCAAATATCCAATCCCTGGATACAGCCAACGCCAACTTTTCTATCTGGGTCCATGCGTCGTTTCTTAACTCAAGACACTTCAACCCGAAGAAAATACTGTCGCGCGCACCTAATCCGTGGCACAGAAACTGCACCAGATCAAATGGATTACCTTGTGCCGAGAGCTTCTCGATCGACTGAGGGGGTTGCTCGTCCTCGGCGATCAGCTTTTGGCATTCTTCCGAGGGCTGATATCTCGATAGCACCTCACTGGATAGCTTTGCGGTCAACTTGTTTGGACCGCTCATCAGTTGATTTTCACTAACCCGCCAGAAATCTCCGCAATCGCGGCCCCGGCGACTTTGGTTTGTGCGGACGACTGCAATGATGCTCCAGCCTGGCCTTGAACATCCACTGTCGCGTCGCTACTGACCTTAACTCCGGAGGCACCCGACAGCGACGCCGATGCGTTCGACGAAAGCGACATGGCACCTGACGCTGAAATATTAGTCGACGCGGTTGAAGAAACTTTGAGTTCTGAGGCCGTAATCGTGATACCGTCGGAATTAATTTTGACACTATTGCTTCCCACCTTAATCTCGATCTCCTCCGTTCCTTCAATGAGGATCTTTTTGGACTTCTCTGTGAGACTTTCCGTAACATCCAGTAGATAAGTGTCTTTAGCCGTTGTTTCCGCTTTCTTATCGATTGTTCTGCTGAATTCTCCCTTAACCGTCTCCGTCAGGTTATTCTCAACCTGAACAGAGAAGTCTTTCGCCGCACTCATCGAGATCAATTCCGAATCCGCTTTATCATCGAAGAAAAGCTCGTTTGACTTTCCCGACAGCTTAGTACTCATTCCCGTCTTGGTTGAATTCGTCTGAGGGAAGATCGCGGTATTTACGCTGTTATAGGCACTTCCAACAACCACAGGCCTATCAATATCCTCGTCCAGGAAGCCCACCAACACTTCATCTCCCGCCCTTGGGATGAACTGCGTGCCTCTCGACTTGCCAGCCATCAGTTGCCCCACTCGAATCCAGCAACTTGGGGAGTCGCCGTCTGATTTATCCCAATGGAAACGAACCCTGACTCTTCCCTGATCATCTTGTGCGGGTTCACCGCTGGTTTTCCCTTCGACCATTCCGCTCGTAAATCCTGGTGGGACAGGCTTGGGGATGACTCTTGGGAAAAATTTCCGCGAGGTGCTGACACACTGAAATTCGTTGTTGTACTTAAAGATGCCATCCGGCCGCGTTGAAAAAAAGTGATCAACCGACACCAGTAAATAGTCCCCCATTTGGGCGCTATCAAAATGAGCTTTCAGACTAAACCGCTCGCTCGCGGTGAGATCCGGACTCCAGCTTTTGCCCTCAACCTGAGCGTAAATACTTTGCTCGCTTGACAGCCTGCGCTTAACCAAGAAATCTGAAAGCGTTTCTAACTTTCCCGTCACGGTTGGCTCAGCAGTATTCGAACTCACCAGCGAAGCGGCATTCGCAAGCTTATCTGAGCTCTTAGTTTTTGAGGTTTCGGTGTACTTAGTCTGCTCATAGTCATAGTTTCCAAGCGCCGTTGCCGGCACGTGGAAATGATTATCAACTTGCCAATGGAAGATCGTATTTTTAGACTCCTCTGGATCTGTCGAGTAGACGTAGTCGTCGCCGGACACCTTGGAACTTGTCGATTCGGCATCCTGCATCACCATCTTGTGACTTCCAATCTTCTGCTCAAAATAGAAGTTCACTCCCACCTCTGCCAGCAGCCGACAAACAAAATCGAAATCACTCTCCCCGTATTGCAAACAGTAAGGGCGAACAAGGCTGGGTATTGAGAGAAAATTGAATTCACCCCGAAAACCTGCATCCTCGAGCACTGAGGAGACGATACTCTGCGTATTCTTATTCTGAAACACACGAAAGTTCTTAGAAAAACTCAGAAGCCAAAACCAGGGCTTAAGCACAAATTCATACTGCTGCATGCCGTCAGGTTCATCCCCCAGACCCGATCTAATCTGCTCTATATAGCCCTCAAACTCGCGCTTCTTGCTCGCGCTCGAACCGGGTCCGTCGTAAACCGTACAGGTTAGTTTCTTTCCGATCAAAGACTCTGCGGAAAGATTTTTCGCTGCCAGCAACACCGTGATCTCGCCAACTTGGGAAACTTTCTCTCTGACCGTCAAAGCGCCAACGATGTACTCTTTTCCATCGCTATCCTTAGCTCGGAGTCGACTGGTGATGGGGCTGAAATCGGCGTCCATAACGTTATCTAACTAGTTCAAGCTTTGCATATCTTGAGTTTCCGACTGAAAATTATCGTACTGCTCAAGAACGCAATCCCGAAAGTGTCTGCCAAAAGCCTTTGTAGCCAAGTAAATATCATTGGCGTCGAGCGAGAAGAACGCGGCAACACTCTGACCCCTAAACGGATGTCGGTGGGTAGAGTTCACAAAGCGCGTTACTTCTAGAGAAAAAAGATCATCCCTGACTGAAACGGTCCCGCGCCCGGTCAACTGTTTCCAGGACGCGAACGATGGCGAAAAAGAACGCTCGCTTAGTTCACTGTAATTCTTCCCGAGCGGTGCCGCTGCATTGAAGTCTACGAGATAAGCATCGGTTTCATTGATCAGGATATTGGCTGGCTTGATATCGGAGTGATTCCATCCCAAGTTATGAAGGTGCAGGATCGCATCTCCAATCTGCTCCAAGCAAGCATTTGGCACAGATTGCCCTTCCTGAAGGATTTGAGATAACGGCACCCCCGGCATTCGCTCCATGAGGAGTTCAGAAGATGCTGCCCGCTCGGCAAAATCTAGCGGCCTGGGGACAGCCGAGTGCCGAGCCTGGCAAAGAATCTGCGCCTCTTTTTTGAGACGGCGACGGTCAATCCTTGAGACGGCGGTCTTCCGGAATATCTGAGGCCTGTGACGACATGTGACTCTTCGGAGGAACACTTTTATGATTGATGCTTTACGTTAATGGAGTGATCAATCAGATACCACCAGGCGGCTTAAAACTGGAGTAAAGAGATAGGTCAAATGGACTGTGGGGGCCCTTCAACCTGATTGTCGCATCTATAGGGCCATCCTCCATCTCGATTCTGACAGGAATCTGGCGACCCTCCATGATCGGGCTTGAGTGGGCCAGTATTCGAAACCAAGACCACGCCCCTGGAATCTCTCGCTCTGAAGAGAGAGCCAAGCCCTTAAAAGTCCTAAGGTCCAATTTGTCCGCGCTAGTTGGCCAAACCTGCGGCTTCCAAAATGCTGGGCCGTGTCGATATACAACTAAGGGTCCCGCGGAGCTGACACTAAATTCAGTTAGGTCAACGGGCATGTTATTGACGCGCATTTCGAATTCCAACCCTGGATTCGTCCCGGTCAGATCAAACAACGCTTCTCGAATGAGCAGTGATGCTTTCAAAAACTCTCCCAACGCGGGATCTAACTTCAAGCCGTCATCCCACAAGAAACTTGGTGGGCTACCCGACCCCGCCTCCCCAAAACGAAAAGGTGAGATCCAATCCGAGACGAAACTGTCAACAATTCCTCTTGTCCTAAAGAACGCTGAAAACTTATCTACATCTGCATCAGCTTGGCTAGCGGGTTGAAACGGGAATCGTGTGGCAAGAGATTGATTAAACTCGCTGACTACCTGATTTCGCCACTGGCGCGACAGCCATTCGTGCGCTACGGCAATCAACAGGCTATTCGCGTTCGTGGATAAATCGACAAGCCAGTTCTTAATGACTTCGGGATAGTTATCTGCACTCAGTCGCATTCGCGCTATAGGGTTCGTACCGCTTGCGTCCGGAGCTTTCCAGGTTTCAAAGATATCTCGACCACTGTCTGCGCTGCTGACGAAGGGCTGAATCCACTGGTTCAACTCATGCAAGTTGCTCATAAGCGCAGCCACCTGGGTCTGCTTGGCCACGGGGTCAAGTAACTTATGAAAATTGACAAAGGCGGTCGTAATCGACTCAGCCATCAGATTCTTCTGTAGCTGTTCTCGAGCCTTACGTGCCTTTTCACTTTTTTGAGCCTTCTTTTCCAGTTTCAGGAGCTTGCTCACCGATGCCGGCGCCTTGATTCCGGTCAACTTTGAAGAGGACCCTTTCTTCTTTTCTTGAGGAGCAGGGATATATAACTTCGTGTGGGTATTTGTAATGCCCATCAGCTCGGCTAATGGTGACGTGGTAGATGAACTGGCATTGGCCAATAAAGACTGCAGCTCGCTACTATTTTTCGCCTTCTTTACCTCGACAGACGACAGTATCCCAGTCCAGACATCTATATAGTCACGGGTATACAACTGTCTGATCCCCGACGCCAGGTTCTCATGCACCTGTACACTGAGACTGTCCCTGACCTTGGGATCAATTACCGAAACATATTGCAAGGCATAGACCAGGTCACGAGAGAAGGCGGAGAGATCGAGAACCTCGAATCCATCACGGGTGAATAAATAGGGCACCTGCAACAGCGTCTGGTTAGTTTTCTTGAATTGGAACAGGCCTTGCTCTGGGTTGAGTTTGTAGACATCACTGAAATCGGCCCGAAGCGAGCTTCCCAATTCCACCATCTGGTGGTTCCTAGTATTTGTTCTTATCAGCTGGTAGACGACTTCCTCGACACCGAATCTATCCAGTTGTCTCGCTGCGAATCGCTGAACTTCTTTAGCTACATCGCTATTGACGTAGGAATTTTGGTCAATGTCGTTAATAAGCTGGGTCAGGGTAAGTTTTTGCGTGTCTGTCAGATCTTCAAACTGTGCCAAGAAAAACTCAACCACTTCAATAGAGTTACCCTCAAACGACTCGAGTCCGAACGGTACCTCGGATAAGGCAAGATCTACATAGATAGCAGCGGCACGGAATGCTCGCGCCACCCCCCGGACATCCGGATTCTTCTGGTAGTCTCGAAGGATCTGGTACTGCTTGTCGGCGAGCATCGGTAAGCCAAACCGGCCCAACTCACCCTGATACATCGTCTGCACTGCATCGTAAACGTTGTCAGGGGGAATCCAGAAACTCGTGGCAAGTGGAGGTTTTAGATATTGGGCATAAGTTGCCTCACGAAGCTCGCCAAGGGCCTGAATCACTTTCTCAGGAGAACTCGTAAAATCCTGTGGTGAAGCGCTCTTGATTGCCTCCCGATAAATAGTCGCGCCATTAATGGCCGTCTGAAATTCTCTCCCCTTATACGCAGCTTCTTCATTCGCCGACCACGCCATGAAAACCATGACACCAACCCATGCCGAAGCAGTGCCTGCCATCGCCACCTTGGCCACAATATCGGCGCCACGACGTACTCCAATCGCCTGGGAGTCAACTCGAATTCCATGACTAAAGAGGTTACGGACAAAAAGTGTTCTCGTGCTTGGCAGTTGTCTTGCTTCTCTCGTAAAGCGAAGTCCGACAGCGCCCGCAGCTGCCCCAGAAAGCAGATCTTTAGGTTCGCGGCCTGCAGTCGCGTCAATAAAGTTAATCGCACGAATCCAGACCGGTCTCTCCCGCTCATTAACTCGTGTCAGCTCTGTAAGAAACTTTGCCAGCATAGGCTTCAGCATGAGCATCTGCAAGGGAGCGGCGGCAATCGAAACCCGGTAATCAGGATCCAACTGGCTCAGCAAACTGGAATTTCTGATGGCCGCAAATCGATCCAGAACCTGGGAATACGCCGCCTCGAATTCCCCAACATCAAAATGGCCCGTTGCAGCCACTTGAACTGTCGCGCCCAACGGACTGTCACAGATCTCCTCAGAGGCTGTTGAGAAAAACTGGGAAAAATCTGCCAGTGAAGACATTCCACTGACGAGGGTATAGATCGGTGGAGCAATTCGCGTCCCACGAACAAGCTCCCGCAACTGCTCTCGACTCAATTCCGCGAACTCATGGGCTCGAGCGTCCGAATCATCAACAAGCAAATCACAATCCAGATTAAGTAACACGCCGTTCAAAGGTTGACGCGGACGAAATCTTCTTAAAGAGCGTCCAAGGTCACGAGCTAATTTGGGATAGGATTTTGGCGAGCCCCAATCAAGCGTGATAATCGATGATTCGTGACCGATCCAGTAATTGACCGGCGAGTCTTTTGCGAAACGATCGAGGTGAGAAAAACCGAGTTTGCCTAATAAACTCTTTTCCTTTTCAAGATCTTTAGTTAGTAGAACATAAATAGGAACATCATAAAGCGACCGTCGCCTGAACAAGCGGCGCACCATCCGCCGCAACGCCAGTAGATCGCTTCTGAAATTTGGCTTGCTCCACCAAGTCCTAAACGATCGATAAACAGACACAACAACCTTTTTGCCGTAGAAGGCGATAAGAAACGAAAGGAAAAATACCGCCAAGAGAGTCCACACCCAAGCGCTAACGGACCAAATTACGGAATAGAAATATAACGCCGCGGTCACGCCCACAGTTATCAAGACTGCAAGCAGCAGGCTAATGATCAGTCTGGTCTTCACCGTTCTTAAGTAATCCTCTGTTTTTACTTTTGACTTTATCTTTTAGATTTTTGTCAGAAACTTTATTTTTATTCTTACTCTTATTTTCCTATTCACAACTGTCTTCATCGTCTATCTTTGCCCTTGATCGCCCGAAATGATTTACAAGTTTCCTCTCCCTCCATCAAGGCGATGCGCGCCATCAGACGCCGCTTCGAAAAACATCGTCCAGGTCAGAATCCCATGGTCGTTTCAGACATCATTTTTTTGCGATTTGCCCACTTGGCTGCCGGCAATTTATCGACCTGTGTCGTTATATTTGCGAACTGCTCACTCCGGCTCTGAGCGGTGGCGTTCAGGAAAGTCACCCAGCCGAAGTAGCCCAGCAAGACCAATACCAAACCAGCGGCGCTGATCATGCCGAGCCGATTTCGTGCGACCTTGGACCGTGGGAGGGAGTCACCTATGTCAGGACCCACGTGATACTGATCGGCAGGCAGATACTTGTCGACTTCCTGCTTCAATTCATTCTTAAGCTGAAAGATCGCGTCAGTGATCTCACCTCGATACTTGCCCTGGAACCCAATTGAGAGAAAGAAGAAGCTCAGCTCCAAAAGTTCGTGATAACTCTTTGGCTGGCGGAGCATCCTCTCCGTAAGGGTAAAGAACAATTCCCCACCGTTACGCACCTTAAAAATCTTGCTCAGAAGCGAATCGTTCGCCCATAAGTTCGCGTCAGGCCAGCCACTACAGAGAATCATTTCATCAATGACGATTGCAAAAAGAAAGCATGCTTTGTCAATCTGATCCACCGGATAGTCGACTTGACTTCCGTTTACCTTAAGGGAGTGGATCTGCCCAAAAAGTCTGCGACGAAACTCATCGAGATTCTCGGGTTGGGGGAGCGTGGGCAACTTTACACAGAGCGCGAGAAGCTCAGACGAGATTGTCATTAGTCGGTTATGGGGAAAAGCCGAACCCTGGGACAGAGACTCTGTGCTGAAGCTTGGAGCGAGAACGAGTCCTCCAGCGGCCTGGTTATCACCTCCAGCCTGATCAGGTAACTCACCTGTTTGGTCGATGGTTACTGTTTCTTCATCTAGAAATTCCATGTACCAAACTTACCTGATCGCAAAAAATCGGACTCGAGGATCTGGCACCCGTGAGTCGATATGCAAAGTGATGATGTCCCGCGTCTCTATGATCTCGCGCCAAAGTTCGCTGTCCGTGTCAACGCGGAAATAGAACGTATTCACCTCTGGCTTGAGCTCAGCAGGCGCTACGGGCAAGGGAATTAGCGTAATTCCAGACAGGGATCGACGAATCAGTTCGCTTATGGTTTGTGAACCCGCTAACTTCGACACATGCTGGAATAAATCCTGCAGCTCATCGATGCGAGTATTTCCGGCATTTACCGAAATAAAGAACCTGTGTTTGGAGAACCCGTCAGGGTCGGCAATTGCAACCCGCATCAACCTGTTCTCAGCGAATAACTCCTGATTGACATCAAATTCGACGACAGAATCCTGTTGGGCCAGAGTCAAGCGCTCTCTTAATGAACTTAAAACGCGATTAAATGCAGGATATGCGTCCTTAGGATCCAGTAAATCAAACTCAGGGCAAGGCTCTGCAGATATGCTGGCGAGTTCTGCGTCAAACTGGCACAGATTTAGGTAAAGCTCTTGAGTACTTAATCGACATTCGTACAGCACCGTAGCAAACCATGGACGCCAACGATACAGGCTTTGCAGAAGCATATATTCTCGAAACAGAACGTGCTGTGTGTTTGGATTAACCTCCGCAGTTATTTTCGAAATCTGCACCCGTGCTCGGCTCAACAAAAGGGTTTCCACCTCCCTGACGCGCTCGATAAGCTGGGTTGCAGCTCCAAAGACTGTAGTGATCGGAAGAAAACTGGCATCGAGGACTACCTCTCCATCCCCGGAGGTTTGAAGCACTTTCGCCACCGGAAGCGCAAGAAAACCTGAGAGATCTTGCCCCTCCAACATCAACTTGATATTGGGACTGCCCAACAATATGTCTACAGAGCTATTGTCGTCGCTGGCGGTGTCAAAAATGGTGATGTCTTTACCTTTGTATCGCGTCAACAGATCACCGCGCTCTACG
>MDSX01049335.1_pt1 | contig 18653 bp, 29 predicted proteins | sample 811141 | NCBI WGS metagenome assembly MDSX01 (sample SAMN05326642, study PRJNA326480) | marine metagenome | isolation source: seawater | place: Atlantic Ocean: South East | collected 2010 | reverse complement strand
GATGACAGGCAGTACTGACTTTCTTCTGTTAGACTTGTAGTCAGGGAATAGTTTCCTTCTGAAGTTTGCTCGGTCACTAAGTGCTAACACTACTTCATCTGCTTTAAGTAAGTCTTTGAATTGTTCTATCCTTCCAATGACTCTGTTCTTTGCTACTGCCATGTCTGCGTGTACAGTCCAAAGCTCCTCTTCCCATTGTATATTTTCTTGTGCTATGATTGACGATTCAAATGCTAACACATCAGCGTCAATTAGTATGGTTGTTTTACTCATAGAATATGCTCCAGTTCTCTTGGTATTTTTTATGTTTTGATTTACTGTTAGGTAGGATGTTTAACTTTACACCTAATCCTTTTATTTCTTTTCTTGGTATCATCCACCATGTCTTCTCAGGTATGACATAGCATCCGACTACATCTATTGTATCACACATTGGTTCTTTACTTGCCAATCCTTTACTCGTTGAAACCATATAAGTATTAGCTGAAGACTTCCTCGTTGTTGATTTAATCTGTACCTTTAAAGTACCAGCAGGGCAGGTGACAATGAAGTCCCAAGGCATAGGTGTGGTAGGTAAGTGAGGCTCAAAGTTTCTCTCTAAGCATTCCGTTGTGAACCTCGACTCTGCTATAGCTCCTATCCGTTGTGGGTTTGATGAGGGCATATTTAAATCAGTTGTATCATACAAGCTAGCTAGCGACAAGTAGTAATCGTATGTTAGTGCGTCTCTGCCCATGACTCTCCTACTTTATATTCACCGTCCATAGGACACTTCATCTTTAACTCTCTACCTGCTGACTGGATTGCTTTAACAGCTAACTCTCCGTATGTCTCTACTAACTGAGGTTTAACTTCAGCTTGGAACTCATCGTGTATGTTACCTACAAATGAATACTCTCTTCCGTGTTGCCATCCGATGTCTGTTAGCTTGGTATGTAGTTTAATCAAAGCCACCTTCATGAGTACAGCACCAGCTGATTGCAGTAACATATTGAGTGCAGCGTGTTCACTTCTTATTGGTAGAATCCTACCGTCTAATCCTGTTAAGCATCCGTTCTGTTCTGCTTTCTCTTTGATTAATTGTTTCAGTATCTTTAACGCAGGTAAGTTAGACAGGAACTTCTTCTTTAATCTACTACCATCTTGTGCTGTACCCTCTACTATCTCACCTATCTTTGCATCCCCTGCTCCGTAAAGGAATCCATAGATGAACGTCTTAGCTTGGTCTCTAGTCTTTAACCCTGCTGCCTTCTGATTCACAGTGTGTATGTCTCCTTCCAGTATAGCTTTAGAGTACTCCCCTCCGTCCCAAGTAGACAGGTAGTGTGCAAGCATTCTTAACTCTAACCCACTAGCATCACAACCTACTAGCTTGTAACCTTTTTTAGTTATGAATAAAGAACGACACTCCTCGCCATACTCTGCTCTTGTAGCTGGTACTTGTGCTAGGTTAGGTAGGCTATGAGTACACCGTCCTGTCACTGCTCCGTTTGTATTGACTCGTCCGTGGATTCTGCCATCCTTAACTAATCTTAGCCATCCATTCTTGCCTTCAGCTAATTGCCCAAGTCTTTTTACGACTAACAGATAATCGAGCAAAAGCTTGGCAGATGGATGGTCTATTGATTTAAGTGTAGACTCATCGATCTTCACAGTCTTACCGTCATTCGATAGAGGTATTTCAAAACCTAAAGCCTCAAGTCTTTCTTTGATTTGCTTACGACTACCAGGATTAAAAGGTATGATCTCTTCCTTTACATCAAGTGGTTCAGCTTTGTTGACTAAGTTCTGTACCATGCCTCTACTCTTCAGTATCTTTTTAAGTTCTACTTTAGTAGGTGCATTGATAATCTCCACTCCATCCACATGTTTAATAGTCAAGGAGTATCCCTGCGGAGTCTTCATCTTGTTAACAGTAGGTTCAAACATTTTTTGCAGCTGATCTTGTAGCTTTGCTCGTATGCCATTTAACTTCTGCTCTAGTTGTTCCGCTTTATCTATATCAAACGCAAAGCCTTGGCTCTCTTGTAACCTGATGATGTAAGCAAACCAATGTTCAATAGCTAACATCTTCTTGCTAGGTTCTAGCTTGATTAAGTATTCGTACAAGGTCTTAGTTACTAACACATCTCGTTCACAGTACTTCTTCATCTCTTCGTTGTAGCTGTCCCAAGCATCCTCGTTCTCACCGTAAGTAAGCTTTAACATCTGACCCATCCTGTGTCCCCATGCCTTCAAGCTGTGACTACCTACTAGCTTAGGATCAAAGTCCTTACGCTTGAAGTCATCTTCTCTAAGGTCAGGGTTCAAGCATCTACTCATTACGAGAGAGTCTTGTACTCGGACCAAGGGTGGATGGAAGTTATACAACTTAGCTAACGCAGGTAGATCAAAGCCTATGACGTTATGTCCTACGATCTTGTCTGCTTTGCTTAACATATTAAGTCCTTCCTTTATCCCTTCACCTTCAAATGTAATCATCTTACTGGCGATAGGATCATAGATGGATATGCAATGACAGACCTCAAGGTCACTCAAATTAGTGAAGTCCTCAATGCCGTTGGTTTCTATATCAAAGAATAGTATTTTCATATTATTAAAACGGACTTGGTCCGCTGTTGGTTGTTATTGTTTTGTCTTTGAATACATCCTCACTCTCGGTGTACCTACCGCTATCAGCATTATAAAATAATGTAGATGCCAGTCCAGTCTCACCTGAGAATCTATTCTTTAAGACTCTTACTTTTGTTTCGTTATTGTTTTCTTTTTGTTGGTTTCTCTCTAGTCCTATTACCATATCGCTGAGTTGTGGTATCGAATGACTACCTCTCAAGTCTGCAAGTCTAGTGACTCCTCCCTCTTCGTGTCCTCCTCCATTCGGTGGTCTTCTAAGGTGTGATACTAACACCATGCCACATCCAGTCTCTTCTACTAAGCTTCTTAGTTGTGTCATCGTGTTATCAATTAACCTTCGTTCATCATCTCCTTGAATACCACTAACCACAATAGATAGATGGTCAAGGAATATCCACTTACATCCTAATCCTTTGCACAGGTAGCGTATCTTTGATAACAGATTATCACTCTCCGTACTTCCGAAGTGGTCATAGGTATAGAAGTTCTTGTTACCCATAGTCTCATCGAATGCTTTGCGTAACTCCTCCTCCTTCAGATCATTCTCTAGGTGCAAAGGTTTGTTTAGATGAATGCCCATGATACCAAGTGCAGTACGTCTTACTGATTCTTCCAGTGCTATATAACCTACAGTCTCGCCAAGTCCAAGGAGATGGTGACAAACTTCGCGACAGAACAGAGACTTTCCTATCCCTGATCCAGCACAAAGTGTCACTAGTTCTCCTCGTCTTATACCGTGTGTCATATCATTCAAAGAAGCATACGGATATGGTTGTGACTCAGAAGTATCCTCCTTTATCACAGCCTCCCATATGTCCTCCCCTCCTACTATCCCATCAGGTCTGTACTCTCTCGCTTGCCATAGACAATTAACCAACTCCTCGCTACGCTTCGCCACTAACATATCATTAGCATCCTTTAAAGGTAGCTCTGCTATGTGTGCTTTACCAGGAGTCAAGAGTGCTGCACATTTCGCAGCTCCATCTCGTCCTGGATCATCGTTGTCAAAGCAGAAGATTACTTTCTCGAAGCTTTCCAACCAATCAATTGCTTGACTGACATACTTCTTCGCTCCCCCTGCTCCGTTCGGTACACTCACTACAGCCCACTTGTTTCCGAAGGCTTGACTAACACTTAACGCATCAATCTCTCCTTCACATACCACTACTCTTCTTCCACCACTACTCCAAAGGTGCTGTCCGTATAAGCCATACAGCTCTCCTTTGATAGAGAAAGTTTTGTTAGCGAATCGTAGTTTCTGTGCGACTAGTGCTCCATTCCTACTCTTGTAGTTAGCAATGTGTACTGGTTCTCCGTTGTGCGTACCGATATGGTAGCCCCACTTCTGACAAGTCTCCTTCGTTAAGTTCCTTCTCGCTACTTCTTGTGGTTTACCTTGTATAAATGACGTGTCGTTGTTGGTTGTTGGTAGTGTCATAGTTTGTTGTCTGCCTCGACTGTATGTAGCACAGCTGAAACACATTGTGCTTCCGTCTTCGTTGACTGCAAGAGCGTCACTCGATCCACACTTTGCACACTGCTGATGCGTTCTAGTGAAAGCCATGATTTTGGTACTTGTTTATGTGCATATAATATTCCTTTCTTTTCACACCACATTGCATAGGTAGTCTTACTTCCCTTGCGTATCTTGTTGTGTGCGTTTTGAAATAACAACCTAATGTCTAAGTCAGGATGTTGTTCCTTGATTAACAAATGCTTGGACCTATCCTCCGTGACCCACCTCCCCTTGGTTTCAATAATGATTCCGTTGGGGAGGATGAAGTCAGGAGTGTAAGTACTAAGTCGCTTGTATTCAATGACTAACGATTCATATGTGTAGTCAATGCCACAGCGTTTTAGTTGTGAAGCAATTCTCTCTTCAAATCCAGACCTAAAAGTCTGCTTTGATAACGTCTTCTTCTTCGGCATCGAGGGCTTGGTCTAGGGTTTCACCTCCGTTAACATATCCTCCCTCAACCTCAGTAAATCCAAAGGATTCTGCTGCTTGAGTGGATAGTTCTCCGTCTGCTAACTCTATCACTTGAACACCTAATAACTCTAGTGTTATACCCACCCCTAATAAAGGAGAGAACCAAGGTTTAGGGCGTACGTTTAAGCGTACCTTTGATCCACCTCTTACGATCACTTCTCTGTCCCAAGGATTACCTTTGGAATCGAACAGACCTAATGATCTAGTGTAGTCACTACCATCTTTACGCTTACCATTCACTGGTTTTAACTTAGCTTTTAATACATAAGTATCTCCTTCTAATTGGACAGGTAAATCATATGTCTTTACCTTCTTGCCAGACTCTTCTGCTTGCTCTTGTTGTTTCTTCTCAAGGATAGGTTGTATCTTTTTAATAATAGATTCACCTTCTTGTTTAGTTAGTATTATACCACAGCTATACTCTCCTTCAGGTACGAACTTTGTACTCGGAGTGTTAACCCAAGGGTACTGTGCAGTTCCTACTGATGTCGTTATTGCTTCTTCTCTCTGTCTCGATTTTATCGCCATTGTTTTTCTGTGTTTTTATTTATTATGAGAATATATACTGGCAGTCGTTTAGTGCCGACACATCTAGTGTGCCAAGTTCAGGGCTGTCTTCCAGTGTACATCCTCGCTGTGCTTCAATCTCATCCTTGAACTTGTTGATAAGATCATCGCTAAAATGTTCTGTGTAAATCTCTCTTAATTGTTGGTGCATCTTCGGTCCGTTCGGGCTTTGAGTTGCAAAGCTGTCATGTATAGATGCTATAGAATAATTACTTTTGCAAGCTAATTCCATCATCACACTTGCATCTAAGCTGTGTATAAAATTAGGTACGATTGCTCGTGCCATCCTCTTACTGCTCACTCCCTTCTGTCTATTGTTAAAAGCTAAGATAGTATTTTGCATGTTCAATATGCTGTGTACTTTAATAATTGTTTGATCGTATAGAGCTTGTACAATTTCCAATCCGAAGGGTGTAGTCCAAGTCAAAGGCTCATCTGTCCTTGCTATTCTTTTGAACCATCTCATCAATTCGATGTGTGGTTGGATAAGAGCGTTCGCTTTATCGTTTATCAAACTAGCTAGGTAGATCATAGCCTCGTTGTAATCCTCCTTACTGAACGGACTACCTATACCTTGCTTTAGTTTTTTAACAACAGCTTCTTCAAGTGCATCCTTACTAGTGTATCCATTCATACCAAAAGGTTTACACATCACTATCTTCTTAGTAAAGCTACGGTCTATTCCAAACTTTAACCAGTCACCAGCTAAACTATTCTTACTCTTGTCTTTCATTAACCTATCGTATACTTGATCGGCTACTTCCTGGTATATGTCTTGTGGTTTACGGTCAGGTAACAAGTTAACGTGATGTCCTGACTGTTCGTCCCTTGTTAGTAGGCTAAGGATTTGTATAGCGTTACAGCTAGCGTCCATGTGACAAGGTAACTTCGTCTTGAATCCCCATCCTTGTTCTTTAAACTCTGCAAACTCAAAGCAAAAGTGTATGAATGCCCACGGATCACTCGCTTCATGCCACCAAGTACACTCCATAGGATCATTAGCACATTCAAGTATCAAGTCCTTCTTCTTATCTACCCAGTCCAAGCGTTTAACAAAGCTACCTTTAACTCCAAACACATTAGCTCCGTGAACACGTAACCATCGACTGTCCTCGTAGTTATTTATCGCGACACCTTCAGCAAATTGTAGCACACTCCTTCCAAAGTCACAGGATTGTGGGTTAACATAGCTTGGTATGGCATACACTCTTCCTCTGTAATCCATTTGATAAGGAAAGTAGAACTCGTCCATCTCACTGTATCTCTTTGCTACGTTAAGAATCTTTAAGCACCTCATTCGTTGTCCGTTACTACGAAAGTTGTACTCGTATATCTCCTTCGCCCTTCTCTTCCACTCACTAAATGCTTCGGGATCAGTCTCTGCTAGATTAGGTATAGTTTCTAACGGTTCAATCAAGTCGCTCTTCTCCATCCCTCCAATCGTTAAGCCTTTACTCCAAGCCCATTGCATCAAGTTCAACATCTTAGGGTTAATCTTATAAGCTACTCGTTGCAGTCGGTTAAGAGGTTCATAAGCTACGGACAAGTCACGATGTTTTATACCATCGTTGTTCTTGATCTTCATGATAGGTAGAGTAGGTAGTCCTTCAGAATTATATCCTCCTCCGTAGTTATCTACCCAGTCAATAGGTGGTTTTGGAGTAGCCAAGTAGAACGGACGGATAACTTCACAGTTCTTATCGTACTTATCCACCCAAGCATACAAGTCCTTGTTAGGAGCTAGTGTCTTTCTCTTTTGTCTAAGACTAGAGTACTTAATCTTAACGTGATACAAATTAGTTTGCATCCTTATCAATTCAATAAGCCAAGACCCTAACATTATCTTGTTCCGTTGACTCCAAAGTTCAAACCTTTTATATCGTCCTTGTTTGTGGTACTTCCTTTCTTTATCCCAAAACTTATTAACAAATTTATTCCTAGTCAGTACATCCTTTTGATCTCGTTTCAATAGCAACCAATCGCTTTCGGACACGTACTCTTTAAAGTAACGGACACGTACTTCATCTTCTAAAGCTTTTGCTACTTGAAAGGATGCGTCACTTATGAACGGTTCACTAGGTAGGATATCAAACAGTACCTTCACTCCTAAGAACGCAACAAGTCCAGGCTCTAAGTCCCATATAAAAGGTAACCAAACAGGTACAGGAGCATTGGGACGTGCGTTGTCTACAAAGAACTTGTTAATTGCTTGCTCAATCGGGACGTGTACCTCTCTGCCTAGCTTTTTATAAGCTGGTAACTCGGAGTTCAAACCGTGCTTTTTATAAATCTCTTGGGCTTTTCTATATCGTGCCTTGCCCCATGAGATCATGCTTTCCTCAATCTTTTTTTCTTCTTTCATCGTTCAAATGGTTTTCAATTAAAGACTTTTTATATAACGCTTCCCTCATGATTTGCTCTCTAAACTCTCTCGGTCTAGGACGGCTCAACTCTGTTCGTATTCTCTTTCCGTTCTTGTCATAACCTAATTGGTTCTTATCCCAAAACGCATCGTATGCTTTTGCTACTTGCTCTTGAAAGGTGGAAGAGATAAAAGCGTTATGATCAAAGTCTTCCCAGTTCATGTTTCGTCCTCCTCCTTAAATTTTGAATGTAATTCTTCGTAGCTCTCGTATCCTTTATAAAGATACCAGTCGATGTTACTGAATAAGCGTCTGTGTCCACCTCCCCATTTATCACAACGCCAAAGTTCAAACACTCCAACATCAAATGGATCAAGCTCATAGAATAACCACTTCTCCAATCGCTTTAGTTTAAGTTCTTTTACTGGGAAATTATTTTCTATCTCCCAAAACTGAAAGATAAAATCACGCTCATCTTCACCTCCTTCAAGTTTGATAAGACGAGTAGCATCAGGTATTAAAGGAGGAAACACATCGCTTTTACATCTATCATTATCCCAATCATATGTTTCTCCATAACCTTCAACCCAGTCGTAAGCTTCTCTAAGTTGTTTCCTCGCTCCGTTCTTTTGAAGGTCTGGGAAATGTTCACTTAACAAAGTAAAACTTTCTGCTTCAGTGAATTTAAGTTTAGTTGTCATTATCTTTTTCTTCTAAGCTATCTAAAATATCTTGTTCCTTTTTCGCTTTAGATAAGGTCATGCAATCAGGTTCAAGACCAGATTCCCACCTCATCTCATCAATGTCATCTTGGTTTATATCAAGAAAGCTGTCTGAAGGTTCAAGTAACCAGTATTTATTTTCCATTGTTGTATTCCTCCAATAGCTTTTGTAAGGACAGGTAAAGGTTAAAGTATTTATGTTCGGGATCAAGCACACCTTTAAAGTGCTCGGTCATTATATAGTGCATGGTTTCTTCTATCATATTTCTTGGTTGGTTAATGTATTTAAAATCTTTAGTTGTTATTTCTGTTTTCATAGGGTTGTCTGTTGATTGTCTAATGCATCCTTCTATCGTGCTATAACCTTGGTCAAAACTACAATGAGGAGTCAAAGAGGAAAGGCAAGTTAAACATATGTCTCCCTCTCTGTCCATACCTCGCAAGGTTAATCCACATTGAATGCAAGTCTTCATTAATCGCTGTATAAAAAGCCTAAGCTTATTAAGAATATCAAAGCGAATAGCAATAGCATTTCTAAACTCATAGTTTTATTTCTTTCTATTTAATTTCTTCAATTCCTTTAAGACTGATTTGTATTGCTCAATCTTTTCCTCATGGCTACTCGCTCGTCCAGTAAACAGGTGAGGTAAGCCCTTAAGATGCCATTCGATGTAGACTTCTTTATAATCGCTTACAATTCTGTAAACGAAAGCCTGGTCTTCTATGTATTCTGTTACGCTCATAGCGAACATATAAAGATAAGCAAAGCCCAAGTGGCAAGCACAATTACTGGTGACAATAGCCACACTATAGCTTGTTCCTTTTTGCTTGGTTTTAATGAGTTAAACATATCTTGTATGTCGGTTGATTGGTTGGTTGGTTTTTTCATGCGTAAGTTGCGTAAGTTTTAATATTGTTGAAAGCTTGTACTTCAAAATCATTTACTGATCTTAATTTTCTAGTACTTCTTTTGGATTGGTTAGTTGTTTCAATGTTTTCAAAATATACATTAAAAGTGTTTTCCAGTTGCCATAATATATCCTTTTCAGTTGATAACATATGGAAGATAGAAAGAGAGCCGTCCATTTGATTAAGATAATCTTCTAATCTTTCATTTTGCTTTTCATTTAATTGGATAATTAATCCTTCATGAGTTGTTAAGTCTGTTATTAGTAGTTTCATGTTTATATATATTATTAGTTATTAATTACTTATTGCTTGTTCGATTGCTCTTTTCTTCTTACTTCCGTGTGGATTGATCCATATTGACTTTGCACCAATACGATTGCCCTTGCAAAGCTGGCATTGATCACACGATAAACCTTTACTATCCGCAAGGCATTCTATGGTATCCTTTGGCTGGTCGGGTGATACATGGAAATAACGTAAGTTCTTTTCTTTTGCTCGTCTTACTGAGTCGTTTGTTTCAGTCGATGCCATAAAGTAATTACCGTATGCTGTAGCTCGTTCTTTGGACATCTCTTTCCAATCGTGAAAATATCCTGTCCACCCATCGCAAGATTCAGTGATCATTTTAATGATAGAAAGAGGAATTAAAGATGGATTACCATAAGCTCCGAATCTTACTTTGCGACCATTAAAAACACTGTCATATAAGAATGGATCAAGTTTAGGATAAGAATTCTTTTTGTAAGCTTTCCATATACTATTCGGAGCTTGTCCGACATTGACGTAACAGCCGTTACCACTGGCAAACTTGCAACCTGTACAAATGGTAGAAGCATCAAGCCCTGATTTAACGCCGTCAACTGGTGAATAATCTGACAATAGAATCCATAATTGAATCATGTTGCCAGTTTTTCTGTTACTTGTTTTAAGGGTAGCAATTACAGCATATTTTGAGCCGTTCTTTGTTCCCTCATGTATTATAAATCCGTTAGGTTTCATTATGATGCAATCCAATTGTTTTGATGTTTGAAGCGATATTGAAAAGAATATCTATCTGGTCGATTCTTAATCAATCTTGATTTTAAAAGCTTGCGATAGTTTAGCATAGATTCCTCTAAATTTTGGCTTTCACTGGTTATCCAATTGCCTTGCAATCTATAACGAGTCAATAAGGTTTTATAATCGTAATTCATCGTATTTTTTATTTGTTGGTTGGTTGGTTAAATAAATATGATCAAAGTTAAATCAGAAAGTATATAATTTAGCAAGTTTTATTTTTTAAGTTTGTTGTAAGTCGTTGATTTTACTTAATAGAAAAAAAATAAAAAAAGTTTTATAGAATTATTGATCAAATGAGATTAAAAGACTTTGACTAATGATTGTAGGATACTTTGATTAGTAGTGAATAAAGACTTTGATTGATCAAAATAAACGAAAAAAGAAATACAAATTTACAAGTGTCTCAACAAGGTCTCAATAAGCAATCAATTGACGCTATTAACCTTGTTGATCTGTTGATGTGCGTAGCATAGCTCCAGTTTTACCTAAGTCGTTGATAATCAGTAATTAGACATAATCTATATTGTGCGATTTATGTTGGTAATCAACGAGTTACGAAAGACATTTTAACAAATCGTACAATATACCGCCCCCCAGTAGAAAAACGCAGGCACGCGCGGGGGTATTTTAACGCACGCGTATATAGCGTAACCCCCTCATATTTTTTCAACTAAAATTAATCTAATACTTTCAAACTAGTCCTCGTCTTCTTCTTCATCTTCCACATCAAAGTCTGGATCAAATTCTATAACACTCATAGCTAAAAGGTCATATTTAATGAACTCCAGGACTCCTATGATTGTTTGGTCATTCAATTCGAACTCCCCCTTATAGCGATTTATTAAGTTACATAAGTCGTTGGTTAACAAGTCTGTCTGAGTATCTATGTCCATAGTGTTAAATTTTAGGCTTTACAAATCTGAAAATCGGTTATAATGTTTTATTAAGACCTCCTAGAGGTGTGTATTAAAACCAGTAAGGTCTTACAAGAACCATAACGACTTAAACTAAAGAAGTCGATACTTCGTTCTTCTCCTTCTTAATCATTACAACAAGAAGACCCTGTCCTTTAAATACTCTTTTAATAACAAAAAGCTTTTAAGGCTAGGTGTGTCTAAAGACCAAGGATTAGTTATAATAGCTTTTAAAGGAGGGAGGGTCTTCGTCAGGGTCGACCCTCTTTTAATAGGTACTTTATACATATGTATTTACACTAACTACCGAAGCACCTATATTAATCACAAAGATTTGTTAATAAGAAGTAACGTTAGTTACGACCAAAGCATAGCCCTAGAGCCTTTAACACTTCTCTTATGGAAGCTATCAGTAAACTTTGTTAACTCTTTATCAAGTAGTTCTTGTTTCCTGGAGTTAATGTTATTGTCTACAGACTGGTTCATTTGTTCTACCCAATAGTTAACAGCAATAGAAAGAGCATCTAATCTATCATCGTGATTAAGAGAGCCTTTATCTTTTGTTATACGACTAAGTTGATAGAACAACATATACTTAGCTTGATGTTCTATAGGATACCCTTGAGCACTCTTATAGTCTTTAGTAACAACAGAAGGATCAATGATAAGTTTATGTTGATTAAGGACAGGTTCAAGGACATCAATGATTCTAAGTTCTTTTTGTTTAGAGTGTCTTACTTCTTCAACGGAACAAGGATAGGAAGTCATCAACAAAGGTTTAAGTAGTTCCATGAACATACCATCACCAAAGTTAGACTCTATGATAATTTTGTTAACCTTATTAGTCTTAGCGATGTGAATGAGTTGTTTAAGTGTTTGTTCATCGTACCCACCTTTTAGACCACCAGCATCAGGAACAAAGAGTTGACCGTTAAGCATCTTAACCACAGCGTACCCAGTTTCATCTTTACCTCTACCACTAGGGTCAATAGAAAGAACAGACCCAGTATACTCTACCATATCACCTAAAGTCTTAGAAGGTCTGTGGTATCTATCTCCCCCTAGTCCTACATTGGGAAGGTCTTTGTTTTCGTTATCAGGATCACTGGACCATATAATCTTCTCAGGAGCTAGGTCACCATCAATATCTGTTATAATCAGATCGTTAATCTTTAACGGATAGCGGTCAGCATCAGAGAGTCTAGGATTAAGCATGAACTGCAAAGCATACCCTGTACGACCGTACGACAGCTTACGCTCCTCTAAGTCTAGATCAGAGAACCTAAGAGGCTCTGTGGTGTGTCCTACTGTCTCTTCTGTTATCTGTTCTTGTATAAAGGGTGCTATGTCATTGTCGTAGTTCTTAAGTACTAAATCTTGTTGTGGGTACTCAGAGGTCCATATACGAGCGTCATAGCCTCTCTCACGCAGTTTGTTATAAATTGAATCCTCGCATTGAGGTGTGCCTAGGAAGAGAATCCTAGAGGTGTCTAAGGGCTTTATAATAGCTTCAAACTCTTTTACTTGTTCATCTAGCTTATCTCTCATACCTTGAGTAGCAGAGTTGTTAGGAACTTCTATATCGTCAGCAATGATAATGTCTGCACGACTACCTGTTAACTGAGAGGATATACCGAGGGACTTAACGGAAGGAGCGTGAGCAGCAGGTGCAGGTCCTACATCAAAAGCTATCTTAGAGAACCTTTGATCGTTCTTAGGGATTAGTCCTTGAAGAACAGGAATGTCGTGTATGATTTTCAATGTAAAAGTGGAGAAGTCATCAGCGCGGTTCTTAGAAGCAGATACAACAAGTATGTTCTTAGTAGGGTCTAGTAGTAGTTGATGTACAGCATAGGCAGAACATATCCAGGACTTACCTACACCACGGAACGCCATGATAACAGATCGCTTAGGACCGTGTTGCATGAAGTCAGCTATATCGTATTGTAAAGCTGTAGGATCAGGTAGGTTAAGGTGTTTCCAAACTACATACAGGAAGTTACGGAAGTCTCTCAGTTGTGCTAATTTATTTGTCATTTGTAACAAAAAGAGGGTCACCTCCGACTACTCAGCGATGACCCTACTTTCTCTCTCTTTGATGTTATTACTTTGTAATTACTTTTTGTTTAAGTTCTGGGTTCTCTTCAAAAGGTAGAACCTCTCCTAGCAAGTCATTAAGTGGAGTATCTTTACCACTCATAAGAACAACATCGTTATCCTTGAGTAGTTGTCTAGCACAGTTAAGAAGGGAAGGATTGTATTCCTCAGTGACGTGCATCAGCTTGATCCCCTTCTTTAAAGTATCTGTTAATAGAACTTGTAGCTCACCTAATTCTTCTTGCGTTTTCATATTGTATTAACTCTCTCTTTTCAAACTCTTCAGTATTTCGTTGATCCACCCACTTACTAGAGCAGAGGTGCTGATATTTAACTTTTTAGCTATACCAGCGACCTCTGCTTTTTGTAAGTCATCGGGAAGACGAATCGTAATAGAAGAACTCTTTTTACTTTTCGCCATGACAGTCTTAAGACATTGCAGCAGTAAAGTCTGCTAAATCACCAAGATTGTTACCGTCTCCAAGAACCACGTCGTTACAGTTAACGTCGATAAGTTCAGCACTTGAGTCATCATCAGAGATGTCAACAGAACTAGAACCAGCGGATGTTTTATAGAAAGCAAACATGTCTTCACCTTCGTCGTAGATAGCAGCGATGTTTCCACCGTCTCCAGTACCACGTTCGATAATAAGACCAGCGTCGTTTGCATTGTTCGATGAACCAGCAGCTCCGTCATTGATTAAAAGAATCGAATCCTTAATCTCGGAGTTAGTGGTTTGAACGGAAGTAGTTGTACCGTTAACAGTCAAGTTACCACTAAGGGTAAGATCAGTACCACTTACAGCACCAGTAAAAGCAGCACCAGCAAGGTTAGCTTTAACAGTGTTAAGGTTAGACTCAGCAGCACGAGCTGTTGAAGCTTCACTATCAATGTTACTTTGAAGTGTTGTATCAGCAGAACTACGTGCAGTAGCTTCACCAGAAACAGCAGCTATACGAGCAGTTTCCTCGGAGTCAATGTTTGACTGTAAGGTTGTGTCAGCGGATTGCCTAGCGGATTCTTCGTCATCAATGTTTGTTTGAAGCGTGGAGTCAGCAGATTGTCTAGCAGTCTCTTCAGAATCAATGTTGCTCTGTAAAGTTGAGTCAGCACTGGCTCTGGAGGAAGCTTCACTAGTAATGTTCGATTGAAGAGTACTGTCGGCAGCTGCACGAGCTGTTTCTTCAGCGTCAATCTCAGCTTGTAAAGCGGAATCAGCAGATGCTCTTGAGCTAGCTTCAGAAGAGATAGCGTCAGCATTTGTTTTAGATTGTGCGTCAAGAGCTTCGTCAGCTGCAACCAAGTTACCTACGGAAGTAAGGTAGTTAGTAGAAGCGTTAGCAGTATAAGAACCACCAGTTCCAAGACCAGCACCACTTTGAGTAGCGTCGATTTCACTTTGTAAAGCAGAGTCAGCAGAAGTTCTCGAAGAAGCTTCAGCAGTAATGTTGCTTTGCAACGTAGTATCAGCAGACGAACGGCTTGAAGCTTCGCTGTCGATATTGCTTTGAAGGGTAGTATCAGCACTGGCTCTTGAAGAAGCTTCAGCGGTGATGTTCGTTTGCAAGACTGCTTCTGCAGCCAATGCTCTTGTTTCTTCTACAGCAATCGCAGACTTTGTAGACTGACCGATTTTATAGAATATAGATGTATTATCTACTGGCATAGTATTATATGTTTTTAGTTATTGTTAAGTATAGGATGTAACTCCTAATTAAAATTCCATCTCCTGTGTCCACTCTTCACCACCCAAGATTGCAAGAATCTCAGAGTGATTGTAAGCGTCCTTACCAGCTAAGAACGAAGGCATAACACCCTCATACTTAACAAAGGTCTTGTCCCCTGCAACATTATACCTAAGGGTAGATGCTGAGGTTTCAAGGACTTGAGAAAAGTTAACAGATGAAACATCTGCTGCGTCAATGATTACATAGTTTCTGTTCATAATTGTTATTAGCTAGGGACTGAACTTGAGAATGTAGGACCGTTAGTAAGTGTTCCATCGTTAGAACCGCTGCCTTGGTCTGTAATTGTAGTGCCACTGCCACCATCGTTTTCACCCATTCTCCACCAATTTACAGGACTGAGAGATGAGATGTCATTAGGTACTCCGCTATTGTAAATTGCTGTTACATTGGATGCGGAAAGGGCTGAGTTGAAAATAGCTACCTCATCAACCAATCCGTTCAAAAAGTTACTCGCTCCATTAAAAGACCCTATTACAGGATTTGAAACGCTAGTAGGTTGAGGTACACTAGGAGAAGAAGCACTAAAAGAACCATTAATGTACATTGTACTTGTGCCTGTCGTATCGACTGAAATACAACCATGTACCCATGAACCCACATTACTATATGGAGAGGGTTGAATTATCCTACCCGCTCCATTAACGTAAAGTTCTAGTCCTACCTGTGTAGTTCTAGGTCTAAAGTATATTTGCAAATTACTACCAGCAGTAAAAATTTCTTGATAACTTCCAACCACATCTAAGTTGTACCACATGCTTATCGTGTAGGCAGTACCTGTAAATGTGCTTAATACACCATTGGGGAGTTGAATGTAGTCATTAGTACCATCAAAGCTTACGCTGTATGCATTACTGTAAGAACTCAAAGTACCGTCGGAAACAATCTCCGTCCAGGACGAACCATTCCAAACTACGATCTTATTAGTATCTGTTTCAAAGTAAGCTTCCCCTGCTGTAGGAGATGCTGGGCGAGTGGAAGATGTAACTGTATTTAAAGTAGCCATGTCTTATAGTTCCTCAAGTTCTTGTGTCCAAGCTTCACCGTTTAATACGGTAAGCATAGCAGTGTGTGAAAGTGTATCTTTACCGTATAGGCTTCTAGGTTTAGCTCCTTCATATTTAACAAAGGTTTCTGAACCGTCTACGCTATAACGAAGAGTATCTACACTCGTTTCTAGTACATCATCAAAGTTAACAGAGTCCACTTCGGATGCGTTTAATATTACATATTGTCTGCTCATAGTATTTTAAAAGTTAGGAAGGTACGCTTGAGGAGAAGGTAGGACCATTTGTGAGTGTACCGTCGTTACCTCCGCTACCTTGGTCTGTGATTGTAGTACCTGTTCCGCTATCGTTATCTCCCATTCTCCACCAACCGACAGGAGAGTACGAAGTTAAGTCAGCAGGGACTCCTGAGTTGTAGATTGCTGTAACATCCGAGGATGATAATGTAGAGGTGAAAAGAGCAACCTCGTCTATAAGTTTTTGACCGTCAGGTATGCTGTAATGAGGCACTCTACCTATTTGAAAATTAGTACCTGCATCGCTGCTAGTTGTGTCACCGTGGTCTACTGTACTTTGTAAGCTGCCATCAAGATACAGTTTAGAACCACTCGCCTCAAAAGTACAAACGATGTGATGCCAAGCTCCCAATGTGGGTATTGTAATTGGGTGGGAAAGATTGGAAACCCAAGAGTGAACATACATATTTCCGTCGCTCCAATGATAAGCGGAAGTTCCTACTCCTCCACCAATCAGACCTACTTTACCTGTCGCACTAGTTTTATACCAAAATGAATATGACGCATTAGCTACGCTGTTGATTGCTGTGACATTACCTGCATCCATATAATCATTAGTGCCATCAAAGTCTACGCTGTAGTCGTTACTAAAGGAACTAGCTTCATCTGCAAACTTCCTCCAGTTACCGCTATCATATACAACAAGAGCACCTGCGTCCGTACTACCTGCTGCTTTCATGTATATCTCTCCGTTCTTACCTATCCCATTAGTAACAATCGCAGATTGCTGGGAGTCATTAATTAATGCTATATCGCTCATATTATATTGTTTTAAGAGTTGTTGAATTGATACCAAGTTCCTCCGTTATAAACGTAGAAGTCAGCGGAGTCAGAACCAAAAAACAAAGTGCCGTTAGCATCTCCTGTTCTTGTGGTAATATCGGATTCAAGTGCAACTGTTGGTGTTGTTGTGTCAGTGTCTATTCCTAGTACAGCTTTAATAAAATCACCTGTTGCATCAGTCTTGTCGACTTTATCATCAAGTTTACTTTTAACTACTGTACCGATTTGTTGTAGAATGTTTGCCATTGTGTGTTTAGTTTTAAGTTATAATTAAAGAAGTGTCAAAGTTATTGAGCGTGTACCCAACCACTACTTGTATAAACATAGAGTTTACTCGTGTCTGTAGCAAAAGCCATCGCTCCTAGTTCATCTCCAGTCCTAGCTTGGATGTTGCTGTCTGTGTCTAATATAGCTTTGTTTGATAGAGTTGTTAAAACGTTTCTTACTGCTTGTCCCATTTGATACCATACGCTCATTATTTATATTCATTTTAGTTGGTTAATCCTGACGTATAATCATCCATGTCACCTAATTCGCCACGAAGATTACTAAGGTCTGTTTCTACTGAGTGTAAGCTAACTTGAGAAGCAGAACCAAACACATCATCGTTTTGAAGAATGATATTTCCAGTTCTCCCTGCGACAGTCTGCACTGGTCCAAGATAGGTAAGACTGTTCCAAGTAGTGACACCGTCCCCCAATTTGACACGCTTATTAGTTAAGTCAATCCCAAATTCACCAGCTAGTAAAACAGGGTTAGTGGATTCCCACAAAGAGGATTCTCCTCTTCTAAGTTGTATTCGTTTCGTAAAGTTAGGCATCAATTAATCCTCCGTCAAATATATCAGTTTCCTCCATTACTGGAGCACCACCGTCTAAGATGGCAAAGAAAGGTTCATTCTCTAAGGATTCTACTTGTAATTCTAAAGTATCTGCTTTTTCTTTGTTGTCCGTAGCTACCGCACCAGCAGACGCAGCGATAGTCCTACTTTGAAAAGTAAGAGGGTGAACACGGACTACAGGTCTTCTAGGCATCTAACACTTCCACCTTCTAAGGGCTAAAGCTTTTCTAGTAGGTCTGCCTTTAGAGTCTTTCATTGGTCCTTTGTTACCACTCATGCGAGCACAGAAGGAACGCTTACGAGGACCACCACCAGGTTGAGGGGCTTTTAATTTAGACCCAGTAGCTTTGTTATACTTAGCCCTGCCTTTAGCTGTGAGACCACCCTTTTTGCTCTTCTCACCTCTACCTATTGATAACGATACACTTCTCACTTTTTAAAACCACGCTTCATATTAGCGTAAGACTTAGGTGATATAGTAGACTTCTTTTTGCTACGACTAATGCCTAGCTTACGTCTTCTGTTTATATTTGCGTATAATCCTTTTTTCATCGTTTTATAAGTATCTCCATCATTCTATCTAATTTACTGTTAATCTCTTTAACGGAAGATTCAAGCCCTGTCATACGGTTTTCAACAGCAGTATCTCGTTCCCTTTGCGTAGCAAGTTCTACTTCTATCTTAGTCAATCGCTTCTCATCTGTTTCTAAGCGATCCGATAGCTT
>MDSX01097921.1_pt1 | contig 18656 bp, 13 predicted proteins | sample 811141 | NCBI WGS metagenome assembly MDSX01 (sample SAMN05326642, study PRJNA326480) | marine metagenome | isolation source: seawater | place: Atlantic Ocean: South East | collected 2010 | reverse complement strand
AAGAGATAAATTAGGTGAAGAATATATGCACAATAAAGCTATTGCATTTGCTGCTGTCCCAGATAGAGGATTATTTTTACTCCAGGAACATGATGTTAAATATACATTTAATGAAATGATGGCTATTCAAACACATGATGGTCTATATGATCCAGCAAATGAAAAGTATTTAAAATCATTTATGCCAGAAACAAAACCAAGAACTTCACTACCATTTATATTACATCAGGCAGATATGATGGCAGCAAGAATTGAATTTGAAATTGAGTGGTTGCCTAAATTTAAGAATAACGTGGTTGTCCCAAAAGAAAATTTTACATTGGCGAATGACAATAAAAAAACCCACGCTAATAAAGCAAAATCTAAAGCATTAGGTTCTATGAAAAGTGAGGGTTTGAAAAATTTATTAGATAATTTATAATGGAAACAACTACAATAATAATCATAGCAATATCAGTTTTAGCAGTTGTTTTATTATATACTACTCTTAACTTATTACGTAAAAATGAAAGGGCAGAAGATATAGTAGTAGGTTATTTAATATATTTAGATCAAATATCAAAGGTTATAGAAGCTTCAGATGAGAAATTAAAAAAGATCGATCAAAAAGAATCCTTTAAAAGTGATGATGAAATTGGTTTTTTCTTTGAACAAGTAAAGAAAATTCAAGAAATTTTGAATGAATTTAAGTTGAAGAAAATTGACTAATTTAAAAAAACATAATGGATTCTATAATTAGAAAGCATAAAAGCAAACCTCAAAAACGAAGATATTTTACAAAAGAAACAGAGCAAGCGATTGTTAGATACAATCGCTCTTCTGATGCCGAAGAAAGAAGTGAGATCTATCAAGAATGGATACATTGGCCCTTTTATAAGTTAACAGAAAATATTATTCATACTTTTAAATTTTACCATACTGATGGGGTTGAAAATTTAGAGGATTTACAACATGAAATAATTACATTTCTCCTTTCTAAAATTCATCTATTTAATCCAGAAAATGGAGCCAAAGCATATTCTTATTTTGGTACTATAGTAAAACGTTGGTTAATTGTATATAATCAAAAGAATTATAGTAAAAAAATTTCAAATGTAAATATAGTAGATTTAAGTAGTTATTCTAATTTAGATTCAACTAGTCCTGGATTTGTTGCATCATCAAGAATGGAAAAGGAATTAAATTCTATTATGAGAGATGATAATGAAGATTTTGATGGGGACGAATTAAGTCTTAAAGGGTATACTCATAAAGATAAACTATCAGTTTTTATAGATGAATATGTTAAATATTGTACAGATAACATTTATAAAATTTTTCCAAAAGAATATGATGCTTCTATTGCAGATGCTATTTTAGAATTATTTAGAAAAAGGGAACATATTGATATTTTTAATAAAAAGGCACTTTATATTTTTATTAGAGAACAAATTGATGTAAAAACCCCAAAAATTACTAAAATTGCTAATGTTTTATATGCAATTTTTAAAGAAAAATATATGTTTTATTTAGAACATAATAGATTTCCATACAAATAAATTCCATTTAATGATATTTATAATCAAAAATTATGGGACAATTAGATTCAGTCATATTCGGTGATAAAAAATTTTCTGATATTTTAGAAGAAATTTATACAAACCAAAAGAAAAAAGAAGCACAAGTTACAGCTTTAATAGGTGAATTAAAACCTTTAGTTCAAGAAATTGGTGATGCTACCCTTATAGTTCCTCTTATTAAAGAATATATGGAGATAGGAGTAAAAAATGATGAACAACTTATTAAAATGGCTACTATAATTCAAAGAGTTATTAATAATAGTCAAACTGATGATGGTAATTTTGGAATTTCTGAAGAAGAAAAAAATCAATTATTAGCTGAAATGGATAAATTACAATCAGGGAAAGATAAAGAATAATGGCTAAAAGAGTAACAGGAAGTAATAAATCTAAAGTATCCAATTCATCAACCCCTGCTGGTATTTTTGCTGCTAGGGTTAAGGCTATTATATTAGATGACACAACTTATCCTGATCAATTTCAAGAATTAGGAGATTGGTCAAGTATTGGTACTATTTTTTGGGATTTACCAACAGCTCCTAATGTAGGTAATGCCAATCCAACTCAAAATGCCACAGCAAAACCTTTATTTCCCAATGAAAAAAAATATCCTTTAGTAAATGAAATAGTTTATTTAATTACTATGCCTGATAGTAATAACCAAACATCCCCAAATCAAAAAATATTTTACTACTTCCACCCAGTAAATATATGGACTAGTAATCACCATAATGCTATACCAAACCCATATACAAATACGTTACCCCCTTCTCAACAACAAGATTACCAATCAACCGAGGGAGGTAATGTTAGAAGAGTAACTGATGGGGGAACTGAAATTGATTTAGGTCAAACTTTTGTAGAAAAACTAAATATCAAAACACTTCTCCCATATGAAGGAGATATTATATATGAAGGAAGATGGGGTCAAAGTCTTAGATATGGTTCAACTGTTAATGATGCTTCAATTCCTAACCCATGGTCTAGTGTTGGAGAAAATGGATCTCCTATAATTATTTTAAAAAATGGTCAACATGATGATGGTGCAGATCCTTGGGTACCTCAGGTAGAAAATATTAATCAAGATAAATCTAGTATTTATTTAGCTTCCACCCAACAAATTCCAATTGAAACTGCTGGAGATAATTATAAATCATATAAAACACCTCCTATATCCCCTAACCAATTTAATGGAGACCAAATTATTTTAAACTCAGGGAGATTATTATTTAATTCTAAAAATGATTCTATATTATTAAATTCTTCCAAAACTATTAACTTACAATCCTTAGAAGATATAAATTTAGAAACTCCAAAAACAACAATTGAATCTAAAGAGATTTTATTAGGAAATAAATTTGCTTCTGAATCAGTTATATTAGGAGACAAATTTTTAAATGATATGAGTAAATTACTAACTCAAATAATAACATTAAGTACAGCTCTTCAATCCCCAATAGGAAGTGGGGTTCCTTTTGTACCCAATGCTGCTATACCAATCCCAGCTGTTCAACTCCAACTCCAAGCAAACCAAATGCTTAGTAGTATTGAAACTTATAAATCAAAAGTAACTAAAACTAAGTAATGTCTTTATCAAAATTAATAGTAGGTCAAATGACAACTGCAGCAAAGAATGCATTTAAAATGGATATTGTTGTAGATAAAATTAAAGATGAATTAATTAATCAAACAGCAACCCAGATAGAAGAGAAAGTACCAGTTCCTCTTCCATTTGATACAAGATCAGCCTTAAAAGGAGATGCAAAAGTTAATAATAATTTATTAACACCTAAAAATCTTGAACAAGTTTCTGAAATACCAGAACCTATAAAGAATGATGTTAGAGCTACTTTAGATGAAATAGAAGAAGTACTTAATAAGACTATAAAAACAAAAAACCAACTACAAGGAAATTTAAATACTCTTTTAAAACCTACAGATACCTTAAAATTATTTGCTGAAAATATAGGTAAAGTAATCCCAGGATTAAAGGGGATTGTTTTTACTATTAAAAATATTCCTGTACCAACCTCTGTACCTCCTGGTGTTGGTTTACCGTCATCTATACTTACTAATTTTGCAGATTCATTAGATGAAATAAAAAAAGGGATTGATAAATTAGATGGTCCTGTTTCTACGGTTAATTCATCAATTAGACAAATACAAAAAACAATAACACCTATAGTAGGAAAATTAAAACTTTTAGATCCAATTTTCTCCAGTACTACTACAATTATAATCTTTATCAGAACTTTATTAGATTATGGTCCTTTTGCTACAGAACAACAAATTAATGAAATATCAAATTTAATTACATCTAATATTGAAGAATCATTAGCATCTACATCAGGTCCAATTATATCTCAATCTAGTGGAGTATGGATTAAAACTTTTAATTCTGGAAATGGAATTTCGAATTCCCCAGAATCTCCTCCTCCTACCCCAACTTCCCCATTCACTTCAAACAATGGTGATATATGGACATTTTTTTCAAGTAATGCAGCTGCTAATGATTTTTTATTAAGTCAATTAACTCAACCTAATAATAATCCATTAATTTATAGAGGGTATAAATTACAAATTGAAACAGACCCTAATAATAGATTTTCTTTCCCATCAAGGAGAATATTAGCTACTTATACTATTAATAAAGATAATATTGAAGCTCAAAACACAATAATAAACTTTCAATTAAGACTTGTAAATTCAACAATATATAATCTCCCTGATAAAGATTATTCTTTCTCATCCTCAGTTCAAGCTTTAATAGCTGAAACTTATTATGAAATTGATCAATTCATTTCAGGTCAACAATCTATTCAATCAAAAATAAACAGTGAATATATATATGACACTAATGGTGTGGCTGTTGGTCGTAGACCAGGATTCCCAGGATATTCATTAGGACCATATCAAAGAGAAATACCTAATAGAGGTCAAAAAATATCTAAATCTATATTAAAAAAATCATATTTTGAAAGGTTTGTTACTAACCAAACTGAGGATGGTATTTTCTTAGTTTCTCCTGTAACCATAGAAGGTAAAAATATAGGTCAAAAAGCTATTAATGAAATACTATCCCCATCATCTAGAGGTGGAAGTCCTATGTCTGTGATTGGGGGAAATGATGGTTTTGATATGGTAGCTGGGAATATGAACGCGGGTATATTGATACCAAAAGATCAAAAACCTTATATTTTTGAAAGTTATTTAGAACTTTACCCAGATGCAAAAGGTGAATTTTTTATAGAAAAAGTAGTAATCCCTAAAAATGTTAAAAGAACAGCAGATGCATCACCTTCAGGAGCTAATAATGCAATGGCATCTACAGGTTCTCCATCAGGGCAAACCCCACCACCCCCACCTAACCCATTTTACCCATTTGATAGAGGGGGTGTTAGAAATGGTGAACGAAAATATTACACAATACCTAACACATCCCCTCCAGTTATAAGAGCATATGAGTGGAATATTTTAAGCGAAAAATGGATATTAAAAAGCACTTCAGGTGGAACAGGAGGAGGAAAGAGTGGTTTCTCAGGGGGACCTTTTTAATTTGATTAAAATCTTTTAAAATATGAGTATTCAAATTCCAAAAATCATTCATCAAATATGGGTTGGAGATAACCCAATCCCTGATTACTGTATGGATTTTCACTTAAAAATGAAACAATTACACCCTGATTGGGAAGTTAATTTATGGGGAAATGAAATCTTTACTTCTTACTATCCTAACGATCCATTTTTATCTAATTATAGAAAAAATGCGGAATTATATAGATGGGCATTTATAGCTGACAGAATTAGATTATTATTATTAAGAGATTATGGTGGGGTTTATGTTGATATAGACGCTGAACCCATTAGATCATTTAACAATGTTTTATCAAAATTAAAACCCCACCACACATTCTTCTCAGGTCTTAAACCAACCCAAGAAAATAATACTTTATTAGATTGTACAGTTTATGGTTCTGCTCCTAATTCTAGAGCAGTTAATCTGTGTCTAGAAACGTATGATGATGTAAATTGGGCTAATGGGTGTAAGATGTTTAGTGATGCTTTAATAGCGCATATGGACACTGATATAGCGTTATTTAACTATAAATACTTTTATAATTGGGAACGAAACGATCCCCATACTATAATATTACATGATGTTGAAGAAACTAGACTTTTTAGTTGGGTAAAAGATGGAGAAACTAAAACTTGGTAATATACCCCACAATTCCATGCAAAAAAATAATTAATTTAATATTTATAACAAAAAATGAAATCTACAGAACTTAAAAACATGATAAAAGGAGCCGTAAGAGAAGCAATTCAAGAAGAATTGAAAGATATTCTTTTAGAAGCTGTTAAAGCTCCAAAAGCATCTACTGTAGCCGTTGTGCAAGAATCAGTAACCCCAATTCAATCTCAACCAACCCAACCTCAAATGAGTGCTGAACAAAAAAGATCAGCATATCAAAATATTTTAGGTGAAATGGGTGGAGCAATGACAACTAATAATGTCCCTCAAAGGTTTAACCCTGCAGGTGGAGACTCAATTAATGGTTCTTTACCTCCTGGAGAAGTAGATATGTCTCAAATAGCAAATTTAATGGGTAAAAAATAATTTAGATGGCTCAAATATTAGCAAATAAAATCCCAATCGATTCCAACCCTAGAAAAGCGGTTGGTTTTGGCTTTCCTTTAAATGGTAATGCTGTATTTGTACCTACTTATACTACTAGAGAACAAACAAAAGCAAATTTAATTAATTATTTATTAACTAATACTAATGAAAGGATATTTAATCCTAGTTATGGGGCTAATTTAAGAGCCCAAATTTATGAAGGTTTAAGTACTGATAATTTTTCAAGTTTAGAAGATGTAATTATACAAGCTATAAACGATAGATTTCCAAATATAGAAGTCGAACAAATATTATTTACCCCTGAACCTGATAATAATACTTTATTTTTTACTTTAATATACCAGATAGCTTTATTATCCGGTACAGATGAAATAAATATACAACTTACATAATGGCTGAATTAAAAAGAGATATAAGATATATTGATAGAAATTTTAATGATTTTAGAAATGCATTAATCAATTACTCTCAAACATACTTTCCAGACACATATAACGATTTTACTCCTGATTCTACAGGAATGCTATTTATTGAAATGGCTTCTTATGTAGGGGATGTTTTATCATTTTATTTAGATAATCAAGTACAAGAAACATTTATTCAGTATGCCCGTGAAACTGAGAATCTGTTTAATATGGCTTATATGTTAGGTTATGAGCCAAAAGTAACTACAGCCTCAAGTGTTGATATTGATTTTTATCAACAATTACCTGCAAAATTAAGTGGAAGTGTTACAGTCCCAGATTATAGTTATGCTTTAATTATCCCAGAAAATACTACAGTAGGTGCAGAAGGTAGTGATCAAGAGTTTATTATTGAAGATGTAATTGATTTTTCATCATCAAGTTCACTAGACCCTTCTACAATCACCGTATACCAAATTTCAGGTACTACCCCAACTACTTATTTAATTAAAAAAACCAGAAAAGCAATTTCAGCAACTATTAATTCAACAACTTTTAATTTCACATCCCCAATTAGATTTGATACTCGTAATATTGCTGATTCAAATATTATAGGAATTTTAGATTGTGTTGATTCTGATGGAAATGAATGGTATGAAGTACCTAACTTAGCACAAGAAAATGTATTTGATACTATTAGAAATACTAATACTAATGATCCAAATGTAGAAGATGATGGAGCAGGAAATGATGTTCCTTATTTACTCCAATTAAAATCAGTTCAAAAAAGATTTGCAGCTAGGTTTGTAAGTACTGGTTCATTACAATTACAATTTGGTGCTGGTAGTTTTGGGGATAATGATGAAGAAATAATCCCAAACCCAGATAATGTAGGTTTAGGTTTACCTTTTGAAAGAGATCAATTAACAACAGCATTTTCACCTTTAAATTTTGTATTTACAAATACTTATGGTATTGCTCCTTCAAATACTACTTTAACAGTTAGATATTTAACTGGAGGGGGAGTTTCTTCAAATGTTGAAGCTAATACTTTAACTGTGGTTGATGATACTAATGTTACCTTTATAACACCTAATCTAAACCCTGCACTAGCTGATAGTATGTTTAAATCATTAGCAACTAATAATCCTTTAGCAGCTGATGGGGGGAAAAATGGAGATACAACAGAAGAATTAAGACAAAATGCTTTAGGTAATTATCAAACACAACTTAGAACAGTAACAAAAGAAGATTATTTAATTAGAGCTTTATCTATGCCTTCTAATTTAGGAGTTATAGCAATGGCTTTTGCAGAACCAGTTAAAGTAGGAGAATACGAAACAGGCACTCTACCTTCAATTTTAGATTTATACGTTTTATCGTATGATATTCAATCCCAACTAAAAACAGCATCCCCAACTTTAAAAAGAAATTTAAAAACATATCTCTCTGAGTATAGAATGATAAATGATGCTATTAATATTAAGGATGCTTTTATAATTAATATTGGTATTAATTTTGACATAGTAGTAAGGCCTAATTATAATAACAATGAAACCCTAACTAAATGTATTGAAGCTTTAACTAATTATTTTAATATCAAAAATTGGCAAATAAATCAACCAATTATTATCCCAGAATTAAATATTCTTTTAGATAAAGTTGAAGGGGTTCAAACAGTTAAAAATTTAAAAATTGGTAATTTAGCAGGTGCTAATAATGGATATAGTGAATATGCTTATGATGTAGTAGGAGCTACAATTAATGATGTAGTTTACCCATCAATTGATCCTATGGTATTTGAACTTAAATATCCTAATATAGACATTAAAGGTAGAGTAGTACCACTATAATAAAAAACAAAATGGCAGTATACAAACTTTTCCCAACAAAAGATGCATCACTTTATAGTGAATTTCCTAGTACCAATACTGGCTTAGACCAGATATTAGAAGCTTCTACTTATTTAAAATCTGGAACCCCATATGTTAGTAGATATTTAATAGAATTTTCAACAACTGAAATTCAAAATGTGCTTAATAATAAAGTAGGTTCCTCATCTTTTGCTACTTATCTAAGAAATTATTCAGCATTAGTAACTAGTCTAAATACAGATTCAAAATTAGAAGTTAAAACAGTATCTGGAAGTTGGAATATGGGAACTGGAAAATTAGGTTATAGTCCTGCTGTTGAAAATGGTTGTAGTTGGATTTGGAGAAATTATTCAGGTTCAAATGCTTGGGTATCTACTGGAAGTGATTCATATGCTAATCCAGTTTACTCACAATCATTTAGTTATGGAAGTACAACGGATATAAATGTAGATGTTACACCATCAATATTATCTTGGTATAGCGGTTCAATTCCAAATGACGGTTTTTTAGTTAAACAACCTGATGCTGTTGAATTTGTTCAAAACCCAAATGTTGTAACTACATTTAAGTATTTTTCAATTGATACAAATACAATATACCCACCATCATTAGAATTTAAATGGGATGATTATACTTTTAATACTGGCTCATCCACTAATACAATATTGGGGTCTGCTGAAACTTTTATGTCAGTTTATAATAATGAAGGTGTGTATTATTCTGAAAGTGTAGCTAGAATGAGATTAGCTGCTATTCCAAAATACCCATTACAAACATTTAGTACAGCATCTGAATGGACTACAAATTTCTTTTTACCTAAAGATGTATCTTTATATGCAATTAAAGATACTACAACAAACGAATTTGTAGTCGATTTTGATTCTGATTATACAAAAATTAGTGCAGATTATTCATCAAGTTATTTTGATGTTTATATGAATGGTTTAGAACCTGAAAGATATTATACAATTCTTATTAAAACTGTATTAGATGGTACTACAAAAGTGTTTGATGAAGATATAATGTTTAAAGTAGTTAACGGATAATTATGGCATACGGAAATTCAAATGGAGGAAGTGGTGCAGGTGCTGGTAAATCAGCTCAGTACAATGATGAACAAAAAGCCAAAGCATTAGCATTAAAAATCAAAAATGAAGAATTATCTTCAAAACCCAGAGCTTATGGAGGTCAACCTTCTTCAGGTATTGGTGTAGGTTCAGGTGCTAAACCCCTTCCAAAAAATATTTCAGTATTTTCTAATAGTTCAGGTGTAGGTTCAGGTTCAGGAGGTGGGACACCTATTATTAATGGTCCCAAACCAATCCCACCATCCCCAACTCCTCCAATTCCAACTCAACCTATAACAAGTAGTGCAAGACCAAAAGACCCATCAGAAATTGCAGTTGAAAATACTCCATCAATTTCAAATTTAACAAAACAAGTTTTTGATAAAAATAAATTTAAAGAAACTATTGATACCAGTTTTTCCCAATTAGGAGATCAAAATCCAATAGATGAAGGCTTTTTTGATATTAGCTTGGCTACTGTAGGAGATTTTTTTACATTATATGAACAATTCTTTTATGATATCCCAAAAGAAGGAGATACAAATTCTCATACTTATTTAGCACAAACAAGTGGGGAATATGCAAATTTTGAATTAGTACAAGAAGAAATACAAGCTTTGTTAGAGGAAATAGGAGAAATAAGACTTGAAAATGTAGAACTTAGAACCTCTCAATCTTTACTTGAAGTAGAATTAGCAAGTGCAAACGCAACAATTTTAGCAACTCAATTTAGAGAGATTTAAAAGGAATACATTTTTTGAATTAAAAATATTTATAAATAAATGGCATCGATACCAACAGCATCAATAGATTCAATTAATCCAAACTTTGCATCCGGAGAAGGATATGAATTATCAGATCAATCCATTATTCCTAATGCTGATGTTACAGCAACCTTTACTCCCTTTCAAGATATAGTAGAAATTTGGGCTTATGATCTTGATAATAATTTAATAGGTGGTAGTAATAATTTTTTAGATTATACTCTTATTGATTCCCCTACTGATGGGGAACCTAATGGTAATACTAGTGAATTATCAGTTAATCCTGAAAATGATCTTTTTAATTTAGGATTTGATCAAGGTAGCATAAATGTAGTTTATAATTTTATTCAATATAAATTAGCATCTAATAATGAAGTTAAATACTATATATCAGAAATATCATCTGATAGAACAGAATTAAGACTAAAATCTAACTTTATTGATAGTAATCAAATAAAAGATTCTTATTTTGCATTTAAATCTGAATTAGATGCCAATATTTACTTTGATGAATTTTATTTAAATTTTGGAGATAATGAATATCAAGTTTGTGTAAATTGTCAACTTGATATATCAACAGAAGAACCTTCAGTTCTAATAAAATTATACGATGCATTACCTTTAGAATTTATTGAAAAAGATGAAGTATGTGTTGTAATTAAACCTGCAGAATCATTAGCATATAGTGTTATATTTCCAGAATTAGAAATTCCTGAAAATTTTACATATATTAAAGGTCCTAACTATAATTTAAAAGTAAATGAATTTACAAATAATTCAACAAATTTACAATCACAAAACGATTTATTAAAAACAAATTCCTCAGGTTCTTTAAATGAATTACAAAATATACTTAATAGAAAAGGTATAACATTAACACCTAACTATTCATATGATACATTTAATGAATTTGTTAATTTTTCATCTGCTAAAAAAAGAATTGAAAATTTTGTAGAAAAAGTAACCCAAATTCAATCATATCAAGCTGATATAGACTCACTTAATTTAATTTTAGGTCCTACTTCTGAATCATTTACAGTTTCTTCAAGTATAGCTACATCATATCAAAAAATTGAAAGTTTAGTTAAAAATTTTGATGGGTATGAATATTTTTTATATTATGGAACGGGTTCATCTTCATATCCAAAAACAGGATCAGCATATCCTTTTGAACTATTACCAACTTCAAACCCAACAGTTTCTGTTTGGTTAGGTAATGATCAAGAAAATGGAGAGAATTATGGAGGTATATTACTATCAGCTTCATTATATGATTATAATAATCAAAACTGGTTATACTACACAATACCAGAATTTATTAGAGATAATAGTGATAACAACCAATATCTTGAATTTTCCAACATGGTTGGTCAACATTTTGATGAAATATGGTTGTACACTAGAGCTGTAACTGAAAAATTAAATACAACATCTCAATTAGATGATGGTGTTCCTTTAGATTTAGCTGATGATGTTATTACATCTTTGGGTTATACAGGATTTGGGAATAACTTTAACAACCAAGATAATTTTATTGGATTAGTAGGTGAAGATAATGGTTCATATGTTCCACCAACTGGAAGTGAGTTAATTACAAATTATATTGCAGTTAATAATGGTCAAGTTGTTAACTATTGGAACCCAGATTATTCATGGGAAAATTATGTAGCACAATTAGAAGATGAAGGTTTTCCATATGCTATAGATAAAGTTAGTAAAGAAATTTATAAACGTCTTTACCACAATATGAATTACCTTGTTAAGAAAAAAGGTACAGTTAGTGGTTTAAGACAACTTATTAATATTTGGGGTATACCAAATACAATCCTCCGAATTAATGAGTTTGGTGGTAAAGATAGAGATAATTCTGATGATTATGATTTATGGTATAACAGATATAGTTATGCTTATACTCCTGTTTCTACTCAAAATTTAGCAAGTTCATCAGTTGTATTTCCTTGGATGCCATTAGAAAGAAATAGAATTGCTGAAGGTGAAAATATAGTACCTGATAATTTCCAATTTAGATTTAAAACTACAGGTTATCCATCTTCAACATATGTTGGAGAATTTTTTACTCAATCATTAGCTGTTAAAAAATCAGATGGTGATGATACTTCAACAGAATTTGATTTTGGAATTTCATTATTTTATGAACCTCCAGTAACAGGATCATATTCTGGTTCAACATCAAGCGAGTATGAAAATTGGGGTAAAATGCGTTTTTATATGTCGGGTTCTGCGGCAAATGGTGGTGTTGCAACGTCAAATGATATATATCTTCCATTCTTCGACAAGGGTTGGTGGACAGTAATGTTACAACGAGATCAACACGTATCTACAAGTGATAACACAAATGCCACTACTTATACATTATATGCTAAAAATACTATTTCTAATGGTTTTGATGGAGCTCAAATAGGGTTTGAAGGTTCAGCAAGTATATCTTCAGATAAATCCTCTCCGGGATTACCTATATTTGAATCTATAAATGAAGCTTGGAATAATTTTGGAACATCTGTTTATGATGGTATTTACTTAGGTGGATTTATTTCTGGTTCTATAGTAGGAGGGGAGACAATAGGACTTTCAGGTAAAATATTTTCAGGTTCTTTACAAGAATTTAGATATTATTCAAACGATATACCAGAAGCTACATTTAATGATTTTGTAATGAACCCTGAATCAATTGAGGGTAATGCAGTTACAGGATCAGAAAGATCATTTGATATAGTTAATTTTAGAGCACCTTTAGGAAATGAAATGGAGAGTATGTTTACTTCATCATATAGTTCTTCATACTCTGAATCAATGCAATCGATGCACCCTGCAATTCAAGGTCAAGCTTCACTATTAATTACAGGTTCATTTTACAATCCAACCACTTCTACTACTTCAAGTGAATATAGAGTTTTATATTATGAAAATTCAACTACAAGAACTTTTAGTAAAACTAACACTGAAGTATATTTCCTAGATCAACCAGCTATTGGATTTAGAAACAGAATTTCTGAAAAAATCCAAATAAGAGATGGTGATGATTATGGTAATATATTATCAAATAGAATTAGCATTCAACAAGATTATCAAATTAGTCGAAGTTATACTGAAAATATTAATAATTTAGAGGTAGCATTTTCACCACAAGATGAAGTAAATGATGATATTATTGCTTCATTCGGGTATGGTGTAATAGCTGATGCTATAGCAGACCCTAGATTTATATCATCATCTGATGATTATTACCCTAAATTAAGAGAAATTGCAGAATCTTATTTTGAAAAATATACAGAAGGTAATGTTTATGATTATTTAAGATTAATTAAATATTTTGATAACTCTATATTTAAAGCTATTAAAGCTTATGTTCCTGCTCGTACAAGTTTATCTACAGGTATTGTTATTAAACAACATATGCTTGAAAGAAATAGATTTCAACCTGTACAATTAACAGAAGGAACTCCAATTGCAGTAACACCTTCAGGTGCTCTAAATACCCCAATTATATTAGAAAATATAGTAATATCTGGTAGTATAGATACAATCAACCAAGAGGCACCTTCAGGAAGTACTGGAGGCTCAGCAAATAAGTTTAATTATGTAGATAGTTCATTCTTAGTAGAATCTGGAACCGATATAAATACTCCTTCAAAACCACCTTTTGGCAAAGTTTCAAATACTCAATCATATGAAATAATAAATGAAACAACATTAGGAGCAGTAGTAGAAACTATAGACAACCAACATGAATTTTATGATGGGGAATATAGTGGTAGTGAACTTATAGTAACAACTCAATCACTTTTTAATAATCCATTCTTAAATCCATCTACAACAGCAATTAAATACAATACAGATGTTTACAATTTGGATCCAACATCTTCAAATCATTTTGCTTTAATAGGACTTGAATATTGGGATTCTCAAATAGGAACTAATGTTCCAACAGGATCATTTGCATTAGGATATGCATATGTTCCATCTTCTTCATTAATTGTAACTACAGCTTCTTTCAACGATCTTAACAGCCAAACAGGAACTACATATTCAGGATCAGATGCATTATCATCTTTCCAAGATGATTTTTATACTAATTACCAACCAACACCTTTGGTAAGTGCTTCTAGAATGGATGATAGTAATTCTCCATTAATTGTAGGATTATGGAAAAGTAGATGGGGTGATCAATTTTATATTTATGGTAGCTCTGAGGTATACACATCCCCATTAAACGAACCATACCCATTTCTTCCAACTCAAGAAAACCCAGACCAACCATTTGCACGCACTCCATCAACCCAATCATTTTACCCAAATTATGTAGGTCTTCCTTCATCAGGATCAACCTCACCATATTTAACTAATGGTGTTGGAATGCAACAATATATTAATTCCAATACAGTAGCAGGATCAGGAACAACTGCCATTAAAAACCCCACCCCAACCAATGGAACTTGGCCTTTTATTTACACCCATAACCCTGCTACACCTGGATTTAGATTAGATTTAACTTCTTTATTCCCTATTTCAAGTTCATTCTCAACACGATATCAAGACTCATTTTATGGAGATCTTGATTTTAGGATAGTAGATAGTGTAACATTTTTTAGTAGAACCACTAATCCCCTAGTAATTCAAAATTATGGAACTGCACTTAGTAAGAATTTTGGTACTTATACATTCTTATTTCATGGCAGTTCTGTAGAGGATTTATTTAATACTAGACCTATCCAACAATATGGAGAAATCCCAGGAGTAGATAGATTAGTAGTTTCTGGTAGTGGGGGTGGTGCAACCTATGTATTCGCTACTGTTACAACCATGTCAGGTGCTATCACATATTCACTTTGTAGTACAAATGAATATATTACATGGGAGGGAGATATTTATGCCACCCCTACGAGTGGTGGTCAAATTGCTATGGGAATGGATGTCTACAATTATAATAGTGGAAATCCTATAGCACTTCCTTTTGGGGCATATTCAAAAAATACGGGAAATGGTAATTGGACTGCATTTGTTACCTCTGGAGGTGGAGGAAGTTTAGGTTTAAAAGATACATTTTATATTGATGAATTTGCCCCTGATATAGGGGATTTAATTTTAGTTCCTACTCCAAATAATAACTTCCCACAAATGACAGCATCATGGGATGACCAATCATTTATGCCAGGTGCAACATCCGCAAATCGTTTTGATGTGATGGCTATTGATGGTCAATCATATAGTGGAGGAACTCCATCAATTGGAGATAAAGTAAGTAATAGATATTTAATTTATAATTTCTTTGCTTCTCAACAAAGAGGAAATACTGATATTTTAACAAACCCTCCATATATTGGGTCTGCAAGTCTATATACTTTCCCAGTAAGTTATACTTCATCTTTCCCTATAGTATCAACTCCAGTTAATAGCAACTTTTACTATACAACAAACAATACAATTGTTACAGCACTTTCAATAAATGACTTTAGTATAAATCAATTAGATATTACAGATACAATTGATAATTCACTAGCTTTTGATGAAAATCCTAACATAACATTTACTTTAGATTATACAGGATCAGCCGTTGCTGATGGTCCACCTCCAGGTAATGTTTTTGATTTATCTTTAGCAGTATCATCTTCAAGACCTAATATTGAAGGTATTAATACTTACCTATTTTCCCCATTATCAAGACAGAATATAGGAAAACCAAATTTCAATCTATCATCAACTAATGCGGTTTATAATATTAATCCTTACATAGCAAATTCAGGAATAGGATTTTTTGAAAATACTGTTTATTATGCTATACCTAATAATTTCAATGAAAATAGACCCAATAAATTTAAATTTGTTATTGAAAATCAAAATGGTATAAATACTACATCTAATTTAACAGCTATAGCTAATTCTACAGCACCAAATGTTCAAACACCGGAAAGTAATTATACTCAATTATCTTCAATAATTCCTAAATTTTCTGGAAGTAAGCTAACTAGTGCAAATTATAATACTTACTCCCCACCTACATCCCCATTATTGGTAGAATCTGTAGAATTTGCAGATGGGACTTCTGGGAGTTGGGGTGGTGATGATTCCTATGGAAAAGTAGCAGCAATTGATAAAAATCCTATCTATTTTGCACATTTTAAATCTTCTAAAAATAATTTAGAATTAGATGGAACTTATACATTTACAATTGATCAATTAATTGAATCTCCACTTAACGATATTACTCAAGATTCACTATCAGTAAGTCCAAAAACAATAGAAATTAATGGTTCAAATAATAAATTAATAGATGTTGTAAATACTTTTGAAAAAGGAAGAAAAGCATCTATAACATACCAAATTCCAATTCAAACATACCCAGTATTAGCAATTCCTTATACTGTTCCGGGTGATTCAATAGTTCAAGAAGTTGCTTACACTCAATCAGTAACTACCAATTACCAAACATTAAAAATTGGAGATAATAAAATATTCCAAAGTGGGTTAGAATTTGAAACTTTACTATCTACTCAACCAAATGGGGTGGGTCCAAATTTCCTTATTTCAGCAAGTATGACTATAGGGCTAAATGTTAGTATAACACCAAAGGCAAGTAACAGTGGTTCAGTAAATGGAAAAGAAACTATTAGTTATTTAGGAACAGTTAATTCTTCCCCCTCACAATCAGGTCATGGATATTGGGCATTTGCTTCAGGTTCATCTTCAACTGGGGGATATATAGATTTAAAAGGTGGTGCTGCTTCATTATCTGCTAGTTTAGCTCCAGGAGGAGATACATCAACAGGAGTTTATTCTGGTGATTTCTTAGCAATGGCTCATAGTTACAACTACTGGGTTGAAGATCAATTACTTTCAGAATTTACAGCAAGTGCTACAACAGCTATTGATAAATTTGGAGTACCTGGATTACCTACATCTTCAACAGATCAAAGAGGTATCCAAGTTCTTAATACTGATTTACTTAATTATAATTCATTTAATTTCTCCTCTTCTGAAACAGGAGCAAATATATTAGGTTATACAGATTTTAATCTTCCATTTTTAGTAAAAAGAGGAGATGAGATTAGAGTAACATATGATATTAACTTTACAGGTTCTTCATTTATTGATGTAACTAAAGAAACATTAAAAACAGCAAATTACCGTACTCAAGATTTTACAGTAACAGATGTGGGAGCAAGTGACTATGCTAATGATGATATTCCTTCATTCTATTATGTAGATGGATCAACTACAGCATCTATATCAGAAAGTAGATTATTTGATAGATTATTTGTTACTCCAAACCCAGCTGAATTAGAAGAATTAATCCCATCAGGATCGATTTATCAATTTACAATTAGAAGAAGAACAAATGCTGATGATAGGGTTATTATTTATCAAACACCCCCAATTAATGCCTTAGGTTCTCAAACCCCATCTGGAGATGGGTTCTTGATACCTAATGATTTTACTCAAATTCAAAAGGATAATGTTCAAACATTAATTAACCAATTGAAGAATCAAAATGCTGTTAATTCAGACTCTATTGCGGTAAATTCACAAAATATAGGACCTTCATCATCTTAGTAAAAATAATTTGGAATAGAAATTAAAAAAACGTATATTTATAAACAAAATAATTAAACAATGGGATATTTAAATAATCAAGTAGTAACAATCGATGCTATTTTAACAAAAAAAGGTAGAGAACTCCTAGCCCAAGGGGAAGGTGGTTTTACTATTACACAATACGCTTTAGCAGATGATGAAATCGATTATACAATGTATAATCCAACACACCCTTCAGGAGCAGCTTATTATGGAGAAGCAATTGAAAATATGCCTCTATTAGAAGCATTTCCTGATGAAACTCAAATCATGAAGTATAAATTAGCTACACTCCCACGTGGTACTAGTAGATTACCTATATTAAATGTTCCTTCAAATGTAACACTACAACAATTGGCTTCACAAGCAGTTACTCCAACTACATTAAATTATGTTTCTACAACTGAACCATCAGGTTATACATTTACTATTTCAGATGCTAGATTATTCTCAACATTCCAAGCAACTGGAATTGATACAGCAGCAGCAAATACTTTAAATGCAAATGTAACAGCAGTAACTAATGGAACTAATGTTTCACAAACAGTAATAGGCTCTACATTAAATATACAAGCAACTGGAGTTAATACACTATTTGGAACTCAATCAACATTATTTGCTACCTTAACTATTATAGGTAGAGATAGTGGAGCAAGAGTACAAATTCCTGTATCAATTAATAAATCAGCAACAACAACTGCATTAGGTTAAGATAAACAATATTGAAATAAAAATAAAAAAATGGGATTTAAAAGATTT